>OGRE01000272.1_pt1 | contig 61483 bp, 38 predicted proteins | sample 1553421 | NCBI WGS metagenome assembly OGRE01 (sample SAMEA2580076, study PRJEB22360) | human gut metagenome | biome: human gut; feature: human-associated habitat; material: faeces | place: Denmark | collected 2008/2010 | reverse complement strand
ATACGCATATTGGATAAGCCTATGTGCGTATGTTGAGAATAGATAGCTGACTAAGGGGGCTGATAACTTGGCTAAAAAAGAACCTGCACAATATATCGTAGAACGGGAATTTTTAGGTAAATTTTCCGTAGAGGAATTGCTTGTCCGTATCGTGAAATCTCATGTAAAAAAAGGACTATCAAGAGGGTAAAACCCTTGAAAACAATGGAAAGAAGCCGTACTTTATGGTATAATATTATCATAGGTACGGCAGTTGAATAGGTGGAAAAATGATTTATCAAAAAGGTTCAAACTTATTTAACGTAGCTATTTATATCAGATTATCACGAGAGGACGGAGATAAGGAAGAAAGCGATAGTGTAGGAAATCAGAGAAAACTTTTAACAGAATATGTGAACAAGCATGATGACTTTATCTTATATGATGTTTATATTGATGACGGTTTTACGGGAACGAATTTTAATAGACCAGACTTCCATAGAATGATTGCTGACATTGAAGATAACAAGGTAAATTGTGTTGTTGTAAAAGACCTTTCCCGTTTCGGACGAGATTACATTGATACGGGGCGATATTTGGAAAGAATATTTCCAGAGCTTAATGTTCGTTTTATTTCTGTAACAGATAATATTGATAGTATGAAGCAGGCATACGATATGTTACTTCCTATTAAAAATATATTCAACGAACAGTATGCCAGAGATATTTCTAATAAAGTTCAAGCGACTGTAAAATCAAAGCAGAAAGCAGGAGAATTTATCGGAGCTTTTACAAGTTATGGTTATAAGAAATCTCCTGCAAATAAAAATAAACTTGTGATTGATGAATATGCGTCCGAAGTTGTAAAAAGAGTATTTACTATGTATGCACAAGGAATAGGGAAACAAAGCATTGCAAAAATACTAAATGCAGAGGGTATCCTTTGTCCGTCGGAATATAAAAAGCTCAACGGCGAAAATTACAAAAATTGCAACCGTTTAGAGAAAACTTCTTATTGGACGTATTCCACGATTAAAGTGATGTTACAAAATGAGCTTTATATTGGAAACATGGTACAAGGAAAGAAACATCAACGTATGAGAAGCAAACAGCGTCTAGTTGAGAAAGAAAACTGGATAAGGGTTGAAAATACACATGAACCGATTATAGACCGTCAACTGTGGGATAAGGTACAAAAACTGCTGACGAAAAAGCATAGGGATATTGATTTAGAAACAAATAAAAATATCTTTGCAGGTTTTATTAAGTGTGGCGATTGTGGTCGGGCAATGATGAAAAATTTCTGGCGACGTGCTGACGGAAGTAAGTCCTATTCATTCTATTGTGGAACTTACAAAAGAAGTGGAAAAGATTATTGCACTCCGCACACGCTCCCGTTTCAAGTATTGAATGATATTGTGCTGGGAGATTTAAAGCAGATTATCCGCAATGTAGAGAACTTGCAGGAACTTGTAAAATCACAATCTTTCACAGCAACAAAAATCAGAAAATCAACAGACATAGAACTGACAAAGTTAAAAGCAGAGCTTGAAAGAGTGAAGAAGTTGAAAAAGTCAATTTATGAAGATTACAAAGACGAACTGATTTCTAAAGAAGAATTTCTTTCTTATCGAGAGGACTATCAACAAAAAGAAACGCTTTACTCCAAACAGATTGAAACGCTGGAAGAAAAGAAAAAGGAAAGTGTAACAGAAGATGTTTTTGAAACACCGTGGTTAAGGCGGTTGTTGGAACTGAAAGACATTGAAGAATTAGACAGAGATATTATTGTGGAAATGATAGACCAGATAACAGTTTATGAAAACCGCAAACTTAAAATCTCATACAACTTCGGAAATGAACTGGAACATTTATTTTCAAGCGTTTACTGTGAGGACTTGGAGAAAAAGGCTATCTAATCTCAATACATTTCTAACTCCCCATATATACTGGGGAATACATATCACAATTTGCGTAAACTACAATCAGCACACGGAGGAACCGATCCGGGTGCTGTTTATAATGGAAGAAGAGAAAAAGATGATACTCTGCGGCTTGTACTTGCAATCGGACAGATTTTGCAGAACCGCGGAGTAGATGTAGAATATACACGGACGACAGATATTTATGAGACACCGTTTCAGAAAGCAATGGAGGCAAATGAAGCAGGTGTCGATTATTTTGTTTCTATTCATCGCAACTCTTTTGAACAGGATAATATTGTATCCGGTGTAGAAAGCCTGGTTTACGATCTTTCCGGAATCAAATACAGGATGGCGGAAAATATCAATGCGAATCTCGAAACGGTAGGCTTTGTAAATCTGGGTGTGAAAGCAAGACCAAATCTTGTTGTTCTGAAACGGACAAAAATGCCGGCAGTTCTCGTTGAAGTCGGATTCCTTAATTCAAATACAGACAATCAGTTATTTGACGAGAATTTTGATGATATCGCACTTGCAATTGCAGATGGGATACTGGAAACGCTGGAAGAAGTGGCGAGAGAAAGTGCTGTGAACCAGACGGAAACCGGGCAGGAAATGTTGTCCTCTGAGAGCGGTGAAAGCAGACAGAACGGAGCATATTTTGAGAATAGTGAAAATAAACAAAACGAGACATATTTTGAAGATAGAAATAAAGCATATGTGGAATATTCTGAAGATAATGTTTCAGATAAAATCGCTGGTGCTGCAGAAAATCCAGGAGTTTTACAGGATATGAGACAGGATCAAAGCGTAGAGTTATCCGGGAATACTGCTACATTGAACAATAATATAGAAACAACCAGAAACATTACAACGAACAACAGCGCAGAACCATCCGGAAATACAATTTCGGGCAACGTCATCTCAGACAACAGATTATCTGAGAAAGCCCGCCTGCCACGTCCGGGTGCTTACCGTGTACAGGTCGGTCTGTACCGCAATTGGGTATATGCACAGCGCCTGTTAGATGAACTTCTGGCGGCAGGCTATCCGGCATATCTGGATGAATCCGGTCCGTATATCCGCGTGCAGGTTGGTCCATTCATGACGCTTATGGAAGCTGTCCGTATGGAGAGAAAACTCCGCAGAGACGGGTACGATACACTTGTCATCCGGGGAAAATAAAATACCGATGCTCATAAAATTTCAGGCAGAGTTTTACAAGAGTTTAACATAAGATACTCCTTAGATTTTACGCTCTATACTTATAATGATACCAGAACCAGAGAACGAAAGCCACATGAGCGCCGCTCATAAGTGGCTGTAAGTTCCAAGGATTCACAAAGATATAAGCATAATAGAGGTTTTGTTCCGGATGAGGAGGGAAAAGTTATGAACTTTATATGGGAAACGGTAAATAAATATGTCCCTGAAAATATGGCAGACGGGGTATTCCTGACAACTTTGATCGTAGGATGGTGCGTGCTGGTATTTGGTATTGGAATGTTATTCTGCATGGTGGCAGCAGGATCTACATCGGCAGGATGCATTGTAAATGTAATGTGCATAGCACTTTATGCGGCAATCATCTTCGGATTGTTCGGAGGTATTTTCTATCTGTTCCGCCATCACAGACCGGGAGCCGGAAGCGCAAGATAGATTTTGTATTGGAAATCTTGCAGGAACTCGGTAATATCCCAGAAGCATTTCAGACCCGGATACAACCAGAAAAAGATTTACAGGCTTTAACAAAAGTTATAAAAAATAAGTTGAAAAGATGCTTTGTTGGTGTTAAACTCCTATAAAAGCATCTTTTTCTTTTGCGCTTTTGAAGCGTGTCTATTTATATCTAAAGTATCTGAAAGGAATTCATGCTTTTAAATTTCACGAAAAACAGCAGGAGTCCTGAAGGTACTTAAGAAGACCGCACAATTTCTTGTGAAGGACTCAAAACAAAGAAGGGAGAAATTCATGAGAAAAAACGTAATTTTATTGTATTCTATAATGGAATGCAAAAGAGACCGGAATACGAAGAAATGAGATTGTCGGATTCTTTTTACCACAAAGTCGCGGAACCGCAGATAGAGATCATCTGCAAAGTTTACAATATCAATCCAGAAAACAATCAGACATTGAAAAAGAAATCAGCAGTACTGGAAGGCTATACATATTTTGTGGAAAAGGTAAGAGAGAATCAAAGGCAGGAAATGAATCTGGAAGAAGCAGTGGACAGTGCGATAAAAGATTGCATAGATAATCATGTATTGGAAGACTTTTTCAAAAACAGAAGGGATGAAGTGAAGAAAATGACACATCTGGATTACACATGGGAAAAGCGGGAAAGATTAATACGCATGGAAGAGTATGCAGATGGAAAAGCGGAAGGAATGCGTGAGGGCGAAGCTGCTGGAATGCTGAAAGGCAAAGCCGCTGGAATACGTGAGGGCGAAGCTGTTGGCAAACTGAAAGGTAAGATAGATTCTCTGCTGGAAATCTTACAGGAACTCGGCGATATCCCGGAAGCACTTCAGAACAGAATCAGATCTGAAAAAGATCTACAGGCTTTAACAAGCTGGCTGAAAGCAGCGGCGAGAGCAGATTCCGTGGAAGAGTTTCAGAAGAAAGCAGGACTGCTATAATTACTATATTTTGACGCGCCACCGGCTTTTATGTTATTATTGATACGATTGATACACATATCAGGAAATAATATAAAAACGGAGGCATATATGGCAGGTCGTTTAGAATTTAAAGAAAAATTAGGTGATATATTAAAAGAAGCAATCGCACAGGGCGGTGAGATGCAGAAAGAGGAAGTCGAGAAATTCTTCGCAGAAGACGGACTTTCCGAAGAACAGATTGATCTTGTGTGTGATTATCTGTTGTCTCAGAAAGTATCGGTTTATGGTTATCAGAAGAAGTCGGGCGTAGTGAGAATGGCGGAAGAGCCGACAAAACTCAGTACAGAAGAACAGGCATATCTCGTGGAATACCGCAGAAGTATCGAAGAGATACAGAAGAAAGCAGCAAAAGAACCGATGGAAGAGAAGATGGCTTATTATCTTCCGAAGATTGTAGATGAAGCATTGAAAATGCATCGTGGCAATGTATTTCTCGGAGATATGATACAGGAAGGAAGCTTAAGCCTGGTGCTTGCACTTTCCCAGACAGAGGAAGAAGAGAAGATTATGGAAAAAGTACGGGCAGGAATCGATGTACTTCTGGAGTCACAGGATGAGACAACGAGAAGAGATCACCGCATGGTAGAGAAAGTCTCAGATCTGGATCAGGCGATCCGTGATATGACCGAGGAGAATGGAAGAAAAGTTGCAGTGGATGAAGTTGCAGATAAGCTTGGAATTACAGAAGCAGAGATCGCAGATATTCTGAAATTAGCAGGAGAAGAGGTGGAGTAATCCACCTCTTTTTTGTATAATAGGAAATTGCATTTCCTATTATACAAAAGGCCACCGCTTACGCGATAGATACACGTAAAGCGACGGTCTTGTCTTTATTTCTCCTCGTCCTCTTCTTCCGGCTGTGGTTCCGGCAAGTAAGCATGGACAGTTTCGATACGGTTTTTGTCTAGTTTTTCGACAATAAGACGGATACCATCTTCCGTTGTGATTGAATCTCCGACTTCCGGAAGACGATCCAGATGTTCGATGATAAATCCACCGAGGGAATCATAATCTTCTGAAGTAAGATTAAGATCCAGACGGTCATTTAAGTCATCCAGATTCGTGGAACCTTCAATCAGGTACTCCCGTTCGCCGACTTCCTGTACGAAATCTTCTTCATTTTCATCATATTCATCGTGGATTTCACCGACGATCTCCTCCAGAATGTCTTCAAGTGTAATCAGACCGGAAGTTTCGCCATACTCATCCAGAACGATGGCGATATTGAAAGAGGATTCTCGCATCTCAACGAGAAGTTCGGAAATATTCTTATATTCATAAGTAAAATATGCTTCTCTTAAAATATCACGGATATGAAATTCTTTCGTATTATCATATAAAAGAAGATCCTTCATATTGATTGTACCGATCACATTGTCGGTTGTATCTTCAAAAATCGGAAGTCTTGTAAATTTATCTTCTCGGAAAATCTCAATCAGTTCTTCGTAAGTCGATTCCACATCCGCAAATGTTACATGTACACGCGGTACCATAACATCTTTTGCCTTCGCATCTCCTAAATCAACCACGTTGTAGATCATTTCTTTCTCATCGGATTCAATAACTCCTTCCTCATGGCTGACATTTACAATGGTACGAAGTTCATTTTCAGTCATTGTACGATTCTTCGCATTTGGATCGATATGAAAAATAAGAAGAATCAAAGAGGACAGTCCATTGATGATGAAAATAACCGGTGTCATGACTTTCATAAGAAAGCTGATGACAGGTGAATAAAGCAGAGAAATCTTCTCCGCGTAAACAGTCGCAGTTGTCTTTGGCGTGATTTCTCCGAACAGAAGAATCAGCACTGTAATGATCGCACTTGCGACAGCGACCATAGATCCGCCCAGCTTGTAGGCAATAGTTGTTGCCAGAGAAGCGGCAGCCGTATTCACGATATTATTTCCAATGAGGATTGTACTTAGCAATTTGCTGGAATTTTCCGTGATACGAAGTACAGTCTTCGCGCGCTTATTGCCTTCTTCTTCCAATGTGCGCATGCGAATCTGACTTGCAGTTGTAAGAGCCGTTTCTGCGGAAGAAAAGAACCCCGACAGAAGCAGCAGAATTATCAGAATTATAAATTGTATGGCGTCATCCGAACCCAATTTAAATATCACTCCTTTTGGTTTGTATATGGCACTAATATAGCGCATTTCATGGTATTTTGCAAGAGTTCGTTGAATTTGCGGTTTATTTATTGTATGATGTACAAGGAATAAAAGACAAACTCTATTCTATAAGGAGAAATCATAGATGAATCAGAATATATATGATAAATTGAAACAGATTCTTTCGTCTGCACAGGTGAAAGCAGACGAACCGATGAAGAATCATATTACGTTCCGGGTAGGTGGCCCGGCAGACGTATACGTGGTACCGAAGACAAAAGAAGAACTTTTACAGGTTATTACATGCTGTAAAGCGGAGAATGTTCCTTATTATATAATTGGAAATGGAAGTAATCTTCTGGTCGGAGACAAAGGCTACAGAGGCGTTGTAATCCAGATTTTCAAAGAGATGAATGAGATTACCTGCGAGGAAAATGTAATCTGCGCACAGGCGGGAGCACTGCTTTCACAGGTTGCAGCGAAAGCGCTGGAGCAAAGTCTTACGGGATTTGAATTTGCGGCAGGAATTCCGGGAACGCTCGGCGGCGCCTGTGTGATGAACGCCGGAGCATACGGTGGTGAGATGAAAGATGTACTGAAGGAAGTGACAGTTTTGACGGATGAGGGAGAATTCCTTACGATTCCGAAGGAAGAGCTGGAACTGGGATACCGTACAAGCGTAATCGCAAAAAAAGGCTACATTGTCATAGAGGCAGTTCTTGAACTTAAGAGTGGAAATGCAGATGAGATCAGGGCTTACATGGATGAGCTGAAGGAAAAGCGCATTACAAAACAGCCGCTGGAATATCCGAGTGCCGGAAGTACATTTAAGCGACCGGAAGGATATTTCGCCGGAAAACTGATCCAGGATGCAGATCTCCGTGGCTTTCAGGTAGGAGGCGCACAGGTTTCCGAAAAACATTGCGGATTTGTTATTAATAAGGATCATGCGACAGCAGCAGATATCGTAGAACTGATGCAGCAGGTGTCAGACAGAGTGGAGGAAAAGTTCGGCGTGAAATTAGAGCCGGAAGTAAAAAGATTAGGAGAGTTCTAGTATGAGATTTGTGATTGTAACGGGTATGTCGGGAGCAGGAAAAAGTACAGCGCTTAAGATGCTGGAAGATATGGGTTATTTTTGCGCAGATAATCTGCCGGTGCCATTGATTCCCAAATTTGCGGAGCTTTTAAGTGTGCCGGGTACAGAGATGAATAAGGCGGCGCTTGGCGTGGATATCCGTAGCGGTCAGAGTTTCAAAGAACTGGAGCGTGTACTTAGTGAGCTGGATGAAGCAGGACTTACTTATGAGATTCTGTTCCTGGAATCCAGTGACGATGTGCTGATCAAACGATATAAAGAGACAAGACGTTTTCATCCATTGTCTGGCAGCAGCCAGAGAGTGGACAAAGGAATTGCCGAGGAACGTGAAAAATTAAGCTTTCTTAAGAAGAAGGCAAATTACCTGGTGGATACGAGCCATATGCTGACGCGCGAATTAAAAGGCGAACTGAATAAAATTTTCGTAGAAAACAAGGAATACAAGAACTTATACATAACAGTTCTGTCTTTTGGATTTAAATACGGAATCCCAAGTGATGCAGATCTTGTATTTGATGTCCGTTTTCTGCCGAACCCATATTATATAGAAGAATTACGTTCAAAGAGCGGTAATGACAAAGAAGTCAGAGATTATGTTATGGAAAATGAGAAATCCTGGGAATTTTTGGAGAAACTGACAGACATGATTGAATTTCTGATTCCGAATTACGTGGCAGAAGGAAAGACGCAGCTTGTGATCGGAATCGGTTGTACCGGTGGAAAACACAGATCCGTAACTCTGGCGAATGCATTATATGAAACACTTCAGGAAAATGAAGAAAACTATGGCGTTAGAATCGAACACAGAGACATTGAAAAGGATGCTAAAACGAAAGCAAGATAGGAGCAGGAAATGTCATTTTCCGGGAAAATAAAAGAAGAACTGGCAGAACATTCGACGGATGCAAGACATTGCAATCTTGCAGAACTTTCTGCAATTGTGCAAATGTGTGGGCATTTTTCGGAAGATTTTAAGGGCAGAATCACTTTGCAGGTGGACACGGAAAATTATCCAGTTGCAAGAAAATGCTTTACATTAATGAGAAAAACATTTAATATAAAGACTGATATCGTAATTCGCAGACATGCAGGAAAGGACAACTGGAGTTATCATCTTTTCTGGAGGGGAGAAGAACTCCTTGCGGTAAAGAATGCGGACGTTCAGGCAGTCTGTTGTAAAAGAGCCTATATTCGGGGCGCATTTCTTGCGGCGGGATCAATGAGTGATCCTACGAAGTCATACCATCTGGAGATTGTATGTGCGCAGGAAGAACGGGCAGAGCATCTGAAGACTCTGATGAACAGCTTCGGAACCGATGCGAAGATTGTACAGCGGAAGCGAATGCATGTTGTATATCTGAAGGAAGGTTCCCAGATTGTGGATATGCTGAATGTTATGGAGGCGCATGTTGCATTACTGGAGCTGGAGAATGTCCGGATCCTGAAAGAGATGCGTAATGCCGTCAACAGGAAAGTGAATTGCGAAACTGCTAATATTAACAAAACCGTTTCTGCCGCAGTAAGGCAGATGGAGGATATTGCATATATCCGGGATACGATTGGTTTTGATGAATTGCCGGATGGGTTGAAAGACGTCGCCCTTACACGTCTGGCATATCCGGATGCAGCACTGAAGGAGCTGGGAAGTCTGTTACGTGAACCTGTAGGAAAATCAGGTGTGAATCACAGACTGAGGAAATTAAGTGAGATAGCGAATAAGTTAAGGGAAAATAAGGAGGAGCAACACTATGATTAAGAAGCCTGTTACGATTCGAAACAGCATGGATATGGAAACAAGACCGATTGCACACCTTGTGCAGGAAGCGAGCCAGTATAAGAGTCAGGTATATATCGAGATGGATGATAAGAAGATTAACGCAAAGAGTATTATGGGAATGATGAGCCTGAATCTTTCAGAAGGAACGGCGATTACTGTTGCAGCAGACGGAGAGGATGAATCCGAGGCAGTAGCAGGTGTGGAAGCATTCCTCGTTGCTAACAAATAATCATACATAATGATAATATAAGACATAAGAAAAGAGTTCCGGTTAAGGAACTCTTTTTCAGACGAGTGAAAGGAGAGCGGAGTATGAAAAGATTACTGTTTGTATATAATCCGCATGCCGGCAAAGGCATGCTCGCACCAAAGGTGTCAGACGTTGTAGATATTTTTGTGAAAGCAGGTTATGAAGTGGTGATCTATCCGACGCAGGCATATCATGACGCATATAAGAAAATATCCGAATATGATGCCAGTACATATGATTTGGTTGTGTGCAGCGGAGGTGACGGAACATTGGATGAAGTTGTGACCGGAATGATGAAACGTGAAGACCGAGATCCGATCGGATATATTCCGGCTGGAACAACGAATGACTTTGCGAACAGCCTGCATATTCCGAAAGATGTTCTGAAAGCTGCGGACAATGCAGTGAATGGTTCCGAATTCTGCTGTGATGTCGGTAAATTCAATGACGGTATTTTCGTCTATATTGCCGCGTTTGGTTTATTTACGGATGTATCTTATGAGACAAAGCAGGAATTGAAGAACGTGCTCGGACATCTTGCATACCTTCTGGAAGGAACGAAGCGTCTGTTTAACATTCCGTCTTACCGGATCAAAGTAGAACATGACGGAGAGGTGATCGAGGACGAATTTGTATTCGGAATGGTAACAAATTCCAGATCTGTAGGCGGTTTCCGCAATATGATAGGAAAGGAAGTCGCATTTGACGACGGTCTGTTTGAAGTTACATTGATTAAGACACCGAAGAATCCAATTGCTTTACAGGAGATCATCGCATCACTTCTGATCGAACAGGTGGACACAAAGCATATGTACACATTCAAGACAGGCAAGATCACATTCGAGTCGATTGAAGAGATCCCATGGACATTGGATGGGGAGTATGGCGGAAGCCATGATGAAGTTGTCATTGAGAATTTGCAGAAACAGTTACATCTAATGGTTCCGGAAGATGAAATGAAGAAATTGTCTGTGAATCACAAGAAAGAAAACTAGCGAAAGCAGCCGAAAAATGCAGGGCTGTAGAAAAAATTGCAAAAAAACATAAAAAATGAAAAAAAGTACTTGCTTATTTATAGAATGTTTGCTATACTAGGCAAGTACGAAAGAGCAAGGCTCCCTGGTCAAGCGGTCAAGACGCTAGCCTCTCACGCTGGAATCAGGGGTTCGATTCCCCTGGGAGTCACTCAGTATGAAACCGGAGTTCATTATGAATTCCGGTTTTGTTTTATATATCTACAATATCAAGTCAGGCAGTTCAGCCTGCATAATTCCTGAAATTATGACATTGCAATAGTACATTTTTACTTTCATACAGATTTTTGATACAGGGTGTCAGGCTTTTGATCTGGCATCATATAATGTAGTAAAAGGAGATATAATTTTATGATGATATTTTCAAAAATATATTTGTGCAGATGGTTTATGCTGTATCTGCTTGCCACCTGTCTGGTGTGGATCGCCGGACAGGACGCGCGTACACACAGAATTTCAAATCGGTCCGTGCTGGCATTTGGAGCGCTGGCGGCAGCGTACCGGATGCTCTGCCCTGAACTTTCGTGTCAGGCGGTGTGCGTTGGAGTGTTTGCTGTCAGTGTGCCGTTACTTCTGCTGGCAGCATGGAAGCCGGGTGCTGTTGGTGGCGGAGATGTAAAATTAATGGCAGCAGGTGGGAGTTTATTTGGTGCAAATGGAATCTGGCAAGCGTTTTTTACTGGCATTTTGCTGGCAGGAATCTGGACAATCGTGATGCTTTTGTGCAAAAAGGTGAAACGGAAGTCGAGTATCCCGCTTGGCCCGTTTCTGAGTGCGGGAATGCTGATTTCTTTGTCCTTGTTTTTTTGAAAGTAATGGTCTATAATAAAAAAATGAAATGTGAATTGAAGAATTGGAGGAATATGATATGTTAGTATCAGCAAAAGAGATGCTTGAAAAAGCAGTTGAAGGTCACTATGCAGTAGGTCAGTTCAACATCAACAATCTGGAGTGGACAAAAGCAGTACTGAATGCGGCTGAAGAGATGAAATCTCCGGTAATCCTTGGAGTATCTGAAGGAGCAGGAAAGTACATGACTGGATTCAAGACAGTTGCTGCTATGGTAGAAGCTATGATGGGTGAGCTTGGAACAACAGTTCCGGTTGCTTTACATCTGGATCACGGTACTTACGAAGGAAGTTATAAGTGTATCGAGGCTGGATTCTCTTCTATCATGTTTGACGGATCTAAATATCCAATCGAAGAGAACGTTGCAAAGACAAAAGAACTGATTGAAGTCTGCAACAAGAAAGGAATCTCTCTGGAAGCAGAAGTTGGTTCTATCGGCGGAGAAGAAGACGGAGTTATCGGACAGGGTGAGTGTGCTGATCCGAACGAATGTAAGCAGATCGCAGATCTTGGTGTTACAATGCTTGCAGCAGGTATCGGTAACATTCACGGAAAATATCCTGCAAACTGGGCTGGATTAAGTTTTGAGACTCTGGATGCAATCCAGAAGCTGACAGGAAAACTGCCACTGGTACTTCATGGTGGAACAGGAATTCCGGATGACATGATCAAAAAGGCAATTGATCTCGGAGTAGCTAAGATCAATGTTAATACAGAGTGCCAGCTTTCATTTGCTGATGCAACACGCAAATATATCGAGGCGGGTAAAGATCAGGAAGGAAAAGGCTATGATCCTCGTAAGCTTTTAAAACCAGGATACGAAGCAATCATCGAAACTGTCAAGGAGAAGATGGAATTATTCGGATCTGTTGGAAAAGCAGAATAATTTCAATTTATACTTGCCTTTTTCAGACAATTGAGTTATACTAACAGGCGTAGCGAGAACAAAGGCGTTCCAATGAAAGTTGGAGTGCCTTTTTCTTACATATTCAACAATATTTGAATACAGACAACAAGACACGATTAAGAAAGGAAACGAAAAGACATGAGTGAAGCATTGAAAGTAGCTGAGATTTTTGGGGAAGATGTATTTAACGATACTGTCATGCAAGAGCGTTTGCCAAAGAAGGTCTATAAGGATCTGAAGAAGATTATCGAAGAGGGAAAAGAATTAGACCTTGCAACAGCAGATGTAATTGCTCACGAGATGAAAGAGTGGGCGATTGAGAAAGGAGCTACACATTATACACACTGGTTCCAGCCCCTTACAGGAGCTACCGCTGAGAAACATGATTCTTTTATTTCTGCACCACTGCCGAACGGAAAAGTGCTGATGAGCTTTTCCGGAAAAGAACTGATCAAAGGAGAGCCGGATGCATCTTCATTCCCATCCGGAGGACTTAGAGCAACATTCGAGGCAAGAGGATATACAGCATGGGACTGTACTTCACCGGCATTTGTAAGACATGATGCAGCAGGCGCTACACTTTGTATTCCGACAGCATTCTGCTCTTACAAAGGAGAAGCACTTGACCAGAAGACACCGCTTCTGCGTTCTATGCAGGCAATCAATGAACAGTCACTGAGACTGCTTCGTTTATTTGGCAATACAACAGCTAAGAAAGTAACTCCTTCTGTTGGAGCAGAGCAGGAGTATTTCCTTGTAGATGCTGAAAAGTTTGAGCAGAGAAAAGACCTTATTTATGCAGGACGTACTTTATTTGGAGCGATGCCTCCAAAAGGACAGGAGATGGACGATCACTATTTCGGAACCATCCGTCAGAGAATTGCCGGATTTATGAAGGACGTCAATATTGAACTGTGGAAAGTTGGAGTTGCATCCAAGACACAGCACAACGAAGTTGCACCGGCACAGCATGAGCTTGCACCGATTTACGGTGAAGCAAATGTAGCTGTTGACCACAACCACCTGGTAATGCAGACATTGAAGAGAATTGCATGCCAGCATGGAATGAAATGCCTGCTTCATGAGAAACCATTTGCAGGTGTCAACGGATCCGGTAAACATAACAACTGGTCACTGACTACAGATGATGGTAAGAACCTGTTAGAGCCAGGCAAGACACCTCATGAGAACGTACAGTTCTTACTGGTGCTGACATGTATCTTGAAAGCAGTAGACAAACACGCAGCACTGCTTCGTGAATCTGCAGCAGATGTAGGAAATGATCACAGACTGGGAGCAAACGAGGCACCTCCGGCTATCATCTCTATTTTCCTTGGAGATCAGCTTGAAGATGTAATCCGCCAGCTCGTAGATACCGGAGAAGCTACACACAGTCTGAAAGGCGGAAGACTGGAGACAGGTGTAAGTACACTTCCGGATCTTGCAAAAGATGCAACAGACCGTAACCGTACATCGCCGTTTGCATTTACAGGTAACAAATTTGAGTTCCGTATGGTAGGATCAAGAGATTCTATTTCCGGATCAAACGTTGTACTTAACACAATCGTAGCAGAGGCATTTTCAGAGGCTTGTGATGTCCTGGAGAAAGCAGATGACTTCGATATGGCAGTACATGATCTGATCAAGAAATATGCAACAGAGCACCAGAGAATCATTTTCAATGGTAACGGATATGCAGATGCATGGGTAGAAGAAGCTGAGAGAAGAGGACTTCCGAACATCAAATCTATGGTAGAAGCTGTACCGGCACTGGTAACAGAAGATACAGTATCTATGTTTGAGAAGTTTAAAGTATTCACAAAGGCAGAGCTTGAGTCACGTGTAGAGATCAAGTATGAGAACTACTCAAAGGCTATCAACATTGAAGCACGTACAATGATCGACATGGCAAGCAAACAGATCATCCCGGCTGTTATCAAATATACAAAATCTCTGGCAGATACAGTACTTGCAGTGAAAGAAGCAGGAGTAGACGCTTCCGTACAGGCTGGACTGCTGAAAGAGACAAGTGATCTCCTGGCTGCGACAAAGAGCGCACTGGATGCACTCAGTGCTGTAACTGATAAGGCAGCAGCTATGGATGAAGGTGAAGAGCAGGCAAGATTCTATCACTTCGATGTAGTACCTGCAATGGAAACTCTGCGTACACCGGTTGACAAACTGGAAATGATCGTAGACAAAGAAGCATGGCCGATGCCATCATATGGAGACTTGATCTTTGAAGTGTAATCGGTTTTGCGATAGATAAAAGATACGATAAATATGAACTCCTGATTTTTATAAATTCATTAGAAAATTTTAAGAACCTTGCACTTGGAATGGCAACTTGTATGTGCTATCCTAAGTGCAAGGTTTTTTATTAGGCACATTTTGCTGATTAAGGAGATAATAGAATGACGAAACAGGAATTTCTGGAAAAATTAAGAGCCGCACTTGGCAATGACTTAAGTGGTACAGTTGTAAGTGAGAATGTGAATTATTATAAGCAGTATATTACAGATGAAGTAGCGAAAGGAAAATCCGAAAAAGAAGTGATAGATGAATTGGGAGATCCATGGGCGATCGCCCGTACGATCATAGATGCACAGGAAAACCAGGAGTACACAGAAGGTGAATACAGAAGTGAGACCACTGCAAATGGCGAATATGATTCCGGCAAACAGAATAGATATGGCAATGTCCATGTATTTGGATTGGACAGCTGGTGGAAGAAACTTCTTCTGATACTGGGGCTTGTTGGAATTATCGTCTTGATCGTGGCAGTGATCGGAGGGATTATCAGCATTCTTGCGCCGATCGTTATTCCGTTTATTGTGTTGATGTGGATTCTCCGGGTAATCGGACAGAGACGAAGATAAGAACTGAAAGCAGAAGAAAAATTTGATTAATCCCTGTGATAAAAAGAAAAATATAAAGTAAAAGACCGATGGGGGAGCCATCGGTCTTTTGAGGGGAGTATAAATAATTAATAAGGGGTTGTAGAAAGTAACCTTTCTACAAGTTTAAGTATAATATAGCAAGAGTCAAAAAGCAAGAAAAACCTTAAAAAAATCTTAATATATTTGTAAGCTTGTTTTTGTGAAAAAGATACATAAAACAGATGCAGATGGACACAATAATCCTGTAACTTAAAAAAGAATTAGGAGGAATTTAAAATGGCAAAAAACTCATCAAACATGAATGCATCTGATAAGAATGCTTATGGCAAAAACATCGCAGACAAGAACTCGTCTAACAAAAACGGATATAATAAGAATGCATCCAAAAAGAATGCATATGGGCAGTCCGACAAGAATGAATCCAATAGAAATTCTTCTGACAGCAACTGCCACGGCTACAAAGAGAGACAGTAATCAGAAAATGGCGTAACAATCCGCACTTATAAGATAGTGAAATATGGCGGAAAGAGTGTCAAACTCTATTCGGCATGGTCAAAAGCAGCAAAAGCAAAAATCAAATAATGTGTGATGCAGTTTACGCTTTATGATGGTAGTCATTTATAATGAAGTAAACAAAAAGGCTTCCCTGAAGATACAGGTATTTTCAGGGAAGCCTTTTTTATATAAAAATCTTCCGGCAGATATGCAAAGTCATATTCTTTGTTATAAAAACCTTGCACGCTTTTTTTATGTAGAATATACTAAGAAAGAGTACAAACAGAAAAGTACGGAAGAAACAGGAGAAATATATGAGTAAAATAGAATTGATTGCACCATGCCATTTTGGGTTGGAGGCAGTTTTAAAAAGAGAGATCATAGACCTTGGCTATGATATCGCAGAAGTAGAAGATGGAAGAGTGACATTTTACGGAGATGAAGACGCGATCTGCCGTGCCAATATTTTCCTGCGGACAGCAGAGAGAATCCTTGTAAAAGCAGGAAGTTTCAAAGCGGTAACATTTGAAGAATTATTTGACAAGACAAAGAACCTGCCGTGGGAGCGTTATATTCCGAAGAATGGAAAATTCTGGGTTGCCAAGGCGGCGTCTGTTAAGAGTAAATTATTCAGCCCGTCAGACATCCAGTCTATTATGAAGAAAGCAATGGTCAGACGGCTGCAGGAATATTATGGAATCGAGTGGTTTCCGGAAGACGGAGCTTCTTATCCGGTACGTGTATTTTTGATGAAAGATATCGTGACAGTAGGAATCGATACATCCGGTGTGTCCCTGCACAAGAGAGGATACCGTGAAGTTTCCGGCAAAGCGCCGATCACGGAGACGCTGGCAGCATCACTCATCAAGCTGACACCATGGAAGAAAGACCGTGTATTCGTAGATCCATTCTGCGGAAGTGGAACATTTCCGATAGAAGCTGCAATGATGGCTGCAAATATCGCGCCGGGAATGAATCGTTCCTTCACGGCAGAAGAGTGGACGAACCTGATTCCGAAGAAGATGTGGTATGACGTTATCAACGAGGCAAATGATCTGATTAAGGACGATATCGATGTGGACATTCAGGGATATGATATCGATGGATCAGTCATTAAGATCGCAAGAAGAAATGCAAGAGAAGCCGGAGTGGATCATCTGATCCATTTTCAGGAGAGAGATGTAAGAAACTTAAGCCATCCGAAGAAATACGGATTTATCGTGACGAACCCGCCTTACGGAGAACGTCTGGAAGATAAGAAAGACCTGCCGGAACTGTATCGTGCATTTGGCGAGAGCTTTGCAGGACTTGACAGCTGGTCGGCTTACATGATTACTTCTTATGAAGATGCACAACGTTATTTCGGACGGAAAGCGGATAAGAACCGGAAGATTTACAATGGAATGTTGAAGACATATTTCTATCAGTTTATGGGACCGAAGCCGCCGAGAAAACCGAGAGAGGAGCAGTAGATGAAGAAAATAATATTTGCAACAGGAAATGAGCATAAGATGGTGGAAGTCCGTATGATCCTTGACGATCTGGGACTGGAGATTCTCTCACAGAAAGAAGCAGAGATTCAGGCAGATGTTGTAGAGGATGGAACCACATTTGAAGAAAATGCACTGATCAAAGCATCCGAGATTGCGAAAATCGCACATGAGATGCCGGAATACAAAGAAGCAGTTGTGATGGCAGATGATTCCGGCCTGGAAATCGATTATCTGAACAAAGAGCCGGGAATCTATTCTGCGCGGTACATGGGAGAGGATACTTCCTATGATATTAAAAATCAGGCGCTTTTAGACCGTCTGGATGGTGTGCCGGACGAAAAACGTACAGCGCGGTTTGTCTGTGCGATCGCAGCTGTACTTCCGGATGGAAGCCATGAAGTTGTGCGCGGCACGATGGAAGGCATTATTGGTCATGAGATTGCCGGAGAAAACGGATTTGGATATGATCCGATTTTCTATCTGCCGGAATGTGGATGTACCAGCGCAGAACTTGCGCCGGAAGAGAAGAACAGACGAAGCCACAGAGGAGAAGGACTTCGGAAAATGCGTGAGATTCTGGAGAATAAAAAGAAATGAAAATACTGATCGTAAGTGATACACATAAGGCTCACGTATCTCTGAAACAGGTTCTGGAGCGGGAGAAGCCGATTGATATGCTTATTCATCTTGGAGATGTGGAAGGCGGGGCTGATTATATAGAAGCACTGGCGGACTGTCCGGTACATATCGTTGCCGGAAATAATGACTATTTCAGTGATCTTCCGCAGGAAGAAGAATTCGTTGTGGAAGGAAATCACATTTTCATTACACATGGACACTATTATTATGTATCTCTGGGAGAGAGTGATTTGCTGAAAGAAGCTAAAGGCAGAGACGCTGACGTGGTGATGTATGGACATACACATAAGCCATCGCTGCATGAAGAAGACGGCGTGACGATATTGAATCCGGGAAGTATCTCTTACCCGCGCCAGAGCGGGCGTCAGAAGACCTATATGATCATGGAGATTGATGCATCGGGCATGCCGGAGATTGAGCTGAAATATGTATAAGAAAAGGCATGTAAAAAATTGCAAAAAAAATCAAAAAAGTTATTGACAATATTCGAACCTTGCTATATAATAGCTATTGTGTCACGGAGATACAACAAGATGACACGAAGTAAACAATATCGGGGTGTGGCTCAGCTTGGCTAGAGCGCCTGGTTTGGGACCAGGAGGTCGCAGGTTCGAATCCTGTCACCCCGATAAACTCTGCGGGTGTAGTTCAATGGTAGAACACCAGCCTTCCAAGCTGGATACGTGGGTTCGATTCCCATCACCCGCTTTTCCGTAGAAATACGGAGAGCCTTTTGAAAAGGGGATATTAAAATGAGTCTGTAGCTCAGCTGGATAGAGCAACGGCCTTCTAAGCCGTAGGTCGAGGGTTCGAATCCCCCCAGGCTCGTTATGGTGGGTATGGTGCAGTTGGTTAGCGCGCCAGATTGTGGTTCTGGATATCGTGGGTTCGAGTCCCACTACCCACCCTTTTCTTTTATAATTCAAACTGGCATGCAGTGTCAGAAATAAAGTCTTTAATGGGCTATCGCCAAGCGGTAAGGCACAGGACTTTGACTCCTGCATTCGCTGGTTCGAATCCAGCTAGCCCAGTTATTAAAGTCCAGACTTATGGGCCATTAGCTCAGGCGGTAGAGCACTTGACTTTTAATCAAGTTGTCCGGGGTTCGAGTCCCCGATGGCTCACTATTTCCCTTCTGATATGAGGGGCTATTTTTATTTTATGAAGAATTAAGCGGATATGGCGGAACTGGCAGACGCGCTAGACTTAGGATCTAGTCCTTCGGGGTGCAGGTTCGATTCCTGTTATCCGCATTTTTTATACCTTTTATCATGACGTTTCGTCCTATCTTCCATTTTTTTAGTAGATGACAAAAAAATACGCTCTATCCTCAATGGATAGAGCGTATCTTTATACTACCATATTCTTCTATATAATACAGTACGAATTACTCAGCGTCTGCCGCCTCGGCTGCTTCTGCTGCTGGCTCTGCCTCATCTGTATCTTCCTCATCATCGAAGAAGTCATCGTCGAAATCATCGTCGAAGTCATCATCAAAATCATCAAGGAAGTCTGGTGTAAGATATGAATATACTGCATATGCAATACCTGCAATAGCAGCAACGGCACCAATGATAACCAAGATCACAAATAATGTGCTCTTTGCCTTCTCTTCTGTTGCATCGCCTTTAACTAAGATTACGTCACTACTCTTCATCGTTACATTCCACCCTTTCTTAACCCTGTAACGGGTTTCATTATATTATATTGATTTGAGAGAAGAAACATACAGTTATTATCTCCCAACACATACCAAAATTATAGCATACGGTTTTGATTATTTCTATATGTATTTTATAAATAAATCTAACATGCGGTTTAATTGACTACTCGCATTTTTTGAGCTTTGCAAACGAAGCAAACATCTTCCTGACACCGCATCTGTCGAAATTCACTGTAACCTCGTAATCCTTATCGCCCTTCTCCAAAGCCTCCACAGTACCCGGACCAAACTTAATATGTCTGACTCTGTCTCCAACAGCATAATCCGGCTTGCCAACACTGTTTACCACAAAGGCTTTGCCGAACGAAGGCTGGGAAGACGGCTGCCCGTATGACTGCTGTTTTGCATAGCTGCTGTATGGATTCTTCTGTCCATAGCTTCTGCCTGAGGCTGCTCCAGCGGTTCTTTCACCGCCATAGCCGGCATATGTATCACCATATGAACTTCCATACGCATCTCTGCGTCCTTCACCTCTGTTATATCTGTCGACAGACTCCGACTCTCTTCGCTTTGCCATATTCTTCATATCAGCTTCATGCTCAAACAGCATAGGCGGGATCTCTCTTATGAATCTGGACACATCGCTGTACACCCTATTACCATGCATCATTCGTTCCTTCGCCGCACTCAGGTACAGCTTTTTCATGGCTCTGGTTATACCCACGTAACACAGACGTCTCTCCTCCTCAAGAGCATCGGGATCATCTGAGTTGAGTGCAATTCCACTAGGAAATACTCTGTCCTCCATTCCGCATATAAATACGTATGGGAACTCTAGACCCTTGGCACTGTGGAGAGTCATCAGCTTGACCTGATTGTCATCCTCCGACATGGCATCGAGGTCAGACACAAGCGCTATCTCCTCCAGGAACTCGCTGAGCCCTGCCTCCTCATTATCCTCTGTGAATTCCACCACCTTGTTGCGGAGTTCATCGATATTCTCAAGTCTAGTCATGGCCTCCTCTGTGTGCTCTGCTATGAGCTCTGACTCATAACCCGTATCCTCAAGGATCCTGTCGTACACCGAGTCAAGGCTCTCACCATCCGCCAGCATATCCCTGAATGATGTGATAAGCTCCGCAAACTGCCTGATCTTGGCCGAGGTCTTGGCAGCCATTCCCGGTATCTCGTCAGCTCTCGCCGCAGCATCCATCATCGACAATCCATACGCATCCGCAAATGACTCAACCTTGCTGAGACTCGCCTCGCCTATACCTCTCTTCGGAACATTTACCACTCTCCTGAAGTACAGGTTGTCAGTGGAATTGTTGATGACCTTGAGATATGCCAGAACATCCTTGATCTCCTTTCGGGCATAGAAGTTTGTGCCGCCATATACTCTGTATGGTATGTTCGCATACACCATCTTCTCTCCGAGCACACGGGACTGTGCATTCGTCCTGTAGAGGATAGCTATATCCCTGTAGTCCACTCCCTGTCTGACAAGAGTCTTGATACGGCTCGCCACCATATCTCCCTCTGCATATTCCGAATCGCACTGCTCAAACGAGATCTTCTCACCGGCATCCTTATCCGTCCACAGAGCCTTATCCTTACGGCCTGCATTGTGCTGTATGACTGCATTCGCTGCGGCAAGTATATTGCCACAGGATCTATAGTTCTGTTCCAGCTTGATAACCTTCGCATCCTCATATTCCTTCTCAAAGTTCAGGATATTGGTTATATTCGCTCCTCTGAACTTGTATATGGACTGATCATCGTCTCCCACCACACACAGGTTCCTGTATTTTCTCGCAAGCATCTTGACCAGCAGAAACTGTATGTGATTAGTATCCTGATACTCGTCAACCATGATATATCTGAATCTATTCTGATATGTATCAAGGACATCAGGATTGTGCTCGAACAGCTCCACCGTCTTGTAAATAAGATCGTCAAAGTCCATCGCATTGTTCTTCTTAAGACGACTCTGATACTCAGTGTACACCTCTGCAGCCTTTGTTCCTGCATAGTCTGCAGCATTCTTTTTTGCAAATTCATCAGGTGACAGATACTTCTCCTTGGCCTTGGATATCTCCGCCATGAACATCTTCTCGGGATACCTCTTCGGGTCTATCTGAAAATCCTTGAGTATACTCTTCACCGTACTCTTCTGGTCATCCGAATCATATATATCAAAGTTCTTGCCATAGCCGATCTTATCAGCATATCTTCTGAGTATCCTCACACACAGCGAATGAAATGTGCTGACCCATACCCTGTCAGCTCCGTCCCCAACTATCAGATCAACTCTCTCCCGCATCTCACGGGCCGCCTTGTTGGTGAATGTGATCGCCAGTATGTTCAGAGGATTAACTCCTTCGTGCTCCATGAGATAGGCTACCCTGTGTGTGATAACCCTGGTCTTTCCGCTTCCTGCTCCCGCAAGTATGAGCAGTGGCCCATCCACATGCTCACAGGCCTGTTCCTGCATATCGTTAAGTCCTGCCATAATTCCTCCTGTATCCTATGACGTAAAAAACGCCGTTATATATACCAAACATATGTTTTATTCCATCTGCCTAGTATATCATAACAGCGTTTATTTGAAAATATCATTATTCAATTATAATGTATTTGTCTTTAGATCAGCTTCGTTCCACAGTTGCCACAGAACTTCGCACCGTTAGTTGGCTGTCCACAGTTAGGACAGAACTTTGGAGCTGTTCCGGTTCCTGCTGCCTGTGTTGCTGCATTGTTCATCTGGTTCATAGCTCCGGCCATCTGACCTGCCATAGCCATTCCCATCTGCATTCCTACCATGGCATTTGCCATATCCGTTGCATTGCTTCCGGCTGTTCCTGTACGGCCACCCCTTGCCATGGAATCAACCATATTCACCTGCTGGAATCTGTTCATATCCCCTATCATAGAATACTCAGCAGCCTGATCAGCACGCTTCTGTATATTCTCAGGATATGTAAACTCGCTTATTCTGAAATCAGTTATCGTAAGTCCGATTCCCAGGAGTTCCATGTCCAGATCTTCCTTGATACCCTTAGCTATATCAACGGAATTGGCCATAAGATTGAATACGTCTCCGCCAACCTTTGTGATCCACTTCATCAGCAGTCCGTCCAGGATACCCCTTATCCTATCTCTTATGTCATCGACTGTGAACTGCTGCTTTATACCTGCAACCTTCTCTATTAGAACATTATAATCGTCTATCTTGAATGAGAATTTACCATTTGATCTCACAGGAAGTCCGCCCGGAAGTCCCGGTGCCTGAAGTCTGATCGGTGAACTGGTTCCCCAGTTACATGTAAACTCTTTTGTATTCACAAACAAAACCTCTGCGCGAAGTCCTGAATTGAATCCGAACTTAAATCCCTTCAATGTTGAAAGGAATGGTATGATCTGTGAATCAATAGTGTAGTTTCCAGACTCGGTAAATATACCTTCAACCGCTCCGTTATAAAGGAATATAGCATCCTGTCCCGGTTTGATTATAAGCTTTGAATCCTTCTTGATCTCTCTATTTGTCCACTTCCAGAAGATGACGTCATCTCTGTACTCTTCCCATTCTACAACATTAGCAAACTGATTTGAAAATAAACCCATGTAGTGCACTCCTCTCTGTTCTGCAATATGTTTGGAATATTATAATCCCATCTTTGCCTTAAGTGCTGCAAGCTCATCCTGAACGTCTGCATTTGGAGCTGCATCATACTTGCTTGCAAGATCATCTATTGAATCTGCGCTTGATGAATTGAGCTCGCTCATTGCATTTGCCTTGTCAAGCATAGCGTCTGCCTTTGCTTCCATTCTTGAAAATGCATCAAGTGAAGCTGATGAATCGCCGATACCGCTCATCATCTTGTTCATACGCTCCTGAGTCTTAGCAACCTGAACCTTTGCCTTGATAGTCTCTTTTCTTGCATTGAGATCGCTGACATCCTTTGTGAGCTTGTCATGCATCTGTCTCATCTTGGCTGCGTTAGCTGCTGCTGCATCATATGCCTGCTGAAGAGCTACCTGCTTCTGCGTGAGCTGGTTCTTCTTCTCGAGGAACTTCATTGCATCGCCCTCGTTACCTGCTACAAGTGCCTTCTCTGCATATGTCTGCATCTTTGCGATCTCTGCGTCACACTCATCAAGCTGTCTCTTGCATCTCTGCTCCTCTGCCATAACAGTTGCAGTCTCTGACTTAACCTTTCTGAGATCCTCCTGAAGGTCTCTGAGGTACTGATCTATCATCTTCTCAGGATCCTCTGCCTTGTCAAGAAGTGCATTGATGTTTGATGACATAATGTCCTTAAATCTCTTTAAAATTCCCATAACTTTTTACCTCCGCGTTTTAGGTTGATTTATTTGTATATAATATTAAATGTTGCCTCCTGTCGACGACACCACCATTATATGATCTCCCATGCTCCGGCGCAATACCATGCATGCTGTGTTGCTGCATCATATAATGTGCTATTCGACACGTTACCCCCTGTAAAGTATCAGCCGCCAACTTATCAGGCTTTAATATTCAAAACTAGCGCGTCCCCTGCATGTTGCACGAAACTTTTATACGACTCCGTCATCCACGTCATCATAGGCATCGGATATACGTCCGCCTATTCTGAAATCAGGTCTGCCGTTCTTGTCTGAGTCGCTTCCCTTGGCACTCGCATCCGTTATCGACTCCTCAAGTCTCACCGGTGTTCTGTCTCCAAAGCGTCTCATCTTATCGTCATGATCACTGTCTTTTATGACATGTATCGAAGAATCCGCATCGTCAGTCTCCCTCTGGACACTCTTGACCGGTTCCCTGGATGCCTTCACTCGGATCGGTTCAGGCTCCTTCTTATCTTCAAAATCGAACTCCCACTGAACCATCTCCGGCTCACCGTTCTTATCCTTGTGCTCCTCATCCTTGGCTTTGTTCTTCTCATAATACAGCTCATTCGCCAGAAGCTGGCTGATCTCCAGTATATCGGCATAGCGCTCCTGCTTCTTCATATCCATGAGACCTTCCATGAGCTCCTTCTTGTTGTTCTCAATGATCTCAGATTTCTTTCTCAGAGAATCAAGGACTCTGTCGCTCTCCATGCTTATCATATTATATGCCTGGTTCACGGTCTCGTTGATCTCCATCAGCATCTCATTTGTATAAATGATAGATGCCGCATATATCTCGTTGGCCGTTCTGAGCGCCTGCCTGTCCTGCTTGCCAAGGCTCTTGACATTGCGGTCCACAAAGAGCGGGCTTGGCTTTGTAAGCCTGATCCTGGATGCGGTCTCCTCGGCCTCTGCGATGATCTCATCGGCCTCCTGCTCTGCCTCCTTGATGATCTTGCTTCTCTTGTCTGTGATCTCATGATATGCCTTGAGTTCCAGATCTATAGTAGTCTTGAGCTCCTCAACGATCTCAAGAACCTCTTCCTTGTTGACCAGTACCTTACCTGCTGCAAATGGAACGTTCTGTCCATCTCCAACTATATCCTGTATTCTATCTAAAAGCTGTTTAGCTTTTCCGTTCTCCATAATAGTGCCTCCATCGCAACTTTTCTATCTCATAAGTATACGCTAGTTTATTTTAGCATCTTTCATATGGCATTTCAACGTTAATCTATCGCCGGTTTCACATCATCTCTCGGAAGCCCAAGGAAATCCTGTATAAGATGTCTTGTAAAAAGCCGTCCTTCCTCGCTCTCAAATATACGCTCAGGATGCCACTGGAAGGCAAGTATGCTCATCGTCGGTGATACAAATGCCTCGACAGATTCATTCTCCTCATCGACCACTATCGGATAGAACATCGTCGACAGATTTTCCAGATAGACACAGTCGCTGTGGAAGTTGTTTACCTTGATATATCTGTCCGTCTTTACTATCCTTGCCATGTGGTCTGTACCTCTGGGTCTTGGCACCTTAAAGCGCGCGGAATAACTTATCTTACCGCCAAACAGCGCATTTATGTGCTGCATTCCCCTGCACACGCCTATCACTGGGATCTCATTCTGGACGCAGTACATTATGAGCTGCTCCTCTAGCGCATCACGGTGCGGCTGCAGCTCTGCATTGTGCGGCTCCACATAATGTCTCGGATGGAGCGTTCCGCCCCCTGTCACTATCAGGAGATCAAACTGTTCATCCACTATCTCATCAAAGTTTTTTGTAAAGTTGGATACCGGTCTGAGTCTTATTCCAAGGCTCTCATAGAACTCCACATAAGCAGCCTCGAGAACGTCCGTATATTTTCCATACATATTGTGTCCTTCCCGCTGTGTTATAAGTGCATGTAACATAAAACCTATACCCCCTTTGTTATCTTACCGTGTGCACAGTCGAGCGTCACCGTCTGCTGTTTTTCCACGAAACTGTATATGCAGTCTCCGCAGCCTATTGCCGCCGGGATGTTGAACTCCGCACACCTTATCGCCATGTGGGATGCAACTCCGCCGTATTTCGTTATAAATCCTTTTATCCCCTTTGCAAATATCCAGTCGTATCCCGGATCCGCCTTCGGGAGAACTACTATCTTATCCTGAACGTCAGCCACATCCTCGTGATCCTCATTCTCATAATTTTCAAGCAGGAGAATGTCACCCGTGACGCATTCAGATGTTATGAAGTTAGGTCTGGCCTCCCATATCTCTATGCATTTTAACTGCAACGGATCATATATGACATCCGGCAGTATAAGCATGGACGCCCTCTGGAATTTCTTTTTGTTCTGATCTATGATCTTTCTCCATATATCGCCTGTGAATTCCGCAGGTCTGTTCACCATAAGCTGAATATCCGGCACCTCAAGATATGCCATGTCTTCCTTGCTTATGCCAAGTTTATCGCCTATATCTATAAGTATGTCTATGGCAAGGCTTAATGTCTTGGTGAACTCGAACTTGAAGAATTCCCTCTCCTCCATGGAATCCTTGAGGAAATCCAGGAATTCCCTGAGGTCCACATAAAAGCCTATATCCTCAAGTGCCTCCATGAGCTTAACCGAATCCAGAGGATTATGCTTAAGCTCCTCTATGGTCTGCCTCTGCTTTCTCGCAGCAGCGCTTCCCTTGGACAGGTCGAACTCGCGCTGGGCGTATGTCTCGCAGGTTATGTCGTATGTGCCCGAACGCAGATGTCCATATTTTTCATCAAATGTAACTCTTGTTATCCTGCCGTCCACCAGATCCTGAAAGTCAGAATCGTACTCCGACGCAACAGTATATATCGACATCATAAAATCGTCTATCTCTTTGTCCGTAAAATATCCTCTGTACACAAGGGATCTGCTAATCGCCTTCGATATGAATGCCAGTCTCGCCTGTCGCGCAAATTTCGGGGTTCCGTAATGCTTTATGCTCTCTATGAGCTGTACAAAATACTGTATCAGCGTTACCACATCATTGTGCGCCATAAGCCAGTTGCTTCTCGTATTCTCACGGTGGACACGAAGGCCGTTAAGAGCCCTGAGATCCTTCATCCTGTTTCTATTGAAATTGCATATCGCATTGTTTGTCAGATTGAACAGCGAATCCGAGAGGTCCGCAATCTCCTCCCTGGTGAACCCGGCTTCCGTCAGTGTCCCCAGCTTGTCCTCCGTCGAGAAGTCATATTCGGAAAATGCTATCTCAAATTCTATCTTGTCATGGGCGGTCGGATCATCTATAAGCTTCTTATCGTAATACTTCAGAAGCTTCGCCTCCAGCCTGTCATCCAGTTCATCCGGCATCAGCCCCAGGAACGACTTCTTAAGAGATATGTACGGCTTGTTGCCAAGCTTATACATGAGGTCTCCATCCACCTCTCTGTAACCAATGTAGCTGAGTCCCTGATTCCATGCCGCAGACGTGATGATCTCCCTGTACAGGGAATAGTCAAGCGGATGGGGATTTTCACCTATGATCTCCGCAGGATTCCAGAATGCCATATCCGACAATATGGTGTTCCTGTCCCCAACCAGGCTGCTGATCTCCCTGTATGTATCCTCAGCCTCCAAAACAGTCCTGAACACCTCTTCGTCATCGACATCGGAGTGAACACCATTGATGCTGGCTGCAAGAGGTCTCATCTGAAATATCGTGACTGTATTGTCCTCATCTATTGCGAACTCCACATCCAGTGGATATTCAGGGTGCATCTCCTCCAGCTCACGCATGGATCTGATGAGCGCAGCCCAGTTCGCCGGCAGCTCATCACAGTCCACATTCCTGATTATGTATACCGTCTTTCCTCCCCTTCCGCTTGTAACCGCGTCTGTGGATGAATCATCGTAGGTTATCGTATAATATGGCCTGTCCTTCTTGATCTCCCTTGAAAATATAACGCCGCTGTAGCTGATATTCGTGATCTGTCTCTGTATGAGAACCTGTTCGCCGGACACATCGTCCAGATCACATTTATATGAATCCAGCACTTCCCTGACTGCCCTTACTACCGCCTCTCCGTCTGAAGGGTCCACTCCCAGAATACTCTCATAGTGACCGGCATTCGAAGTGTTGAGTCCGTCTTCATTTGAGGACGAGCTTCTGACCACTATATACCCTCCGGCAAATTCTTCTGCTATCTCCGCCGCAAGTCCATACGGATCGGCATCAAGCTCAGCTCCGGTTACTATCTTCAGCTTTTCCACTCTCGAATACTTCAATTTTCCATACAGGCTCTTAAGAACATCAGCCTTTGAAGAAATCCTGTCTGTCATGTTGCCTCCTTATTAAAAAAAGCTGCACTTAGTGTATACTAAAGTGCAGCTTACATCAATTTCTTTTTATATGTAATTGTACCGTTCTGTGATCTACTTCACTGTGAGAAGGTCGTCCACTGACTTTCTAGGCGGCATCTCCGGTGCAAATGCAGGATAACCCATAGCCACAACTGCGGCAACGGTCTGTCCATCAGGAATACCAACTATCTCTCCTACCTTTGCATCGTCAAATATTCCGAGTATGACTGTTCCAACGCCCTTATCATGAGCGGCAAGACAGAATGTCTGGGTTGCTATACCGGCATCGAACATCTCCCACTCGCTGCCCTTGCTTGTGCTGAACTCTCCGGACTTCTCATAGCCACATATTCCGTCCTTCTTGGTGACTATCATGAGCTGCTTCGCTCTGCTGACTGTCTTCTGGTTGAGAGGGAAATCCATAACGCCCTCTGCAGCTATCTTAGCGATGATCTCCGGATCCTCCACAAGTGTATATCTGATAACCTGTGTATTCTTCCATGATGGCGCATATGACGCCAGCTCAACAATCTCTCTGACTGTGTCAACACTCACCATCTCATCTGTAAACTTTCTCACACTTCTTCTGGTCTTGATACATTCTACTGCGTTCATACAATGTCCTCCTGGTGTAAAATCTTATAATAATCCCTGGATATATAATATCCCGCTCGTGAACTTGTCACCGACGTTATTCACGTAATTCCTGTATTCCTTATAGTCTATATAATACTTCTTTCCCCATGAAGATACAACAAGATATTCTCTTCCTTTTATAGTGCACACTCCTGTAACAGTCACATAATGTGAGTGGACATTCTCCCTGATGGAGCTCTTCAGCTCACCGTCCTTGTCCACATAAAGGCTGATACCCTTCTTGCCAAATGGATTGTATCTGTTAGGTCCTATGGCCAGTATGACCGGCTTATTCTTTCTTATGAGATGTCTTATATCTCTCAGCATCGATTCATCGGACTGCATCATCTTCCACTTTGCCTTGAGCCCTATGTCGTTCAGCATGAAATATCTGTTCATCGTATGCTTGAGTGTTATTCCCAGCATACCCTTGTGCATGAGAAGTATCACGTAGTGCACATAGAAAAATCTCACATACTCAAGATAGTCATGCTTGTTGTATAAGCCTTTTGGCTTGTTGATCTTTCGGATGGCATCGGTCATCATATTCGGATTCTGCTCAGCAAGATACATCGTGAGGTCTGCCATGGCTATAACACCACATCCGACCTTCTGCATCTTCTTTGACTTTGACCAGTTCTGATTGCCACCGTAGCTCACCAGATTCAGATTCTTTATCTTCACATAATCTCTATTAGTTAAATATACATCTTCCATTGTTAGTCCTTTCCAGCGCTGTGTGCGCCATATGCCTGAAGTCATATATTAGTCTGCTCGTCTTTGCTATAGATTATATCATGAATCGCAATCCACATCAAGCATTCTTAACTGTGTTAAGTAGTTTTAAAAACTACATTCGTTGTTTTTTGATTATTTTCACTTTACTTTTTGTCGGTGATTTGTTATAAGATTATATGAGTTGGATAAGTGATCGCGGCTGCATTTTTGCAGGTGAGGAAAGTCCGGGCTTCACAGGGCAGGATGCCGGATAACGTCCGGTGGAGGCGACTCCCAGGCCAGTGCAACAGAAATATACCGCCATATTCGTATGGTAAGGGTGGAAAGGCGAGGTAAGAGCTCACCGCTGCCATGGTAACATGACAGGCTCTGTAAACCCCATCCGAAGCAAGACCAAATATAGCTTCTGCAAAGGAGCTTGTGGAATGATACAGTTGCCCGCTGCATTCCAGGTAGGTTGCTTGAGTTTTATGGTAACATAAATCCTAGATAGATGATCACTCTCGACATAACCCGGCTTACAGTCCAACTCATTCCCTTTCATAGTATTTTTCTTATATTTTGAACAAAAAATACGGCACGGAGACATTTGTTTTGCCTCTGTGCCGTATTTTTGTATTGTTGGTTATTCTTTATCCTTGTGTAAACCTTCATCATATCCTGAAGCATCCGCCACCTATAAATTCTCTGAGTATGGAATTTGCTGGTATGTATTCTGTGTCTATGTCGTGGAACATATCTATCAGACGCAGAAGTCTCGCCGCATCCTGGTAATGCTCTGAAGTCTCATCTACCCCGAGCAGCAATGGTCTCGCCTCACGCCGTATGGCGGTATATTCGTACAACAGTCCCGAGTTAAACATCTCATCAGCCTCGCTCTCATATGGGAAGATATATTTCTCCTCTCCCCTTCTGACTGAGCTCCACATGGAAAGTGTCTTCTCCACATCGTTCCCTCTGGTCCTGCTGTCTCTGACTATTCTCCTGAGCAGTCTGCTGTCTATGGTTGAAACCTTTGCCGGCTCGCCGTCCTCACCTTCAACGTACAACTGATTAAGGGGACTTATGTATATCTTGTACTTGTCTTCATCCGCCAGTCCGTATGTCATCTTCGGGTTAAGCGAATGGATTCCTTCCATGATGATAACATCATTTTCACCTATTTTGAGAAGGTCCCCATGATATTCCCTCACTCCGGTCTTGAAGTTGAAAACCGGAAGCTCTATCTCTTCACCGTCCAACAGCCTTGTCATATCCCTATTAAGTGTTTCAAGATCCATGGCCTCCAGGCACTCGAAATCATAGTTGCCATTCTCATCCTTAGGATTGTCTTCACGGTTCACAAAATAGTTATCCGCAGCTATCGCATGTGGTCTGAGTCCCATGGCACGAAGCTGGATACTGAGTCTGTGGGAAAGTGTTGTCTTGCCCGCCGAGCTCGGCCCGGATATCAGTATTATCCTACGCTTCTGTTCGGAAACTTTTCTGGCTATCTCATACATGCAGTTACTCTGCATAGCCTCGCATACCAGTATGAGCTCCAGTCCCTTTCCTGAATCGATCATCTCGTTCAGCCTGTCGATCGAATCGATACCGACTTTCCTCGCCCACTCCTTTGCAGTTGTCTTTAATGATGTTATACTTCTCTGCTCATCACCCATATAAATATCTACTCCATATCCGATATAAGTCTCAATGCCTCTTCCATGCATTCCTTTTCATGTGTGAGCTCACCGGCACGCCGTCTGGCATTGACCGTATCCGCCTTCTTCAGTCCATCAAGGACTTTTCCGGTCGAATCAAGCTTATCCCTCAGATACTCTCCGAGGATCTTGTCATGATTATGTATGAGGTAATATCCGTATTTATAATATACTTCATCCATGGCTGACTTATTACCAAAATCCTGTGCTGTCACATCCACGTTCAGTACAACGTAGTATTTGCCAGCATCTATCAGCATTTTTTCCTCTGTGATCTTCCAGCCATTCTCTGCGATGTACCTTCTCAAATGCTCTGTCTCCGACTGGGGCTGCAGCACGAGCTGACCGGCTGACTGTACCACATCCATGCCGGCTTCAAGTATATCCGTTATGAGGATTCCTCCCATACCGGCTATTATGATGGAATCCACCTCACCCGGAGATATGGTTGCAAGTCCGTTTCCGAGTCTCAGATCAATACGGTCTGTCATATTCCATCTGGCTATATTATCCCTGGCTATAGCACACGGACCGGTTCTAACATCTGATGCTATGACCCGGTCCGATATGCCATTTGCCACAAGGTATATGGACACAAATGCATGGTCGCATCCAATATCACACACTCTGCCGCCGGGCTTTACCATGTCGGCAACAGTCTTCATACGAAGTGACAATTCTATATCTTTCATAATTATTATCCTCGCACCATCCATGCCAGATCGCGCGGTCCTCTCTGCTAGTTATACAGGAAATCCTTGAGCTTTCTGCTTCTGTTAGGATGTCTCAGCTTTCTGAGCGCCTTTGCCTCGATCTGTCTGATACGCTCTCTTGTGACATTGAACTCCTTGCCGACTTCCTCAAGGGTTCTTGGTCTTCCGTCATCCCATCCAAATCTGAGCTTTATAACTCTCTGCTCTCTCTCTGTAAGTGTGCTGACTACCTCGTCGAGCTGCTCGTGCAGCAGTGTCTGGTTTGTCGCCTCAACAGGTGTAGGGATACTCTCATCCTGTATGAAATCTCCAAGATGGCTGTCCTCCTCCTCACCGATAGGAGTCTCCAGTGATACAGGCTCCTGTGCGATCTTCATGATCTCCTGAACTCTCTCCTTTGGAAGTCCCATAACCTCTCCGACTTCCTCTGGAAGCGGCTCTCTGCCGAGCTTCTGAAGCAGATCTCTGCTCACTCTGGTAACCTTGTTGATGGTCTCAACCATATGAACCGGGATTCTTATGGTTCTCGCCTGATCTGCGATGGCCCTTGTGATGGCCTGTCTGATCCACCATGTCGCATATGTTGAGAACTTGTAACCCTTTCTGTAATCAAACTTCTCCACGGCCTTGAGCAGACCGAGGTTACCCTCCTGTATTAGATCGAGGAATAACATTCCACGTCCAACATATCTCTTGGCTATACTTACAACAAGTCTGAGGTTGGACTCAGCAAGCTTCTTCTTTGCCATCTCATCGCCTGCCTCCATTCTCTTGGCAAGCTCTATCTCCTCCTCCGCGCTGAGCAGAGGCACCTTTCCTATATCCTTCAGGTACATCTTGACAGGATCCTGTGTTGTGCTTGATATATCACCTGTATCTGTGAAATCTATCTTCTCAACATCCTCGCCCTCAGCGATCACGTCCTCGTCAAGTGTTGGCTCCTCCTCATCGTCATCTGTTATCTGAAGTATGTCCACACCGTTCTTTTCAAGGAAATTGAAGATCTTCTGCATGGTATCCAGATCAAGGGCAACCTCCTTGAGATCGTTAAAATGCTTGATGAGCTCTGTGTCCTCTATAACGTTCTTCTTGCTGTGAGCTATGTCAAGCAATTCCTGAAGCTTTGTGTTGAACTTTGCGTTGATCGCATCGTCCTCACTCACCTTGATCATATACTTGTCTTCATTTGAATTGATCGCATCCATTGTACTCATATCTTTCCTCCACATAATGTATTGTTTATTTCTTATAAAATAACTTTAAACTTTTCTATCTTTTTCCTGTCCTTGATGAGCTGCTGAACCTTCATCATGTCATTCTCGCTCTCAAGCTGCTTTTTTATGCTGGCAAGCTTTATCTTTTTCACGACCTCGGTTATGGCATTGCCAATCTCCTCCTCGGTCATGTCTATCGCCAGATCTGTCTGGAGCATGCCTGCCACCAGTCTCTGTTCCTCCACATCCTGGAATGTGTTCACCACCACAGCGGGCTCAACCTTGTGCTTCTCCCTGTACTGTGAGTACAGCTTGTCCGCTACGGTCCGGTATATTCCCGGCTCAAAGTCCGCCTCACTCACCACGCCGTCAAGTCTGGCAAACAGCTCCGGCCGGTTCACAAGCCATGTGAGCAGCAGCTTGGCGGTCTTATTATCCTTTGTCTCAGGTCTTCCCGGAGCTCCCGCGCTCTGGTCTCCCGGGAACTCTTCATAGCCCTGCTGTTCCTGGAGTCTGCGGGTCTCCCGCTCCACTATCTCCGGCTTTGCCGTGCCCGCAACACCGTAGGCATGTACCTTCGCGGCAAGGGCATCCTTGTCGATCACATATTTCCTCGCTATGGCATCGACATAATTATTTCTCTCCAGGTCGTCCTCAATATATGCCAGTTCCCTCGCTATCTGGTTCTGGAACTTGGTCAGCTCACCCGGATCGCTCTGGTCATATTCCTCAGAATATATCCTTGCAAGGAACATCATTCCGCTCTCAGCTTTCTTTATCCTCTCCTCAAATGCCTCGCTTCCAAGGTTCTGTATGAACTCATCGGGATCCTTGTACGGTCTCATATTGATGACCCTTGCGCCGACTCCGACCTCCCGGAGAATTGCTATGACCTTCTTCGTCGCCTCCACGCCTGCGCCGTCACTGTCGTACGCCAGATAAACCTCATCGGCATATCTCTTTATTATCCCAGCATGTCCAAATGTAAATGCCGTTCCAAGGGATGCCACGGCATTGTCAAATCCTGCCTGATGCATGGAGATGACATCCATATATCCCTCACAGCATATAAATCCTTTTCTCCTGCTCCGCCTTGCTATGTTCATGGCAAACAACGTATGGCTCTTGTCGAACACCGCAGTATCACTGGTATTTATATATTTCGGTTTTCCATCGCCCATGACTCGTCCGCCAAATGCGATGACCTTGCCGTTTATATCCAGTATCGGGATCATGGCTCTGTTCCAGAACTTGTCCACACCACCTTCCTTCTCACTGATCTCAACAAGTCCCGAGCCCTTCATCTGATCATCTGTATATCCCTTGCTCTTCAGATACCTGTACAGATCATCCCTGTATATATCTGAATATCCAAGCGCAAATTTATTTATCGTCTCATCAGAGAGACCTCTTGTCTCGTGAAAATACTCATAAGCCTTCTCACCATGCTGGCTGTGCTTCAATATATAATGAAAATATGCAGCCGCAGTCTTGTTCATCTCCCTGAGCGTTATCTTATACTGCTCCCTCGACCTCTCCTGGGCGTTCATGGACTTCTCAGGGAGCTGTACTCCAGCCCTCTCCGCAAGCCTCTCCACCGCCTCCGGGAAATTGAGGTTCTCATATTCCATGACAAATGTAAACACGTTGCCACCGACTCCGCAACCGAAGCAGTGATACATCTGTTTTTCCCTGTTGACCTTAAATGACGGAGTCTTCTCATGGTGGAACGGACAGCATGCCTCGTAATTCGCGCCCTTCTTCTTAAGGCTTGCGTAGCTTCCGATAACATCCACTATATCATTTCTTGACAAGACTTCATTTATCACGTCATCCGAATAATACAATTCGATTCCTCCTGTTTGTCAGGTATGCTCAGACCTTCCAGGACTTCGGTATATATATACTCTTAAATGTCTCTATCGCATAATTGTCTGTCATACCAGCTATGTAGTCGCACACGACTGTCTTGGGATCCTCTCCCATATATATCATCTCAACACATTCATTTGTCAGCCTGCTGGCGTCCTCAATGAAGTATTCATACAATATCCTCAGCATCTTGTCGGCCTTGAGCTCCTCGCTCTTGGCTATCGGGTTAGTGTAGAGATATCTGAACATGTATGTTCTCAGCTTCCCCAGAGCATCCCCGATCTCCGCCGACATACCGACATAATCCTTGTCCTGACTCGTATTTATCACATCATGTATGAGACAGTTCAGTCTGGTGCGGGTATTCTTCCCGAGAATGTCGGTGATATTGGTCGGAAGATCCTCCTCCTTCAATATGTTACCCCTTATCGCATCATCTATATCATGATTGACGTACGCTATCTTGTCCGCCAGTCTCACACACTGTCCCTCCAGCGTATGCGGAGTGCATGACGTCTTATGGTTTAGCATTCCGTCCCGGACCTCCCAGGTGAGATTAAGTCCCTCACCACGGTTCTCAAGACGTTCCACAACCCTTACGCTCTGAACATTGTGGCTGAAATTATTGCCCGCGCAGGCCGCAAGTGTCCGCTCACCGACATGTCCAAATGGCGTATGTCCCAGGTCATGTCCCAGCGCTATCGCCTCCGTCAGATCCTCGTTAAGCCTGAGTGATCTGGCTATCGTCCTTGCTATCTGCGACACCTCCAGAGTATGGGTCAGTCTGGTCCTGTAGTGATCATCACCCGGCGACAGAAATACCTGAGTCTTATGCTTAAGTCTCCTGAACGCCTTGCAGTGGAGTATCCTGTCCCTGTCTCTCTGGTAGACCGTTCTGAGGTCGCACTGCTCCTCCGGTCTGTCACGTCCTGTGGACTGATCACTGAACGCCGCATATCTGCTGAGCACTTCGTGCTCCCTTTTTTCCTGCTGTTCCCGTATCGTCATAGAATCTCTCCTATCACATGATCAATATTTCTTACCACACATTTTTATTATTCTCCGTTTTTTCTCAAAATCCTTTTTTATTTTTCAAATTTTCTGATGAAAGAATGACATGATAGTAAGTATAGTGATATACTTATCTAAGATTTTTGAGGTGAATGACATGTTTGATTTTGAAGAAGAACTTAAGAAGCTCCCCCATGTCCCAGGAGTATATCTCATGCACGATTCGGGGGATCATATTATATATGTAGGAAAAGCCATAGATCTGTACAACAGAGTACATCAGTATTTCCAGACCGGCTACAAGAAATCCCCTAAGATTCAGAAGATGGTATCCCATATTGCATGGTTTGAATATATTGTCTGCGGTTCAGAGATCGAGGCTCTCGTTCTAGAGTGCAACCTTATAAAGGAGCACAGGCCGCATTACAACACCATGCTCACGGATGACAAGGGTTATCCCTATATCCGCATTACTGTGGATGAGGATTACCCGCGCATACTGTACAGCCATCAGATGAAACGGGATCACTCCAAATATTTCGGCCCATACACCAATTCCAAAGCGGTGAAGGATATCATAGAGCTGCTGAAAAAGCTGTATCACATCAGGAGCTGCAACAAGGTTCTGCCAAGGGATATGGGCCTTGAAAGGCCCTGCCTGTATCACCAGATAAAGCAGTGCATGGCGCCCTGTCAGGGATATATCTCCAAGGAGGATTACAACAAAAATGTCCAGGATGCCATAAGCTTTCTGAACGGCAACCACGGTCATGTGATCAGGGATCTCGAAAAGCAGATGAAGGAGCTGGCCGAGGATATGGAATTTGAACAGGCCGCCGAGATCAGGGATCTGATAAAGAGCATCCATCACATTGAGTCCACCCAGAGAGTCGGTGACACAAGCGCAGACGACAGGGATGTGATCGCCATGGCCACCGATCTTGGAAATGAGTGTGTCATATCCATATTCTTCATAAGATCCGGCAAGATGATCGGCAGGGAACACTACCACATGAGCGGCGTAAATGCTGAGGCTTACAGCACGATCATGGAGTCTTTTCTCAAGCAATACTACGCTTCCACTCCATATCTGCCAAAGGAGATCATTATCGAGCAGCAGATTGAGGACTACAAGGTCATCGAGGAATATCTGAGCGCCCGCCGGGGAAGTCAGGTACACATCATTGTTCCCCAGAAGGGAGACAAGCAGAAGCTTCTCAAGCTGGCAAAGGACAATGCTTTTCTGGTCATGAACCAGGATGCCGACAAGCTCAAGCGTGAAAAGGAGCGCACTGAGGGTGCGGCAAATGAGCTGGCACAGCTTATCGGAGTTTCATCCGCAAGACGCCTTGAAGCATTTGATATATCGCATATAAGCGGCTATCACTCCGTGGCATCCATGGTGGTATTTGAAAACGGACGCGCCAAGAAGAATGACTACAGAAAGTTCAAGCTCAGGACCATAGACGGGCCGGATGACTACGCAAGCATGAGGGAGGTACTCACAAGAAGGTTCACAGACGAGCGGTTTAATATCTACCCTGATGTACTCATGATGGATGGCGGCCGGGGTCAGGTCAACATAGCTCTGGAGGTTCTTAACGAGCTTGGTCTCAACATCCCGGTATGCGGAATGGTAAAGGATGACCACCACAGAACCAGAGGACTCTATTACAACAACAAGGAGATAGATTTCCCTGCAAATACACAGGCCTTCAACATGATAACAAGACTTCAGGATGAGGCCCACAGATTTGCAATCGAGTACCACAGAAGTCTCAGAAGCAAATCCCAGATCCACTCAGTTCTGGACGATATTGAGGGCATCGGTCCGGCAAGGAGAAAGGCTCTTCTGGCATACTTCAAGGACATAGACAAGATCCGTGCCGCCAGCATTGCTGATCTCGAGATCCCGCAGGGAATGAACAAGACTGCAGCCACTGCGGTATATAACTTTTTCCACAACGATAAACAGAAGTAACGAGGATTTTATGATGGAATACAACTTTTTTGCACTTATATCACGAATGAAATATATTGACAGATGGGCACTCATGAGGAACAACCGCGAGGAGAATCTGTGTGAGCACTGCCTGGAGGTGAGCATGATAGCCCACGCACTGGCAACCATCGGCAATGTACGCTACGGCAAGACTCTGAACGCCGAGAGAGCTGCACTCATAGGTCTCTATCACGATGCATCGGAGATCATCACCGGTGACATGCCGACCCCGGTGAAATACTACAACGATGATATCAAGACAGCCTTCAAGGATGTGGAAGATATCGCATGCCACACACTTCTTGACAAGCTGCCGGGCGATCTCAGACCAGCCTATGAACCGATATTTTTTAAGGATGCCGACGACGAGAACGATGTATATCTCTGGAAGCTCGTCAAGGCGGCTGACAAGCTGTCCGCCCTGATCAAATGCATGGAGGAGACAGGATCGGGAAATACCGAGTTCTCCAGTGCCATGGGTACGATCATGAATTCCGTGTCACAGATGGCTGAGACTTATCCTGAGGTAAACGACTTCGTGTGCGAGTTTTTACCGGCATACGGCAAGACCCTGGACGATCTTCAGCAGATATAATCTAAAGCAGATATAGAAAAAAGAGAAGCCGGAGCTTTTTGCCAGCCCCGGCTTCTCTTTTTTTGATCTTATTATTGTTTTAATCCTGTTCAACATTTTGTTCAGCATTTTCAACTCTGTTGAATATATCCATGAACTCCTGGCCTGTTATCGACTCCTTCTCTATCAGATACTGTGCGATGGCATCCAACGCATTCATGTGCTCTGAGAGAAGCTTCTTGGCCTCATCATATGCCTTCTTGAGCTGATTCCTAATCTCCTCATCGACCTTTGCAGCAGTCTTGTCTGAACACTGGAGCACTGCATTTCTGTCGAGATATTTTCCCTGAACAGTCTCAAGCTGCATGAGTCCGAACTTGTCTGACATTCCGTACATGGTTATCATCGCTCTCACTGTCTTGGTCGCCTGCTCTATATCATTTGCCGCGCCGGTGGTCACTGACTCGAATTTCAATTCCTCTGCAGCTCTTCCGCCGAGGGTCGTCACAATGTTCGCCTCAAGCTCAGCCTTGGTCTCCATATACTTCTCTTCCTCAGGCACCTGCCATACATATCCCAGAGAACCCATCGTTCTAGGAACTATTGTAATTCTCTGAACAGGCTCAGTGTGCTTCTGGAGAGCAACCAGAAGAGCATGTCCAACTTCATGATATGCAACGACCTTCTTCTCCTGGTCGCCTAGCAGCTTGCCCTTCTTCTCTTTTCCTGCAAATACAAGCTCCACCGCACCAATCAAATCAGCCTGTGAAACCATGCTCCTTCCGGATCTGACCGCAGTGAGCGCCGCCTCGTTTATTATATTGGCGAGATCTGCTCCAACCGCACCTGCTGTGGCAAGCGCAAGCTCACGGAGATCCACAGTCTCATCCATCTTGACATTTCTGGAGTGTACCTTCAGCGTGTCTATTCTACCCTGAAGATCCGGCTTCTCAACTATTACTCTTCTGTCAAATCTTCCCGGTCTCAGGAGTGCCTTGTCAAGTGTCTCCGGCCTGTTGGTCGCAGCCAGTATCACTATTCCCTTGGATGTGTCAAATCCATCCATCTCGGCAAGAAGCTGGTTCAGTGTCTGTTCTCTCTCCGAATCACCGCCCCTCACGCTGTCTCTGCTCTGGCCTATGGCATCTATCTCGTCTATGAATATTATACAAGGAGCCATCTCAGATGCCTGTTTGAACAGGTCTCTGACTCTCGATGCTCCGACTCCCACGTACATCTCCACGAAGCTTGATCCCGACATGGAGAAAAATGGCACGTTTGCCTCTCCGGCAACAGCCTTTGCCAGAAGTGTCTTTCCGGTTCCCGGAGGGCCGACCAGCAGTGCTCCCTTTGGAAGCTTTGCACCTATAGCCATATACTTCTTAGGGTTGTGAAGGAAGTCGACCATCTCAGTCAGGGATTCCTTTGCCTCATCCTCTCCTGCAACATCTGCAAATGTGACTCCGGTCTTCTTCTCCATATATACCTTGGCGTTTGATTTGCCAAAGCCCATCATTCCGCTCCGCCTTGTCACTAACGAGAGGAACAGATAGAATGCAGCTATCATGACCACATATGAGAGTATCGTTCCGACCATGGCTGAACCGCTCTCGTCTTTGCCCTTGTATGTTGTGGCATACTTCTCATGGGCTGTCTTAAGTCTGTCTGCCAGCTTATCGTCGCTTATCCTCACTGTCACATAGGTGTTCTTATCCAGAGTGCCGTCAGACTCCTTTGAGGTAAATTTGATCTTTTTGGCATATATCTCCGCATTGTCCACCTCTCCCGAATCCAGCATCTCCACAAATCCGCTGTACGGGATCTCTTTTTTCGTTCCATTTGTGATCTTGTCGTATGCTCTCCAGCACAGCAGTGTCAATATCACCGAGATGACAAGCAGAACCATGACATTCCTGTTTTTGCCTTTGTTGCCATTATTCTTGTTGTCGTCATTCTTGTCGTTTTGTTCTTTGTTGTAATCGTTATTCAACACGTTTCTCCTTTTACTCTGATATGGATATCCCATTTATCCATCTATGACTTTACCGCCTAACAAATTATAAGTCAAGTAAACTGTTTGTATGAAATTGTCTTTATTGACATTCCGGGGGCTCCGGGGGTACACTTTTTTACAAATTGACAAATATATTCTATATGGGAGGGCTGCAATGCCGGGATACATAATACACCTGTGCGAGGGCAGATACATCGCAGACAAACTTCATATTTCAAAGGAATCCCTGCCGGAGCTGCTGAATGATTTCCTGCTGGGCTGCGTTCTTCCAGATGCGGTTATGGACAAAGCCCTGACACATTTCAGGCCGGAATGGCAGAACGATCTCATAACAAAATATCCGGACATCGATCACATATTGTCAGAATATCCAGTGGAAGCTATGACACCTGCCGACCTTGGCATACTTGCCCATCTCATGATGGACGCCGCCTATGTGGAGGAATTCTGGCCGCAATATTTTCAGTTTGAGGCAGGCGATAACACTCCCACCTGTGTGACACGCGACATAGACCATGTCCGAATGCACGAGCTCAGCATGCAGCCGGAGGGAAGGTGCATCCCATTCCGGGATTTCTTCTCAGAACAGTTTTTCTACGGTGATTACAATGTGACAAATCCATTGTTTATCAGGGATTTCTCACCAATCATACCGAAGGTTTCATCACCTGATATGACCATAAAAAAATGTCTATGTTTCTCACAGAGCAGACTGCAGAATGATCTCGACTCATTCACCTCCATAGACACCGATGTAGGCAATAATACAACGAATGTATTTCCATATAAAGCACTTAAGGACTTTATCATCTCTCAGGCGGACAGATTCCTCCGCCTCATAGATAACAAAAAAGCATCCACCAGATAAGCCTGTTTCCAGGCTCACCAGGTTGGATGCTTTTTATAGTTTTATTTCCGGCTTTCCCTTATCTAACTGTCAGTCACTATTTGACAACGATCTTCTTTACTGTTGAGTATGAACTCTTATATGTTGTCTTACCTGACTTGTTAAATGCACGCACCTTGAAGTAATATGTCTTGCCTTTCTTCAGGCCTTTCTTGGTGTATGAAGTAGTTCCTGCCTTTCTTATAGTTGCAACAGCCTTATACGTGCCACGCTTTGATGTTGACATGTATACGATGTAACCTGTTGCTCCCTTGGCTCTCTTCCATGCAATTTTCGCCTGCTTGACTCCGGCCTTCGCTGATACAACAGGTGTTGCAGGAAGTGTAAATCCTGATACATATGTTCCGGCATTCTCTACGATTGCCTTTCCATCCTTCTTGTATGCCACAACTCTGTACTTATACGTTGTTCCGGCACTGAGCTTTGAGCTTACAAATACGACCTTTGACTTGCTTGTGATGGTCTTGATCTTGACTGCTCTGTTGCCGCGGTATCTGTAAACTATGTATCCATCAGCGTTGTTTACCTTGCTCCATTTCATCGTTATCGATGCATTGCTTCTGGCACTGATCTTAAGATTCTTGACTGCCGATGGCGTTGTCATGATCCTTGCCGTAGCATCCTCACCAACGAGCTCCTTGCTGCCGACCTTCTTGTATGCAACTACCTTGAATGTGTAAGCTGTACTTCCAGTCAGACCGTTTACATTATAAGCTGTCTTTGATGTCGAACCAAGATATTTGTAATTGTCCTTTGATACAAGTCTGTATACCTTGTAGCCTGTAGCTCCCTTAACTGTATTCCACTTGAGCGCTATCGACTTCTCTGCCCTGCTGCTGAATGAAATACTTGAAACCTTAGCTGGCTTTGTTGCTGCATTTATGACTGTCTTCTCGCTATACAGTGTCTTGCCTGACGACTTCACATATGCTGATACCGCTAACTTGTAATCAGTTCCCGCGGCCAGACCTGTGATATTGCTGCTTGTGCCCGTCACTGTTGCAACCTTCACATATGTCTTCTTACCTGTATCATATCTGTACACCTCATATCCCTGGGCATATGCACTGCTGCTCCATGATAGCTTCAGTGATGTTGTTGTCTCACCGCTTGCCGCAAGGTTCTTCACCTTTGCAGGAAGGATGTTGAATGTAACCTTCTTTGTTCCGTAGAAGTTGTTAAGTCCTGTGATCGTAACACTTGCAACACCCGGCTTCACGTTGTTGCTGTACTCAACCGTGTACTCCTTTGGATTTATCACTGTTCTGCCGATCTTAACTGTAACCGCCGGCTTGATCGCTGATCCTGTGTAGGTCTTGTCTGCTATCGCTGATACGGTTGCCTTTGATATGTCAAATGCCTTGATCCTGAACTGCTTTGTAATGCTTCCCTTGTAGTCGCCCATGAACTTCACAGTGACTGAAGCCTTACTTGTTCTCGTCATGGTGATTCCGCTGTTGTTCTGGTATGTGATCGTGTAATCTCTGCCTTCCTTCAGCACATTTGTTCCCCATGTTATCGTGACATTATCAAACTTAAATGCTGTGCCCTTGTATATAACCTCGGACTCAATTCCGTTTATAACAGCCGTGTTGCTTATATCTGCCTTGCTTATCACAAAGCTCTTCTTTACAGAATCTGTGTAGTTGCCTGCACCTGTTATTGTTATGACTGCTGTTCCTACATGAACATTGTTCTCGTACTTCACAGTATAGTCCGTTCCCTGGCTGAGCTTCTGTCCATCCAGTTCAACTTCAATATCCTGTGTTATTGCATTACCTGTGAATACCTTTCCTGTAATACCCTTGATCTCAGCTCCAGCGATACTCTTCTTTGTAATTGCAAAGTATCTTGTCACTGAATCCTTGTAGTTGCCCTTACCGGTCACAACCACCTTTGCGCGTCCTGTCACATCTGTGTTCATATCGAAGCTGAGTATGTAGTCAACTCCCTCTGTCAGCTCCACATCACCATTCTTTACCTTTACAACAGGTATGAGCTGGTTTCCTGTGTACTCGATCGATGTGCTGCACTCAACTGTACAGTTCTTGATACTTCTTGCTGTTATCTCAAATGTACCTGTTGTCTCTCCGGTGTAGTTGCCCTTTCCTGTTATGCTTACCTCTGCGGTTCCGACCTCAGTGTTGTTACTGTAAGCCACTGTGTAATCCGCTGCTGATAACACAACACCGTTGACTGTCACTGTAACGGCTGGAGTTACCGGCTTTCCTGTGTATTCCGTATCCTCTGCCACAACTACTGCATTATCGATTGATGCCGCTGTTATGGCAAATGTTGCTGTCACACTTCCTGTGTAGTTAGACCGGCTTCCTGCTGTAGCTGTAACCGTTGCTGTTCCAACGTTTACATTTGAAGCATATCTCACTATGAAGCCCGCGATATCTTCATCGTCAAGCACAAATGCTCCGTCACTGCTGTTAATAGCTGTAACTGATGGAGTGAGTGCCTTTCCGGTGTATGTCATGCTGCTCTTTGAAAGCTCTGCTACATAACCTGTTACGTCTCTCTTGACGATCTCGAAAGTTGCCGTCTTAGAACTTACGTAGTCTCCATATCCTGTGATCGTCACTGTGGCAGTTCCAACATTATAGTTATTGATGTATGAAACCTTGTAATCAGTTCCCTGTACAAGCGTCTTGCCACCGTATGTAACATTTACCGCAGGTGTGATATTCTTCTTTGCAAACTCCTGATCAGGTATTGCACTGATCTTGGCTCCGCTTATATTTACAGGATCCTTTGTAATGGTAAATTCTCTCTCCACAGTTCCTGTGTAGCTTCTCTTACCTGTTACTGTTGCCTTTGCCGACTGTCCGCCTGTTGTAGGCTCAATATTATTGCTGTACTCGATCTCGTAGTCAACACCCTCTACAAGCACCAGATCTCCATATGTAATTGTGAGCTCCGGCTCTATCTTCTTGCCTGTGTAAATCTGACCCTCGATCTCGCTCACATGACAGTCTGCAAGATTTCTTCTTGTTATAGCAAAGTATCTGTTAACACTTCCTGTGTAGTTGCCAATACCTGTGATGGTAACACTTGCCTTGTCCGTCACGTTCTTATTTCCACTGTATGATACAGTGTAGTCTCTTCCTGCCACAAGTACATCGTCGCCGTATGTTACCTTAAGTCCGGCAAATGTTATTGCCTTTCCTGTGTAGGTTACGCTGTCTTTTATACCTGTTATATCTGCATCTGCAATATCAGCACCGCCAATAGCAAACAGCTTGCTGGCAGTTCCTGAATAATTGCCCTTTCCTGTTATCACCGCAACTGCTGCCGTTGTCACCTCGACATTGTTCTTGTAGCTTACGGTGTAATCCCTGCCTGCCACAAGCTCTCTCTGTCCGTCAACAACCGTGAGCTTTGGTGTAACCGCATTACCGGTATAATTCTGTCTGTCGATGTCCTTTATCTCTGCAAGAGATATGTCTCTAGCTGCGATATCGAATTTCTCAACCGCCGTTCCAGTGTAGTTGCCTATACCTGTGATGGTAACGCCTGCCTTATCTGTGTCTGTTGTGACATTCACATTGTCACTGTATGAAACTGTAAAGTCTCTGTCCTCCACAAGAGCTGTTCCGCCAAGTGAAACTGTAACTGCAGGTGTAAGTGGATCTCCTGTGTATCTTGCCGATGCCACCGTAATGTCTGCATCTGCAAGATTTCTGGCACTTATCTTAAATCTTGCTGTGGTGCTTCCACTGTAGTTACCCATACCTGTGATGGTGAGCACTGCACTGTCTGTCACGTTCACATTGTTGCTGTAGTCTGCTCTGTAGTCGCGTCCCTCAACAAGTGTCCTGCCTCCGAGTGTAACTGTGTGATCCGGAGTTACAGCTTCACCCGTATAAACTCCGTTTCCAACCTTTACTGAAGCATTGTCGACTGAAGCACCTACTATTGCAAATGTCTTGCTGACACTTCCTGTGAAGCCTTCACCCTCAAGTGCCTTTATAGTAACCTTACCTGTTCCAACATTTGTATTTGACGAGTAGCTGATCTCAAGGTTGTCAAAATCAGTAACTGTCACTGTCTTTCCAGCTCTCTTCACTGTAAATGAATTGATCACCGGTTTTACTGCTGTTCCTGTATACATATACTCGGATGCATCAAGAGCTATCTGTCCATCACTTATATCGACCGGATTGATGTTAAACTTAGCCGATAAAGATCCGGTATTTGAATTGATACCTCTAACTGTTACGGTTGCCACACCCTCATCGATGTTGTCCACATATACGAGTGCGTAATCCTCGCCGTATACAAGTGTCTTTCCACCAAATGTAACTGTCACATCCGGTGTGAGCGGCTGGCCGAAGTTGTAAAGCTGATCACTGATCTTGCTTATCACAGCCTTGGATATATCCACAAGATTCTTAGATATCGTGAAGTTCACTGTTATGCTTCCTGTGTAGTTACCAGATCCTGTGATCTTGATCTCAGCCTTCGAGCTGGCCGTTGTCTCATTTATGTTGTTGCTGTACTCTGTCTTGTAATCTGTTCCAGACACGAGAACCTGTGTTCCGTCTCTCACTGTGACCTCAGGTGTTACAGCCTTTCCTGTGTGTACCTGTCCGCCAATCGCATCGACTCTACACTTGCTTATGTCCTTAGCTGTGATCTTGAATGTTCTGCTCAGCTCTCCGCTGTAATTGCCGATACCTGTTATCACAACCTCCGCACTGTCTGTCACGTTTACATTGTTCTTATACTCTACTGTGTAATCCTCATCCTCGGACAGTTTCTTTCCGACCAGTGTCACAACGATCTCGCCAAATGTTATGGCCTTTCCTGTGTATTCTGTGCCGGCTGGTATACCTGATACCTCTGCGTCCTCAAGAGTGAGACTCTTTATACTGAAGTTCTTCTCTACAGTTCCCTTGTAATTGCCCTTACCGGTTACGATAAGCTTGGCTGAATCTGAAACCTCTATGTTGTTCTCATATGTCACAGTGTAGTCCGTTCCTGCAACAAGCTGTACTCCATCGAGTGTCACCTTTGCATCCGGTCTGATCTCACTGCCGCTGTACATCTGATCCAGTATATCATTGATCTTCGCCTCATTGATCGCCTTTGGCTCAATGTCGAATGTAGCAGTCACAGTGCCCTTATAGTTTCCTGTTCCCTTGACGGTCACAGTCGCCTTTGACTTTGCTGTCGTAGCGTTCACATTGTTGCTGTAAGAAACAACATAATCAATGTCTGCATTTAATATCTCACCATCGAGAGTTACTGTCACAGCCGGTGTAAGTGGCTTTCCAGTATAAACTGATGACTGGACATTCACATCTGCCTTGCTCAGATCCTTTGCAGTTATCGCAAAGTATGCGACAACTGTTCCCTTGTAGTTTCCTGTACCGGTCACTGTGAGGATGGCTGCTGTTCCAACATTTACATTGTTGCTGAACACCACATTGAAATCTGTTCCCGCAGTGAGTTTCTTGCCATCAAGTGTCACTGTATATGCAGGCTTTACTGCACTTCCTGTGTACACATGGTCTTCCACATCAACTACAGCCTGTGCGATATCCACCTCTGTGATCTCAAACTTCTTTGTCACAGATCCTGTAAATCCGCTTCCCTGTGCTGCCTTTATAACCGCACCAGCAGTTCCGACATTTGTATTGTCCGTGTATGTCACATCAAATGCTGTCATAGATGTCACTGCCGTCGCCTTGCCATCCCTGCTTACTGTTATCATCTTAACTGCAGGTCTGATCTCTGATCCCGTGTACTCAAATGAGTCATTCTCAAGTACAACCTCAGCAGTTGTTATATCTACTGGCTTTATGGCAAATGTTGTGCTCACCGAGCCTGTGTTCTTGTTGATACCATTTGCCTGTATCGTCGCCGTACCTTCATTGATATTGTCGATGTATACAAGCTCGTAGTCCACATCCTGTGTCAATGTCTTGCCGCCATATGTAAGTGTAACCTCTGGTCTTATGGCATTTCCAAAGTTGTAATACTGGTCATCGACCTTGCTCATTACAGCCTTTGATATATCCACAACCTCCTGTGTGATGGTGAATACCGCACTGTTGCTGCCTCTGTAGTTGCCCTTACCTGTTATGGTGACCTCAGCACTGTCTGTCACATCTGTGTTGTTGCTGTAAGTAATGTCATAATCCTTTCCGGTCTCCAGTATCCTTGCGCCATCTCTGACTGTGATCTCAGGCTCAACCGCCTTACCTGTGTATATCTGTCCGCCAATCGGATCAATGCTGCATCTGCCGATATTCTTAGCTGTTATGGCAAATGCTGTTCTAACCTGTCCGCCGTAGTTTCCTGTGCCCTTTATGATCACATATGCAGGATTCTTCTCATCTGTAACGTTCAGGTTGTTCTCGTAGCTTACTGTGTAGTCCGTACCGTTCACAAGTGTCCTGCCGTTTACTACAACTGCTATATCTGCAAATTCAATGGCATCTCCTGTAAATACTACCGCATCCTGGATTCCACTTATCTCTGCATTGTCTATGCTGTATGCCTTTATAGCAAATGTTCTGGTCACTGATCCCTTGTAGCTTCCTCTACCTGAGATAATAGCGCTGGCCTTGTCTGTAACCGAATCGTTGTTCTCGTATGCCACTGTGTAATCAGTGCCCTCTGAGAGAACATTGTTGCCATTTACAATTCTCAGTTCAGGTTTTACTGCCTGACCGCCGTATGTCTGATCTGGTATCTCCGGTATGTCAAGCTTTGATATATCCATAGGAGTTATAGAGAACTCTCCTTGGACTGTTCCTGTGTAGTTGCCTGTTCCTGTCACTGTCACAACAGCCTTTGCTGTGTCAGATGTGACATTCACATTGTCGCTGTAGCTGAGCTTATAGTCAGTTTCCTGAACAAGAGTCTTTCCATCAAGGACTACACTGACTGTTGTCGTAACTGCGCTTCCTGTGTATTCAGCATCATCGGCCTTTACCTCAGCCTGTGATATCCTCTTAGGAGTTATGCTGAACTTCTGTGAGAGCTTTCCGGTGTAATTTCCGGTTCCCTCTATAGTAACCAGTGCATTGTCAGTAACATTCACATTGCCTGAAACTGTTACCTTGTAGTCAACGCCCTCTGCAAGAGTCTTTCCTCCAAGAACTACTCTGCATACAGGAGTGATCGCGCTTCCCGTATATACTGCACTGTCAACGCTGACCTCTGCCTGCTCTATTGAAGCTGCAACGATCCTGAAGGATGTGCTTGTGCTTCCTGTATAGCTCTGGCCTTCGCCTGCGGCGATCTTAACTGTAGCCGTACCGACATTTACATTGTCTGTACATGTGATCTCAAATCCTGCGAGATCTGTGAGTACCTTCTTAACTCCATTTCTTGTGACTGTTATCGATTCTACATCTGCTGTTACCGCATCTCCTGTGAAACCATATGAATCCTTCACAAGTGCGATCTCTGCAGTTGTTATATCTATAGGAAGGATCTTGAATGTCTTACTTACCTCGCCCTTATTCTGGTCGATTCCCTTCACTGTAGCTGTAGCCGTACCGGCCTCAATGTTATCAGTGTAGGTTACGCTGTAATCAACATTCTCTGTAAGCTTTCTTCCTCCAAGATTTACACTGAGTGCAGGTGTGAGCTCCTCACCGAAGTTGTAATACTGATCTGCGATATCACTTATCACCGCATTTGAAATGTCGAGCACTTCCTTTGCGATGGTGAACTCTGCTGTAAGCTGTCCGGTGTAGTTGCCCTTACCTTCTATAACTGCCTTGGCATTCTTGCCCACCTCGATATTATCACTGTAAGATACCGTGTAGTCTCTTCCATTTTCGAGTACCTTTGATCCATCTCTTACTGTAACCTCAGGGGTGATCTCCCTGCCTGTATATGTCTGTCCTCCGATGGCATCGACCTTGCACTTCTCAAGACTTCTTGGGGTTATGCTGAAGGCTGTTCTTATCTGTCCACCGTAGTTGTCGTTACCCTTTATGATAACGTATGCCATGCTGTCCTCAGTGGTTGCATTGACATTGTTCTCATAACTTACTGTGTAATCTGTTCCATATACAAGTGTCTTTCCATTCATCACAACTGTTATGTCCTTAAAGGTTATGCTGTCACCTGTATATTCTGCGCTCTCAGGTATTCCTGTCACAACCGCCGGTGCTATGCTTGCTCCGCATATCTCAAACAGCTTTGTAACGGTTCCCTGATAGTTACCCTTACCTTTGACTACTGCTCTCGCCTCTGTAGTCTTGTCTGTATTGTTGCTGTATGTTACATCGTAATCTCTTCCCGCAACAAGAACTGTGTCTCCGTTTCTTACGACCACCACTGGCTCTATCGCCTCGCCGGTGTATTCCTGAGCATCAATGCTGTCAACATCGGCTGCTGTAAGAGTCTTTGCCGTGATGTCAAAGTAAACTGTGAGCTTTCCTGTGTAGTTGCCCATGGCCTTGATGATCGCTGATGCCTTCTTCTCAGCCGTTGTGACATCTATGTTGTCTGCGTATGTAACTGTGTAGTCCTCACCCTTGGTCAGAGTCTTGCCTCCAACCTCAAGAACTACATCAGGTGTCAGCGCAGATCCTATATATACCTGAGCCGGTATGCTGCACTTTCCGCCGTCTATGCTCTTTGCACTGATCTCAAATGTCTGGCTCAGTACGCCCTCATAATTACCGCATCCGGTGATCTTTAACAGAGCGTCCTCTCCTGCCTCTACATTGTTTTCAGCCGATACCGTGTAATCCACGCCGGCTGTCAGCACCTTATCTCCCAGAGTTACCTTTACATCCGGTATAACCTCTGATCCGGTGTACTCAGCATCTGCCACGCTCACGACCGCACCGCTTATGCTCTTTCTTGTGATAGTAAATGTAGTTGATGCAGTTCCGGTGTAGTTCGTATCCTTTCCTGCACTTACAGTAACCTTTGCCGTTCCGGCATCTGTATTGTCACTGTATTCCACAGCGAATGAAGAGAGATCTGTGATACTCTCAGTCACACCACCATTAGGAACGCCAAGTCTTGTCACTGCAGGTGTAATCGCCTCACCTGTGTAGGTGAATGATGTTCCCCTGAGAACTACTGACGCCTTTGATATATCTGCCGGCTTTATGACAAATGTCTTTGTAACTGACTTGTTGTAATCACCTGTACCTATGATCTTTACAGTTGCAGTTCCCGCATCAATATTATCGGTATAAGTCACTGTATAGTCGGTGTTAAGTGTGAGTGCCTTTCCTCCAAAGCTTACCTTGACTTCAGGGGTTATGGCCTGTCCGAATGTATATGTCTGATCCGGAATAGCCTCTATCTCAGCCTTTGATATATCTGTAAATACTCTTCCTATAACGAATTCCTTCGTTACCTTTCCTGTGTAGTTGCCCTTTCCTGTGATTATAGCCTTAGCCTTTGTTGTCTCTGTAGTCTCATTTATATTCGACTCATATGTGACATCATAGTCAACGTCGCTCACAAGAAGAACATTACCATTTCTTATCGTTACTTCCGGCTCTATGGCCTTTCCTGTGTATACCTGGCTTTCAATCTCCTCGACATCACATTCCCTGAGATCCTTTGCCGTAATCACAAAGTGTACATCCTTGCTTCCGGTGTAATTGCCTGTACCTGTTACTGTAAAGTATGTACCATCCTCTGTTGTGACTGCCTTGTTGCCTGTGTATGTGATCCTATAATCAATTCCCTCTGTGAGGATCTCGCTTCCATCGGCAACTATAATATCTGCAAATGTCACATCAGCACCTGTGTAAGCCACAGACTCACTGTATCCGCTAATGGCGACTCCTGTAAGTGACTTAGGTACTATCGCAAATGTTGTTCTGAGGGTTCCTACATAGTTGCCCTTTCCTGTGATAACCACCTGTGCAGGTGCATCCTTTGTCGTAACATCTGTGTTTCCTGTGTATTCAGCCTCATAGTCAACACCGGCTTTCAGTGTTGTTCCATCAGCCATGCTTACTGTCACTGCCGGGGTGATAGGACTTCCGGTATATGTCTGATCACTGATCTTATACGCAACTGCACTTGAAATGTCTGCTGCAGCTATTCTAAAGGTCTTTGTGATAGTGTCTTTATAATTGCCGGTTCCCTTTACTATAACGTTTGCCGTGCCGACATTGACATTCTTCTCATAGGTAACTGTGTAATCCACACCATTTGTCAGAAGCTTGTCTCCAAGTGTTACTTCCACATCAGGAGTGAGCTCCTTACCTGTGTAGATCTGATCTGCGACTTCCACATCGGCATCAGTGATCGTTCTCTCTGTTATAGCAAACTCTGCACTGATGGTTCCCTTATAATTGCCACTTCCTGTAATCTTTACAGTACCCTTTCCTACGTTTGTGTTACTGCTGTAGCTCAGAGTGTAATCCCTGCCCTCTGTCAGAACCACTGTACCAAGTGTTACCCTGACAGCCGGGGTAAGAGGTGTTCCCTGATATACCGCATCGTCTACCTCAACTGCTGCGCCTGACAGATCTGCCTCTGTTATGGCAAACTCACCTGTCACGCTGCCCTTGTAGTTGGTGTTGCTCTTTGCTGATACGCTGATGGACGCTGTTCCTACATTGACATTGCTGCCAAAGCTTATGTCAAAGCTGTCCATATCAGTTATCATCACATCTCCAAACTCTATGCCTGTAACCTCAGGCTTCTGGCTCTTTCCTGTGTACACAAAGCTTTCCTGATCTATAACCACACGGCCTGCTGATATGTCCGCAGGGTTGATGGCGAAGCTTACTCTCTTTGTCTTGGAGTAATACTTTGTTCCGGTTATGATCACATATGCTGTTCCAGCATTTATATTGTTCTCATATGTTAAGGTGTAATCTGTATTCTCTTTCAGTGTAATTCCGTTATACATAACAGTGACTGAAGGAGTTACAGCCTTGCCAAATGCATATGTCTGCGTCGGTATAGCCGACACTGTAGCGCCGTTTATATCCACAACGCTTCTTGTTATCGAGAAGTAGACTACAGCAGTTCCTGTATAGTTGCCAATACCGGTGATCTCTGCCTTCGCCTCATCCGTCTCGTCTATATTGTTGCTGTATGTAACTTCATAGTCTGTTCCGGCCTTCAGGGTGACGCTGCCATTCTTTATGGTGAGCTCCGGCTCTATGGCCTTACCTGTCCATGTCTGTCCCTGGATCGGGCTGATTTCGCAGTTTGCTATATCTGCCTTTGTTATCTTGAAGGCTGCAGTCTTCTCACCGCTGTAATTGCCTGCTCCGATGAATCTGACAGTCGCTGTTCCGATCTCCTTATTATCAGTGTACTCAACAACGTAATCCTGATTCTCTACAAGTTTTGTATCTCCAAGTGTGAGCTCATATCCTGTGAGGACTATGCTCTCACCGGTATACTCTACACTCTCAGGTATTCCTGTTATGACTGCATCTGCAAAGTCTGCCTTTGTTATCTCAAACTCAGCCACACACTGACCTGTATAATTTCCACGGCCTGTGATAGTTGCCTTTGCCTTTCTTGAGTCTGTTGTAACACTTACATTGTCGCTGTATGTGACGTCATAATCACTGCCCTCTGTCAGAACTATCTCTCCGTTCTTGACTGTAACCTTTGGACTGTGGGCTGTTCCGTCGTATACAACAGACGCTATAGGTGAGACCACGCACTTGCTTATATCCATTGCGGATATGGTGAATGTCTCTGATGCTGTTCCTGTGTAATTGTGCTTACCTGTTATCGTCACTGTGGCTGTACCCTTATCGGTATTTCCACTATAGTCAACATCATACTCGGTGTCTGCGATCTGCTTTCCACCTAATGTAACTGTTATCTCCGGTGTAAGCGGAGCTCCAGTATACACCTGATCTGCAACAGTTATCTTTGCTGCACTTATGGATCTTGCTGCGATCTTGAAGGTCGTCTTAACTGTTCCGGCATAGTTGCCCATACCCTTTACAGTAACCGTTGCTGTTCCGGCATCGGTATTGTCAGCATATCCCACTGTGTAATCTGTTCCCTCTATAAGCTTTGTCTGTCCCAGATATACTGTCACTGCCGGCTTGAGTGCAGCACCTGTGTATGTCTGATCGGCAACCGTGAGCTGGGCATCTGTGATGTCTGCCGCAGTGATCGCAAACTTGCCTGTAACTGTTCCCTTATAGTTTGAACTGCTTCTGGCTGTGAGAGCTATCTCTCCACTGCCTACATTTATATTGTTGCTGTATGTCACGTCAAAATCTGTGCCAGGCTCTATGCTGCCGCCAGCCAGAGTGATTCCTGTCACTACAGGCTTGATCTCGCTTCCGGTATATCCGTAAGCATCCTTCTCAAGCTCAAGGACTCCTCCTGTCACATCGAGCTGTTCGATAGTAAATGATGTATCTATGACTCCATGATACTCTCCGGATCCTGTCACGATTATGTATGCCTTTCCGGCATTCACATTGCTCTGATAGCTTACTGTATACGCATCCTCTGGAAGCACCTCTCCATCCAGTGTAACTGATATAGCCGGTGTGATCTGCTTGCCATAGTTATATACAAATGGTCCCTTGTCTGTTATAGAGATGACCGCAGGTGTTATATCTATAACTCTCTCTGCTATCATAAATGTCTTCTGTACAGATCCGGTGTAGTTGCCCTTTCCTGTGACAACCGCCTTTGCCGGCTTGTCTGCTGTTGACACCTCAATATTGTCGCTGTATACGACATCATAATCCGTGCCCTTCACAAGAGTTCTGCTGCCATCCTTGACTGTTATGTCAGGTGTAAGTGCCTTTCCTGTGTGGGTCTGTCCCGGAATATCGCTGACTGTACAATCCTCTATGCTCTTTGCTGTGATAGTGAATGTCCAGCTTGCTTTTCCTGTATAATTACCCTTTGCACTGAAGATGATATTCGCCTTGCTGCTGGCAGTAGATACATTCAGATTGTTGACATATTCAGTCTCGTAGTCCACACCATTTACAAGCTTAACACCGTCCACAGTGAGCACAGCCTGATCAAATGTAATAGCCTTTCCTGTGTATACGACTGAACTCTCCACGCCGTCTATCTCTGCATCTGTTATATTCTTCTGTCCAATTGTAAATTCTACACGTCTTGTTGTACTGCTGTCATAGTTACCCTTACCTCTGACTATAACTGCAGCCTTTGAATCTGTGGTCGATGCATTGACATTATTCTCATAGTCGACAGTGTAATCTGTTCCCTCTGTGAGAACCGCATCTCCATCCTTAACTGTTATATCCTGTGTTATCTCAAATCCGGTGTATGTCTTATCTGCCACACCTGCAACCGTAATGCCCTCAGCATTTATACTTCTCGCATTTATGACAAATGTGCCGTCAAGCTCTCCGGTATAGTTGCCCTTACCTTTGATCTTGAATTTACCGGTTCCTGCATTTGTAACTTCGCCTTCTACATACTCTACTGTATAATCCTGGCCCTCCACAAGTTTCTCGTCTCCAAGTACGACTGAGATCTTCGTGGTGAGCGGCTTACCTGTATAGCTCTGTGCCTGAGCACTTACCTTTGCTCCCGTGAGCGACTTCGCACCGATAGTAAAGAGAAGCTTTACCTCTCCTGTATAGTTACCTGTACCTGTCACCATCACGCTTGCCTTATCGGAACACTCCACATTGCTGTCGTAGCTGAGTGTATAGTCGACATCCTTCTTGAGAATGACATTTCCACTTCTGACAACCGGCTCAGGAGTTATCTCAGATCCGGTATAGCTGAACTCTGTCTGCTCAAGGCTTGCCCAGCTCTCCTCTATCTTCGCTGCAGTTATTGTCGCTGCGATATCAAAGCTTCCTGTAAAGTTACAGTCAGCCTTTGCAGTAACTGTTATTGTTCCTGTTCCAACATTTATCAGGTTCTTCTGTGTTACAGTGAAATCTGACATGTCCGTCACAGTGTACTTCTTGCCATCAACTGTGATGTCAAAGCTCTCCACTGTAAATGTCGTTCCAGCCGGTGTGTACACCGCTGAATAAGTCTTAGATGCCACTGCCTTTGCAATAGACAATGGAAGTATCTTGAATGTCTTCTCGACAGTTCCTGAATATCCCTGTACAGTGATACCTGTAACTGTCATTGTCGCAGTTCCGACATTCACATTGTTTGTATAAGTTACCGTATAGCAGTCAGCGTCAAGCTTCACGCCATCCACTGTGACTGTTGCAGCCGGCTCTATCTTATCTCCCATGTGGTATGTCTGATCTGCTATATCAGCAACATCCGCATCTGTTATCTTGACGATCTTCTTGGCAATATCAAATGTTGCCTTCACAGATCCCTTATAGTTGCCTGTTCCACTTATATCAGCAACAGCCTTTGACTCGGTTGTTGTGACATTGATATTGTTGCTGTATGCAACGGTATAATCCGTTCCCTTTACAAGAGTGTTTGCACCGTCAGTGACAGTCACTTCAGGCTCAACAGCCTTTCCTGTATAGATCTGTGCGCTGATCGGCTGAACTGTGCAATCTGCTATATCCTTCTGCTCGATCACGAACTGAACTATCTTCTCACCGGTGTAATTGCCCTTACCTGTGATAAGTATCTCTGCCTTGCTGTCAGTTGTGGAAGCATTTCTGTTATTTGTATATTTCACTGTGTAGTCAGCAGCAGTGAGCTTTCTGCCCGACACTGTAACTGCCAGTCCTGCAAATGTTATATCTGCGCCAGTGTATACCACACTGTCCTCAACGCCTGTTACAACTGCCTTGCTGACTGATGCAGGAACAATATTGAACTCGATCTTCTTTGTTCCGCTGTATACGCCCTTACCAGTTATGGTTATCGACGCCTTAGCTGAAGCCGTGCTGACATTCTCATTATTATCATATGAAGATACAACATAGTCCTCACCCTCAACAAGCTCGGTGCCATCGTAGCTGACTGTTATATCCGGTGTTATCGCTGAGCCTGTGTATGTCTGGTCAGCTATATCAGCCACATCGGCTCCGGCAATATCTATAGCCTTTATCTCGAAGCTTCCTGTAGCGGTTCCATCGAAATTGCCATCCTCCAGAGCTGTTACCGTGATCTTAGCTGTACCAACATTGATATTGTTGGCATACTCAACGCTATAACTTCCTGAAGGCACTGCCATTCCGTCCTTGCATGTAACTGTCACCGCAGGAGTCTGTGCCTTACCTGTGTATGTCACACTTGAAGCTGAAACTGTTGCACCTGTAATACTCTTCTTGTATATTACAAATTTCTGTGTGAGCTCTCCTGTATAGCTGCTGTCCGCCTTTGGAGTGATGGTCACACTTCCATTTCCAACATTTGTATTCTCACCGTATGTGACATTGAAATCATCAAATGATGTTATTCTGTTGACGGTTCCAACCTTCACAGCCACAAGTGATGGCTTGATAGCAGTACCGCTATATTCAAATGTGTCGCCTGATATGATCAGTGTATCACCTGATATGTCATACTTGGCGATCTTGAACGTGTATTCCTTTGTTCCCTTGTACTTGCCCACACCTGTTATGACAAGTGTTGCGGTACCGACCTCATAGTTGTCCTTGAAGGTATATGTATAATCACCGTTTGATCCGGCTGTCATCTCCTCGCCGTCATAGCTCAGAGTAAAGCTTGGTCTGACCGCCATGCCAAAGTTGTATGACTGATCCTCAAGTCCCGTCAAAGTGATCTTGTCACTTGTGCTTATGTCTATAAATTCCTTAGTAATATTGAAGTATTTGATGATCTGACCTGTGTAATGATCACCACAGCCTGTTATGGTCACTGACGCTTTTCCGGCATCCGTGTTGTCTGCATACTCTACTGTGTAATCCTCATTCTCAACAAGCTTGATCTCACCGTTGTATATATTGATCTCAGGTGTTATAGCTGAGCCTGTCCACAACTGATCCGCTATAGCATCCATCTGACAGTTATACACAGCTCTCTTCTCTATCTCGAAACGTATAACCTTCTGTCCTGTGTAATTTCCTATACCGGTTACAGTGATCGAAGCCTTCTCTCCTGAACCTGTTACCTCTATATTATTCGCATACTCAACAGTATAGTCCTTGTCTCTCTCCAGCTTGATAATTTCACCATTAACGTATCTGGTTACATTTATCACCGGTTCGATGGCCATACCTGTGTACATCTGTGACTGGTCGGCCTGGGTTATTCCCATTCCGCTTGAAGATGAAATGATTGAAACAGGTGTTATCTTGAAATACTTGACGATCTCGCCTGTATAATTATCATTTGCAGCCTTTATTACGACCTTGGCCTCATCTGTCACATCCGTGTTATTGCTGTACTCTACCGTATAGTCTACATCCTGCTCCAGCTCAACACTGCCATTCTTGATGGTGACTGCCGGCTCTAATGCCTCTCCTGTGTACTGGCTGTCGGATATATCTTTGACATCGCAGTCCTCAAGAGGCTTAGGTAAAATGTTGAACTCAAGAACCTTAGTTCCGCTGTATGAGCCCATTCCTTCTATAGTAATAGTAGAAGTTCCTACCTTGTCATTGTTCTTTCTGTCGGTGACTGTGAAGTCTGTTCCCTCCTTCAGAACATAACTGCCATTCTTAATGGTAAGCTCCGGCTTCACCTCGCCGCCGTTATAATACTGGTCAGGTATATCCTCATATGTGAGTTTGCCCATATCACCTGACGGAGCAACTATAGTGATCTGGAATGACTTTGAACCGGAATAATATACCGATGCTGACATGGCAATGACTGTCCATGTTCCGGTCTCCTTGTAGCTGAACGGGAAGGTGTAGTTAACTCCCTCAACCAATGTCATTCCGTTGTATGTAATTGTTATATCCGGCTTTATGTTCTCTCCGGTATATTCATAACTGGACTTATTCACAGTCAGCTTTACATCGGCATCTGAGAATGACTTTGCAAGTATGTTAAATGATTTGTACACAGTACCCGCATAGTCTCCCATACCTGTAAATGTAACCTTACCATTGTTGGTTCCCGGCACGATATTCTCGCCGTAAGCAACAGAGTAATCGGTTCCCTCCACAAGTGTCTTGCCGTCGTATGTCAATGTCACATCCGGCTTCAACTGTGCTCCGGTATATTTCATCGATGATATCGTAGAAAATTCCACATCATTCATGCTGATCTTAGATGTCTTTATCGCAAATGTACCTACACATGTTCCCTGGAAATTGCCGAGACCCTTGATCATGACTCTGGCTGAATTTCCGATCTCCACGTTGTTCTCATAACCTGATATCTCGTAGTCAACGCCCTCCACAAGATCCGTATTGCTGAATGTGACCTTTGACAGGGTTGTGGTCACCTCAGAACCTGTGTACTCGGCGTCATCGGCAGTTATTACAGCTTTGGATATATCCGCTGCAACAATCTGGAACTCACATGGAACAGTTCCAGTGTAATTTCCAATACCTACTATATTAAACTTATGTGTTCCTACATTGTAATCCTTGGCATTCCAATACTCACTGAAGTCATATGAGAAATCCTGGGATAACTTAAGTGTAGTTCCAAGTTCCTTATCCTTGACAGAAATATTCTGTGGAGAAACCTGTATCGTTATGTTGTTTGCGGTGTTGAACACTGCATCATCAAATGTTACGGAGAGATTTTCCGTGCTCCTAGGCTTGATGGTGAAGTTCACCGTCTTTGAACCCACATATGAACCAAGTCCTGATATAGTCAGTGATGGCTTAGATGTGGATGTGGATGCATTTGTATTGTTGGTGTAGTATGACACCTTATAATCCTTGCCCTCGACAAGTGTCGTGCCCTTATACTTAATCACCGGACTTGGAGTCTTGGCAGTTCCGTCATATACAAGGTCGTCATCCACCGTAACGTCAGCGTCTGCTATGCTGTATACCTCAGTTCCCTGATCCACGATCTGGAAAGTCTTGGTTACAGTTCCCTTGAATCTGGTAGGTGCTCCTGTTATTGTGACAGTCGCCGTTCCAACATCTGTATTGTTGGTATACTCAACCTTGTACTCATAGTCATTTGTACCCCACTCGTCTATGCTGTGCAGATACTTGTTGTTGGTCTTGTCCAGTATCTTAACAGCCGGCTTTATAGGTTTTCCTGTATATACAAATGTATCACCCTCCAGTGATATCTCCTGATCACTGAGGTTTGCAGCGCTGATTCCGTAGTATATGTAATACTCTCCGTCGCTACCGATCTTATAATTGCTGTTCTTTGCAGCGGACACTACAACTCTAGGGCCGTCCCCAAGAGGATCCTCCACTACCTCTGACTCCTCGTCGTTGTTATAATAATCGACAACATAGTCAGTTCCTTCTGTAAGGAAATATCCTGATGATGTATTCGCTGTCTTTACATATATCTGCGGCCATACACCACCAGCCTGATATGTGTAAATTTTATTTTTGCAATTTTTATGCTGGTTCGCTTTCTCTTTTCCATCTATATAGAAAAGTGCAGTCGAAGTTATACTCTTTGCCTTTATAGTAAAGGTACATGTAAGAGTACCGCTGCAGTTCATGTCTGCATTACCTCTGACTGTAACTGTTGCCGTACCAACATTAACATTGTTACTGTATTCTACAGTATAATAATCTGACGACAGCTTCGTGTCGTTGGTCGTATCTCCAATCTTCTTTACCACCAGCTCTGACGAAGTGAGCGTCCATGGTTTTCCCGAATACGTCTTACCGGATGTCACCGTTGTATAACAATAATATCCGTCCGCATTCAGATCTATGGCATCATCCGCCGCCAGCGTGGCAACAGAATCCCCCACATCACTCTGCTTCTCCGCATCACTGGCCGTCGCCACATTCTGTGACTGTGCCGCCAGCACCTGCGCAATCCCTCCGATCGCAATATCACTCTGGAACAATACGGACAATGCCATAATGAATGCCATGAGAAATGCGATCATTCGTCTGCCATAACTTCTTCTCATAAATTACTCCCTGCCTTTCTTGATATGTACATTTGCGGAATAACCAGTATAAGTGTCTGGAAACCCCATTTATATACAATTTTACCAAAAATCAATATGTTATTCAATGTGCTTTATGAAATAATCACTTGACTTTCTAAACATAAAAAAGAACTTTTGCACATATATATGCAAAAGTTCTTTTTTTTATATACACTATATATTATTTTCTTATCTTTCTCACTGATACAACCACAAGTGCCGCCGCTACGATTCCGGTAAATATGTATATTGGAAGTCTGTCTCCTGTCTGTGGTGCCTTTCCTGCCTGTGATACACCCGCAGTCTGAGGATCATCATCATCCGGTATATCTATGTCATCCTTGACAAACACTGCAAGCTGTCCATCCGATGGGAATTCTGCCAGAAGAACTCCGCTCTCTACGCTGAATGGGATCTTGGTCCAGTCTCCGTCATCCGGAAGAAATCTCACCTGAACTGTCATATCACTGGTGATGGCCGCTCCTCTGATCTTTGTCGTCTCTATCTCAGAATAATCATAATCATTCACCGCTGTAACTGAGAACACTGCAAGAGTTGAATATCCATCCAGTGATTTATCTCCAAGCACCTCCGATGGTGCATCTCCAAGCATGAGATTGTCAATATCCGCTATAGTTGTATCCGCCTCGGATATGAGAATG
>OGRE01000224.1_pt1 | contig 68578 bp, 60 predicted proteins | sample 1553421 | NCBI WGS metagenome assembly OGRE01 (sample SAMEA2580076, study PRJEB22360) | human gut metagenome | biome: human gut; feature: human-associated habitat; material: faeces | place: Denmark | collected 2008/2010 | reverse complement strand
GTTTCTTTCGCTTCTGAACGCTGTCCCAAAGTTCCTGCGAGATGATAGGCTCGTGTGTATTATAAAATACATACTGTTCATCTTCATCGGTATTCTTCCTTTTGTGCAGCTTGAAATTGGTGCTGACAGACTTACGCAAAACCGTATGACCGAGATATTCCTGTCTGCTCAAAATCGCCCTTATGGTTGACATTCCCCAAGTATATGGGTCTGAAAACTTCGTACCGTTATACTGCTCGGGGTGATACTCCTTTGCGTGTGCTGCCGGAATTAAAACCTTTTCTTCGGTAAGCAATTCAGCGATTGCTCTCGGACTTTTGCCCTCGTTGGCAAGCAGAAAGATACGCTTTACCACCCCAGAAGCCACAGGGTCAACGACAAGCGTTTGTTTGTCGGTTGCTAATCGGTTATATCCATAGGGGATTGAACCGCTACAACGCTTTCCGTCTTTCATACGGGCATCAAACACAGCCTTGATTTTATTGCTTGTGTCTTTGGCATACCACTCGTTCATAATATTCAAAAACGGGGCAAAGTCATTATCCGAAGCATTATTACTGTCAATGCTGTTGTTTATTGCAAGAAAACGGACATCTTTCTGCGGAAACAGAACTTCCGTATAAAAGCCGACTTGCAGATAGTTTCGCCCCAATCGGCTCATATCCTTAACGATAATCGTTGCGACATTTCCTGCTTCTACTTCTTTAATCAACTCTTGAAAACTCGGACGATTGAAATTCACACCCGAAAAACCATCGTCAGTAAAATGGCAAATATTCGTGAACCCATTTCTGCGAGCATAATCTTCCAAGTATTTCTTTTGGTTGGTGATTGAATTTGACTCACCATTGAGGTCATCATCTCGTGATAAACGCTCATAGAGTGCTGTAATCTTTGAAGTCCTTGACATTCTCTTATCCTCCTTTCTTTATGTAATCTGTTTTTGTATTAAAAGTATTACTCCCTCTACCAATAGGAGAAAATAGGGATACAAAGCGGAACTGTTTTTCAAAGAATCAAAAAAATATTTTTTGAAATTCTGCAACCGACTTTGATAACCTATTTTCAATTTAGGAACGCATTATTTATCGTCCTACTAAAGTATAGCCCTCAGGGGCCAGCTCGATCGCCGTCACTGTTTCGCCAAAGGTGCTTGCCCATGCGTCGAAATTCAGCAGGCCCTTTTTCTTTAGGGTGGCATACTGCAGGTAGCGCTGCATTGTGTACATCTCGGCTACACTGTTTGAAATCGGCGTACCTGTAGCAAATACAATACCATGCCCGTCTGTCAAATCATCCATATATCGGCACTTCAGAAAGAGATCTGAGCTTTTTTTGGCTTCTGTCTGGCTGATACCGCTGACATTGTGCATTTTAGTGAATACAGCAAGATTCTTAAAGTATTGTGCTTCATCGATAAAAAGGCGATCTACACCCAATTCTTCAAAAGTGACCTGACTATCCTTGCCGCTCTGATCGTTCAGTGCATCCAGCTTTTGTTTCAAACTCTTTTTTGTTTTTTCAAGCTGCTTGATGCTGAACCGATCGCCTTCCCGGTTTTTCAGCTCAGAAATTCCTTCGATGAGTTCCTCGAGCTCATTTTCCAACACTTCCCGCTGCCGCTCGACAGACACGGGAATTTTTTCTAGCTGGCTATGCCCGAGAATAACTGCATCATAGTTGCCTGTCGCAATCCGTGCGCAAAACCGCTTGCGGTTTTGCGTGGAGAATTCATTTTCTGTCGCCACCAAAAGGGAAGCGCTCGGATAAAGCTGTAGCCATTCCGCCGCCCACTGACCCGTAAGGTGATTCGGCACAACGATCAGCGACTTGCTGCAAAGGCCGAGGCGCTTGCTTTCCATCGCAGCCGCAATCATCTCAAAAGTCTTACCGGCACCGACAACATGCGCAAGCAGCGTATTTCCGCCAAGAAGGATACGTGCGATCGCATTGACCTGATGCGGCCGCAGTTTGATTTCCGGATTCATACCAACAAGTTTGAGGAAACTGCCGTCATACTCACGGGGCCTCGTGCTGTTGAACCGCTCATTGTACAAGGTGCTGACTTCTCTGCGCCTTTTCGGATCAGCCCATATCCAGCCGTTGAACGCTGTTTTGATCTGCTCCTGCTTGTTCTGCGCAGCAATCGTTTCTTTCTCATTGAGCACTGAGACGCGTTTTCCGTCGCTTCTCTCATAATAGTCAAAAACACGCACGTTGCGCAGATTCAGCGTTTCCTCAAGGATTTTGTATCCGTTGACACGTTCTGTGCCATAGGCACTGTTCGCGATTTCGTTATTGTGATCAAAGCTCTTTTTCGTTATATTCCACTGGCTTGTATACTCTGAAAAGAGCACATGGATTTTTTCTCTTGCATACCTCGGTGTCTCAAAAAGCTCGTGCATAAACTGCTCCACTATGTGCTCGGGCAGCCACGTTGCTCCGAGACGCACGCTGATTTTATCAGCCGTAAGATCTTCCGGCTGTATTTTTTCCAACGCCCGTACATTGTGCTCAACCGTTTCTTTCAGATCGTATGGCACAGCATCATACATTGCCCGCGCCATGCGCAGCTTTCGCCTTACATTGCCGGATAAATACTCGTCGGCTGTAACAAGCGGATACGAATCCAAATCGACGCTCTCCGGAGAGATCTGTTCTGCATTTTCCGGACAGCTTATGTCTCGGAAAATGACGCCGCGCAGCTCCGCCTCGAGCTCTTGTTCACTCGCACCGGTCAGCTCAGTCATAAAAGCTATATCGACCCGCCCTTTTTCACCGAGTGATACGGTCAGCGCTTCGCTGGCGGTATCCACATGTGCAACTGGAACTGCTGACCGAATCGTGCGCTTTGTGAACATATCCGCCTTGCGGACGAAATTCTCTTCGTCATCAAGGATTTCGAGCGAGCACAAGAGGTAGTATGAATCATCATTCCGGAACACCCGCATGTTTTCCCGGGCATTGACTCGTCCAAACTTCTGTACAAACGCATCATATAATTCGTTGAGCTGCTCCTGCTGTGCCTGAATTTCCGCATTCGGATAATCTTCCGTCTGATACTCGATCAAGGTTCTAACACAGTCTCTCAAGTCAATCAGCGCCCTAAGCCTTTTTTCAGACCCCGCAGACACCTGTGCGGGATACATCAGGCTGTTTTCGCGGTAATAGAGCTTCCCGTCGATAGGTGCAAAGCTGAAGTTGCGGACCGTGGGATCTGCAGGAATCGCTTTCTCTCCCACTTCCTCTTGTGCGATAGTCTGAGACGGTGTTATTTGCCCCTCAATACGCCGAATTGCAGCGGACAGCATCGCATCCAGATCGTCACCTTCCTGTGCAACACAGGCCGTTTCCGGCCCAAATGGGCCGCTGATTATCTGCATTTTTCCGAGAATCATCTCTGGATGCTCGACAAAGTAGGCATTCATTGTGCATCCGTTCGCATCTCTGTCAAGGTGCACCCAATCCGGCTCTATGCTTACCGCACGATCGCGTTTCTGCAAGAAAAGAATGTCCGCTGTGACCTCCGTTCCCGCTGCCCTTTTGAACGTATTTTCCGGCAGTCGGATCGCGCCGAGCAGATCCGCGCGCTGTGCAATATATCGACGCACAGATGGATTCTCTTTATCCAGCGTGCCTTTCGCTGTAATGAAAGCAACAATGCCGCCCGGGCGTACTTTATCCAGCGTGCGAGCAAAGAAATAATCGTGGATCAGAAAATTATATTTATTATAGTACCGGTCTGAAACCTTAAATTGGCCAAAAGGCACGTTGCCGATTGCGACATCAAAAAAGCTGTCCGGCAGCTCTGTATTTTCAAACGCCTGCACCATAATACTATCGCGCTGATAGAGCTGCTGCGCAATCCGACCTGAAATGCTATCAAGCTCGACGCCGTAGATTCTGCTGTCCCGCATACTCTCCGGCAGCATACCGAGAAAGTTGCCGATGCCGCAGGACGGCTCGAGGATGGTTCCAGCCTTAAATCCCATGTTTTCGAGAACCTGATACATGGCGCGTATAACAACCGGAGGCGTGTAAAACGCTGTGAGTGTGGATTCCCGCGCTGCACTATACTCGCTTTCGGTGAGCTGCGCTTTCAGCTCATCGTACCGGCTGTGACGCTCGTCGAAACAGTCTGCCAAACCGCCCCAGCCAACATACTGCGCAAGGATGGCCTGTTCCTCCGGCGTTGCAAGGCGTTTATCCTTTTCCAGCTCTTTGAGGAGACGAATTGCTGCTATGTTCCGCGCATATCGTTGGCTCGGCACGCCGACACCAAGGTCATCGTCTGTAATGCTGTAGTCCCTGCGTTCTGCATCCGGTATTTCCGGAAAAATGACCGTCGGTATAACTCTTTTCCGAATCGGCTGTATCTGCGCATTAAGCACCACACTCTCCGATCCTGCTTGATTCGGCTGCTCCAGCGTTTCATCCTCCGCAGCCTCCTGCTGGACGAACTCTTTAGCATCTTTACCCGAGCTTGTTTCGCGGAAAACCCGGCGTCCATCTGCTCCAAACTCGGCTTCGTGGGCATCGATTGCGCGTTCCGCCTCACGGTCAATTGAATCTACTGAATACGTCTGCCGGAGATTTGATTTCGGATCGAACTCCGAAACGACTACACTATGCTTGTCTCGCAGCACCTCCAGCCGAGCTTGAAGCTGATGCACCGGAAATCCACACATCTTTGTACGCTCCCCGTCCGGCCCCATCCGGCTTGTCAACGTCAGCTTGAGCAGCTCAGCGGCATTTTCAGCGTCCTCGCCGAGGAGTTCAAAGAAATCACCGACTTGATACAGCACAATTTCATCAGTAAAGGCTTCTTTGAGCTGTTTGTATTCTGCATGTAGATCCGTTCTCTTTTCTGCATCAGGCACTTGACGGGCTTGTGCCTTTTCGCGTTCCGCAAGTGTCTTGCGGGCACGCTCGACAACATCATCCGGCATTTTCAGCGAATACACATCGGAAGTGGATGAAAACCCGACATTGTTAAACACATAATCAACATCAGCTTCTTTCAATGCACCGGCAACGTGGTAACTCTTTTTCGAGGGTGTTTCGCTTACTTTTCCGCTTGCTATATCATAACACAGTCCTGTCTCCATATGTGCTCGGATTTTTCCATCTACGGCTAGTGTCACATAATACCAACCGAGATAACCGTCGATCATTTCCGCTGATCCGTTGCTCAGCTCTACGTTAAGTACAGTATAGGGCGTTAAACCCTTTTGCACGGAAATTTCATTATCAATTTCTTCCCGTTTTAACAGTGCAGGAACAGCCGCCTCCTTTGTTATCTGGACGATCTCCGGATTATAACGCCTCAAGAATGAATCCACACACACGCGCTGTGCCTTCATCGTTTTAGCCTTTGTTGTCCTATGATTGCCAATATACAGCCGCCCCCCGCGCTCAAACTCGATGAAAATATCACTCGTCCCGCGCCATTTCCCCGCACAGAGAGAAGTATTTATTTTGCCTGTTGCGTAGCCGAAGGTTTTTGCTATGACATTAATTTTGTCCTGCAAATCGAGCTTCTCGTATCTCTTAAAGATTTCTGCTGCCTTTTTCTGTAGATTTGAAAAGTCAGTGGTCGCCGTTTCGTCCGATACATCCGCCTTCTCAGACGATTGTTCCTCTGACGCCGACTCAGATTGCGTTTGTCTATTTTCCTGTGAAAGTGAAAGAGCAGGGGATGTTTCGCTATCCTCTGCTCTTTGGCTTTGATCGATTTTCTCTTGTCCGGCTGGGAACAACGAAAACTGTTCCAGCCCTGAAACCAGTTCGGGTTGACCGGTTAGCTGTAAATCAGATCGTTCAGAACGATCTCCTCCGCCGCGCTCCGGATGTTGTTCATCTCTCCGACCCATCTCATCTGGTCTCTGGCTTTCAGTGCTTCGTCTATACTGCGCTCCTTCACCATCTGCTCTGTGATCTGCTCCATCATCTCGTTTGCCTGCCGATCGATCTCCTCCAGATGCTCGTTCAGCGTCCCGTCCATCATCATACCCGTGTAAAGCCCCATCTGGTGCTCCTGCAGATATGTCCGTCTCAGCATCCCGTACTTCCCGATTTTCGGTGCCTCCGGTGCTTCCAGTTCCGGCAGGTAGTAATCTCCCACTTTCTTGTAATTGATCTCCATTTTGTCTGCTCCTTTCATCCCGCGCCAAGCGCTTCACAGTTTTTTCAATTTCTCTCAGAATTGCTTCTGTCGCAGAACTTGCGGTTTCTCCTAAAATGCTGATCTCTTTAAGGGTATTGTATCGCGTCTCATTTGCAAAGTAAACCCTAAAATACGCCTGATTATCCGGTTCCAGCCCACAGCGTCGGTGCAGCATGTACCGAACGCTTTCTATTACAAATTTTTCAGCTACAGCTTTTTCGCTTTCGCCCCACCCCACTACCGTGTAAAGCTCATCATTCATACGCTGCTCTACGATCCGTTTCGCCACGCTGGATAGAGAATCGGACAGATCCAACTTCGTATCATCAAGCTGAAATTGCTCTCCGATTCTCTCCACAACCGATACCATCGATTCTGTCCCGATGCGCCAAAGCATAATGTCTGGCCCTGTCCTCTGAACTGTATCCGCAATATCAAAAACATAACGCAGCGCAAACGGTCTTGCACTGCTGTCATCGATCAGCGCAATTCCCTGTGTTCCGCGCTTAATCCAGTAGCCCATACGGTTCCATGTCTTAAAATCAGCACAAGCTGTAGCTTTCCGCCTTTGCGCATAAATGGAGAGTTGATCTCTCCAGCAGTATTTGTAATTCGCTGCCGCTGAATCCAAAAAGCGCATATAGGCTTCTGAGCCGCTCATTATCATACGCGCTGTTTGTCTTAGAAGATCTACAATCTTCTGTCCAGAGCTTGCCATTGGTCCCATTCCTCCATACTCCAATTCACTCTCGATCAGCTTACCTGCATCTTATCTCCACTTACATAGAGCGCGAGATGCCGTGCTTTTTCACTTTTGTCTCGTTGACCTGCTGCATCCCCCTCTTTTTTTCATTGAGCTGGCTGCGAATAGACCTCTCACCGTAGACGTGCTCCGGCTTTCCCTCTCTATTTCGAAGATTATCAAGCACATCAAAAACTTCTTTCTGTCTTTCTTCCCTCAGTTCTGCAAGATACAACTTGATATTCTTGATTTGCGCCGTGGCCTCTATTTTTCCTGCTTTGAGCTGACAAAGTATCGTTGGAAACTCCGGGGCGTCCGCATCAAAATCCTGTTTCGGATCATATTCACAAACGAACTGCGCCTGCTGCATTTTCTCCTCGAGTTCAGACATGATAATGTAAATCTCCGATTCTTTGGTCAAAAGCAACTCCGGAACTTCTAAGATTTTCCCCTGCCTGATCAGCTCCCCGAGAGACTTGCGATCCAATGCAGCCTCCCAATAATGCTGGGGTTCCGGCGATTTTCCAAAGCACATAACACTGTAACTCGGCTGTGTTTCATCGTGCTCAAGAATGTATGTGCCTACGTCAATCGGGACATCCACCTCATAAATGCCCGTATCGGGATCATCATCATACATTGGCTGGTAAGCTTTGACACTCCAACCATCTTCCGGCATTTCCATAACTCTGTAATATTTAGTCATTACAAATCATTTCCTTTCTGTTACAATATATTTGCTCCTCTATAAAATTTAAAACCGGAACTCAGTTCCGGTTTTTCTTGATTTTCCAAGCGAGCACCAGCCCGCCGATGAGCAGCGCCGCGCCAGCCATGCCGAAGGCAATGCCCTGTAGATATTTTTCCGTCCATGTAGAGGCTCTTTCCGGTTGCTCTGGCTCATCCGCCACAGTCTGCGGTACTTCGGGAATCTCTGTCCGACGCCCGCGCACCAAGAGCCGGTGCGTGTTGACGCCATACGGCGTGCAGGTCAGTAGGGTCACATAATCTTGTCCCTTCTCGATCTGTATGGCCTCCGTATCCGATGGGATCGTCACCACGATCTGATCGACCTCGTAGCACAGCGTCTCGCCAAGCACGTGGATGTAAAACAGGTCGCCCGCCTCGAGTTTATCGAGGTCTGTGAACAGCCGCGCGGCAGGCAGGCCGGAATGCGCCGATATGACTGCGTGCGTACTCTCGCCGCCAACCGGCAAAGAGGTGCCGGGCATATGCCCAGCACCCTTTTGCAGCACATCTTCGCCGACGCCGTGATAGATTGGCAGCTCTGCATTGATCGCCGGTATTTCTAACGTTGCCATGACGCCGTTTCCGACAAAGTTGAGAAGCTCATCATAGGCGCGCAGTTTTACCTCATCTGTACCCTGTACACTCAACAGGGCCTCATTGTAGAGCCGTGCAGCCTCCAGCTCCGCCTCGATCTCTGTATTTCCCATGGCGCTGACTTCATCGACATACTGCGCCTGCACAGCGGATTGTGCACTGCTCACTAAAAGATTGCTGAAGATGGGGTAAAGAATCAATCCTAATCCGGTAAGCAGGAGCAGTGTTAGTAATATGCCTACAAATAGCTTATATTTCGTCTAAATTCCCCCTTCGCGGTTTCTTCTGCACGGAACGTCCGCTCGTCCGAAGCCCTGTGCGCGGAGCGTTACCTGAAAGCGTGTGCAGGACATACGCTTTCAGGTAACGCTGGCATGTGCCGTGGCAGAACGCCGACCGCTGCGGGCAGTCTCTTGGGTAGTAGATCATGTTGTACCTCCATCAAATAGACTATATTGGCGGTAAGGCCTAAAATTCATCCAGATGACCTCCTCTGCCTTTTCTGTGGATGTCGTCTGCGATAAAGTGACATCCTTATGCCAGCCTTTCAAAGCATCGTCGTAAAGCTCGGACGAGTAGCCGGACAGCACGATCTTCGCTTTGCTTTTTGTCACGAGTGCCAGAAGTCTTTTCTGCTGCCCGTCGTCCATCTCGTGCCTGTACAGGCGACCACTCCTGCGCGTACTGAGCACGTAAGGCGGATCGAGGTACATCAATACATCCGAATTGTCATAGCGTTCGATCAGGCGTAGGGCGTCCATGTGCTCGATTTGTACGAGATTCGTCGTGTTGCCTCGGAGGCGGGCGGCCGCAGCATCGATCACGTCGGTGATGTTCGCCCACTTGCAGGCGGTTCCGCCAATTTTTCTGCATTTGTGGTTCCTCCACCCGCACTTGCCGGCTATCTTCGCGCCGATGGCCTGCGTCGTGCGCACCATATACCGCCTTGCTTTTTCCAGAGGATCTTCGCAGGGTTCAAAAGAAAGGTCGTATTCTTCGCGGCTGTAAGGTGTAAGCGCCAACGCCTGCTTGAGCTCTGCCGGACACTCCCGCAGCACGCGGAAAAGGTTGACAATATCGCTGTTCAAGTCGTTGACCGTTTCGACCGCGCTGGGATTCTTATTAAAAAAAACTGCGCCAGACCCGGCAAAGGGCTCAAGATAGACCATTTTCTCGTAGCCTTCCGGGAAATGACTGATAATCCAATCTGCAATCGCCCACTTGGAGCCGGGATACCGTATTAGAGCTTTCATTTCCACATTTTAGCCTTTCTTCTCTTTTCAAATTTCTTCTTTTTTCTGACGCAAGAGCTCATTTCGGATCACGTACATATAGCGGGAATCTGTCTCCGGCGACGCATACTGCTTTACTTCATCCATCGACAGGCCGCAGGCTAAACCGAAGCGAATTTCTTCCATTTGGTGTACGTTGTACCGCTTATCGGCATATAGCGCCACCTGCTCGTCCGACAGGCCGCAACGATAACCGGATATGATCCGATCGAGCTGTCCGGCCGTGTATGTTGGATCAACGAAAACAGAGAACTGTTCCCGACTGATTCGATCCTGTTCGAAAAAGTACACAGCTGCATCCAAATCCGAAAGCATGTCCCTGCTGAAGCTACATAGCTTGTATTTGCTGCCCTTGATCTCATTGATTTTTCGCACAAGCCGCAAATTCCTGTAAAGATGGAGCCGGAATATGAAAACAATGAAACGGAGCAGATATTCGAGAATATAGCTGCCAGCAAGTATGAATATCCATTTGGCGAAAGGGATTCTTACAAACTGTGCGATCAAGACCTCCATGTCCGGCATTTCAATAAACTGTCCGCAGCCTATCAGCATGACGGGCAGAGCACAGTAAAAGAATGCCGTTACGCGTACAACACACATTGCGACAATAAAAACTGTGCAGCCCAAATTATATTTTTCAGTTGCCGAGTAGCTCTGAAAAAAATCTCTCCCCATAATGGCAAAAAAGACAATAACAAATACCAGAATTAAAACAGTTTCCATCATCCTTCACTCCTGACGCATCATCCACCATTTTTCAGGCGTTTTTTCCGTGCATTTTTTTGATAAGAGAATATTATTCACGGTGAAATCCATGTGGGAAAAACATCTTCCACAAAAAGAAGAGGCCCAGCCCCATAAAGAGCATATTATCATAATGCAAGAGAATTAGAAGAACGTCATTGGTTTCTTCCGGAATTCTCTCTCCGTACAAAGTAGCTCCTGCAAAGAGACTGCCAAGACTTAAAATACCGTAAATGAGTCTGGGGAGAAAGTTCTTCCAACGCAGCCGCCAGATTCCTCTCATGGCCATTCTGTATGCAGGTGTTTTTTCTGTTCTCATTTGTGTGAATTCCTTTCCGAATAGTTTTTGTGTCCAGCCGGGGTTGTGACCGGCGATCCCGCATTACAAGGAACCGGCGGAGCAATCCGCCGGTTCCTCTCACTCTGCGCGCAAAACCGGAACCCGGTTCCGGTTCAAGGTGCTTTACTTGCTCTCAGGCTGATTTTTGCGGCGCTTAATGCAGATCAGAATGCCGCCCGCTGCAAGCGAAACGAGCATCACGCCGCCTGCCGCATACAGCCACGTGCCCCGATCGCCGGTTTTCGGCATCTCCGGCCCGCGCACGTTCGTCACCTTGAACGGCACGATCGCCGAAACGGAGCCGTTGTCCTCGGTCATGGCAACCGGATCGCCGTTGACCGTTGCGGTCGCTGTAAGTCCCGGCTTGCCGCACACAGCGCAGATCACATCGTTCTCTGCTGTCGAGATCGTCACCGTGATCGGGTCTTTCAGAAGCAGGTACTTGTCGTCCGTCGCGATCTCCGTCAATACGTACTCGTCGTCCTCAAGGCCCTTGACGATGATCTTCTGCGTACCCTCAACCGGCACAAACGTCGTGGCGTCCGCCTCTGCATCCACGTGATCCGTGACGTAGTAGACGCCCTCCGCTTCGTTCAGAGCGGCCTGCACCCAGTATTTGTCCGTCTCATTCCAAATCTTGAACTGGACGTTTGCTGCATTGCCCTTGCCGTCGTTGAATTCCTTGAGCAGATCGAGGCCGTAGGCGTAGAAGTGGCAGTCGTCCTCAAGGGTGTCGAAATAGGTCATGTTTGTGCGCCGCCACTCGAGCGTGACGGCGTTCGGATTGCCATCGTCGCCGTAGACCATATCGGCGGACGAGTTGACCGTTGCCGTGTAAGTGATCCGCATCGTGCAGCCGCTGTAGCCGCGGTAAAGGCTCGTGCTGAGATCATACACGGCATTGCTGTTGTTGATCTCATCGAGGCCGGATTCGGTCATTGTGACGGTCATCGTCGTGGCGTCATTGTCGGCTGTACCGTAGGCGACGTCAAACTTGCCGTCCGCCTCTGTCCACTCGGTGATCTTGTGCTTGCAGGCGGAATCCATGTACCATTCGATTCTCACATCCTGCTTGTTGTACTCGATGCCCTTTGAGAGCGTGTCCACATAGGTGTAGGCCGTGAGCGCCGTCGCATCCGAGGTGATCGTCGGCAGCGTGGAAAGAATCTGGTAGTCTACGACGTCGCCGTCCGAGCCGGTGCCGGTGTGGGCATAGCCGTCCGCGATGTCGTCTGTGGTGCCGTTATGTTTGCCGGTATCGGCCTGCGCCTCACGCAGCGTCTTTTCCAGCGTCGGCATGCCGGTTTCATTCTTGGGGTAAACCACGACGTCGTAATTCCAGTTGTCGCCGTCATTCGTCGTTGTCGGCAGGGAGACGAGGAACGGCGCTGTCGTGGAAGTGACGTTCTCCGGCACATAGGTCTCAACGACGACGTAGAGGCCCTGTGCAAGATCGGAAACGGAGGAATGGCCGTAAGCGTCCGTCTCCGGCATGTCGATGCCGCCGTTGCTGTGGACATAGGCTTCCAGCGCGTTTTTCGTCTGGCTCTCGATGGAGCCGAGCTGACCGGCAAGGCCGTCGATGAGCGTATCGCTCATAAACTGCAATTCGTTGTGATCGATGCGGTAGGCGTCGTCACGGCTCAAGCCGAGCGCTGCAAGGAACTGCTCAGAGCTGCTGGTATCCGGCAGGGCGTACAGCACCATGTCCTTGTAGCCGGTCGTCTCCTGCTCCGAGTAGGTCATGATGTCCGCCACCTTGGCGTAGGTGTAGACGACGCCCTGAATCGCATACGGCGCAAGCGTTTCTTCCACCGCGCTGTCGTGCTGGCCGGCGGATACAAACGTCGAATCCGTCAGCACACCGTCCTCGTTGGCCGTCGTGAAATCGTACTTGTAGAGCTCGAGGGACGCCGCGCGATCCGGGTCGATCGTCGCATCCGTTACGGATGCGGCCGAAGCCGTCACCGCACTAAAGCACATTGCGACGGCCAACACAACCGCGCCCAGCCGCGAAAGAACCTTCATTTTCTTCATGATCTTCTTACCCTTCTGTGTGTAGATGAAAAATCCCGAGCAGAACGCAGCCGCGATCAGGAGGATGCCGACCGTCTGGAACGGGAAGCCTCCGCCGCCAGCGCCCGGCAGCTCGAAGTTTCTGCCGTTGACCGCCGTGATCGTGACGTCGGCCACTTTCTCGCCGTCGATGCTCGCCGGCAGGCTGCCTTCAAAGAGGATGTCGCCGAGCAGCACCGTGCCGTCCTGTGTGGAAACCTCGGTCAAGCGGTAAAGGATCGTCACCGTCTGGTTATCGACCTGCAAGCCGGTAAAGGCCGCAATGCCGTCCTCGCCGGTCGTGAGGACGCCGTTTTCAAGACCAGGGCTGTCACAGCCGCCAATGGATACTGTGCTGTCCGCCGCGCGCGCCGTGACGAAATCCCATGTCACGCCGTCGTCAGTCGAGAACTGGAGGGCAAAGGAGACGCCGGACATCGGGGTGCCGCTGGTATCCACCTTGGTGACTGTGATCGAGCCGACGCTCGGCGTGTTCTCACGGGTCACGGTGATAACCTGCCCGTCGTGCTCTACGGCGGCTTCATAGATTGTTTCGTCGAGGTCGTAGCCCTCCGGGGCGGTCTGCTCCTGATAGTAGAACTTGCCGTACAGGATGTTTTCGACCGTGATCTTTCCGTCTTTATCCGTCGTCTCCGTCGCGATCTCTGTGCCGTCCTCGTACCAGAAGCGATAGACAGCACCCTCGAGCGGCGTCACGCCGTCATGATCGACCTTGAGGAGCTGGATGCTGCCCCGGGCGATCCAGTTTTCGACGTCCACCGTCACGACCGCATGCTCCGTGAGCGTCACAGTCTGCGGTTCGGGCTGTTTGTACTTATCCTCGACGTTGATCTCCGTCACGGTGTAGCGGATGGGCTGCTTGCCTGCGACGTCGGCATACACGGGAAGATTCTCTGCGACGGCTCTGCCGTTAGCGCCGGTCGTGACGACCAGCGACCAGTCGTCGATGTCGCGGGTGATCTCAAAGTCCCAGCCCTCGATGATCCCATCTTCGGACGCTTTCAAAATCTCGAGGCCGCCGAGCTTGAGGGAATTGGTGATCGAAACGCCGTAGGTCGCATGCGCAGACTTGTCCTCTGTGATCGTCACCTCCTGATCCGGCGCGAGCTCGCGGCCGTCGCTGCCAGCCGTCTGGTGCAGCACATACGTGCCGAAGGGCAAGTCCTTCGTGACCGCGTAGCCGGAGGCATTTGTTGTGATGCGGTCGCGCTCGGCCGTGTCGGCGTTGGCATAGCTGCCTGCGGACTTGAGGTAGACCTCAAAGACTGCGCCCTCCTCGGGCACGTCGTCGCCGTTCACCATGTCGGCGTACTTCGTGATGCTGATCTTATTGAGCTTCACCTGCTCCTGCACAGAGACGGCGACCTGATTGTGCTCGAGTGTGAATTTGCCGGGCGTCGCGCCGACCGGGTAGCGTGTGCCGTCGAGCTGATAGCCGGGGGAGGGAGAAATTTCCTTGATGTACCAGCTATCGCCGCAAACGTACTCCTTCGTCGTGAACTGCCCGTTCGTGTCGGTCGTGTACTGATCGATCAGGTCATTTCCTCGATACACACCGTAAACCGCGCCCGCAAGCGAGGCGTCGCCCTGCGCAGTACCGGTCGAGCTGTCGCGCTTCGTGACCGTGGCCGTCCATTTTTTGAGGACGTTCGCAAAGGAAACAGTCGCGGTCTGATTGGCCTTGATCGTGACGGTCTGCGACTGCGGCTGCACGTATTGGTCGGAGGTGAGCTCCGTCACGGTCAGCACAGTGCCGTCCTGCAAATTCGGGATGGTGATCGTGCCGTCCGAGCCGGTCTGCACCGTGGTGTTCACGCCGTCCCCTGTGACGTTGAAGCGCACGCCGGCGACATTGCCGTCCTCCGAGGTCTTGACGATCTTCAGCGAACCGTTCATTTCGACGTTGACGTTGAGCGTTATGTAGGCAGGGTCTCTGCCAGCAAATCCGCAGGTGGCAACATCCTGACTAACTGTGTGTTCGTAATAGAATCCAGTTCCCAGATCGATAAACTCACGATCCACATTGTAGCCAAACACAATTGTTCCGTTTTCTTTTGGGGTGCCTGTAGCTTTAAGAGTAATGGTATCACCTTGTTTTGTCACAGAAATCCCTGTTGTATTGGCGGAAGGTGTGTCCTTATAACTTTCAAGCGCACCAGTAGTATCCGTCAGTGTTACGGTTTCGCCCATCTTCATAGTCACTGTTTGACCGTCGATGCTGGGCGTTGTATAAAACAGGTTGACCTTTTCCATGACAGCCTTTTTAAAGGCGTTGTAGGTAGACTGAGAGGCAATATTGTCCATACCGCCAACTGTGCTGGGAATAGATACGCTCGATGCACCAACAAAATCGCCGCCAAAGCTGTTGATGGTTTCCCAGATAAAGAGCTGCGTGTAAAACTCCGCCATATACTCTGCGGATACGTCAATCGTATCCCAGTTGTAGTTTACGGCGCTGCACCCTTTGACATTGGCGATGTTTTTATACCGCCCCCAATAATCGATAAGAGTGAGTTTTGCCAACTGCTCTTTTGTCAATTCCCTTTGGGTATACCCGCCGTTGTCTCCCAGTCCGAGCGCAACGCCATGCTCTACACAATAGGCAACCCTACCGTTAACACGCTTGCCGCCCCAGCCGTTCATATCCTCTACATTCGTCTTATACCCGATATTCATGATATAGGTCGAGCGGGATTCGGTGACGGAGACGTTGTTCGCATAGAAAACGGGGGGATTCAGCCCGGCTTCTTCGGCGATCTCGGCGAGCGTCTTATCGATAGCCTCGCGGCCGTCGATCGTTCGAAGCTGGCCGTCCTCGCCGATATAGCCGCCGTACTGCTCGAGAAGTTCTTCAAAGTGCTTCTCGGCGTCTGTGTTGTCCTCTGTGATATACGCCATGGGATCGACCTTGCTGCCGTTTGAGCGCACCTCGAAGTGCAGGTGCGGGCCGCTTGAGTTGCCGGTGCTGCCGACGCGGCCGATCTGCTGTCCGCGCACGACCGTATCGCCCTGCCGGACGTTGATTTCCGAAAGGTGTGCGTAGAGCGTCACGGTGCCGTCCGCGTGCGTGACCTGCACCATGTTGCCGTAGGAATTGCTGTCTCCCTTCGTCACGATGCCGTTCCACGTCTGCGTTACGGTAATTGTGCCGTCGTCCGTGGCGATGACCGGCGTGCCGGTATCTGCGGCAATGTCAAGCGCCGCATGCTGGTCGCCGCAGCCCTGCGTGACCGTGAAGTTATCCGGCACAGGCCAAGCGTGCGAGCCGCCGATCTCGGACTCGATCACGGTGAAGCCCGGCACGTAAGGATCTTCGACTGGCACCGGCGTGGGTGTAGGCGCAGGGGTAGGAGCAGCAGAGGGGGGAGCGGTTGGTTCCGGCGTTGCCGTAGGCACTGCGCTTGCCTCTGGAGCGGGAGAGCTTTCCGGTGTTGCCGTAGGTGTTTCTGTTGGTTCCGATGTAGTCTCCGGAGCGGGACTCGGTTTCGGTGTGGGTTCGGTCGTCGCCTCCGGCATCGGTTCCGGTGTTGTCTCTGGAGTTGGCTCCGGTGTCGGTTCAATCGTTACCTCCGGTGTCGGCTCCGGCGTTGGCAACGGCGTATCATCCAGCATTGGCTCAAGCACGTCCTCTGTTGTCGGCATACTGTCTGCTGCTGGTATCGTCTCATCCGCAAACGCTGTTAATGGTAATGCTGTAAAAATCAGCATTATGGACAGCAGCCATGCGAGAGGCTTTCGTATTCTTCTCATGTTTGCCATTTCCTTTCCTACAGAATTTATCTATGTGAAAAGGCCGCACTATACCGTAGCGCGGCCTCGATTGCATGAAAAAAGAGGATTGATTAAAACCAATCCTCTTTTTGTGCGGTATTCAGTTTTCCTGAGCAAATGTACTTTTAGGTGTTCAGAGCCTCTATCAGGGATGAGGTATCCGTCATCCCGTCTGCGTTATCAGTACCATTCGACAGTGTATTTTGTACTTCCATCAGAATAATAAACATCAAGAATATAATAACCGCTATAACCTTCATTGATTATTTTCTGAATGACGGTTTCCTCCGATTCAGCATAATCGTAAGCTGCACCGGCACTATCAAACAAGCCATCGCTGATATACCCACCAGTGATGTACGGTTCCTCCGGTACAGGCTCCGGCGTCGGTTCCGGGGTAGGAGCGGGCGTGGGGGCCGGTGTAGGCGCAGGCGTCGGAGCTGGTGTCGGCTTCGCTGTGGGCTTTGCAGTAGGTTTCGCCGTAGGCTTTGCTGTCGCAGCGGGCTTCTCGGTTGGTTTTACTGTGGTGCTGCCGCCAGAACTGTTGCCGGAGGAGGGCTTCTCCGTCGGTTTTGCGGTGGGCTTTGCAGTCGGCTTGGACGAAGAACCGCCGGTGCTCGGCTTAGACGAGCTTCCGCTCGACGGCTTTTCTGTAGCGGTAGGCTTCTTCGTAGCCGTCGAGGACGGCTTGGAGCTGCTGCCCTTGCTGCCCTCATCGTCTTTCTTGTTGTTGTCAGATTTACTCGATTCGCTCTTGCTGGATTCCGTCTTGCCGTTGTCCTTATCCTTGCTGGACGCTTTCGGAGAGGCCGACGGCTTTGCCGAGGGGCTGGCCTTGTCCTTATCCTTTTCATCCGCTTTAGGGCTTGCGGACGGCTTAGCCGATGCGCTGGCCGACGGCGAGGCCGACGGTTCGCTTTCAGTCGATGCAGCCGAGCCGCAGGCTACCATTCCGCCGACAAGCAGCGCCGTCGCGACGATCACACCGGCTACAAGGCCAATGATCTGTTTTTTCTTTTGGCTCAGGTTGTTGAATTTTTCTTTCATGATTCTTCCTCCTGTAAAATTAAATATAGGCTTAAACTGAATTTTTGTCAATAAAAAAAGACCGTTTTACAGTCTTTTTTATCCTTATGCTCTTTCGGGCCTTTTCTTTCGAATTGGCTGATTTCACCACGAAAAGCCATTGATTCCCGCACCGAAAAATACTCGAATAAAAAAGAGCCGCATGCGCGGCCCTTTCCTATTGTCTAACTTGACATTTATTTAAATTCGGCTATAATATAAGTGTAAGGCTTACCGGTGACGGTTGCCCTCAGAATTGTAGCAGAAATAAGCCGCTCGTTTTCTCAGGACGGGGCGGTTTATTTCTTTTTATTCAGCTCATGTATCAGACCGATCAGAGCGACGATCAGCCCCAAAGCGCCGATAATCACCAGACAAATCTGGCAAAAGTCATCCACCGTTAAATACATCTGCATCGCCCCCTTTCTGTAAAGAATAGAGGGCAAAAGAAATTTCACCCTCTTTTATGTGTTGTAGCACTAAGTAGAGGGCAACCGCCGGCCGTATAGTAAGCCTTACGTCTGTATTTTAAAAGAATCAACAATATCTGTCAAGCCATATCCGTTGACATTTTTCCAAAGCATGCTATAATATAAGTGTAAGGTCTGCTGATAGACGGCGACCCTCGGTTTTAGCTAAGAAATAAGCCGCAACCTTGGCCTAGGGCGGCTTATTTCTTTTTGTCTATGTATTTTAAGATGATCGGTACAATAACACCGAACAACATCACGACAAGAGAAAGAATCTCAAAATCGCTCATACACATCACCCTCTTTCCATGAGGATTGAGGGTAAAGAAATCACCCTCCTTTTAGAGGGGCACCGCCTACCGTTTATGGCAAACCTTACTTTGCTATTGTACTAAAAGCCCGCAGATTTTATCAATCTGTGGGCTCTAGTTTTTGCTCTTGGACGCGCAGGCCATCAGGAAAGCATCTACCGCCTCTTGCCGGCTCGGAAAACCACCGGCTTTTGATCCCGAAAAACCTCCGAAAACTGTGACGCACTCTTGGCATTCGAGAAACCAGTTAGCTGACCGCCTCACGGTCTCCATCGGCGCGCCGCATACCGGACACCGAAGCCCCTGTTCTATCTGCCGGTACAGCGCAAAATAATTCAGTAATATCATCGATTTCCTTCTCCGTTTCTTCTTTCAATTTCTTTTCCGCTATGCGTTTCATTCGACGCACCCTTTTTTGTCTCTGATCGCTTATGTACTGAGATACTATTTCAATTGCTTCCTTGGCATTGCCGTCGTTTGTATCATCTAATCGGCTTGAAAGCTCATGCAAAATTTCCAGCGCTTCATCAACCGTCATTTTTCGTGGAGATGTGTCGCGAGCCCATCTCAAAAAGGTATCCTGCGCGATACCAACCATTTTTGCTGCTTTTTTTGATGAGATATTGCCATCAAGCCACGCAGCTTTAAGCTGCTCAAACGCCTTCGGTCGAGGTTTAGGAGGACGCCCAAAACGGACGCCTCTTTCTCTTGCAGCAGCAATTCCTTCACTCACTTTTTTTTGAGCTGCTTCGCGGTATGTTTTTTCAGCAATCTGCTTTCCCGCTGTAAATCCGCGCAAATACACCTCAGAATAAGTCATATCTCTCATTGCCACACACCTCATACGCCGAACTTTGCAGTTTCATTTTCGTCGATTTGCAGCATCTCCAATCTTTTGGAACCAACTGCCTTTCCATCGAGCCGGAAAGTGTATCCAGCCTTTGCCATCCAACGCAAAAGCTCTGTTGCCGGAATACACGCTGTTTGCTCCGTCCACATGACTACCTTTCCCTCCCGATTTGAAATCTCCAGCTTCATGTCTTGCACCGTCCTCTTTAATCAACCGATCGATGGCCTCCAGCACCGCCCTGCGTTCTTGCTCCAATTCTTCCGCAGAATGCCTCCAATAATACGATGGCGGCGGGCCCTCCTGTATACCGATACTGTAAAAAATGTAATCCTGCCGCATAAGCCAAAGCCGAAACCGCAGATGTCTCAGCCGTTTTTTAAGGAACTTCAATGCCTTCCGCATCTTCATCATCTTCCGTTTTAGCCTCAAATTCCTCACGGGTAATCAGGCGCACTTTTTCCGGCTGGACTTTCAGGAACTCGGCAATACCTCTGCGGGATTCCTCCACCATCTCTGTAAGCCTCGATTGATCGGCCAAATATGAGAAATCCCGGATATGATTGTTGACGACAGATGTATACCCGACATTGCCCGGGCCGTGGAATATCGCCGCATCCCAAACCTCGAAATAGAGCTTCAATCCTACGTCAACTTGTGCAGTATAATCACACATGATACCAATTTCCCCCAATCTTCTTGCTGTATGCTTGCAGCACTGCCTGCTCGATGCGCCTGTGAGCCGCAGAACTGAGCGGACGAAAAGCGTATGCTTGCTTCTGATCGCGCGTTCGCACGTGTTCTGCCTCCGGATAAAGGAGCTGCGGCGCACCGTCCGCGCGGCGAATGATACGCATGCCATATACGATATACGCATCATCCAGCACTACAGAAGCAAATGCTAAAGGGCCGCCTTTTGCATCACAGAGCCGGATGCGCACCTTTGTAATCCTCATCTCCGCACCTCCAGCTTGCCTCCGCGATACAGCTCACGGATCATCGCATCAACCTCTGTGTAACTGTAGATCACTGTCGTGCGGGGATTATCGATTTCGACGATCAGCTTTGACGCATTCAGCGTGCACTGCCCTTCGAGGCCATTGAGAGAGATCGAGCATGACCGGAAATTGTATCTCGGCTTTAAAATCTCCGCGATCGCTTCCTTTGTCGTCGGCATCTGCTGTACATAGTCCGCGTGCAGCTTTTCCGGTTCCCAAATACACCCGAACAAAATCAGTTCTTCCAAAAGAGCTTTCCGCGCCTCTGGTGTTTTAAAGCGTTCTGCTTCCTCTTTAAAACCGGAACTGAGTTCCGGTTTTATCTCCTGTCTCTCCGTCGAACCGGAACTCGGTTCCGGTTTTACCTCTGGCTGCTCCGCCGAACCGGAACTCGGTTCCGGTTTTACCTCTGGCCGCTCCGCCGAACCGGAACTCGGTTCCGGTTTTACCTCTGGCCGCTCCGCCGAACCGGAACTCGGTTCCGATTTTACCTCTGGCCGCTCCACCGAACCGGAACTCAGTTCCGATTTTTTCGATCTGGCCACTGCAATTTGGCTCGCCTCAGTCACCGTAAGCTCACCGGCAGCAAGCATTTCCTTTTCCTGCCGGGTAAGCTGCTCCGCGATGCGCTTGTATTTTCTGACCTGTCGGTCGGAAATCTGCATTTTCTTAGCGATCAGGCCGAGTTTTGCGCCTGTGTACTCTCCGTTCTGCATCATTTCCTCAAGAAGCGCATTATACTCCTCAAAGACCTGAAGCTGACGGCCAGCACTCAGATCGCGCTGACCATTGGCCTCATGCAGCATAAGCTGCTTCCGGTTACGGCTCAAAGCCTCACCATCAAACACCCGACAGGGGACTGTACTCCAATGCAGGCATTGCGTAATCGCCTTATATCTGCGTTCCCCAGCGATCAGCGTGTACCGATCGTCATCCCGAACAACCACCAGCGGCTCAAGTAACCCGAGCAGTTCAATGGAATCGGCAAGCTCGCGAATACTTTCATCGGTATCATCCGCCGCAAAGGTATTTTGGGATGCAAAATCAATGAAGCTGACATCAATCAGCTTATCTTGAGCAATCTCTGCATTCTGCTGCATGACATCTTTAAGTGTGTCCAAACCGGCGGTAATACTGGCAAAATTCATTTTTTTCATTTCGCAACCCTCCAAAGCAGTTCATCCGTTACAGCCTGATAGTCGATAGCTCCATTGCTTCTCTTTTCATATACGTTGATCGGTTCATGTGAATTGATCGCTCGCCGCAGCGCAATATTCTTTCGGACCGTCGCTTTGAAAAAAGGGAGGACGTTCTGCGACTGCAAAACGTCCCGGTAAATGCCTGTGGTTTTGTTTTTCTCGTCCATGACAATCAGACCACCCAAGAGCCGCAGGCGCGGATTCAGATTTTTCCTGATCTCGAGAATCTTTTCGGCCTTAATCCGTAGGCTATGCAGCGCAAACTCGTCGGCGATCATAGGAATCAGGAGATAGTCTGCATAAAGCTGGATGTTTTCGAGCAGCTTGTAGCCTTGCGGCGGGCAATCGATCAAGATGTAGTCGTACCGGCTTTCCAGCGCGGAAAGTGTATTCACAAAAAGATCGTTATAGTGCAGACCGTTAATCTTGCGCTGATCGAGCCGCTCCTCGGCATCCATAAGTGCAGTGGACGACCGCAGGACGTCCACTCCGAACTCTGTAGTGCTGATCGTATACTCCGGCTTCTCGCCATAGAACAGGACGTCTGACAATGACGGACGTTCCGGCGCATACAGGCCGTAGTACATCGTACTGTAGCTCTGCGGGTCGGCATCGATCAATAGCACCCGGAATCCATGCTCGGCAAGGATAGCCGAGACGTTGACGGCTGTGGTCGTTTTGCCGCAGCCGCCTTTTTCATTTGTGATTGCGATTTTGATTGACATTTTAAGTCCTCCTGTAATTTTACTCTGCAATTCCTTGCAGGCCAGTCTCCCGGTTGCCCGGAAATATAAAAAACCGGAACTCGGTTCCGGTTTCTTCTCATTTTTGCACAACTGCCTTCTAAGCAGTAGGTCAGGGGTTCGAGTCCCTTTTGGCGCGCCATATGGTGGATGTAGCTTAGCTGGTTAAAGCGCCAGTTTGTGGCACTGGAGACCGTGGGTTCGAATCCCATCTTCCACCCCATGAAAAAAAGACCTCTGTCAAACGACAGAGGTCTTTTTGTATACAGAATAGCCAAAAAGCGGAACGGTTATTCTCCTTGACACAAAGGAAACGGCATGATATATTTCAAATATATCGTTTGGGGAGGGATTCTCATGCTGTGCGTGATTGCAAAGATTGACCCGAAGTCCAAAGCACGATTTTTGAAGCTGCAAGAGAAAATAGAAAAACTCGGCATCTCGGTGAAAGCGCTGCACGGGCACATTACGCTTGTGTCGTATATCGGCGAAGACGAGGCGGCGTTCATCGCGTCTTGTAAGGAGATATTATCCAGCTGCAAGGTGTTCCCAGTGTGTTATGACAAGATAGAGGTTTTGGCTTCCTCCTGCATTGTGGTGGCTTCGCCGCGCAAAGAGGGGGTGCTGGAAGCGGTGCAAAGGAAGATCGCCGAAAAATGGGCGAAAGACTTGCCCGACTACATGCAGGCAGATGTGTGGTATCCGCACACAACACTTTTGCAGGATATGCAGGCAGACCTTGGGGAAATCGCGCGGCATTTGGAAGAAAACTTTGAGCCGTTTTGTGGCGAGGTGCAGACGATCGAGTTCTCCCGCGTGGAGAAAGTTGGGTATACGATTGTGGATACCGTAGAATTGCCGAACGCGTAAGCCGCTACGGAAAAATCTGTACGGTATTTGACAAATTCGGTTCTTCGTCCTATAACTGAAATAAGACTAAAAAATGGACAAGTGTATGATTCGTGAGTACAATGCAACGTTTTTTAGAACCAAATTAGCGGTTTGATAAAACAATTTCCATTGGAATCACAGTTACTGCCGATTTGATCAGGAATTTTTATATTCGGATGGTGTCATCCCCGTTTTGTTTTTGAACACTTTCAAAAAGTAGAAATAATCCTCAAACCCACAGGCTGTACTGGTTTCAGAAATAGTATAGCCGGACCTGAGCATACGCTTTGCCTGGTTGACACGCAAGGTTACCTGCATTTGTTTGATCGTCATACCATATACTGTTTGGAATATAGTATTTAGACGATTGTATGTTTTCCCAAAGGTATCCTCATAATCCCGATTCTTCAAGTGTTGGTCTTTGTTGTCATCAATATATTGTAAGATTCGGTAGGCCAGTCTGCTTTCCAAATTACACCAAAGCTCTCTTTTTTGCACAGCGAAACTAATCTGGTACAGAATCGCCTGAATTTGGGATGATAAAAAATTTTTGCTTGAAAAAGGCAATGTTCGGTGCTGAATCGCGTACTCCATCAGATCAAAGCAGGGTAGCTCCAGAGGAATCTGTCCATGTAACGGAAGCAAAATATGATTGGTATCTACCTTTACAGGCGGTGGAACCTGAATACCTGTTGCCTGAAAATGAGCAAAATAGGCTGCATGATTATCATATTGAAGCCCGCAATGCTGCACGTAAGGAGGCAACAGGAAAAATTCGCCGCTATGAACGACGTAATTCTCACCGTAGACACGGAAAGAGCGTTCTCCGCTGATCATCAACACCAGTACCCACTGCGTCATCATTCTATCCGGATGCATATTATTGCCGCTAAACTTATCGACATCCTCCACGCGAATCTCCTCGTTTAACCGAAACCAGTAGAGATCGGTTTGTTTTATATCCATGGTTGAACATCTGCCTTTTCCAGTAAAATGATCTTATGATATGTCTGCCTAAAAGGAGCCAGACAATAATTCAATAAATAGTTTCGTTTATTCCATACCATTTTCATTCTCTCCATAGACTTTTTTTCGGATACACTGTATGATCATTTCAAAGAATCCTAGGAGGGATACAACATGAAAAACGGTAAATTAAGAGTGGCGCTCGTAGGAGTCTCCTTCGGCGCGGAATTTATACCCATCTATCTGAAACACCCGGACGTAGATTCTTTGGTGTTAGTGGATACGAATGAAAAACTGCTGAATACGGTTGGCGATAAGTTTCTTCTGGAAGAACGCTTGACGGACTTTAATGCCATGTTGGAAGATAAAACCATCGACGCCGTCCATCTGGTAACACCGCCTGCTACTCATGCTCCCCTATCTATACAGGTGATGAACGCTGGAAAGCACTGTGCCTGTACCATTCCGATGGGAATGAGTATCGATGAATTGTACCAAGTCATCGATGCTCGAAAAAGAAGCGGGAAACACTATATGTTTATGGAGACCTCCGTCTATGGTCGAGAGTTTCTGTATGTGAAGAACCTTTACGAAAAAGGAGAGCTGGGCAGAATACAGTTCATGCGCTGCGCGCATTATCAAGATATGGAAGGATGGCCGGACTACTGGTTGGGCTTTCCTCCGCTGATGCATCCTACCCATGCGGTAGCGCCTTGTCTGATGTTGCTAGGTAAGCGTCCGGAAACCGTATACTGCAAGGGCTCCGGCAAAGTACGTAAAGAAGTAGAAGCTCCCTATGGTTGTCCATATGCCTTTGAGTCAGCTCTGATCTCCCTAAAAGACAGTGATGTAAGCATTGAAATGGCTCGGTTTCTCTACCACGTAGCCCGAGGCTACACTGAAAGCTTCAACATATATGGTGAACGAAAAAGTTTTGAATGGCAGCAGTTAGAATCGGAACAACCGGTACTGTTCTCCATGGCGCTTGGTGCAAATGCTGAACATGTTATGAACGATTACGGTCGAGGCGGCCTTGTGACGGAAGAACGTATCCAAATCCCCGACTATGCAGATCGTTTACCGGCGGAAATTGGGCGCTTCACCAAACAAACAGTGTATGATGACAGCAATCCCCATCTATCGTTTCTGCAAGGCGGTGGCCATGGTGGTTCTCATCCTCATCTAGTCCACGAGTTTGTCCGAAGCATTCTGGAAGATCGAACCCCGGTTCCCAGCGATATTGACGGCGCCTACTGGACCGGTGTAGGAATCTGCGCTCACCAATCTGCCATGGACGGTGGCGTGGTAAAACGTGTGCCTGTTTTCGAATAGAAATCTTCTTTAGAATCTATAAATTCAACCAGACAGCCGTATTCCCTTGCCTTGAAGGGAACACGGCTGTCTTTTACTGTCTGTTTTTACACACCTATTTCCCCATAGGTTGGGTAGCTACGTAAGGAAGCGCTCCGTCAGTGTTAAATTCATCATTACAATAGCAAAAAGCAAAGAGCAAAACAACCGACCATTGGTTGAGTCCTCGCTTAAAACCATATTCTTCTTTTGTCTATTTTCCGGCTTTACACAAGGGGAGCTGTTGTTTCGCGGAAGCAAAATTCTCAACCGAAAGCCATCTCTTTTGCTGACATTTAAAAATACAGGCGAAAAACGAGTGCTTTCGGGCAGAAAATGTACTCCTTTTAAAAGGCTTTTATCAAATTCGAATAAATATCGGGTGAAAGTAGATAAAAAGTGGTAAATAATCATAAATTCAGCCATTTTGTTTGCAGGGCTTACGCTTTATAATATTGCCACAACATCCAATTTGACAAGTGAAAGCTTTGTCAGAGATAATGGAGAAAGGAAGATGAGGGTTATGGCAGAAAATCCAATGGGAAGACAGCGGTCGGGTTGGCGGTATAAGCTATACCGAGCTGGCAGAGGGATTCAACGAAATTGGGGATTGTACTTGTTGTTACTTCCGGCGGTCGTGTTGCTGTTTTGCTTCAACTACTTGCCCATGTACGGCGTGCAAATTGCGTTCAGGGATTTTTCTCCTTCACAGGGAATTCAGGGAAGCCCTTGGGTGGGACTTGCGAATTTTCAAAAATTCTTTAACTCATTCCAATCTAAAAACCTGATTTGGAATACGGTGAGCTTGAGCTTGTATAGCTTGATTGCAGGCTTTCCGTTCCCTATTATTTTAGCTCTGATGGTCAACCAGATCCGTGTGAAACGCTTCAAGCAGGTTTTGCAAGTGGTGACCTATCTGCCCCACTTTATTTCCACAGTGGTTATGGTGGGCATAATGTTAATCCTTCTTTCCCCCAGCAACGGAATCTACGGAAATCTGGCCCGGGTGCTTGGCGTTCAGAATCCGGTCAACATCATGGGAGAGGCGAGCGCCTTTCAGCACGTCTATGTGTGGAGTGATGTGTGGCAACACGCAGGTTGGGACAGCATTATCTACATTGCGGCGCTGGCAGCGGTGGATCCCTCTTTGTACGAGGCGGCAACGGTGGATGGTGCCAGCAAGATCCAACGGTTGTGGCACATTGATGTGCCTTTCCTGATTCCTACTGCAGTGATCCTGCTGATTATGCGTGCAGGCAATGTGATGAATCTGGGCTTCGAAAAGGTGTATCTCATGCAGAACCCGTTGAACACCAGTATCAGCGAAGTAATCTCCACGTATGTATACAAAATCGGTATGATCAGCAATCAGTACAGCCTTTCTGCGGCAGTAAACCTGTTCAACACCGTTATTAACTTTGTATTGTTACTTCTGGTCAACGGATTTTCCAAAAAACTTGGAGACACAAGTTTGTGGTAAGCGGAGAACGTACGGACTGAAAATTTTTAGCGAAAAGAGGCGGATGCATTATGAGCGCACAAACAATACATAAATCACAAAAAGTGAGCAAGGCAGATGTTGTTTTCAACATTATTCTGTACGGAATCTGCGGCTTGATCTTGCTGCTGATTGCGTATCCTCTCTACTTTATCATCATTGCGTCTTTTAGTAACCCTTCTGAAGTGTCTAACGGCAACGTGTGGTTCTGGCCCAGCCAGTTCACGCTGGACGGATATAAAGAGCTGTTGCGTCACGGGAATATCTGGATGGGTTATTGGAACACCATCCTTTACACGGTAGTGGGAACAGCCATCGGCCTGATTGTCAACATCTCTGCAGCATACTCTCTGTCTCGCAGAGATCTGGTAGGCCGCAAGTTAATCACGTTTTATTTCATATTCACGATGTTCTTTAACGGCGGCTTGATTCCTACTTACTTCACCATTCGAGATTTTCATTTATATGACACATTCTGGGTTATGGTTTTGCCTTTCTCCGTAATGGTGTACAACATGATTGTGGCCAGAACATTTTTTGACTCCAGCTTGCCAAAGGATTTGTTGGATGCAGCACAGATTGATGGCTGTGGGAACCTGCGATTCTTTTTCTCCATCGCTCTTCCCCTCTCCAAAGCCGTAATCGCTGTAATTGCTCTTTACATTGCCGTGGCGCAGTGGAACTCTTACTTTAATGCTCTGGTTTACATACGCAACGAGAACTTAAAACCGCTGCAGCTGGTGGTGAGAAATATCCTGATCTCGAACCAGTCTTTGGTGGGTGCCGGTGACGGCCTGGCTGCTCAGGAGGCCATGCGTTTGGCAAATTTGATGAAATACGCCGTTATCATCATTACCACCGTGCCGATTATGTGCATGTATCCCTTTGTACAGAAATATTTCAGTCAGGGCGTAATGATCGGCGCAATCAAGGGGTGAGTTTTCTCCCCAAATTACTCTGTGACGTTACCTTGGGAATATACCCTGAGGATTTCACCGTCAAATAAAAAATCCTATAGTGAGGAGATGCAAACATGAAAGAAAAGTGGACAAAGCTAGGAAAAAGCCTGATTTGTTTGGCCCTGGTTACCTCCATGCTGGCAGGCTGTGGCGGCGGTGGCAACAGCAGCTCTAGCAGTAAGGAACAGACAAGTGGCGGCACTTCAGGTGAGGTTGCAACAGGGGACGATAACTTCAATGAGACGGGCTTGCCTATTGTCAAAGAACCCGTGGAGTTAACTTTCCTTTACGTCAAAGGCGCTAATACGATGGATTTTAAAGACAACGCCATGTTCCAGCAGATGGAAAAGGACACCAACGTCAAGATCAACTGGCAGTACGCAGGCGATGCGGACTGGTCTGAGCAGAAGTCGCTCTTGCTGGCCAGCGGTGATTTGCCCGACGTATTCTTCGGAGACAATGCTCTGAAGGATAATGACATTGCCACCAACCTTGACATGTTCATTCCGCTGGAAGAATATGTAGAAAAGTATTGCCCCAACATCAAGGCGGCTTGGGAGGCAGAGCCCACTATGCGTCAGATGGTTACCAATCCGGACGGCCATATCTATACTCTGCCCGGTAAGAAGCCTCTGCGTCCGAAGGGCTGCGATACGCCCTTTATCAACAAGGCATGGCTGGATCGTTTGGGCCTGGAAATCCCCACCACCGTGGACGAGTGGTACGAAGTGCTGAAGGCCTTTAAGGAGCAGGACGCCAACGGCAACGGTGATCCGAACGACGAGATTCCTCTGACCGGCAGCGCTAAGACGAATCTGTTTGACTGGATCCGCTACATCAACCCCTGGGGCCTCGTGGACAGCATCCAGGAGAACTTCCTGGCTTTGGATCAGGAGACGCTGAAGCCTGTTTTCATTCCGGCTGACGAGCGCTATAAGGAAGCAGTTGCTTTCTTCCATAAGTTATACGCAGAAGGCATTATGGATCCGGAGTTCATCACGCAGGATGGTTCCATGTCCGACGCAAAATGGAAAAACGCAGATGTATCTCTGGTAGGTACCGGTATCGCTTGGGAAACCTCCTCTGCTACTCAGCCTCATTCGGACGAATATGTTCCGATGCTTCCGCTGGCCGGTCCTAACGGCGACCGCTACATCCGCGGCAACGATGAAATCATCATTTATCATCGCAACGAGTATACCATTACCACCGCTTGTGAGCATCCCGAAGTGGCTATGCGTTGGGCGGATTACTTCTCTACCGATGACATTTCTGTCCAGTCTTACTGGGGCCCCTACGGTGTGGCGTTGAATAAGGACGAGGACGGCAACATTACCTTCTTGGATCCTCCCGAAGGAAAGAACGGCGACCAGTGGTACTGGGAAATTTGCCCCCGCGACTACGGTCCGAAGTATGTGACCCCCGAGTTTGAAGCGAAGATCACTCTTCCCGAGAATAGCGGCGACGGCGCTAAATTGAAGGAAGACGAGATGATGAAGGAATTTGTGGCAAAGCCCTATCCTGTTGTGAACTACACCGCTGAACAGTCCGAAGAGATTTCTTCTCTGACGGTGGACATTTACAAGTATGTTAACGAGACTTGGGCCAGCTGGATTGTCAACGGCGGCATCGACGAGCAGTGGGATGCCTATGTGGATCAGTTGAACCAAATGGGCCTGGAGCGTTTAATGGAGATTTATCAGGAAGCTCTGGATGTTTACAATAACGCGGCCTAATGGACAATTATTGATTTGTTGAGATTTTAGGAAAGCTTTCGAGCAAGACCTGAAGGCTGTTCCGGCCTTCAGGTCTTGCCTTGCTTTCATCGAAAATTCAAGAAATCAAATATGGAGAACAACAGATAGTGTTGGAGGAGTTTCATGGAGAAAAAAGTATTTCGCGTGGGAAGTGTAGGCATTGGTGGAATTTCTCGAGGCGTTCACCTTCCCGGAATTCACAAAAGCCCGGATCTGGAACTTGTGGCCGTGTGCGATCTAAAGCCTGAGCGCATGGAGTACGCCAGAAATACATACGGTATTCGAGAAGATCACTGCTTTGCGGATTATCACGATTTGATTGCTTGCCCGGATGTGGATGTGATTGACATTTCCACTTCCAACAACGCCCACTTCGAAGTGGCCAAGGCAGCTATTGAAGCCGGAAAACCGTTTTGCTTGGAGAAACCTGTCACCTTAACAGCGGAGGAGGCCGACATCTTGGCCAAAGCCGCACAGGAAAAAGGGATTCCCAATATGGTGTGCTTTTCCTACCGCTTTAAGGCTGCTGCCCGCTATGCCAAGGAATTGGTGGAGAAGGGAATGTTAGGCGACATTTATCACGTTTACATGCAGTATCTGCAGGGCGGCGGCGGTCCTTCCTATGATTTGCCCCGTTCTTGGAGATACCAAAAAAAGCTGACCGGAACCGGCGCACTGGGCGATTTGGGTTGTCACGCTCTGGATTTGGTAAGTTTTGTCACCGGTAAAAATTACCAGAAGGCTGTGGGACATACGGATACTTATGTGACCCAGCGCCGTCTGGAAGAGGGCGAAGGATACGGTCCGGTAGATGTAGATGACTTCTGCCATTACTTGATGGAGATGGATGGAAAGACTTCGGCAAATTTCTCTGTCACCCGATTTGCCTATGGCAGAGGAAATTACCAGCGCATGGAAATATACGGGAGCAAGGGCGGCTTGGTGTACAGCTTGGATGTTACTCCCGGTGTAGATGAATTAGAGGTCTGCTTTGGCTACCCCTATGACAGATCCGGAATCTACACAAAGCTTCCCATTCCCCAGCGTTTCCAGTGCGATCAGATGCAGTCCTTTGCAGATATTCTCAACGGGTGCAGCGATGGCATGGCTGCCACCATTCAAGACGGCTGCCGCATTCAGCATGCATTGGACGTAATTATCCGCTCTGCGGAAGAAGAAAAATGGCTACCCTGTGATTAATTCATTATATGAGAGGAGTTTTTTTAAAATGGCAATTCGAGTAACTGTTTGGAACGAATACCTCCATGAGGTTCAATTCCCGGAAGTGGCTGAGGTGTACCCCAAGGGAATTCACGGCTGCATCGCAGACTTTCTGAAAGAAGCCGGTATGGATGTGAAAACCGCCACGCTGCGAGAGCCGGAACACGGACTGACTCAGGAGGTTGTAGACAATACGGATGTGTTGATTTGGTGGGGTCACATGGCTCATCAGGAAGTGTCGGATGAGATTGTGGATCGCGTTTACAATCGTGTTCTGGAAGGAATGGGCCTTATCGTTCTTCATTCCGGCCATGCCTCTAAAATCTTCCGGAAGCTGTGCGGAACGGATTCCTGGAAATTGAAGTGGCGTGAGGACGGCGAGAAGGAAATCCTTTGGGTTGTAGATCCCAGCCATCCCATTGTAGACGGTCTGGACGAGAAAATTATAATTCCGCACGAGGAGATGTACGGTGAGCGCTTTGATATTCCCCAGCCGGATGAGCAGGTGTTTATCAGCTGGTTCGAAGGCGGAGAGGTATTCCGCAGCGGTTGCTGCTGGCATCGCGGAAAAGGAAAGATTTTCTACTTCCGTCCGGGCCATGAGGTGTTCCCCATCTATCATCAGCCGGAAATTCAAAAGGTGATTATCAATGCGGTGAAGTGGGCAGCGCCCATCCGTTTCCCCAATACCACCTTTGGAAATCCTGCACCCATTATGCCCGTTAAGGGAGAGATGGAACATAGTGTTCAGGGGCTTCACGACCAGAAGAGCATCTCCTAAAAAGCAGATGTGTTTCTCTCTTAATATCTCTTAACTAAGGAACCAATGTGAAAAGGCCAAGGTTCTTGCGCGGGAAGCAGGGATAACGAAAGCGCGCCTTTCATCAGCATCAGCCGTTGGAAGGCGCACTTTTTATCTGAAAAATTATTTCCCGGCAAGAGAATTCGAAAAATCAGGCTCACTCTTGCAAAATGGATATCGCTTTTTGGTACTGCTGCTTTTTCCAGGTGTCCAGCAACTTATAGTCTCCTCTTTGCAACTCACTGACCAAACGAGCGTAGGTCGGCGCGATTTCATCGGCAGAACAATCCTCCACCAAATTCACGATCTGATTTTCCAGAAATTTCTGTTTTCGTTCGTCTGCCGTAGCCAGACGTGTGTTGGAGTAGAGGGAAAACAGGATTTCGTAGTGAATGATCGGAACAGTGTACTGGCTGTCAATGCCGATAGATTTCATCGGTTCTGCATTCTTGAGCAAATCTCCAAGCCCGGAGCGCTCCAAAGCGTTCTCCTGTTCGGGAGAAGGCTCCATGTTTTGCAGATAAAATGCTGCCAACAGTCTGGCTTGGAATTGGCTTTGTGTGCTGCTTTTAATAAACAGGGTGGAGACGTATTGTTCCTCGAAATTGTTGCTGAGTGCCGGTTCCCGTCCGGAATCCGAGAGGATGGGCGAGAGAATTTCATATTGTTCCCAAATTGGGTGGCTTTCCGGGAGCAGGGAGAGCAACTTGCCCAGCGAGGGGGAAGCCGCCAAAAAGATCTCGCCGTTTTGCAGCTGTCTGAGCAGTGACTCTTGACTGAGGGTGAATACATCGCGGGAAAGCAGTCGCTCACGGAACAGGGTGTTCATAAACTCCAGTGACTCCAAAGTACCGGGGTGAAAAAAAGGATCCTCCCACGCAGTGCCGGTATCGGCGGTGACGCCAAACATCTGTTGAAGACTGGGAAGCTCCACGTAGCAGGGAATCAACTCCGGATAGGCTTTCCGAACGGCTTTTAGCTGTTCCAAGCAATACGCTTTGGACAGGGGCTGCTGACTATCCCAGTGAATCTTTTCCAGAATGTCCTTGCGGCCAATCATAGCGGAGGCAGACTTGATAGAGGTATCCTCAGAGAGAATGGTTCCGGTATGCGGATAGGCGTAAACATCTCCCTGAAAATTTCCGCACCACCGGATAAAGTTTTCGGGCAGGGTAAAGCCGGGAATTTCCTTGTTCAGCAAGTCCTGCAGAGCCCAGGTAGTTCCGGTTGTTTCCAATCGTTTAAAGTTGGAATCGGTGTACCAACAGGTGACCACATCTGCAGAGATTCCCGATGCTGTCATATTCAAATATTTTTCAATGGTGCAAAAGGAGAGTTCCACAGGTGTTCCGGCCAATTCGGTGCAATCCTCTTGGGAGAGAAACAGGTCAGCATAGGAGGAATCCGTCTCGCCATAAGGTGTTATGAAAATCCATTTCAAAGCGGTTTCTTTCTCGGAGGATGTCGTCTGAAAGGGAGAGGGACTGGAAGTTGAGGGTGAGCGAATACAGACAATAAGAAAACATACGGCAATCAACCCGACAAGCGTTTGAGCAAGCTTATAGGGAAATAAGCTTTTGCGCTGTTTATCGTTGTGTGGAGTATCCATGGTAATTCCTTTCTTTTGGAGTATAGCTGTGTCGACTACGAGTCGATAGGAAAAATTGACATTTTTTGCTATACTTGTTATACTATATCATAATAAGCCAATAATCTCAAAATGTCCAGAGGTTTTTTATGTAAATTTTATAAAAACTGAGTTTGAGATTTTAATGCCGGTTTTTTGATGATAGGAAAGGAGAAAAAAGTGAAACAGTGGCTGAGTCGGATGAAACTAGCGCACAAAATGGTTCTTGGATTTTTGGGGCTCATCGCTCTACCGTTTACCTTGCTGTCGGTGTTCAGTTTTGCCTCGGTTGCGTCGCACTATGAACATCAGCTGGCGCAGGATGGGCAATATATGCTGAACATGGTAGTCAGCGATGTGAACGAAAAAATGGATCATGTGGAAATGTTGATGCAGGTGTTGTCCTGCAATCAAAATCTGATTGCTTTTCTGTCTCACGATTACAATGGTGCCGTCTCTCACGAGGAGTACACGCAAACTGTGATGCCGTTGCTGCAGGGAGCGAGCAATGCGGTGTCACCGCCTCTGGAACGCGTCTATTTACTGACGAAGAACACTACCATCCCGGAGGGCTACAGCGCGGTGTACCATTATGATTCTGTTCCGAAGAGTATTCCCACCGAGCTGTTGGAGAACGGAAGGGAAGCCACTTGGTATCATGCGGAGATAGACGGAAAAGATGTGTTGTACTACCTTTGTCCCATTGTTTCCTCGGTATATAAAAATCAGGGGTATCTTTTGGCCAAAATGCGCGTGGACGAGTTGTTCCCAGAGTTCGGAATGCCGCAACAGAATGGTGTGGCCCTATTCCTACTGGATGAGGAAAACCGACCTAAACTCAGCAATGTAACGCTGAATTCTGATTTCCGTTTCCCGCAAACCGCAGGTTCTCAAGAATCTGTGCGGTGTTTTTCCACCGAGATTCAGCGGGTTCCTCTGCGCGTGGGTGTGGCGCTGCCAGTGTCGGAACACGGATATTTGCAGCAGAGTTCTCTGCTCATCTTAATCTTCGTGGGATTTCTTTCGCTACTGTTTTTGTCTCTGTTCTTTTCCATGATTCGCTCCATCAACTCTCGTCTTCAGAGGTATGGAGATGAGATGGAGCGCATTGCCGAATCCGGTTTCAACGGGGAGTTAGCGGTAGAACGTCAGGATGAAATTGGAGTGATTGGAAATCAATTCAACCGTGTCTTGGGCAGAATGCGCGTCTTGATGCAGGAGAATATCCAAAAGGAAACCGCATATAAAGACGCTCAGTTAAAGGCTCTTCTGCTTCAGATCAATCCTCATTTTATCTACAACACCTTGGACATGTTTGCCGGAAAGCTGACTTTGGACGGAGAGCTTGAAACGGCGGATTACATTTGCGACTTTGCCCAGATGATCCGCTATAACACCATGACGAGCACAGAGCTTCCTTTGGAGAAGGAACTGGAGCATGTGATTAATTACGTGAACCTGGAGAAGTGCCGGTATGGAGACAGCGTGGAGCTGCGGATTCATGTCCCGGAGGAGCTTCGGCAGATCATAATTCCCCGCTTTTTGCTTCAGCCTATTGTGGAGAATTCCTTTGAGCATGGGTTTACCGGGATGGCTCCGGAGGAGAAAAGGCAAATTATCATCACGGCCCGCAAGATGGAGGATCGAATGATTCTTCGTGTACGGGATAACGGCAGGGGAATGAGTCTGAAACAAGTGGAGGAGATGAATCAAAAATTCTCTCAGCCCTATGATGCCATAGCTCTGCGTCATCAGAAAGAGCATGGAATTGGGCTGGATAATATCAATGATCGACTTCAGATTTTTTCTCATTCCAATGATCGTTTGGTACTGAGGAGTCGGGAGGGAAAGTATACCAGTATGTTTATTTTACAAACATTATAGCAGTTTTTTAGAAAAGGTAAACGCAAAAAGCTGTCTTATAACGGGTGTGCTTTTCGCCGGTGTTGACCAAGTAAGACGGAGAGTTTGACAGAAAAGCGGAGGATGCAGATGCTTACAGTGATGGTAGTGGATGATGATCCCCTTTTGTGCACAGCCATGCGACGAAAGATAGAGATGATTGACAGGGAAAACCAGTTAGGAATTCAAGAGACGCTGATAGCCCACTCGGCCCAAGAGGCGTGGGGGATTTTGCAGGAAAAGTCCGTTGATATATTGATCAGCGACATTCGAATGCCCTATCAGACGGGTCTGGAGCTGGCGGACAAGGTAAACGAGGCTTTCCCGGAGATTCAGGTGGTGATTCTGAGCGGCCATGACGATTACGAGTATATGCGGAGTGCGCTCCGCAGCGGAGTGGTGGATTATCTGCTCAAGCCCGTAAAGCTGGTGCAAATTCAGGAAGTGCTGCTCAAGTGTCAGGAGAATCTTCGCCGCCGGAAGGCGCAATCTCTCCGAAACGGCAACGACCGGGAGGTACTGGAAAACTGGCTCAACGGTTTACTCGCGGGTAAAACCGGAAAGCCCCCGGTGGAATTTCCCCATCCGGTGTTCTGGGTTGCATGGCCTTTTGGCGGGGAAGGAGAAGACGGTTTCCGGGCTGAGGAAGTCTTTGCCGAGGAATCGTCGGAGGATGTGGCGGCATTCTTTTTTCGCAACGTAACGCAAGACGCAGTTGTGCTGTTGAATACCGAAAGCAGCCGGGAGGACATTGTAAAAACGTACATCGAAACGTGTCAGGAGTCCTGTGTCAGGCAGGGGGCGGGACGGCCCTGTTTTGCAGTGAGTCGACCGTTTATGCGTTTGGAGGAGTATCCTGTGTTTTATAAAGAGGCACGGTACACCATGGCCTATCGCATGCTGGAGCCGTTCGACCTTCGGTTTTCCTCTGCTCAAGCGGCTACGGAGCAAAGCCGGTTTCCGCGGTTTCAAGCCCGGATTCATTCGGCCTTTCAGAGCAGAAATTTTGCTGAGCTTTATCAGTTGCTTCAAAAAATCTTCTGTCGGGAATTTTTTCAGGAGCAGCCCTTTCCTAAGGAGATTCGACGATTTTATGTGTATTGGGAGTCTCAGGTTCAGGAGATGGCTTCTGCGTATCATCTGGAATTGGAAGCGTTTCCTCACTTTAGCAGATTTGCCAGTTTAAATGAAATGCAAGAATACCTGCAGAAGGTTTTGAAGCAGATGGAGGCGGCTGTGCAGACCGCTACAAACAAGTATGCCCATATTCTTTCCATAGCAAAGCAGTATGTGCAGAATAATTACAACCGCGATATCAGCATGGACGAAGTGGCCGAGATGGTTTCCATGAGTTACAGCTACTTTAGCCGTGTGTTTAAAGAGCAGCTTCATCAAAGCTTTTCGGAATATGTTCTGTCTGTCCGAATGCGAGAGGCCAAGCGGTTGATGGAAGAAGATCCCGCAATCAAAATAAAGGAGGTGGCAGAACTGGTTGGCTATGAAAGCGTGTATACCTTTTCCAGGGCGTACAAGCAGTACTATCATGTCTCACCGAAACAGGATCGAGACGGCTAACCGGAATTTTGCCAAAACATAGACAGCATATTGGAGAAAGGAATTTTAAAATGGAATATAAGAAACTTGGGAAAAGTGATGTACTGGTCTCGGAGCTCATTCTGGGTTGCTGGGCCATGGGAGGAGATTATTTTGGCGCAACAGAGGACAAAAGCTCTTTGGAGGCGTTGGAAGTATCCTATGAGAATGGTGTGAATACCTTTGACACGGCCGAGATTTATGGCGATGGCCGTTCCGAGCGAGTGGTGGGCGAGGCTGCCCGCCGGATTGGCAGGGACAAGGTGCGAATCATCTCCAAGGTGTTCAAGCCCTCTATGTCCCACGATAAGATGATTAAAGCCTGCGAAGACAGCCTTCAGCGCTTGGGTACCGATTACTTGGACGTTTACTTTTTACACTATCCGGTAGCGGAGGAAGAGGTTACCATTCAGGAAAGAATGGAGACCATGGAAGAACTGAAAAAGGCCGGAAAAATTCGAGCGATTGGGTTGTCTAACTTCTCTCTGGAAGAGATGAAGGCGGCTATGCGATTTGGACAGGTAGATGTGATTCAGCCTTGCTACAGCCTGCTGTGGAGATACGATGAAGCCTTGCTGGAGTTTAGCCGAAAGCAGGAGATTTCGGTGATTCCTTACAGCACGCTGGCTCAGGGATTGCTGACGGGAAAGTACCAAAAAGGCGCAGTGTTCACGGACGGACGCGCTCGAGCGGCCCTGTTCCAGCCGGAAAACTACGATAGGTGTCTGGAAGTGACGGACGTGCTGTCACAGATCAGTGCGAAATATGGCAAAACACCGGCCCAAGGCGCCATTGCTTGGCTGCTGCAAACCCAAGGGATTACGGCACCGATTGTCGGAGCGAAAAACGGAAGACAGGCTCAGGAAAATTTGAAAGCCGCCGGCTGGCAATTCAGTAAGGAAGACTACGATGTGATTGACCGAGCCAGCAGACGCTTTATGGAGGGCTTACCCCATTACACACTGTTCTTCAATACGGAGACAACAAACTGAGAGGAGAGAAAAGAGAATGCCATTGGTTAAAGTAAATGAGCTGCTGCACCACGCCACGGAAAACGGTTACGGAGTAGCTGCTGTGAACGTGTTCAACTACGAGACGATTAAGTGGGTGGCTGAGGCGGCCAATCGGGAGCGAATTCCGGTGATTATCCAGTTTTATCCCGGCTTCGACAAGTACATCGCCTTAAAACATGTGGCGGCTATCGCCAAAGATTTTGCAGAAAAATCTTCAGTGCCTATCGGAGTACATCTGGATCATTCCGCCGGCTATGAAATAGCAGTGAGCGGTGTGCGGGATGGCTTTCCGTCTGTGATGGTGGACGGCTCAGCGTTGCCGTATGAGGAAAATATGGCGCTGACAGCAGCGGTTGTGAAAACAGCAGCGGTGTTTGGCGTAGACGTAGAGGCCGAACTGGGTCATGTGGGCTCGGGAGCCAATCTGGATGACATCGTTAACAGCGATCATTACACCGACGTAAAGCAGGCTGTGGAATTTGTGAAATGCACGGGTTGCGGATCTCTGGCGGTGGCTGTGGGCAATGCGCACGGTGCCTACGTGCAAACCCCGAATCTGGACTTTGATCGTATTGCTTCTTTGCGTAGCGCTCTGCCCATTCCGCTGGTACTGCATGGGTGTTCGGATATTCCTCCCGAGCAGTTGCAGGAGAGTGTGCGCTTGGGTATGAGCAAGTTCAACATAGCCACGGAGTATTTTCGAGCTTGCTATCACGGTGTGGTACAGCATGGGGATCCGACTGAAAAGAACGGGGACATGTTCCGACTGATGATGGAGACTTCCGAAAACGCTATAGATTTTGTACGTGGTAAAATGCGTTTGCTTAATCCGAATAAGTTTACATTTTAGCTAACGCAAAGGAGGCTTTAGGAAGAGTTGTGTTAAAAGAATTTGAAATAGCGGGCTATGACATGCCTTGTGTAGACCTGGCAGTGAATGTGGATGTGTTTCCCAAGCCAAACGGAGGAACCGGGATAAACGCTATGAGCTGGCAGGGCGGAGGAAAGGTGGCCACCGGCATGGTGGCGGCAGCCAGATTGGGAGCTAAATGCGCCATGATAGGTGCGGTGGGAAGCGATGACTACGGCGAGTTTTGCTTACGGGATTTTGAACGTCATGGAATTGACATATCTGGAATGAAAACGCGCCAGGGAGAAACGACATCTCTCTCCATAGTGCTCAGCGACCGCGAGACGCAGGGACGGAGTATCGTGTACCGATCCGGCACGGCAAATCCCCCTACGTTGGAGGAGATAGAGGAACGAATTCTGACGGGGTGTCAGTGGTTTTTTATCTCTCATGCCACACATGTGGCAATGGAATCAGCCAAGCGGGCAAAGAAAGCGGGAGCCAAAATCATCGTGGACGCTGATTCCTACTCATCGGAAATGATGGAGAATATCGGCATCATCGACGTTTTTATTGCTTCGGAATTCTTCTATAAGGTGCTTTTCCGGGGAAAGGAGGAGGCCTTTGAAGCAAATTGCCGGGAGGTCCAAAAAATGGGCCCTTCTATTGTGGTGTTCACATTAGGAGCAAAAGGCTGCGTAGGGTACAGCGAGGAGGATGGCTTTTTTCAGATGCCCTCCTTTGCAGTGGATGTGCAGGATACAGTGGGGGCCGGAGATGTGTTCCACGGCGCATATACCGTAGGATTGCTGCGCGGGCTTTCTCCCAAAGAAGCCGCTCGGCTTGCCACGGGAGTTTCTTGCATCAAGTGTACCAGAATTGGTGGCAGAGCCGGTATTCCCGATTGGAATACGGTGCAGCGCTTTTTGCGCACCGGGGAAATCGACTATACGGAAATTGATCAGCGTGTAGAATTTTATAGGAGGAAGTTGCAGATATGAAAAAGCAGAACATTGTGATTGGCGTAGCGCCTACTAAGCGCAGCTTTTTGAGCATGGAGGAGGCCAAGCGGCAAAAGGAAAAGTTTATGGCTGTTATTCGCGGTATTCATCCGGATGTGGTCACTCTGGTGGATATTGATGACATATGCGAAAACGGAATACTGTTCGAAACGGAAAAAATAACGCAGGTGGTGGAAAAATTCCGCCGGGCAAAGATTGACGCGCTGTTTACCCCCCATTGCGATTTTGGTGAAGAGCAGTGTGCCGCAGGAGTAGCGGCGGCGATGAAGGTACCCACCTTGGTATGGGGTGCTCGAGATGAGCGGCCTAACACCGACGAAAGCCGAGGAAGAGATACGCAGTGCGGCATGTTTGCCTGCACCAAGGTAATGCGCCGGTTCGGAGTGCAGTATAGTTATATTTGGAACTGCGAGACCGAAAGCGAGGATTTCCGCAATGGCTTTGACAGCTTTATCCGTGTGGTGTCCGTTATAAAGGCAGTGAAAAATCTGCGAATCGCCAAGTTTGGAGCAAGACCGGAACCGTTTATGAGTGTGACGGCCAATGAGGGAGATTTGGCAACCAAATTGGGTGTGACTGTGGTGCCGATATCTCCTAACACAGTGGCAGCCCGTATGGATCAGTTGATCGGTGAAAATTCTCCCAGATTACAAGACTACGTGGCGAATGTAAAGCAACGTATGGATGCTTCCGGTATGAAGGAAGAGGCGGTGGAGAGAGCCGCAGCAGCTAAACTGGCCATTCAGGATCTGATGGAGGAAAAGCACTGTGCAGCCGGAGCGATGGAGTGCTGGAGCGCGGTTACAGTTTTAGGCGCACCTGTCTGCATGGCTTTGGGTGAGCTGTCTGATGAAGGATTGCCGGTTTCCTGTGAGACGGATGTCAACGGAGCGGTGACCATGGCGATGCTGCAGGCGGTCACCTTGGGCAAAGAGGCCTGTTTCCTTGCGGATTTGACCATTCGCCATCCGCAGAACGACAACGCGGAGCTGCTGTGGCATTGCGGTCCCTTCCCGTATTCCTTGAAGGATTCTTCCAGTGTTGCCCGACTTGTCCAGGGACAGGAACGGTTTGAACTGAAAAAGGGCCCCATTACGGTATGCCGTTTCGACGATATAGACGGAAAGTACTATCTGTTTGGCGGTGAGGGCAAAGGAGTAGACGGACCCGAAACCAATGGAACCTATGTGTGGTTCGAAACGAACAACTGGAAGATGTGGGAAGAGAAGCTGATGTTTGGGCCCTATATCCATCATGTGGGTGGAATTTACGGAAACTACAAAAAGGTGCTGCGGGAAGCCGCCCGTTATCTGGGAATGATTTTTGATGATGCGGACGAACAGGGCGTGTATAGCCTGTAATCTTAGAAAGGAAAAATTGCCATGAGAGAGATTGTTTCAAAACCGTTGGATCGGGAGTCGTTTCGTCCCTATGGAGATTTTGTGGATTTGCTCCATATCAAGCAGATGGATGCTATGGCCGGAGCGGATAATATCTTCGTCCCGGACCTGACGACACTCCGTTTAGATGAAAGAATGCAGGCCTCGGTATGCGTGGCACGGGTGTCCCAGTGTGAGAGAATCATCACCGCTGTGGAATACCATGGATTTACCAGCGAGGGAATTCTTCCTCTGGACGGTGACATTGATATATTTGTGGGACCTTCCAGTTTTCAGGTGAATCCTGCGTCCATTGAGGCGTTCCGTGTTCCCCGGGGTACCTTTGTCCGGCTGAATCCCGGTGTGCTTCACGGCCGCCAGTTTGTCGTGGATTCCCAGAGCGTCAATGTAATGATCTTGCTGCCGGAGCGCACCTTCGGAAATGACTGTGTGTTCACGCGGCTGGCAGAATCCGATCAGATTAAAATTCTGTTGTAAAGGAGTGATTCCATGAATCGAGAGGCAATATTTCACAATCCGGTCAGCAATTATGCGTTTCCCATTTCCTATGAAAAGTTCAAGGTTCGTTTGCGTGCAGGGAAGGGCGATTTGGACCGAGTGACTTTGGTCATTGGAAATAAATACCTCTGGCATACCCGCAAGGAAGTTCCCATGGAGGTGGAAGGTTCAGACGAGCTGTTTGATTACTATTCTTATGTGTATCCGGTAGATGACCCTCGCGTTGCCTACTACTTCCTTTTGGAAAAGGGGGACGAACAGTGGCTGTACGGGGACAGCGGTTTCGCAAAGCCGGAACTGGTCAACATAGACGAGGATGAATCTTCAGCCTTTGTTAACTTCCATTTTCCGTTTATCAACCGCATTGACATCCATAAAAAGCCATCTTGGGTCAACAGTGCGGTGTTCTATCAGATTTTTCCGGAGCGCTTTTGCAACGGAAATCCTAAGCTTTCTCCGGAGAATGTGGCGCCTTGGGGCACCGCGCCGGACAGACAGATTTTTATGGGCGGAGATTTGCCGGGTATTACCCAAAAGCTTTCCTATTTGGAAGAATTGGGAGTGAACGCCCTGTATTTGACCCCGATTTTTGAAGCCACTTCCAACCACAAGTATGACACCGTGGACTATACGCGCATCGATCCTCATTTTGGCGATGAATCCGATTTGGTGGAGCTGATTAATCAGGCTCATAAGCGTGGCATCCGAGTGATTTTAGACGGCGTGTTCAACCATTGTGGCGGAGGTTTTAGGCAGTTCCAAGATGTGGTGGAGCACGGAGAGGAATCTCCTTTCCGGGATTGGTTTTACATTCGGGAATTTCCGGTGAGTTTTGATCCTTTGAATTTTGATTCTTTCGGAGACACTCCTTATGCCCCCAGACACCCCGGCTTGAAAAATTTATCTGAAGAACAGTTGAGAACGGCTTGTATGCCCAAGTGGAACACGGAAAATCCTCAGGCGAAGGAATATCTTCTGGGAGCCGTGGCCAAGTGGACCCGAATGGGTATTGACGGTTGGAGACTGGATGTAGCCACCGAGGTGGACTCCCATTTCTGGAGAGAGTTTCGGGAGACCGTTCGGGGGATCAATCCCGACGCACTGATTATCGGAGAGTTCTGGCGCAATTCGGAAGCGTGGCTTCAGGGGGATCAGTACGATGGCGTGATGAACTATGGTGTTCAGCGCGCGGCAGTGGAGTACTTTGCCAAGAACGCAGTGGCTCCTCAGCGTTTTCAGGAACTTCTCACGGAAAATTTGATGCGCTATTCCGATGCGGCCAATGACTCTATGCTCAATTTGCTGGACAGCCACGACACTGCCCGCTTCCTTACGGTCAGCGGAGGGAATACGGCGCGGTTGAAAAACGCGGCGGCTTTCCTGTTCACCTTTGTGGGTATGCCCTGCACATACTATGGCACGGAAATTGGTATGACGGGTGAGAACGACCCGGATTGCCGTAAGGCGTTCGACTGGGAGGAATCTCATTGGAATACGGATTTGCGGACGCACTATCAGAAGCTGATGCGGTTGCGAAAAACCAGAAAAGCACTGCAGGAGGGAACCGTTAGATTCCGTTCTCAGGGAGATTTGTTTGTTATGGAACGCCAATTGCAGGAAGAACTTCTGGTGACGGTAATCAACAACACAGATTGTCCCCAAAACTACACGTTGTCGGGAAATCACGTCCGCGATTTGTTAAGTGAAAAGGCCTTTGAAGGGGCTCAGAATGCCACCGTGGTGGAAATTCCTCCCTTCTCTGCAATGATTCTGGAAAAAATAAATTAATTTTATTTAATTTATAATTTAATTTAAAGGAGTTGTGTTCAACATGGAAAAGAAAGTTATTCGCGTAGGATCTGTAGGCGTAGGAGCCATCTGGGGCGGCGTGCACGAGCCCGGTATTGCCAAGAGTCCCGATTTGACCTTGGTGGCCATCTGCGACATTGATGAGAAAAAGCTCGAAGCCGTTGGCGAGAAGTATGGGATTCCTCCGCAGTACCGTTTTACGGATTATCGAGATTTGGTTAACTGTGACATTGTCGATGCAGTGGATATCTGCACCTCTAATGACGCCCACTTCAAGGTGGCAATGGCTGCCGTGGAAGCCGGCAAGCCGTTTAACCTGGAAAAGCCCATCACCCTGACCGCAGAGGAAGCAGACATACTGGCCAAGGCGGCTCAGGAGAAGAATGTCAAGAATATGGTGTGCTTCTCCTACCGATTCAAGGCTGCTGCCCGCTACGCCAAGGATCTGATTGCGCAGGGCAAGATCGGGCGTGTCTATCACGTGAATATGCAGTATTTTCAGGCGTGGGGATTGCCCCGTGCCAACTGCCCCTTAGTATGGCGCTATGTCAAGAGCAGAACGGGTACAGGTGCTCTGGGAGATCTGGGAAGCCATGCTTTGGATTTGGTACGATTTGTGACGAACAAAGAATATACACGTGTTGTGGGACATACCGGTACTTACGTACACGAGCGTCCGTTGCTGGACGGCGAAGGCGTAGGAAAAGTAGATGTGGACGATTTCAGCAACTACATGGCGGATATGGAAGATGAGATTTCTGTCAGCTTCCAGATTACCCGATTTGCTTATGGCCGCGGTAACTATCAGCGTATGGAGATTTACGGTAGTGAGGGTGCCATTGTCTACAGCTTGGATGCCACACCTGCCGGAATTGACGAAATTGAAGTCTGCTCCGGAGACATCAATGCCGATGCCCATGTTTTCAACCATCTGCCCATTCCGCAGCAGTATTTCTCCGATCAGATGCAGTCCTTTGCAGACATTGTGAATGGCACCGGTGATGGTCTTGCTGCCAATATTCAGGATGGACAGGCAAACCAGCACCTGCTGGATGCTATTGTAGAGTCCGCAGAGAAAGGCACATGGTTATCACTCTAAGCAAAATTCCAAAGGCGAAGAGTGACGGTGACTGGAAAGAGACGCAGGCACCTTTGAAAATCAGTGTAGAGTAAGCAACCGCGTTCCGCTTTAACTTTAAGGCGGAACGCGGTTAACTCTATGTAAAAAAGCATTTGAACGATACAGTTGAGAAAAAGGCACAACTTACGGAGGAAAATCCGTAGGTTGTGCCTTAGCTTTATTCGTGAAATTAGAATAGATTACGTACCACACGTATGCTTTTGCTGCATTTAAAGAGAATTACATCAAGATTGATAGTATCTTTTGTCTCTTTTTTGTCATGGTTTTATTCAGTCAATCTCGCCGTTGGCTTTCGCGGCCTCAATAACCTTCTGCGCAACATTCTGCGGGGCTTCTTCGTAGCGCACGAAATCAAACGTGAAGCTGCCTCTGCCCTGCGTGACCTGGCGCACATAGGTGCTGAAATCGTACATTTCGGCCATCGGCACTTCGGCGTCTACGGTCTGATAGCCGCCGGTTTCTGCCGGGGACATGCCCAGCACGCGGCCGCGGCGCTTGTTGACTTCGCCCATGATATCGCCCATGTTAGCGTCCGGCACGGTAGCCTTCAATTCGCCGATGGGCTCAAGCAGAACGGGGTTTGCCTGCGGCATGCCGTTTTTATAGGCAATGGAAGCAGCGGTCTTAAACGCCATTTCGCTGGAGTCTACGGGGTGATAGGAGCCGTCATACAGCGTCGCCTTGAGACCGACGACCGGATAACCGGCGAGAGGACCTCTTGCGATGCACTCGCGCAGACCCTTTTCAACGGCGGGGAAGAAGCCCTTCGGCACTGCGCCGCCGACAACGCGCTCTGCAAACTCCAAGCCGTCTGCATCGCAGGGGGAGAATTCGATCCACACGTCGCCGAACTGGCCGTGGCCGCCGGTCTGCTTCTTATGTCTGCCTTGTACGGAAACGGTCTTGCGGATCGTCTCGCGGTACGGAACGCGCGGGCTGCGCAGCGTGACATCTACGCCGAACTTCGTCTTCAGCTTGGAGACGATGACATCAAGGTGCTGTTCGCCCATGCCGCTGATGACCATTTCTTTGGTTTCTGCGTTATTTTCAAAACGAATCGTCGGGTCTTCTTCCGCAAGACGCATGATGCCCTGCGCAACCTTATCTTCGTCGCCCTTGTTCTTCGGGACGATGGCCATACGCATCTCCGGGGTGGGGTATGCGATGCCGTCCAGTGTGACCTTGCGTGCGGGTGCGCAGAGCGTATCGCCCGTGTTGACGCCGGCAAGCTTCGGGATGGCGCCGATATCGCCCGCAGTGATGGCTTTTACATCTTCCTGCTTTTTGCCGCACATCATGACGGTTTTGCCGACGCGCTCCGTGTTTCCGGTGCGCATGTTGATGAGCGGGGTCTCTGTGGAGATTTTGCCGGAGAGCACCTTTACGTAGGAGAGTTTGCCGATGAACGGGTCTGCAACGGTCTTGAAGACGATGGCAGCCGTGGCGGCATCTTCCTTAACGGCAATCTCAACGGGGTTGCCGTCTACGTCTACGCCGATTTCCGCGCCCTTATCCGCCGCGCTCGGGGCGAGCCAGCAAAGGCCGTCCATAAACTGCTCCATGCCGCGCATAAGCATAGCGTCGCCGCAGAATACGGGCGAAATGGTGCCGCTTTTAACACCCTGGGAAACACCGACGATAACCTCTTCCGGCGTGAACTCTTCGCCGGAGAAATATTTCTCGAACAGCTCGTCGCTCGTTTCGGCGACGGCCTCGTAAATGGCGGTACGCAGACCCTCAAGACGGGCGCCCATGTTCGGCATATCTACCTGTACAGGCTTGCCGCCGGAGTAATCGTACGCCTTATATTCCAGCATATTGATATATTTATCTGCCTTGCCGTCCTCAAAATACGGCACAACAATCGGGCAGACGGACGGGCCGAAGCTCGCCTTTAAATCTTCGAACACTTTATAGAAGTCAGATCCTTCATCGCACAGACCGTTTACGAAGAAAATCTTAGACAGGCCGCGCTTTTCCGCTGCCGCGAAAGCCTTTTCCGTACCGACGGAAACGCCGCTCTTGCCTGCAAGCACGATGACAACGGATTCTGCCGCGCGTGCGGCTTCATACAGACCGCCCTGGAAGTCGAAAAGACCCGGGGTGTCCAGCAGGTTGATCTTTTTATTTTTCCATTCAAACGGTGCCACGGCCGTGGAGACAGACGTCTTGCGGCGGATCTCCTCCGGGTCGGAATCACAGACCGTGTTGCCCTCGCCTACTTTACCGCGACGATCGGATGCGCCTGCAAGATAAAGCATAGCTTCCGCGAGGGAGGTCTTGCCGGCGCCGGAATGGCCTGCCATAGCAACGTTGATGATGTTCTTAGCCGGATATGTGTTCATGGAAAAACACCCCTTATATGTATAATTTACAATTTCAATTTGAGATTGCTCTTTAATTATATATCATATTGCCAGATATTGCAATGGTGAATTGCGATTTATACAGATATTCTATTTTGCGTATTTAAAGTTTATGCATGTTGTATATTCCCGAAAATGCTTTTTGCAATAAGCTTTCAAATTCCTTTTGAAAAGGATAGAATTCGGCAGGATTTGAGAAATATATAGCAGACTTCTTCTGATGAGGGAGCTGTCAGCGAAGCTGACTGAGGGAGAAATACAGCGAGCTAACGAACCTCACAGCACCTTTTTCATATTATAGAGAAATCCTCTCCCGGCGTAGCCGGGAGAGGATAAATTATATCAGTCGGCAAAAAGATTTCGCTTTCTGCGGAGCTCGACCAAAGGCGCTGCCTTTGGAAACTGCCAACTTTTTGAAAAAAGTTGGATCAAAAGCTTTCAGCGACTCTTTCCATGTTACTCGACTGTTTCGCGGCTTAAGAAATCGGACGCGAGCTTGCCGAGCCGCAAATGCTCCTGCGTTTCGCCGGGCTTTGCGTCTTCGTCTTTAATGAGCAGGAACATGCCGCACAAATCGCCCGCACAGGAGATGGGGAACGCTGCGTTTGCGGTGCGCAGCCCGCCCTCCGCCGCCAAAACGGTGTCCTCGCCGGAGGAGATAAATGCCTTTTTGCGGCGCATCAGCTCATCCAATTGCTTGGAGACAGGCTTATCCAGCAAATCCTTTTTCGGGATACCTGCCGTTGCGATGATGCGGTCGCGGTCGCACACGGCGGTGCCGATGCCGCTTGCCGCCGAGATGCACTCCGCCATGTTTTTGGCGCTTTCGTTCAGTTCTCCCACGGGCGAGTATTTGCGGAAGATGATGCTGCCGTCTTTGTCGATGAAAATTTCAAGCGGCGTGCCCTCGCTGATCTTCATGGTGCGGCGCAGCTCTTTCGGCACCACCACTCGCCCGAGATCATCCATACGTCTGACGATACCGGTTGCCTTCATATCTCAAATCTCCCTTGTTTTCAAAGTTTCGGTATGGGTAGTATTTGAGAAATGCGGGGAATTATACACGTTACAAAGTTTTACGGAAATACACAGTGGCGCGTCCGGTATCTGATTGACGTGAAAAGCGGCATGGTTTGGAAAGGATTGTTTTCTGTGTTGCTATATAAAATCAAGCGTCATGCTTGAATGAAAGCACGGCGCTTGACTTATTAAAAAATAAATTTTAATCTTCCACAGGCGTTTCCAAATTGTTCATTACAAGCCCTGTGATAAGCTTCGGGTAAAAATACGTGGACTTCTGCGGCATCTTTTCGCCCGCAGCCGCTACCGCGCCGATCTCCTCCACGCGCGTGGGGTTCAAAATAAATGCACACTGCATCTCGTCGCTTTCAACCGTGGAAAGCGCTTCGTTCAAATCGCGCGTATACGTCAAGTTTTTCTGACTCGCCATATTTTCACGATCAATCCCGAGGGCGCGCTCCAAAATGAGCGTGTGCAAAACGCTGACGTCCAGCCCGCGCGAGGCCTCGCTCTTTTCGGGCATAAATTCTTCCATAACCGCCGCGTCTTTCAAAATCAGCAGCGCGTAGTTCATTCTGTCCCCGTTTTTATACACGAATACGAACGCCTTTTGCCCGGCATCATACGCATTTTTCATGCGCGGCTCAATCTCGCTTTTGTCCGCAAGCGTCTCGATTTGAAAGTATTCCCCGCAGCTTTCAAGTACCTTTTCGGCGGAAAAGCCCTCAATGCCGCGCACAAGGCGGTGCGTTGGGAACACCACAAGCCCCGGGTGTGCCATATCGACGAGCGTCATCATGACGAATTCGCTGCCCGGCGCCCAAACGGCGTTTTCGCGGCAGTAATTGCGGTAATGAATTGCGGTTTCATAGCGGTGATGCCCGTCCGCAATGTACAATTTGCGCGGCGCAAAATCGGCGCGGAACGCTTCAAGCGCCTGCTTGTCATTCACAATCCACAGGCGGTGTGTGACAAGTCCGTCTGAAAATTCGCAGTACGGCGTGCCGGCGGAAAGGCGGTCGATGCGCTTTTGCGTTTCGCCCTTTTCGTCCTGATACAAAGAGTAAATCGAACTGAAGTTGCAGTTCGTCGCCTTCATCAGCTCAAAACGGTCCTTTTTCGCCTTAGAGAGCGTCTCCTCGTGCGGCAGCACAACGCCCGCGGAAAAATCCTCCACGCGCACAAGGCACACGATGCCCTTTAGGCTGCGCACCTCGCCATGGTCTACGCCGGTTTTGAATTCTTCCTCGTAGATATAAAGACCTGCGTCCTTGTCACAGCGCAAAGTGCCGTCGGAAAGCCACGTGTGCAACGTCTTGCCGGCGGTCTTATACGGTTCTTCGCCGCGCGGCAGCTCCAGGCGTATGACGTTGTGCGGGTTTCTTTCCAAAAACGCCGCGCGCTCCGCTTCACTGATGATGTCATACGGCGGACAGGTCAGTTCTTTCGCTTCTCCCGCCGATTTTGTGTACCGCATGGCATGAAATGCCCGAATGTCTGCCATCGTGGTGCCTCCTTTAGATTTCACTTTTTCTCATTATAACGGCAAAGCACTCTTGCGTCAAGAAAAAAGCAATACAACATGAAACATCCTCGCCGCAGTTCAAGTCCGAAAACACTTCACAGCCCGGCTGTTTTGTCCGTATTCCCCGACCGTTCGAATAAAAACCTGCTTCTTAAAAGCGCAAGAACAAAACGCTGTGCGGCGGCATTTGTAAGGTTCCGCCCGCAGCTTGGTCCAGAACGTTTGACTGGGTAAATGAGGAGGGAGGCAACACGGTGTCACTGGAGAAGAGCACCGCCTCGCTGCAAGGTCCAAAGGAAGAGAAGTCCACCGGCTTTTTGCGGTGAAATGCGGCGTTCACCACCGTGGCGGACACCCGACCCTCTCGATCCACGGTAATAACGGCTTCTTGAGACGCGGAGCACAGACGATTACCCATGTGCCAGCGATTCATCCAGGAGAACACTTGTCCTTGCGCTGTCAAGCTCACGTGATTCGGTTTCACACACAGCATTCCCTCGTTGATTGCCTGAAAGTGACACGCAAGGGCTATCCCGCTTTTTTCCGCCTCTTCCATCAACATGTGCAGAACCAGCGCCGCATAAATACCGTCGGTAACACTGGAAGGACGGTACCAGGCATACCACACATTCCACTCGTCCATGGAAATGCGTATAGAAGGCTCCAGCCACTGCCGGGACTGGTGAATCAGCTCCCGCATCCGGGAGACAGAAGCCATGCACCGGTTATATTCCTCCTCTACGGTGGAAAGGTCGGTGTAATGGGGGTCGTAGCCATAATAGTGCTGGGAAATCATCTGAGAAATCCCGGCAAGCGGCTTGGCTGAAAATTCTGCCCATTCCTTGTTAGGATAGGGTCCCGAGGAGCACAGGCTGAGACCGGGTGAGGCCTCCAGCATTTTTTTGCCATTCTCCAGTGCGATCTGGCAGTACCCGGCAGGAGTGTTGTCGCCCTCCATGTGACCGTAACCGAATTCGTTACCCAATGACCAAAACTGCACGTTGTAAGGCTCTTGGTGACCCCGATTGGCTCGGAGTTTTCCGTAGGGGGTTGAGACATCGCCGTTGCAGTATTCCACCCAAGCGGCGTTCTCATCGGGGGTGTTCCAACAGGGGTTGATGGTGATAAACGGCTCGGCACCGATTTCTCGACACAAGGCGATAAAGTCATCGGTATTCATCTCGCTGAAATCGTAGCCCATGGTGTGAGGTTGAGTTTCCAGACCCAAATAAGACTGGAACGGCGCACGCATATCCGCCGGCAAAAGGCCGTCCATCCAGTTGAATTCCCCGGCAAAATTGCCGCCCGGCCAGCGCAGCACCTTGATGCCCAAATCCTTCATGGCTTCCACCACATCGCGGCGCATTCCGTGGAAGTGATCCTTGGGCAGCAAAGAAACGGCTCCTACGCAGACATAACCCGCATTCTCCCAGCAGATTCGCAGATCGGCATCAGGGTCAGCGGCCTGCGGGGTGAGCTCCACCTCTAAACGGGTCCAATCGTCGCCGCCACCTACAGATGTGGCACGGCAGTAGACGTTCTTTCCGGTTCGATCTGTCAATGAAACCGTAAACTTCACCGATTCTTGGGTTTTAACCACCATTCCGAACAGATACGGTTGCCCTTGGGATATTGTGATGCCATGCTGACCCATGCCGACAGCTTCCCCGCAGTAGGGGTTGAAGATACCGACGGAATTACATTCGAGGGTCCGCTTCATGTGGTAGCCTTCTCCGTGGCGGGTGTAGGGTTCATCCAAGGCAAACACGCCACGTTCCCCCAAGGGAAACCATTCTATGGCGCAGCCCTCGCAAGCCGTGGGCTTCCCGGCGAACTTTCGATTGCGAACCATCTGGGCGGATAGGCCGGTATAGATACAGGAGCGAGTGTGCTCCAGATTGCAGCCGAACAAGTAGGGCGAAACCAGTAAATCCGCAGGATCGTCCCGGCGTAAGGTGAGAGGTGTGGCCTGAGCTGCTTTTCCATCCCAATCGACGGCCTCGTCCAGATTGCTGCTGCGAACCACGTTCATGAGTTCGCCGCTGAGAAGCTCCACAACGCTGACGCGCAGCTCCGCAGCCACACGGCTGAAAAGCGTCACGTCGGGCAGGCTTTTGCCACGTTCCCACTTAGAGACCGCTTTATCGGTTACATTCAGTCGTTCGGCCAGTTGAGCCTGAGTAAGACCCATGGCCATCCTGCGCCGGCTGATAAACTGTCCTATTTTTGATAAATTCATAAATTTTCCTCCCCTTAGGACTTTTCTTTAGCATATCATAGTCCACCCGCACAAGCAACCGACCGACAGTTGAGTAACATGGAGCGAAAAAATTTCTCTGATACTTTTATGGAACGCTTCTTCCGTCACGTCGGAAAAGAAAAAACGGGAGTGCTCCCGAACATCGCCTCGCAGTTAAGGCAGAACGCGGTTGCTTATTTTGCACTTATTTTCAAAGGGCTGCACTGTATTCTGCTTCGTTTTTTCGCCCGGGGGTACCTCTTTACCGCTTTGCAAAAATAAAAGCTTTTCCGTGCGCAAAAAGCTTGAAACGCAACGGGGGATTTGGTATGATGGACGTAAATAAGCCTTGAGGGGAAGGGCTGCACATTGTGTGCGGCGTGCGCCCTAAATTTTGGGAAGGCGGTTGGATTGAGATGGAAAAAAGCAAGCGAACGTTTCGCGGCAGTTACCCGGCGTATGCCCTGACCTATTTCTTCTTTTACTGGAGCTTGGGCGTGTTTACCTCGGTGCTGTCTATGTATCTGACGGGCATCGGCAAATCGAAAGCGGAGATGTCCTTTATCATGTCGGCTTCGAGCTTGTTCGGCGTGGTGCTGATCCCGATCGTGGGGTATATCAATGATAAGCTGCGAAAGCCGCGGCTTATCTGTACGGTGATGATGGCGTGCGTGGCGGTGTTCGGTATTCTGTTTGCGTTGGTGCGCGAAACGATGCTGCTGTTCCTTTTAAACGGCTGCATCATGGGGTTTATCTCATCGCTTTCGCCGGTGAGCGAGCGCATGGCAACCTCGACGAAGTACCGCTACGGCACCATTCGTATTTGGGGCACGTTCGGTTATGCGGCGGCCGTACAGGTGGCCTGCGCCATGATGGAATTTACGAGCCCGCAGCTGATTTTTGTTTCGGTCTCCGTTTCGGCGGTGCTGGCCATTGTGGGTTTCCTCGGCACGGACGACATTTCGTTTACGGATACGGAAGCGGCAAAGGCTGCGGCGGGCAAGCAGTTTTCATTTCTCTGTGCGCCGATGTACATTTTGTTCGTCATCATCGGGTTTGTTTTTCGGGCTGCTCAAATCTCAATATGACATATAGCCCCATTTTATTGCAGGAGCTCGGCATGCCGACGGGTGCGGTGGGCACAGTGCTGTTTTTCAGTACGATTGTTGAGCTGCCTGTCATTTTGTTTTCGTACAAATTTATGGATCGCTTTTCAGGGCGCACGCTGATGCTTTTGGCGTTTGCTATTATGGTGGCGCAGTTTTTGCTGTACGCCACGGCGCCGAACGCGTTTGTTGCGGTTGTGACCATGCTGGTTTTGCGTGCTATCGGTTCTACGCTGTTCGGGATGATCTTATTGAAGATTGTGCGCGGCGTTGTGCAGGTGCGTTCCGTTTCCACGGCACTGGGCGTTATCAGCGCTACGGACGCGATGAGTGCCATTTTGATGCAGAACCTTGGCGGTATTCTGGTGGAAAACACGAGTATCCGCATCTTGTATTTTGCCATGGCGGGCCTGATGATGCTCGGCATGATCCTAACGCTGTTCCTGCGCGTGCAGAACACGGAAAAGGTGTTTTCGTAAAAATTTCCCCGCAGCTTCGTGAAATTTCCGACGTGAAGCTGCGGGGAATTTTTAGAAGCCGAACACGGCTGTGTAATCTAAAACGGCGTGCACGAGGACGGGGATCCACAGGGAGCCGGATTTTTCTTTGAGGTATTGGAAAAGGCAGCCCATGGCGACAAGCCCCGCCATTTGTGAGCATACAAAACGCACAAGGTAAGACGCGGTGATCGCTCCGAAATCCGCATAGGCGAACACGTGCATGGCGGCAAAGAGAATGTTTGGCACGAGGTAGCGAACGGCGGCGGGCTCGTCCCGCAAAAGCCCCACGCATACGCCGCGCACGACGAATTCCTCACAAAACGCGATGAAAACGGTGTAGTAGAATAGGCTGTACAGCACGGTGATTTTATCCGGCTTTACGATCAGCGCTGCGGCCGTGACGATAAGCAGGAGAAACAGCAACAAAACAGCGATTTTTCTTGTTTTGCCTTTGGGGACGGTCAGCTGCATCGCCTGCACAAAGCGCTTTTTGCAGAAAACGAGCGCGAGGAAAACAAGAAAAGCGGGCACGGCGGACGTGAGCAGATTTTGCGCAAAGAGCTGCGGCAGGTGCGAGGAAGCCGCCCGCACGGAGAGCAGCGTGCCTTTTTGTTTTTCGGCGTATATGACCCATGCGGCGAAAAGCATATCCGCGGCACAAATCAAAAACACGGCAAGAATTTTCAGCGCAAATTTGCCTTTTGAAGACGCTTTATCTAAAAGCATAGTTTTCTCCTTTCGCGGCCCGAGCAGCCGCCTTTTTCGGGTAAATTATAGCACGGCTTTCAGAACGTGACAAGTTCACTAAATTTCTGACAGTGAATTTTACGGGGGGAATTTTCTTTTTACTGGAAACGGGCGGGCGGCTGTGCTATGATTAAAGTATCAAACGGAAGGTGGTTATATTTATGATATTGGAAAGAGTCACGCCGGAAAGCGTGGGTATTCATTCCGAAGGCATATTGAAATTTATCGATCTTGCAGAAAGCAGAGGGCTTGAGCTGCACAGCATAATGCTGCTGCGCCACGGCAAGGTGTGCGCAGAGGGCTGGTGGAAGCCGTATAATCCGGCGTCGCCGCACATGATGTTCTCCTTTACAAAGGCGCTGACCTCCACGGCCATCGGCTTTGCGTGCCAGGAGGGAGCGCTGTCTCTTGACGATCGCTTGAGCGAGCTGTTCCCGGACAAGATGCCGGAAAATCCGAGCGAAAATCTGCTTGCCTGCACGGTGCGTGATCTGCTCACGATGTCCTGCGGCCACGAGACGGAGATCAATACGTTCGACGTGAACGAGCCGGATTGGATTAAGAATTTCCTTTCGCACGAGTTTAAATATAAGCCCGGCACGTGCTTTATGTACAACACCGCCGGCACGAACATGCTGTGCGCCGCGCTGAAGCGCCGCACGGGTGAGAATCTGTTCGAGTACCTTACGCCGCGTCTTTTTGAGCCGCTCGGCATGGAGAATATTGAGTGCTTCTGCCTGCCGGACGGCATTGAAATGGGCGGCGCAGGCAGCCGCCTGAAGACCGAAGACATGGCACGCTTTATTTTGTTTGTTTCCCGGCACGGCAAGTGGGAGGGCAAGCAGCTTTTAAACGCCGAATGGTTCGACATGGCGAGCGCAAATCAGGTCTCGACGATCAGTCCGGCGAATAATGCGGATAACCCCGACTGGCGCTGTGGCTACGGCTTCCAATTCTGGCGCTGCGTGCCGGAGCATGTGTTCCGCGCGGACGGCGCGTTCGGCCAGTACGGCGTGGTGTTTGAGGACAAAGACACTGTGCTCATTTTGCAGAGTTCCTCCTCCAACCAGCAGGAGCAGCTGACCTGCGCGTGGGAGGCGCTGCTGCCGGCCATCACGGACGAGGAGACGCTGCCGGAAAGCCCCATGGCGCACGTTTTGAAGAAGCGTTTGGAAAAAGCGGAGATCACGCCGATGCTGTCTTCCCGCAACCCGTGGTCCGAAAAAGAGATTGAGGGTAAGAAATTCGCGTTTACGGAGGAAGTTCCGGGGCTTGTCGATTTCATCGGCGGTGTGTGGATTGTGGCCCCGCAGGGCGGTGTAACAAAGACGCTGCGCTTTGAATTTGCGCCCGAAAAAGCAAATCTCGTTTTCGAGCAGGATAACGGCGAATTTACGGCAGAGATCGGCCTTCAGAGCCACTTCACGAGCTTTACGCTCGGCGGCCGTACCTACGGCGCTGTGGGTCGCTGGCGCAGTGACAAGCACTTTGAGCTCGAAGTTCGCTGTGCGGAATCCGCAGGCGGCAGACGAATGATCTTCACATTTGAGGGTGACGTGCTCACGCTGGAGACGGAATCTACGATGCCAATCTCCGGCGGCATTGCAGACCGCCCGTACAAGCGCTACACGCTGAAAGCGGAATAATTTCAAAGAAGGATATGGAGACGTGCGCAGAAGGAAAACCTGTTTGCGCGCGGCTTTTCTTTGCTTAAAACGTTTGACTAACGGCCTGAAATATGCTATACTCTTGGGGTATTGAATATTGGGCTGTCGCCAAGCGGTAAGGCAACGGACTTTGACTCCGTCACCTCGTGGGTTCGAATCCCGCCAGCCCAGCCATGATTGGGTGACAAAAAAGATGTCATCCAATTTTTCTAGTGTTTATGCGGGTTTTCGGGCTTTTTGAGCAAAATGCGGGAAACCGTTTCACCGTAGATGTCCAAACAGAAAACCGCAGTAAGATCCGCCGCAGCGGGGTCTCCGTCTGATTTTTTCAGACAGAGGCCCCGCTTTTTTGCGTTTTATACCTTTTTCCCCGCTGTCGGAACTGTAAAAGTTTCCGACGGCTTCATAGATAGATTGACGAATTGCGAAACGGGCAAATTTCAAGCCCTCAAAGTACAAGGGGGTAGTGCGCCCTTTTTTAGAAGCGTCTCGGCAGGTCTGCCGGGGCGTTTTTTCGCGGCGATTTTTCGCCTCCCCCCCTCTCTCACACTCTCTCCCCCCCTAAGTTACTTACTTGGCTGGGAAAGAATATATATCTCTCCGGTAAGCTCGGTCAAAACCAGCAGAAACTTAAACTTTCAACAATCATCGGGAAAGGATGTTAAAAACCATGAACATCGGAATCGACCACGGCTATTACGCCATCAAGACACGGCATTTTTCTTTTCCAGCCGGTATCGCTGTTTACAGCCATGAACCCTACACCCTGCAAAACACGCTGGAATACGGTGGGAAGTTTTATGTGTGCGGAACCGGCAGGCAGCCGATTCTGCGGAATAAAACAGAGAACGACAATTATTACCTGCTTACCCTTGCAGCCATTGCAAGAGAGATCAAGCAGCGCGGAGAAAACACAGAGTGTTCCGTAACCCTTGCCGCCGGTCTGCCTCTGGCCGGATTCGGCCGAGAAAAGAAATTCTTCCGAGAGTACCTGCTTCGTTCTTCTCAGCCGGTGTGCTTTAAATTCGAGGGAGTACCCTACAAAATAACCATCGAGGATGTTAAGCTGTTCCCTCAGGGATATTCTGCCATCGCTATTCACCCGGAGCTCATCCAGAACGAGCCTTCTGTGCTGCTTATGGATATCGGCGGCTGGACGGTGGACCTCATGCGGCTGGATAACGGCGTTCCCAATGCCTCGACCTGCCGCAGTCTGGAGCTCGGCATGATCCGATGCATCGACGAAACAAAGGAACAGGTTCGCCGGGATGTCGGATTGTCTGTTACCGACGCCCAGGTGGAACGAGTGCTGGCCGGAAAGCCCTGCAACATGGACGAAAAGGCCCGATCCATCATCCGGAGACAGGGCCGTCTTTACACCGAACGGCTGCTCTCGGCAGTCATGGAATCGGGATTCGACCTCAAAGCCATCCCGGTCGTGATGCTGGGCGGAGGTGCATCGGTGGTCAAGGGCAATGTGAGCCCACAGGACGGCCTGTGTCGGGTTTTTGCACTGACAGACGACCGTGTAAACGCCGAAGGATTTGAACGGATTCTGGGGCAGTTCTCGGGCGGTTTGGGCAAAGGATGAACAGGCCCCTTTTTATGTTCCGACCAAACCTCCGAAATGAGGATCACCGCCGGGCGTGGGCGATCCTGCAGGCCGTGCCGGAAGGTCAGAAAAGCACCTTTTTGGTGCAGGCCATCTTGGAGAGCGAAAGGAAAAACGTCTTGGAAACTACCCTGCGCCGGGTTTTACGGGAAGAACTCAAAGCGCTCCCTTCCCAGCCTGCGGTACAGCAGGAAAAGGCCATTCCGGAGCAGATGATGGGCTTTCTCGGTTCTCTGATGGGAGAGGAATAACCCCGACATAGCCTTTATTGCTTGTGACGTATGCTGCCCCTGCTTCGTCTGAAAGGTTGTTGGTCTTGGTAATAGCTTTATCCGCAGCTTTCCGATATGCTTGTGTTGCCCGAAAGGGAAAGAAAGCAAAAAAGGAGCGATGGGAGCATGGAAACCAAAGGCGTTACCTGTAAGATCCCGCTGGAATTGCACAACAGGATCAGCGAGGAGATCCGGGAGACCGAAAGCACCATGAGCAAATTTATCGAAATGATCATCACCGAGCATTATGAGAAAGGGGCTGTCACAGTCATGGAAAAAGGAAGAACACTGGCATTTCAGGTAAGCGAGGAATTGTTTCAGAGGGTGAAGGAATACCTTGAAGCCTATGAGAAGGCCTATCACCGCCGTCTCACCCAAAAGGAATTCGTCGTCGGTCTGATCGAACAGGCGCTGGAGGAAGCCGAAGAAGAATTTGAAGCCGCCAGAGCCGCTGAGTACGAAGAACAGACAGAAAGCTGCCGGGAGCTCACAGCCGATGAGGATTCCACGCATGAGGATGACCCGCTTGATGCCGCAGAGGAATCCGGCGAGCCTTCCATAGACGAGGAAGAAGCCTACGCATAAGAAAAGCCGACAACAGCCTGCAGGATTGGGAAAACCGATTCCTGCAGGCTGTTTTCATATACATTTTATTTCACTATTTGAAAGGGGGGATGCCGCTTGATTCTGTCTTAACTGTTCACAGATTTTAAAAGAAGACCTGCTAATAAAAGTCAAGTCTTAAATTGAGAAAATTTGAAAATGTTTTTTGCAAAAAAGGCATACCTCAACCAAGCTGCTCGGCGTTTTGTTTTTGAAACGGCAGCTATCCATCGAATATAGGAGTTGGTTACTCGGCGTCTAAAGCATCCAGATAAGCCTTTACGGTGGCGTAGTAGATCCGCAGGAACTTGTTGGCGGAGGCCATCATGTACACCTTGTAGGGCTTTCCCTCGGCTCGTTTCTTGTCCATGAACTGGTACACAGGTTCATCCAAAGGCTTCTGCTGCAGGATCACACTCATGACAAGAAAAATCGTTCTGCGCAGCGAGGAAGAGCCTCTCTTGGAAATGCTTCTGCTTCGGACCTCCATGGTTCCAGACTGGCAAGGCGGTGCATCAATGCCTGAAAAGGCCACCAGTACTTTCTTTGAATGGAACCGTCTGACGTCTCCAATCTCAGCCATGAGCTGTGGGCCGAGAATCGGGCCGACACCAAACAACTGCATGACTACCGGGTATTCCGGCAGCTTCTCGGCAAGAGTCTGCATCTGCTGCTGGAGTGCGGCCAGAGTCTTGGAGACGGTCTTCAGCTGGAGTATTGCCTGCTGCATCATGAACTCAGTGTCATCCGTTTTCGGCATTACGCAGACATGACCACAGGCAGAAGCATAGATGTCCAATGCTTTATCTTCGCTGAAATTGTAACCGTGCTTCTTGCACCACTTCTGGTATTTCTTCGTGAATGCCGCTGGAGTAAGCCCACAGACGCACTGACAATGCCAGAAGGTTTCTATGAAATCCAGCCACTTTTCACTGCCATCAGCCCGTCTGGGACTGCTAAACAGGCGGTTTGCATCTGGAAAAGTAACATCCAGAAGGGAAATGAGGTTGTTTTTCATCATTGTCCGAATTTTGGAGAAGTGTTCGTACTGACGGTAGCAGTTCTTCAGCATCATCCGAACATCTTCTTCGGGAAAGTACTGCGGCAACTCCGTCCAGTTGTCAATTGCATAGTTGGCAATTTTCTGGGCGTCCTTCTTGTCAGTCTTTCCCTTACGAATCGTGTTGTTGCCGTAGTTGCGGATCAGCATCGCATTGACTACGGAAACATAAATACCAGCATCGTGCAGCATCCAGGCTATAGGCAAGTGGTAGTTGCCGGTTGCCTCCATGACTACACGGGTCTCACCGTCCAGGCTTTGGATCACCTTTGCCAGGTCGATCAGTTCACTGTCGGTGTGACTTACTTCAAAGGGTTCAATCACCACTTCCTTACCGGGACGCATGACTGTAATCATGCTCTTGCCTTTGGAAACATCGATGCCAACGGCGTTCATTGTCATTCCTCCAATACAAAAATCATGCAACCGGAATCCATCTTTTTCTCATTGCCGATTCAATCTATTGCGTGACACGAACACCCCGATGTACGGTGGCTCAACCTGCTAAACCGAACGCTACAACAAGAGGATGGCTGACAGTCTTATTTACGGACATAAAAGCACCAAGGAGTGTGTGGTCAACCAGCTGCTCCTCTTATTGTAGCTTAGGCAAGAGATGGAGTGAAGCCCGGATGGCTGCCGGGCTCCAGATCCAAATTTATTGTAATAGGAGTGTGATCGGAAAGACAATACGATATATTGACCTGTTCTCCGGCATCGGCGGGTTCCGAGAGGGGCTCACCCGCGCCGGAGGATTTACCTGTATCGGCCATTGTGAAATTGACGAAAAGGCCAACCGAAGCTATGAAACTCTGTTTGATACCAAAGGAGAGTGGTTCTGTGAAGATATCAAAAAAGCCGATCCGAACGAAATTCCCGACTTCGACCTCCTGTGCGGAGGATTTCCCTGCCAGCCTTTTTCGACTGCCGGGAACCGCGGAGGCTTTGCAGACCCGAGAGGTACCTTGTTCTTTGAAATTGCCCGGCTGACTGAGGCAAAAAGGCCTGCGTATCTGCTCCTTGAAAATGTTCCCGGATTGCTTAGTCATGACGGGGGCAGGACGTTTGCGGCCATCCTCCATACGCTGGACAGACTGGGGTATGGTCTGGAATGGCAGGTGCTCAACAGCAAAGATTTTGGCGTCCCCCAATCCCGCCGCAGAGTGTATCTTGTCGGATATCTTGATGAGCGATGTCGAGGAAAAGTATTTCCTTTCACCGAAACAGCAGGCTCATCTCTTGTACAAGTCCTGCCCGGAACACAGGGAAACCGCGTCTATTCCGCAGACGGAGTAAGCTGCACCCTTGCCGCGCAAGCAGGCGGTTTTGGCGGAAAAACCGGCTTGTACGAGGTGGGCGGCCTGCCCATCAAGGAAAACACAAAAAAGGGATATAAAATGGCGTATCCCGGCGACAGTATCAATCTGGCCTATGCCCAGCAGAATACCCGGCGCGGCAGGGTTGGGAGGACGATTGCTCATACTCTTACCGCAAGCAGTGATCAGGGGACTCCCTGTTTTGTGGATATAAATGAGGATCCTGCGTTCACCTCATACGCCCGCTGTCTTACCGCAAGGCAAAGCAGTGGTTTTCACAAACACAGAGGAGAAGCCTCCGGAGTTTGGAACGGCTGTCGTATTCGCCGCCTCACGCCGAAGGAGTGTCTGCGGCTGCAGGGCTGGCAGGATGACCGCATTGAGAAGGTGCTGGCCATTCAGTCGGACGCTCAGCTCTACAAGCAGGCCGGAAACGGCGTTACTGTCACGGTCGTGGAGGCCATAGGGAAAAGACTCTCCGCCGCCCATCTGGAGGTGACGGCCGTCGATTGACTTAAAGGACCAATATTTCGGCTGTGAAATCGAAATGACGGGTCTTTCCCGCCAGGAAGCCGCGGAAGCCGTGGCTTCCCTGTTTGACACGACTGCCCGCCATTCCAGTTCTTCCCGAACCTACGACCCATGGGAGATCACAGACAACGAAGGGAAAATATGGCGCTTTGTTTACGACTCCAGCATCCACGCTACACATCAGGTCGGGCGGCAGCAGATCCCCATAGACGATGGCACCTACAAGGTCGAGATGAATTCGCCGAAGCTGGAATACAGAGAAATGGGAAAGCTGCAGGAGGTTGTCCGGGTTCTTCGTCATGCCGGAGCTGTGGTAAATCAAAGCTGTGGGATGCACGTCCATGTAGATGCCTCCAAGCATACGCCGCAGAGCTTGAAAAATGCCCTCTCCATTATGTATTCCAAAGAGGATATCCTGTTCAAAGCCTTAAATGTCAATGAAAGCCGCGTGCAGCGCTGGTGCCAAAAGGTACGGGAACCGATGCTGGAAAAAATCCGCAAGCTGCCGAAAAACATCACCATGGATCGTCTCAAACAGGAATGGTATGGAGGTGCGGACGGCAGCAGCGAACACTACAACTGGACCCGGTATCATGCCTTAAACCTACATTCTGTGTTTTACCGGGGTACGCTGGAATGGCGCTGCTTTGAAAGTACACTCCATGCCGGTAAGGTACGGGCAAATATCACGCTGGCTCTGGCGATTTCCGCACAGGCCATCAACCAAAGCCGAACGGTAATGCGGAAAACCGAGATCAGCGAAAATCCGGCGTTTACCTTCCGTACCTTTCTGCTGCGCCTTGGGCTCATCGGCCCGGAATACAAGAATGTGCGTGAGCATCTGCTCTCAAATCTTCCCGGCGACCGGGCTTGGCGATATGATAAAGCTCAATATGCCAGCCTGCAGGATCGCCGAAACCAAGAACGACAGAGGTGATAGAAATCAAAGAAAAGCACTATTTTGCATATGGCTCCAACATGAATCTGAATCAGATGGCCTTCCGCTGTCCCGACGCCGAGGTGGTGGGGCCTGTTCGTCTGGAGGGATACTGCCTTGCTTTTTGCATGAACGGCGGCGGGAATGGCGTCGCCACGATTTTCCCGGAGCAGGGCAGCTTCGTGGATGGCGTTCTCTGGCGGATCTCAAAGCGGGATGAACAGTGTCTGGATCGCTATGAGGGCTTCCCTTATTTGTATGGAAAAGAAGCCGTCACGGTGATCACTTCGGACGGCGTCCGGCGAGAGATCATGGCTTATACGATGAATTCTCCCTTCAAGGACGTTCCCGCACTGCCATCCTCGTCCTATCTGGATGGAATCCTTCACGGATGCAGACAGAACGGGATCGACACGGCCCCTGTACTGAACGCTGTCCGTCGTACGCAGCAGGAACTGCCTAAGAAAGCAGTTCCTCAGAAAAAGCCTCGCCATCAAAAAAGCGGTGACGAGCGATAACTATTTTTGTTGTACTGGAGGGATTGATTGAAAAAAATCGTACTGTTAGACTGCTTAGCCAAGCTGCATCACACCTCTATTCCTAACCTTCGTCTGCTGCCGGATGTCAAGTGGGCAGCTCTGGGAGATTTATATCGGATGGAAAGCAAGGAGCACTATTCCTTAAAGGAATGGAATGAAGCTGCCTCTTACCTGTTAGGATGCGAAGTACACTTCAAGGATTACGGGGAAATCGAAAAAAGCCTTAAGCCTTTTTCGCTGGAGGTAAAATGATGCAGATTGTGCTGGTAGAACCCAACAAGGCAGCTCGGCCTGTTGAAATAGAGGACAATCTTCACGCTATGCAGGCGCTTGTGGGCGGCCCGATTCAGGCCCTTTATCCGTGGGAGGATCCTGTGGCGCTCATCTGCAATGACGAGGGAAAGATCCTGGGGCTCCCCTTAAATCGTGTTTTAGGAGATTATGAGATCATAGCCGGAACCTTTTTCATCTGCGGTATTCAGGGTGAAAACTTCTCCGGCCTTACGGAACAGCAGATTCAAAAATATCAGCAGATGTTCCGATCTCCGGAAAAGTTTATCAACACGCCCGGTGGGATTCTGTGTATTCGAATGAACCCCGTGATATCCCCGGAAAGAAAAGCAAAAGCCAAAAGATCCCCCGATCAAGAACGATAAAGGAGAATGCTATGAATCAATTTTATACCGCAGAATCCGTTACGGAAGGGCATCCGGACAAGCTGTGCGATTTGATCGCCGACAGCGTACTGGACGAATGTCTTTCCCACGACGCCCTCTCCCGTGTGGCCTGCGAAGTGCTGACCACCAAGGGGCAGATCATCGTGGCCGGAGAGATCACGAGCCTGTTTGAGCCGGACATCACGCAGATCGCTCATTCGGTTCTCCGAAAGGTAGGCTACGAACCATCCCGGTTTGCCGTTCAATGTCTCATCCACAAGCAGAGTCCGGATATTGCCGCCGGAGTGAACTGTTCGCTGGAACAAAGAAGAAATCTCGGGAAAAATCGCTCCGTCCAGCAGCTGGGAGCCGGAGATCAGGGCGTGATGGTGGGCTATGCCTGTTCCGAAACCCCGCAGATGATGCCGCTGCCGGTTGTGCTGGCTCATCGGCTCACCAGTGCTCTCACAGTTGCCCGGAAATCAGGGATGGTGCAGGGGCTTTGCCCGGACGGGAAAGCCCAGGTCACTGTGGAATACGATGAGGATGGGAATCCCCTGCGGCTGGACACGATTGTTCTTTCCGCCCAGCACAGCCCGAAAAAGAGCAGCGATGAGCTCTATTGGGAACTGACCGATAAAGTGCTGACCCCGGCATTACGGGCCATGCCCCCGGATGAGGATACGAAAATCCTCCTGAACCCTTCCGGGCGTTTTGTGCTTGGCGGCCCGGAAGCCGATACCGGTCTCACCGGACGAAAGCTCATGGTGGACAGCTACGGCGTGTTCGCCCCTCACGGCGGGGGCGCATTCTCCGGAAAGGATCCCACCAAGGTGGATCGTTCCGGTGCATACATGGCTCGGTACATCGCCAAAAACCTTGTGGCGGCAGGCTTGTGCGCAAAATGTCAGGTCACGCTGGCTTATGCCATTGGAAAAGCCGAACCGGTCATGGTGGAGGTGGATACCTTCGGTACCGGCACGGTCTGTGCAGACGATTGTCTGGCCGAAGCGGTGAAGCTGGTGTTCGGCCTGACCCCGGCTGAGATCATCTCCCAGCTTGACCTTTTAACGCCCCGATATACACAGACAGCCGCCTATGGGCATTTCGGAAAGCCGGAATTTCCGTGGGAAAGAACCAACCAGGCGAAAATCCTGCAGGCAGCTGTCATTTAACCGAAGAAAGAAGGAGTAGCCCTATGCCCGGAGTAACCGAAGAACAAATCATTGCCGCCAGACAGATGACCGCTATTGAATTCTTGCAGCGGTATCGACCCGAAGAACTGGTCAAGGTCGGCAGCCGCGGAGAATTCCAGCTCCGGGCACATGACAGCTTTAAAATCAACGGAGAAACCTCAAACTTTCATTGGAAAAGCCGGGATGTGGGCGGGAAATCCGCCCTCGACTATCTCGTCAAGGTAGAGGAAATGCGGTTTGTGGATGCGGTGCTGACTCTCTGTGAAGAAAGCCCCGGCTATATTCCACCGCCTCCCCGGACGGAACAGAAAAAGGAATTTGTTCTTCCTCCGGCAGCGGAAAGCAATCGGAGAGTGTTTGCCTACCTTATGAAACGCGGAATCGACCGCAAGGTGATTGATGCCTGCTTCCGTGCCGGTATCCTCTACGAGAGCGCCGACTACCACAACGCCGTTTTCGTGGGTAAGGACGAAGCCGGTGCCGCCCGGTATGCCTTTCTTCGAGGTACTTATACAAGAGGAAAGCCTTTCAAGGCAGAGGTATCCGGCAGCGACAAACGGTTTTGCTTCCTGCTGCCGCCTAAAAGGGAAACAAAACGGCTTGCTGTGTACGAAGCAGCCATAGAGACGCTCGCCCACCTGACGCTTGAGGGAACTGCGGATAAATGGCGGCTCTCACTTGGCGGGATTTACGCGCCAAAAGAAGGAGAACTGCCCCGGTCTTCTTCCTTCAAGGCTCCGCCTGCGCTGGAAGCCTTCCTTTCCGGACACCCGGAAATTGAAGAAATCGAAATCTGTACCAACAATGATTATGCGGGACGATGGGCCGCCGGGCATATAGCGAAATTCTATCAGGGCCGATACAAAACCGCCCTAAATCTGCCGGAAAAAGAAGGCTGCGATTACGCCGATTTGGCAAAAGAAAAGTATGAGGAACGCACCGCTCGTCAAAGAGCGGTGCGTTCCCGGTAAGGAGAAGGTGACTTTATGGATAAACAGCGTCCAGCAATGAAGCTGGTCGGCGAAGACGGAAATATCTTCGCCATCCTCGGTAGGGCGTCCCGTCTGCTGCGGGAAAACGGTCAGCAGGAACAGGCTAAAGAGATGACAAATCGTGTTTTTAAGTCCAGCGATTATTATAGCGCCCTCACCATCATCAGCGAATATGTGAAAACCGAATTGTCGGAGAAAACACCGACAAAGCCAAAAAAGCGCTCTGACACGGAGCGATAACAGAAAGGAAGATGTCTCTGACCAAAACAAACGAACTGACACAGATCATAGATGAATCCATGCTGCCGATGGAACACAGCGGCGGAGACGGATGGAGCATCCTGCACGGCGACACCCTGCAGATTATCCGGGCATTCAAGCCGCAGGTATTCGATGCACTCATAACCGACCCGCCCTACGCTTCGGGCGGCTGGAAGGCCTCGGAGAAAAACCGCACGACCAATCAGAAATACAGCAGTATGGATAAGGATAATGCCCTGCCAGATTTTGACGGCGATCAGAAGGATCAGCGAAGCTGGACCCGCTGGATGGCCGAATGGCTTTCCGACGCCAGAAAAGTCTGTAAGCCCGGTGCTCCCATCTGCCTGTTTATTGATTGGAGACAGTATCCAAGCATTACCGACGCTCTGCAGTGGGCCGGGTGGATCTGGCGGGGCTCAGCGGTTTGGGATAAGATGACCAGTCGTCCGCAGAAAGGGCGTTTTCGCCAGCAGAGTGAATATATTGTATGGGGCTCTAACGGCCCCATGCCGGTAAGCCGTCCGGTGGGCTGTCTGCCGGGCGTATTCCGCTATGCAAATCCGCAGAACCGCACCCATGTCACAGAGAAGCCTCTTCAGCTCATGCGCGATCTCGTAAAGATCTGCGAGCCTGGCGGAAGAATTCTCGATCCCTTCTGTGGGGCAGGCACAACTGTCCTTGCATCCCGATTGGAAGGATACGAGGCTGTTGGCATCGAAGTAACCGATGCCTATTACAAATTAGGCTCTGACCGGGTACGGTTTGCGCTGGAATCTCATGCCGAATAATTCCTTGGCTATCCATGTGGATAGCCAATAAAACACCAACCATTTCGACTGGCTATCCGCTTGGATAGCCAGCCTCTATTTTATCCTTCATTGACTTAGAAAGAGAAAGGAGTTCATTATGGAAAAAGCCTTTGCTTACATCTGCACCGCCGCAGATACCGCTCCCCGCCTGTTAAAGAGGTACTGCCGAAAGGTTTATGAACTGGGATATGTCCCCATCTGCCCGAAGCTGAGCGAGGTCCAGTACCTCCAGCCGGATAATCCGGATGAAAAAAGAGACTTTCACAGTATTTCCCATCAGAAACTTGGACGATGCCGGATGCTCGTGGTATGCGGAAGTGAAATCAGCAACAGTATGTCCGCCGAGATCGGCGCCGCCGAAAAGAAAAACATCATCTGCACCACCCTCGATGGTCTTGCCAAAATCAAGGAAGCAGACGAATAAAACCGTTCTTGACACTGCCGTTTCTTGCTGATATAATGAAAGCAGGGAAACAAGGAAAATTTGTTATGCGTATTTCACTGTAAACAGCATACAATAGAAAGGAAGGTCTGTATGGAAACGGCAGTCGTGAAAGGCGGGTCTTTTATGAACCGTAAAACCATTCGTATATCGGAAAAGAGGCAACTGACGATCCCGCAGAAGTTTTTTGAAGCGCTTGGATTTACAGCGGAAGCCGAATGTATTCTGCGCGGCAATGAGCTTGTACTGCGCCCGGTCAAGGAACAGCACGGCGGCGAGTTTGCCGAACAGATCCTCGCCGATTTGATCGCACAGGGGCTCAGCGGAGATCAGCTCCTTGCAGAATTCAAGAAAACGCAGAAAAAAGTGCGTCCCGCCGTGGAAGCGCTGCTCGCCGAGGCTGAACAAGCGGCGCACGGAGACATTGAGAGCTACTCTTATGATGATGTATTCGGGACGGAGGAAGACTGATGGCGCAGCTGCGAATCCTTCCTCCTGCAGCGAAATTCCTCAAGAAGCTCAAGGACAAGCGCCTAAAGACGCTGTACCGGGAAGCCATCGACAGGATACTGGAGGATCATACGGTAGGAGAAGCTAAGACCGGAGATCTGGCGGGCGTATTCGGCTATGACATCTATTATAACAAAACCAATTACGAGCTTGCCTATACCGTAGAGTATGTGAACGACAAGATTGTGGTGGTCATCATGGCCGGAACCAGAGAGAACTTCTACGATGAACTCAAACGATATATGAGCTGAGAAACCGCTCAGCGCGAAGGACGATGCCTACCCGGCACCGTCCTTTTTTTATTCCAGCCGGTGACTGGTTTTGCAAGCATAGCGTTTGGATATCCAAACGCATTCCGGGGAGAGCCCCCGCCCCCCTCGGCAGCCGCCTTCCATTAAATTCGGAAAGAAGTGAAAGAACTGAGCAAGAAACAGAAAGAACGAAAACAGAATTCCACAAAATGGAATGAATCGCAGCGTTAAAAAGGAGTCCCCAATGAGAAAACGAAATCACATCATCCCCCTCCATCTCAACAAAAAGGAGCTGGCACATCTGGAAGTGCAGGTGAAAACGAGCGGCCTGCCTCGTGAGGAATTTCTCCGCACCCTCATCATGGGCGCTGAGCTTCGAGCCAAGCCCTGCGACCACCACGCAGATCTGCTCCACAAGGTTGCGGGGCTCTGCAACAATGCAAATCAGCTTGCAAAAGTGGCCAATACCTACGGCGAAGCCAGCCAGCAGAGTGTGGAGGAAATGACCCGGCTGGCGCGTCAGGTCTGGGAAGAAGTAAAGGAGAATTGGTAGCCTATCGCATATACCAGTGTTATCCCCGTCCACCGCCTGGATAATGCCATCAATTATACGCTCGATAAGAACAAGACCTCCCGTTCGCAAAATGCAGACTCCCTGCGCGGAGCTGTGGATTATGCTCTCAACCGGGATAAGACGGAGCAGGATCTGCTCGAATCGGCTCTCGGCTGCACCTGTGAAACTGCCTTTGAAGATATGTGCCGAGTCAAAGAAATGTGGCATAAGGAGCAGGGTGTGCAGGGTTTCCACCTGGTACAGAGCTTCGCCGCCGGTGAAGTGACGCCGGAACTTGCGCATCAGCTTGGACTGGAATTTGCAGAGCGGCTGCTCGGCGGGGAGTTTCAGGCCGTAGTCAGCACTCACCTCAATACTGGACATATCCATAACCACTTGGTGTGTGCGCCCATAAGGGGCAGAGTAAATCCGCTTAGCAAGCGGCAGGTGTGAGGTTT
>OGRE01000215.1_pt1 | contig 69592 bp, 73 predicted proteins | sample 1553421 | NCBI WGS metagenome assembly OGRE01 (sample SAMEA2580076, study PRJEB22360) | human gut metagenome | biome: human gut; feature: human-associated habitat; material: faeces | place: Denmark | collected 2008/2010 | reverse complement strand
TCAGCACAATGCCTTTGCTGCCGTGATCTTCATAGCTGCCGCTTTCTCTGGATACGGCATGGGTATGCCCGCCGATGCCGTACTCCTTTTTCAGAAAATCGGCATTCTCCTTGGGAGTGTGCGAAGTCTGGAAAAACGCATAGATGCGGGTCTTTCCACCCTCAAAGCTGCTCCCGTTTGCAAGAGAAGCCGCAATTTCATCTTCGGTGATAAACCTGCCGGTTTCTGGAATAGCCTCCATATCGGAGCGGAATTCCTTTCGCGGAAGGGACAAATCTTCCAAACGTGTGAGAAGTGCCTGCGACTTGTGGTAATGGAAGCGCAGCAGCGCACGGTTTTCGCGGTAAGCGTCCATGAATACCTTGTATTCCGACAGGAGCCTATCCCGGAACGCCGGATTCAGCAGATCGTCCGTCAGACGCTCCGTTTCCTCTGGAAAGCTGGTGCTATGGATAATACCCAAGCAGGACAGATACCCCAGTGACTTTGCTTCATCCGAGAAATCGTGATAAAGGTTCCAGACATCCACAGCAATACCCAGCCGCTCATAGCGCGGGGCTTCCGTGACCTCAAGATTGGTGGCAAATGCGCCGCCGTCCAGAAGTTCCTCAATACGCTCCGCCGCATCTGCCCAGCCTATCACTTGGGCAGAACGAAGATAGCGAGAGGTATCTCCGGTTGCAATATGGATACCATCGTCCCCGTACCATGCGGAAAGCCTGCCGTTATCCGTAATCAGGCCGTTGCCGCCGTGGTAAAGAGCTTTCAGAAATGCCGCGCGATCCTCTAAAGGTTTTTGCTTGGAGAATTCCGCAGCAATTTTCATCCGCGCTGCATCCGCATTACCGCCCGTGCGCAGGATGTGGTCAATATCATCCTGAGAAATGAACATAGAAAAAGCGGAGGGTGTTACACTCTCCGCTTCTGCGATGGATTGAATTTGTTCTGCCTCTGAGGGGAAGAAGGACATCTGCGCCCCAGCAGGGGCATCGAACATATTTAGCTGAACACCAGTTCCGTGAGGATCGTTTCCTCGGCCTGCGCTTTCAGCATGTTCATCAGCCCTACCCACTTCATCGGGTCGCTGGCTTTCAGCGCTTCCGTCACGCCTGCCGATTTCATCAGTTCCGGCATCATCTGTTCCAGTCGGTTGTTCGCCGCCTCGTCGATCTCCCGCAGATGGGGGTACAGCTTCTCGGACAGCAGCAGGCTGTTCCACAGCACCGGACGATGCTCCTTCAGGTAATCCTTCCGCATCCTGCCGTACTTGCCCAGCGGGGCTTGCGGCTGCTCTGTCAGGCTCAGGTCGGGAATCAGATAATCCCCGCTGCGGGTGTAGGTCAGTTCGCTCATGGCTTTCGATCCTTTCCGCGATTTTCTCGCGCTCATAATTCTTGATGGTGACTTCGATCTGCCGCAGCACCAGCTCGCTGGACTGGCTGATGGCCGTTCCAAGAGCGGCGACGGTCTGCGGGGTGTTGAAATCAAAGACGTTCAGAAAATCCTCATGCTCGAAGTAATCTCCCGGCTGCATCCCGCAGCGGGACAGCAGCGCATAGGCGGTGCTGACAACGGCGGCGTTCCGAAAAGCGGCTCCGATGTTGAACTCATCATAGTCCTCCAAAAAGGAACCGTCAACGATGCCGACAATATCGCGCCAGTTGTCGTGCCAGTATTCATCTACAAGCTGCGCCGCCACACGCTCCAACTGATCGGCAAGTCCGTTTTCACCGGAAACGTCGAAGCGCTGCTCCAGCGCCGCAGATACCACCTCACGATGCTCCTGACGGTATTCCCAAAGATAAGGGCGGCGAGAGTTCTCGCCGCCGCTGGTATCGGAAACATCGAATACATATCGGAGTTTGGGTTGGTCGCTGCTGGTATCCACAAGGGCGATGCCCTTGCTGCCTCGCCGCACATAGCGGCGCATCTGCTTATTCCAAAGGTCGTATTCCGCGCAGGCCGTGGCTTCCGGGCGCTGGGCGAAAATCATGAGCTGTTCGTTGTAGGGGTACTTATACAGCCTTGCGGCGGTGGTCAGAAATGCCGTCCACTTCTGGTAGCTTCCCGTGATCTGCTCCGCCGTGCGGTCTGCCATCTGCGCATAGAGCTGTACTTTACTCGGCATCCATATCCTCCTTTTCAAAATCGGGGAACAGGTCGAGCGCGTCATATTCTGCGTCGCTCATCCTGCGCAGCTTTGCGATGGCGCTGTCCGTCAGCTCCCGCAGCTCCGTTTCATCCGCAGCGAGGTAGCCGCGCATTTCCTCCAGCGCCGCGATCAAGCCCGTACGGGTGCCGGTGTTGTAGAGGCTCATAAGCTGGCGTTCTTCAAAGGTGATGTTCATATCAAAGCTCCTTTTCCGCGCTCTTTTTTGGCGCTGTTTTGTGTGGACGTTCTTGGGCCGGTTGGCTTTTGAGCTGCTCCAGCACAGATTTCTTCTTTTCCCGGTGTGCCGCCTCTGCCAAATCCATCAAGGAGATGGACATACCGGCCTTGACCTGTGCTTCAAGGTCGGCGACGGTGGGCTGTTTGGGGCCGTTGTTGATAATGCCGTCGATCATGCCGTAATCGTCCTCCATCGACATTTCGGCGGCTTTCAGGTAATTCTCCGGTTTCTGAAAGGCGGGCAGCTCCTGAAATCCCATGCTGTCACAGTAGTGATAGGATACCTTGCCGTCCTGTTTCAGCGCAACGATGTCGCTGACGGAGAGGCTGTGTCCCACAAAATCGCCGGGGCGCTCGTCGTTGAAAATGTAGTAGAAGTTTTCAAGGATTCTGCCGGTATCATCGTCCGGGTACACCTCACGGGTATAGACGGCTTCATAGTTGGCCGGGTCAGGCGGCGCGGCCAGACTGCCGAGGTTGGCAAAACGCAGCTCCACCGGCGCATCCCGGCGCAGTTGGTAGATCGCCATAGAATCGGTGGGACTGTTCAAAAAACGCTGCTCCACATCGCGGGGAGGAATATGGCCTTTGACCGCATCCCAATCCGGTCTTGTGACGCCGAACATTCCGTCGTGCTTGATGATGTCCTCGGCTTCAAAGACCATTTCCTCGGCGTTGTCGGGATAGAGCATATAAACCGTGATGTCATGTTCCAGCAGCTCCAGCGCCCGGTCTTTGGAAAGCGGGAGCATATCGCCGTCCAGATACCCATAGCTGCGCATATCGTCCACCGTCAGCGTGGGGTCGGGCATCGGGGTGGCCTGTTCCAGCTCTGGCGAAGTTGGAAGTGTGCCTGCGGCACGAGAACCGGCCTCCTCGTGAACAACCTGATTGTCGTCCGATGACAATTCGAGTGAGTACAAAATCCCTGCAAACTTGTTTGACAAAACTTCAAACGGCACGGTCTTATCATAGCCATGTGTTTCGCAGATACGAATTGCAGCCGCCAAAAGAAAGTTTACATCATCGTCATGTACTGTTCCGCTTTCCAGAAGGTGTAGAGTGTCCTTGTCGTAAAGTTCATAGGCATATTTTGCACCATCTTCTGTTATGCGAAGATGCTTGCTCCCACCATCAACCGCATACCAACGCTCATTAGCGTCGAGTTCCTTTAAGGAAGTGTGACTTTTCTGAAATGCCTCAACTTCCAACAGCAGCTCATTCGCTCTGTGCGCGTATTCATCGCTCTGCTCAAGTGTTTCGGACAGGAAGCCTTTTATCTCATCTGCTCCTGTCAACAGATCTTCGTAGAAATGCTGGAGGCAATCTTCCTGACTTGCAAATTCGCTGAGAAAGGCAAGGCCATTCGCATCGAGATACAGCTCTGAAATGCTTTTTGCCAAGTCAGCCGCAGACATATTGCTGTTCTCTTTTAATTGGCTTTCCGCTTGCTCGGATTTCTCCACAGAAATGCCGCGCTCCTTGCAAATCTCCGCAAAGTGCCGGTCAATGTCCGTAATCAGCTCGGAGGCAGTCTTGTTGATGGTTTCCAGACTGGCGCGAAGCTCTTTCAACTCCTTGCCCTTTGACCATGTGGCGATATAGCCGAAGCTGTTTTCGCCCGTTTCAATGCCGTAATACTGGCAGACCGCAAAGGAGATGCTTTCGGCCTCGACCTCCTCGGTGTTGCGGCTCTTTTCGCCGGGGACAAGGATCGTCTCACCATCGTCCGCAAGCTCCGTCATGTGTTCATAGTCGTGGAGCTTGGCGTGGGCAATCTCATGGACGGCGGCGCATACCGTCTGCACCTCACTCATACCGGCGCGGATGGTGATGCTCTGCGCCTTAATGCTGAAAAAGCCGTCCGTGTCCCGCGCAACGGGCTTTATCTCCATCGGAACGGGAGAAGCACGGCGCAGCGCCTCCATGAAAACCTCATACTGCTGCACATTGCCGCTCAGATCGGCGGCAAGCTGGGGCAAGGGCTTTCCAGAAGTCTGCGACACGTCAAAGACGGATACCACCTTGAACATAGGGATACGGATTTCCTTTTCCTCAATGATGGCCTTGCCGTCTGCGTCCAGCACCGGCGCATTGGTTTCGGGGTCGGTCTTGATTTCCTCGATTTTTTTCTTATAGGGAGTAGGAGCGATGATGCGGATACCTTTTTCGCCTTTCAGGACGTTCCTGCCGAACTGATCGCGCCACTTGTTGAAGCCCGCCACATGGGTGGCGTCGGGGCGCTGCATATAGATGAGCATGGTATTATTGACCGAGTAGCGGTGAAAGCGGCTCATGGTGGCAAGGTACTTCCGGTACTTATCGCTCTCGAACAGCTCCTTGATGCCGTTTTCGATGCTGTCAACGATCTCCCGCATCCGGTCTTTGTTGGTTTGCTTTTCAGCCATGATGATCTCCTTTCAGAAAAAATAGCGCCCCTGCGCAGAAGAAAACACATCCTGCACAGGGGCGATTCTCCGCAGATAGACGTTGTTTTTGGGCTTGTGGATAGAATGACGCAGCCCCTTGTGATTCCGCATGAAAAAAGCCTTGCGGCACGGGGCTTTTACGCCCTCTATCTGCGGAGGTTCCAGTATTGTTCGCGCTTCCGTTTGGCGTCCTGCTTTCGACGTTCCTGCTTGGCGCAGGCGGGGCAATATTTGGTGCGGTTAGAGGAAGAATAGACCGGCTTACCGCAGATGGCGCAGCGCTTTCCCGGCCTTTCCCGCATCACGTCGGCCAGCAGCTCCTGGTCGGCGGGAAGCACCGCATTTCGGAACCAGTTGCACAGCAGCGAGTAGGAAATACCCTGTACGCAGACGCAAGGCTCTCCATCATCCAGCGCGAGGCAGTTGCCGTGATCGTAATTACAGCAGAGCTTCCGAATGAGCTTCTTGGAGCGGCGGAGCTGCTTGTGATCCATACGCGGCGTATCAGCCATTGTCGAACACCAGCTTATAGCCCGTGTGCTGCCCATCGTCCTCCAAAAGAACGCTGGCATCATAGGTTTTCCCTGTCTTTTCGGAGTAGCAGCCTTTCAGCGGGGCGCGGCCATTTTTCAAAAGCGCAGCGGCAAGAGATTTCGTCAGCGCCTTTTTCTTGGCGGTGAAAAAGCGGCTGTTTTTCCAGAGAACAAAGGAACAGGCACGGTTCTCGCAGAAAAAGCCTTTCGGTGATTCCGTCACCTCGGCTCCGCAGCGGGGACACTTGCCGACCACCTCGCGCCCGGAGGGGAACAGGACTTCCGCACCGTGGATGGGCTTGTAGGTCTGCACCAGCTCATGTAGCATGGCGGCGATCCCCACCATAAAGCTGTCCGGTGTGATCTCGCCGCGCTCAATTTCTTTCAGCCGATGTTCCCATTCAGCGGTGAGCTGCGGAGACTGGAGTTGTTCGGGCAGGACGGTGATGAGCGCCGTGCCGGTGGAGGTAGGCAGCAGATTGGTGATTTTCTTGGCCTTCCTGCGCTCCACAAAACAGGAGGACACCAGCTTTTCAATGATACCGGAACGGGTCGCTGGGGTGCCAATGCCCTTGCGCTCGGCATCATCTGGCATATCCTCCTTGCCCGCGTTCTCCATCGCAGCCAGCAGCGTATCCTCGGTGAAATGCTTGGGCGGCGTGGTTTTTCCGGTCTTGACCGACGCGGCAGATACGGAAAGCGTCTGTTGCTCCGTCACTACCGGCAGCGCGGGCGCTGCCTCTGCCTGCTCCTGCTCATAGCGCTTCCAGCCGGGAGCAAGGACGGTTTTGCCCTTGGCGGTGAAGCTCTGACCGGCACAGTCCACCGTAATGACCGTTTCTGCGTAGCGATGTGGTTCATCCACCGCACGAAGCAAGCCCCTTGCCGCCAGCTTCAGCACCTCGCGTTCGCCCAGCGGCAGAGAGGCTATATCTACCTTTTCCGCGCTGATGGTGGGAACAATGGCGTGATGATCGGTGACTTTTTTACTGCTGCATACCTGCTTGGCGCAGATGGTCGGCGGCTTCTCCATGCCGCAGACAGCGGCAGCGGCGGCGACAAGGCCGGGGACGCTGCCCTCCATATCGTCGGTCAGGAAGCGGCTGTCGGTGCGCGGGTAGGTACAGAACTTCTTTTCGTAGAGGGCTTGGAGATAGTCGAGGGTCTGCTGAGAGGTGTAGCCGAGAACGCGGTTGGCGTCGCGTTGGAGGGAGGTCAGGTCGTAGAGCGCGGGCGCTTTCTCAGACTTTTCCTTGTGTTCCGCGCTTTTGACTGTTGCCGTCTTGCCCTTGCAGGCGTTGGCGATGGCGTCGGCATCCTTCCTGTCCTTCATTCGGCCTGTCGTGGCGGGAAAGCCGCAATCGAGCTGAACGGTGTAGAACGGTTCTGCCGCAAATGCGGAGATCTCCGCCTCACGCTGTACCAACAGCGCCAGCGTGGGCGACATGACGCGCCCGATGTTCAATGTGCGTCCATACGTCAGGGAAAAATACCGCGTGGCGTTGATACCAACCAGCCAATCGGCCTTGGCACGGCACAGGGCGGATTGATGCAGGCCGTCATAGTCGCGCCCAGACCTAAGCTGCTGGAAGCCGCTGCGGATGGCATCATCCTCCATTGAAGAAATCCAAAGCCGCAGAATCGGCTTGGAGCATCCCGCAAGGCAGTAAACCGTGCGGAAGATCAGCTCACCCTCGCGCCCAGCGTCGCAGGCGTTGACCACCTCTGCCACATCCTCCCGGCGCATCAGCTCCCGCAGAATGTCAAACTGCTTCTGCTTTTCAGAGCGGACGATGAAGCGGAACGAGGTAGGAATGATGGGCAGCGCCGCCAGCGTCCATTTGGCATCATCGGCATTGTAAACGGCGGCGTCGGCCAGCTCTGCCAGATGCCCAAAGCACCACGACACGATATAACCGCTGCCCTCCAGATACCCGTCATGCCGTGACTTCGCACCCAGCACGGCGGCGATGCTCTGCGCCACAGAGGGCTTTTCGGCAATCACAAGACGCATGGTGCAGCCTCCATTCTCTTTACGTCACGGTAGCAGGGACGAACGCAGCTCTGCCCGAAGCGCTTACAGCCATAGCAGAAGTGTTCCTTGGCAGCGGCGGGAGGGCTATCCTCCCGCGCTGCTTTCGGTTTCTGCATCATCAGGCGTTCCAGCGGATTATTGGTGAAATATCTCATGCGTTCGTATCCTCCGTAGTATCCTGTTCCGATTCGTCCTCATACGGCTCAAACTCGTATTCGTCCTCGCCGTAGTCATAATCGTCCAGATCGGCGCTGCCTTTGGTCTGCGGCTTGGCCTTTTTCTGCTTGAAAATGTAGAACGCGGCACCGCCGCCCAGCGAGACGATCAGCAGAACGACAAGGATACCGCCCACGCCGCTCTTTTCCTCCGGTTCCTCGGCGGCGGGTTCTGTCGGCTCGGTGGGGACTTCGGGCTTTGCCTCCTTGCCCACGCACTCGGTCATGTTGACCGCACAGACGGGGCAGGATGTATTGACCGCACCGGCCACGCATTTGGTGGTGCAGGAGCAGACGGCGGGCGTTTCTTCCTCGCCGGTCAGCGCCATCAGGTCAGCCTCATCCACCTGATTTAAGAAATGGACGGTTTCTTCGCCCTCATCGTCACGGTCAATAATCATGTAAAACACATTGCCGTTCTTGCTTTCCAATGTAATGAACTGCTTTCCGGCCTTGGTGCTGGTGCCAATATCGTCGATCAGCGTCAGATTGCCGTCCGGCGTCAGTGCGCCGCTGCTGCCGGTCATGCCTCCGAGAAGCTGCTGCCAAAGGTCTGCCAGCTCCTTTTCATCAAACGGAAGGGTGATTTCTCCATTGCTGCCGGTATCATATTCTGCATTGGTGACGGTCAGATAGCTGCCGTACACATAGCCCGCACGGGCAGGTAGCAGGATTTTTACCCAATCGCCGTCCCTGCCAATCACATCGACCACCGTGCCGTTGGGGAGTTGCGTAAACGCGGTGTTGTCCAGTCCCGCGCCGGTGCGGACGTTCAGGTTGCCGCCGTTGGTCGTGACCGTGCCGATCTGTTTCGCTTTCTGTGCGTCTGCGGCGCTGCTTTCGGCGGCAGGCAGCGTATCATCGGGATAGTCGCCGCTGCTGGCAAAAGCGGAAACAGGGAGAATCCCGATACACAGGAGCATCAGCAGCAGGCTGATAAAAATGCGTGGTGTGTTCTTAGTCATGGTTCAACGCCTCCTTTTCCGAAGTGGCCGGTGCAGGCGCGGCCTGCATACGGCGGAACAGCTCGGCAAACTGCTCCATCGTCATGCCGTTCTCACGCACCATGCCGATGATGTCGGTGTCCTCCAACTCACGAATCTGCTTTTCCAGCTCGCGGTTGCGGCCTTGCAGATCAGAGATTTTGCCTTTGTTCTTCTCCAGCTCTCCACGGAGCTTCATAATTTTCGGGTTCATATCGTTCACTCTCCTTTACGGCAAGCGCCCATAGCGGTAGAAATGGGACTGCCAATAGCTTGAATTTAAGTTTGCATAAGAGATCGGATCTCCGCAGTGGATCATCATATTGTTGCCGACGTAGATACCCACATGGCTGACACCGGGGGTATCATAGGTTCCGGTGAAAAACACCAGATCGCCCGGTTTGACGTTGGCAGAGGATACGGGCGTACAGATATTGCAAAGTCCCTGCGCGCCCAGCCTGCCCACATCCCAACCGGAATGATTGATGACCCAACTGACGAAGCCCGAACAGTCAAATGAGGTAGAGGGACTGCTGCCGCCCCAAACGTAGGGATAGCCGAGATATTTTTCCGCTTCCTTGATAATGGCGGCGAATACCTCATCGTCCAGCGCCTCCGGGGGAATGTCGTAGTCGGTATAGCTGCCCTCCACATACTTGCCGATGTAGCCTGAACCGGGGAACAGGTCGGGACGGTTGCCGAGGGTGGCCATATAGGTGGCGTACATTCCGAGCTGTTCTTCGCTCATAATGTAAACGGGAACATGAGAGAGATTGAAGTTTTCCAGCGTGACCGTGCAGATGTAGTAGTCATACGGCACCTGATAGGTGTCCGTATGGGTGTTGCCGTCCGCGTCCGTCCATGTGTCGGTTTCCGTGCGGTAGCGGGTTTCCACTACCACATCCTCGGTCAAAATGTACTGGCGGTCAAAGAGCATTTGGAGCGTACCCTGCACCTCATCCAGCGTCCATTCCCTTTGATGCAACGCCGTAATCATGGAAATGAGTACATAGGGGTCATGCTCGATAGTGTCCAGATCAAAGTGGTACTCATCGTAGTCATGGGTGCTTTCATAGGTGTCGAGGTAGCGCTGAAGCTCTGCTTCCATCGCGCAATACTGCGCCTCCGCGCCCAGCATATCGGCGTCCTGCGATGGATAAGTGCTGGCCGCGATCCCGGAGCCGACACCATCCATCATCACCGAGCAGGAGGACAGGCCGTTGAGCAGAAACGCCAGCATCAGCAGAATTGCGGCGGCAATGGCAAAGCCGCGCCGGTGCTCCCACACATATTTGCCAGCTTTCTCAGCCTTTTCAGCGGCTTTTTTCGCGGCCTTGGCGGTATTCTCTGCCGCCTTTGCCGTAGTCTGCGCTGCCTGATTGTGCTTGGCAGCGGCATACTGCTTTTTAATGGCCTGCTTCTGCTGCCACTTGGAAACGGGATTGCTGGTGGGGCGGTCGATCTCCGCTTTCTTCTGGAGTGCGTCAATGTTAGCCTGTTCCAGCTTTTTCTCCGCACGGATGGCGGCGCGATAAGGCTTGAGCTGATGGGCGCGGTGGGCAGACTGTACCAGCCGCCCGCCGCTCTCCACGGCTTGCTCTACTTTGTGCGCAGCTTCTACGCCCACATTATCGTCCTCGCTCTGCGCCACCTCCCGGTGAACCTGAGAGAGAACAAAGTTGGCGGGGGCATCCCGCACGGCATGGGTCAGCTTGGAGGGCGGCTTTTTCTTGTCCACCTCCTCAAACCGGAGCTGCGTTTTGACCTTGCCGGTGGCAGGATCAAAGCCGCGTTCCTTTTTGACCACGGTTTTCTTGGGGATTTTGGCCTGCGCCTTATCCGCCTTGGCTGCTGCTTTTTTCACCCGCTTGATGGGCTTTTCCAGCTTCGGCTCGGCAAGATCGGCGTCGGAAAACTGTAAACGCGGTTCTCTTTTCATGCCGACGCCACCTCTTGCGGTTTGGTGGTCATGACGCGGTACAGCTCGGTGTCCTTCGGGAAGTGGTCAATGAAGGGCAGAATCGTGTTGCCGTAGAACAGCAGCCCCTCGCCCTCACCGGAGTGGGTCACATAGGAGAGCTGATGCGGCGAAATGTTGAGCTGCTTTGCGAGAATCTGCCGGTCGCCAGCGGCCTGATTGAGCATATAGATGAAATCGCTGTTCTCAAAAATGTTCTCAACCTCGCGGCTGGATAACAGGTCTTTGACATTTTGCGTGATCCCGGTGGGGATGCCGCCCCATTTGCGATAGCGCTTCCAGATTTCGACACTGTACGAAGCCGTCTGTTCCTCCTTCAAAAGAAGATGGAACTCGTCAAGATAGTAGCGGGTCGTTTTATGGGCGGCGCGGTTGATGGTCACACGGTTCCAGACCTGATCCTGCACCACCAGCATCCCGATTTTCTTGAGCTGCTTACCCAGCTCCTTGATGTCGTAGCAGACGATGCGGCTATTCACATCCACGTTCGTGTGATGGTTGAACACATTCAGAGAACCGGTGACGTAGATTTCCAAAGCAGTGGCGATGTACTGCGCTTCCTTTTCATCCTGCGCACGGAGGGCGTTATACAAGTCCTCCAGCAGCGGCATATTCTCCGGTTTCGGGTCATTGAGGTAGTCCCGGTAGACGATGCGCACGCAGCGGTCGATGATGGTCTTTTCCACAGGGGCAAGCCCATCCTTGCCGCCGACGATCAACTCGCACAGCGACAGAATGAAGTCGGATTTCAGGCTCAGCGGGTTATCATCGTCGCTGTAATCCAGATTCAAGTCCATCGGATTGATGTAGCAGGGCGAACCGTCGTAGCCCTTGCCGGTGGGCGACAGCTTAATGACCTGACCGTGCAGACGCTCCACCAGCGGCGTATATTCACCCTCCGGGTCACAGATGATGATGTCATCCTTGGGGCAGATGAGAAACGCATTGGTGATCTCACGTTTTGCCGAAAACGACTTACCGCTGCCGGGAGTACCCAAAATCAGGCCGTTCGGGTTTTTCAGCAGCTTCCGGTCTACCATGATGAGGTTATTGGAAAGAGCGTTGATGCCGTAGTACAGCGCCTCCGAACCGTTCTGGAACAGCTCCTGCGTGGTGAAAGGCACAAAAATCGCCACGCTGGAGGTGGTCAAGCCCCGCTGAATCTCGATCTGATTCAGCCCCAGCGGGAGACTGCTCATCAGTCCTTCCTCCTGCTGAAAGTCCAGCCGGGTCAGCGCACAGTTATACTTCTGCGCAATGCTGGAGGTCTGGAAGATGTTGTTGTCGAGCTGCCGGGGTGTGTCCGCCGTGTTGAGAATGAGGAAGGTCAGCAGGAACATTCGCTCATTGCGGGACTGCAAATCCTGCAACAGCTTTTTGGCCTCCGCGCCGTAGGTGGCGAGGTCGGACGGGATAATGTCCATATCGTACCCGGCGCGGACAGCTTTTTTCTGTTCCTCGATTTTGGATTTGTCCAGATCGGTGATCTTGCGCTTGACGGTCTTGATGGCATTGACCTGATCCACGGACTGCACATGGAGATTGACGAGGACGCTGCTCTCCATATCCAGAAAGTCCGCCAGCATCCGGTCATTCAGCTCTGGTGCCAAAATCTGCACGAAGCTGACCGCGCCCAGCTTTTTGCCCATACGAAACTGCCTGCCGGTCTTGAACTCAAAGGAGCTGGGCGCGATAAAGTCCTTGGTGGACAGCCCGGAGGGAGCCAGCCAGTCCCACGAAAAGCGGAACGGCTCCTGCTCGTCCATCCGCAGAATGTCGTGCATGACGTGCAGGCGCGCAAAACCGTTCAGCGGCGCAGCCACAACGCCCAGCCGCTTGAAGTTGTTCAGGAGGTCGGTTTCGATGCGCTCCAAACGGGGCTTGGCAGCGCGGAGGTTGTCGGCCTCAACGCCGAACGTGAGATACTTGGTCTTAATGAGGCCGTTGTTGCCGCGGGCAAGCTGATTTTGCAGCATACCGGCGTACTCGGCGCGGATGCCGTCAAACTCGTCCCCGCAGGGCGGAGTGGAAATGCTCCGTGCAAAGGTTTCCTGCGAAGCCGAGAGGTTCACAAAGGAAAGCTGGAATTGCACGGAGCTGTCAAAGTAGTTCAGGAAATCGCACCACGCCTCAAAGATGGCGGTCTTGTCCTCATTCTGCGAGAGCTGGTAGTTGATGTCCTGATACTGGATCGTTTTGGTGTAGCGCGTATTGGTCACACGGCAGATGCCGTCCGGCCACATACGCTGATACGGGATGCTGTCCTGCGCCGATTTTTCTTTCTTATCCGTTCGGTTCGCTCTTGCGATGGCGATTTCGATCTGTTTTCGTTCGGCGCGGGTCAGCTTTTTCTTTTCGGACAATTTGATACACCTCCCGGTCTAACTGGTTTTGCCGCTCCAAAACGGCATAAAAATTGTTGGTCTTATACGGGCGCTGCTTTGGCCTCCGGAAGCACACGCGGTAGATGTTGCGGATGACAACCTCCAGCGGCTGACCGTTCTTTTCATACATGGCGAACAGCATGGCCGGGATCATCACCACCATCATCACCATGGCGGCGGGGCTGGTGCCGATGCTGCCCTTGAGCAAGAAGAAAAGCGGTACGCCGATGAGCGCGCCGCTTCCGAAGCAGATGAGCTGCCGTTTCGTGAGATTGAACAGCACCTTGGTCTTTACTTTGGTTAAGTCCTTTGGGACATTGACATAGGCCATAGAAATCCCCCCTTTATAAGAGCTTTTCATATCGAAGTTTCATCTGCGCCGGATACAAAGCGGAGGCGGGCTTACGGCTGCCTGTCCAGCATTTGCCGCCTGCCATGCCTGCGCAGCTCCAACCAGCGGCGCGGAGACTGCTGCCGCTCTCGCTATCCAGCGTATAGGTGATGATTTTGCGGTATCCCATCGCCTTTGCCGCCCGCGCGGATGCGGCATAAAGGATGCTGCAAGCGTTCTTCTCACCAGTGGTGCAAAGGCGATTGACCTCCAATGTCCAGCCATCATCCAGATACCGGCTTACCGGACGGCCTACGATTGCAACACCGACAAGCTCTCCATCCTTGGCACAGCCGATGGAAAACTTATGCCCCGCAGTTGCCTTATGGTGCCGGTGATGCGCATTGACAAATGTGTTCGCTGCTGCAAGGGTAACGGGCGTGAGTGTCAGCATGGTATCACCCCCGTTAATGTGCATTGAACACGGACTTGGCAAGGCTGCTCGTTTTGAACAGGCAGAAGCACAGCAGCACCGTGTAGCCCATGCAAGTCCAGATGGCGTAGATGATGTCATCCACAAGTGCGATGTTCTGCACCAGAACCGCGTAAATAGCAACGCAGACGATAATCAAAAACGCTTGGAAGCCCAGCGCCAGCAGAGAACGGATGTAGTTCTGTCCCATGCCGCCCCATTCCTTGCCCATCATGGTCGCCATCGGAATGGGGGCAACAGAGGTGACGAGATATATTTCAATCATTCTTCCGAATGTGATAATGAAAATGCAGATGGTCAGCGCCCACATGGTAATGCCCACGAACAGCGACTGGAACCATAGGCCGAAGAGCGGCCCCAATTCCATCTCCATCAGCCGATCCTCGATACCCACCATGACGCTTGAAATGTTGATGCTGGTGTCGCCGATAATCAGCCCGGAGGCGCTGGCAACGACGCTTTGGGCAGCGTCGAACACGCCCATCACAATCGTCCATGTGTTTGTTACGATCAGGACAGCGGCAGCGGACTTGAACGCCCACTTGAAGAATATCCATGTGTCCATGTCGTTGAGGTTATTTTTGTCGGTAATGAGCTGGATCAGTTCCAGCGTCATCACAAAGGCGAGAATTGCGCCTGCGATGGGGACGATCACGGTTTCTGACAGGTTTTGTATCATGCTGAAAATGCTGCCGTTCCATGCCTGCGGCGATAAGCCCACCTGACCGGAGATCTCGGCAACCTTTTGATTGGTTGCATCGAACATCCCGGACAGATTGCTCACGATACCGCCGATGAGCATTTCTTTCAGCCATTCCGTGATCTTATCCCATAAGAAATCCATAGGGTGCCCTCCTTTCGGGAGGATGCCGCCAGAAAGCGGCACCCTCCGTGGATTTATGGGAAGCAAACGAGCTGCCTGATTAGCCGAACAGCCCGGACAGCAGCGGCACGAGGGTAATGCCAATCAGCGCCACGCCGCCGCCCGCCATCAGCTGCTTCATGCCCTGAGATTTAGCACCAGATAGCCATAGGTAAGCATTTGATATGATCTCCAGCTTTTCCCCGGCTCCACACCGTGCGTGCAGCTTTCACCGCACACGGCGTTCCATCGAATTTGGTCATACAGGGCTTGCGACACTTTGTGTGTGCTTCTTTTGCCAAATTCGACTTGTGGCCTTTCCTCCACCGTTTACTTTTTCACGGCTTCATAGGTACTACGCCACTACTTTCACTGAAACAAAGAATGGTTATTGCCTTCTCACGAAGGTATTCCCATCCACCATCTCGCAGCCTTGCAACAGGCTAAATGTTTTCAGCTTCCTGCGTTCCGATATTTCTATCATGGGCCGCATTTAGGTTCTTCCTCTAAGCCTGTATTCAATTCTTTACGAATCGTGCCGCCTGTAACGGCACATGGACTTTCATAACAACCATTTTTACTTGTCCACGAATACCTCCGTATAAGGAGTACCACCGTTTCGATGGTATCAACGTTTAGACTTGTACATTCAGAAGTTCGTCAGTATTTCCATACATACTAACCATGTGCGGCTGACACCCGGCATATAGGATGCGCTATCCACCTCTGGACAGCTTTCGATTTCAGCCTTGCAGCCAAAACTACGGCATCTCTCTGCCGACTTCACCGAGCTTCTGACAATCGGCGGTTGCGCACCTATGCCAGTCGGAGTATTAGTGTGGACGCTTCGGGGCGTTACCCCCTCATTTCATTCATCGAAATATCAGTTCTCCAAGGTTTTGGACTTCATTCGTCCTTCGACCTGTGCCTGACCTTTTCAGTCAGGAACGCATCGCACGGTTGTCGTTGCCGTAGCCCTCCAGCAGATTGATTGCGCCCCAAATGCCGAGGCCAGCGCCCAGCGCCACAACGAGGGTCTGAAGAACACCAACAGCAGAATTAAAGAAAGCCATAAATAGTACCTCCGAAAAATATGTTTTTAGATTTTGGAGGGTACATTTCTTCCACGAAGTTTCATCGAGTCGTTGTCAAAACAGGCTGTCGCCGTTAGGCGACAGGTTCACCGGAAAGGTCTGCCTGATACACCTCAACTGCATCATCCGGCTTGAGCTTGAGGCGATGGGACAGAAAACGCTCTATGTCAAAGGCGTATTTCTTGTCATAATCCGTTGTGTAGCGGTAGAGGGGATGCTTGGTGAGATCATATTTGTTGGACAGAAACGGGCGGACGCCGCGAAGCTGCAAGATGCACTTGCCGCCATCCAGCACGGCAAGCTCATCCACGCTCATCAGCTCCTTGCCCAATTTCTGATAGTTCAGCGAATGGGAAACCTCGCGGCCACGGCTCTCGCCGGTGTTATAGCTGTCGATGGTTTCCTTACCCAGCGCCGCCGCCAGCTCTTTCAGCGTACCGGGTTCCTTACCACCCAAAAAGATGGAACAGTCCATGTTGCCAACAATCGTATCCGCGCTGTCTTTATACAGGGCTTTGAGCTGGCTTTGTGCCTGCAAGACAAGGCAGCAGGAGATTTCTCTGGAACGGATCGTCGCTACCAGCTTTTCAAGTCTCGGTATCTGGCCGATATTCGCGGCCTCGTCGATCAGGCAGCGGACGTGAACCGGCAAGCGCCCGCCGTACACATCATCTGCCTTTTCGCAAAGCAGATTGAAAAGCTGGGTATAGCACATGGAAATGAGAAAGTTAAAGGTATCATCCGTGTCGGACATGATGATGAACAGGGCAGTTTTCCGGTCGCCCAGCGTGTCCAGTTGCAGCTCGTCATAGGCTGTCAGCTCCCGAAGCTCCTGAATGTCAAAGGGCGCAAGCCGTGCGCCGCAGGAAATCAAGATGCTCTTAGCGGTCTTGCCGGCACTTAGCTTGAATTTGGCATATTGGCGGACGGCGAAGTGGTCTGGCTTGCGCTTTTTCAGCTCGTCGAACATCAAGTCCACCGGATTTTTGAAGTCCTCATCGTCCTCACGCACCTCCATCGCATTGATAAATTCAATGAGCGTGGAGAAGTTCTGCTCCTCCACCGGCGCTTCATAGTGGATGTAGCCGATGAGGGCGGTGTAGAGCAGCGTTTCCGCTTTCACCCAGAAATCGTCACCGGCTTTGCCCTCGCCCTTGGTGTTGGCGATCAGCGTCGTGACCAGCTTCAAAATGTCCTTTTCCGAGTGGATGTAGGCGAACGGGTTGTAGTGCATGGACTTCTTGAAGTTCAGGGAATTGAGAATCTTGATCTGATACCCGTTCTTTTGCAGCGCATGGCCGCAGGAAACCACGATGTCCCCTTTGGGATCGGTGACGACGAAGCTGGTGGGATAGGTTTTTGATGTGCATTGGAGCAGATTGGGCTTCAACCAAAAGCGGGTCTTGCCCGAACCGCTGCCGCCGACGATCAGGACATTTTTGTTCCGCGCCGTTTTTGGGTCTTTGGGGCGGCTGTTCATCGTCAGCCGCTCCGTCTGCGTGAGAATGATGTTGTTCTCAAATGCGGGATCGACGTAGGGCTTGATGTCCTCGGCGGTTCCCCAACGGGCGCTGCCGTACTCCAGATTTTTGCGGAATTTCTTGGCATTTTTGCCCTTGATATAGACCGCCAGTCGAATGGCGATGGCGGCGGCAACGCCCACGCACAGGTCAATGGGATGAAAGCTGGGGACAAGGGAGTGAAACGCTGTGTTCAGACCGGTCATAATGTTCAGGAGCTTCGTGGAAGCGTCTGAACCGGGAGCCAGCCGCACCGCCTCGCTGACCTTGGTGGCCAGCAGTGCGATGAACACATACGGGATGTTGGGAAGGATGAGATTTTTGACGTTGACTTGCTTCATCGTTCCAGCTCCTTCCGCTTTGTCCTGTCCACCACAGCCGCCTGAATGAGCGACTTGAAGTGTTGCAGCTTTTCCAGCACCGAGGGGCGTTCCGCCTTCCTGACCTGTTTGGCAGTGTATTCCTTGAACGCGGCGGTCATGGCGTCGGCGTCCGGCGCTTTGAAGAACACCATGTACCGCTTTTCGCCCTTGACCTTGAATGGAGCGAAGTCAATGCCATACTTCCGGGCAATCCGGTTGAATGAGCCGATATTCTGATCGGTGACTTCAATGCTCTGCAATCCCTTATCCTTGGCGGCAAGCTGCTTGACGGTCATTTTTCCGTGGGGATTGGCCTTGCCGTGCTGATATTTCTGATAATCGTTTTTTAGCTGCTCCAGCAGCTTGGCAACGGCCTTGCGAAATTCCTGTTCACCTAGCTTTCCGCAGGAGATCATCAGGGATACGATTCTCTGTTCAACTTCTTCCTGCATGACTTATCACGCTCCTTTCCTCCGATTTGCAGGGAGAATGCCGGGACACTAAGGCGGTACCACCAGCCGGTGCAGAAGATGCTCATTCATTTCTGCGCCCCTGCCCCTTGACGGTTAGGATGCCGTCCAGCGTGGTGGCGGTGATCCGCAGGCGCTCGGCCACGGCGATGTCATTTTTCACGCTTTCATCTACGGTGCTGCCGCAAACCACCAGCACACGAGCGCGGCGCAGATACTCCCGCGCCATGTCGATGCAGTCCTTGTGCTCCTGCGGAATCTCATCGCGTAGGAACAGCGGCAGAAACAGCGTGGGGCAGATGGGCGAAAAGCCCGCGTCATAGACCGCCCTGCAATACTTGGCGGCATTTTCGGTGTTCTCAAACTCGTTCTCGCTCCACGGAGCGGTGATGTAGGCAAGGGGGCGTTTCATCGGTATCAAATCCTTTCTCCCGGAATCGGGCATGAAAAATGACGGCCTTTAGGGGCCGCCGTGAAAATCGTGATTGACCAGCATGGCATAGTGGTTGTCGATGGTGGAAACGGAATTGAACAGCGCCGCCATGAGATAGGCTTTCGTGTTCCAGACGCGGGTGGTGTTCTCGCGGATACCGTCCATGACCTTTTCGATGTGCATGGAGGTGATCTTTTCAAAGCGCTGTTGCACGAAGCCGGTGGGATACTCCGCATCCCGCCCGATCTTGACTGTGGGGCTGCGGTTCATAGCGACCTCCAGCATAATCTCCACAAGCTCATCAAGCTGCATCCAGTCATACTGCTGACAGAGAATGTCGTATTCGATTTGCTCTCTGATCTCCGCTTTTTTCTCAAATCCGTCCGTCATTCCGTCCGCCGCAGGCAGAAAGAATGAATGAGTGCTTGATAGATCAGTATTTGATTTTTGAGTATTAGATTTCTTAGTATTTAATTGCGCGGGATTATCCGTATCCGGTGCCTCCGTATCCGGGTTATCCAGATACGGGTTTTCCGTATCTGGTAAAGTCGTATCCGGTGGAGAGGGCTTTCGGGGCTTCTCGAAGATGGTGTACTCCGTGTCGGAAATGCGCCCGTCCTTGCCGCGAAGCTGACGGCGGATGATGTAGCCCGCCAGCTCCAGCTCCTTGAGCGTTTTCCCGATGGCGTCCACGCCCTCCTTGCAGATTGCAGCCAGCCCCCGCGTGGTGTAATTCCACTCGTCGGGGAGGGAGAGCATCATGGAGAGCAGCCCCTTGGCTTTCAGGGAAAGATTGCTGTCTTTCAGGTGATGGTTGCACATCACCGTGTAATCCCGCGTCCGTTCAACGCGAAATACAGCCATATTGCTTCAATCCTTTCCGCAGGGCAGTCAACCTGTTTGGCCGTCCTCCTCGGCAAACCGCGTATCCAGCCGCTTTACGCTCCAGTTCTGCTTGAACTGTCCCAGTGGGCCGGTGCCGAACTGCGCCAGCGCACGGCGATCCAGCTCCAGCAGCTTTTCCCACAGCTCCGGGTGATGCTTTCGCAGCTTCCGCAGCTCGTCGATACGCTGGAACGGGCAGCACCAGCAGGACGCACGGTGGTAAATCTCATACAGTCCGCCGAAGTCAAAGCCACGATCGTAACAGGCTTGGAGCGCCTGCGCCTCCGTGATGCCCCATTCCACGAGGGGATACCGCTCATTCTTGCAGCGCCACTCTTCATCGGCGGCGATGCCGACGTAGTGGATCGCGCCCAGCTCGCCTTTGAGCCGGTTGACCTCCTTGGTGATGAGGTGCGTTTTGAGCTGCCCGGTACACCAGCGGACGCGGATTCCCGGCCAGCCGTTGCCGTAGGGCGGGATGCCCAGCTTTGCACGGTTTTCCAGACTGCGGGGCTTCTGCTTGGGTTCGTCGAACATCAGGTATTCAAAGCCCTTGGGATGCCGCAGCGTGGTAATATGGATGCCGCGCTCTCGGAAAAGATGCTCGTCCAGTTTGGCAAGGTGTTCGTACATTTCCGGGAACTCCATGCCGGTGTCCGCTGACAGCACCATATTGATGGGCATATCCCGTTCGATCATCAAAAGCAGCATGGCGGTACTGTCCTTGCCACCGGACAGGCTGACGGCGTGAAACTGCTTGCCGTTTGCGTTCTGAATGGTTTCCCGCATGGGGAAGCCGCTCCGTTTTCACTCCTTTCCCGCATCACAGCTCATAGATGGGCTGCTCATGTTCGTAGTAGGGATCGCACAGGGCGGCAAGCTCGGCCACCAAGTCCTCCAAATCCAGAGAAATCTCGCTGTCTGCCCAATCGCTGCCCTTGTAGACGCGATACTCGGTGACGTATTCGCCTTCTCCGGCGTTCACGCTGAATTTGGCAACAACGGCAAAGCCCATATCCTCCAGCAGCCACAGCTCCATCGACCGGGCGGCAAACACCGCGCCGATATAGCTGTCACCCACGTCCTCATAGAGAAGCGTCGCTCGCTGCTTGAACAGCTCAGCGCTTCGATAGTCCAAGCTCAGCGCATTTTTGCCGTCTGCGCGGTAGGCATAGACCGTTTCAGCCTTGTTCCAAACGGCTTGCAGCAGGGCGTGATAGTCGATGTTTTCCAGAAACTCGTCGATCTCCGTTTCCGTGTAGCCGACCTCCGTACCCTTGCGGAACAGCGTGGTCAGCGCTTTTTCCAGCTCTGTTACTCTGCTCATAGTAATTCCTCCAATCACTTTCGTGACGCCGCTTTTTCCGGTCAGGGAGGATATGCCCCTCAATGACGGCGGCGTGTTTGCGGATTTTGATTTCTCCGCGTTTCTCGGATGCCTGCGCCTTGGCATATCCTACGTCGGAGAGAAACAGCCGCAGCCGTTCGCCCTTTTCACCCACAGGGGATTTCCACGACAGGACATCAAAAATAATCATGTGGCGGGTTTCGTCCATAAAGCGCTCCAGCGCAAGGATGCTGTGCCCGCCGACAAAATCATCAGCGTTCATATTCGGCACCTCGCGCTCTGATCTGAAAGGCGGCAAGCCCGTAACGGGCGATCAGAGTGGCGTTGACGATTAGGCGCAGCGCCTCCGGGTCGATCACCTCCGGTTCTGCTAAGTCCGCCATCGTGACCGCCTCCGTCTTGTCGCAGAGGTCGCGTGCCGCCATGAACAGCGCGTAGTTGTGCGGCGAGGTGTTTTTCAGCACCGCATAGCCGAACTCGATCCCGTCCTTGCAGAAGCAATTTGCCGTGCGGCGGTAAATGTCGTCATTAGAGGTCAGCAGGTACATGGCCGCATAGTAGGCGTTGGTGTCTCTGCGGCGGCGATAGCCCTGCGCGGCGCACTGATACTGCATCCTGCGCTCATGCTGCTCGTTGCTCCAAAGGCTTCCGGGATAGTGCTTGATCAGCAGGTTCAGGCGCGAGGACAGGCGGCGGTCGCGGGGGAATGTTTCCATGACGGCCTCGCGGTAGCCGACCACACCGGCCTCGATACGCTCGGCCAGCCACGGGCAGCGCAGGGTGGTACAGCCCAGCTTTTTCACATACTCGGTACAGAGCTGGCAGCTCACATCTTTGGGCGTGTATTTGAACGTGTTGATATACATGGCGTCCTCCTTTTGGCATGAAAATAGCGGACAAACAAACTGCTTGTCCGCTCATCGGCTCTGATCGCGCTGGCGCTTTTTCTGCCATGCGTCCAGTAATTTGAAGATGGTGTTCTCAATCTGAAATGGGGTATAGGAACGTGGGAAATATTTGCGGAGCTTTTCACCGGAAAGGGTGATGTCGTTCTTCTCCGGTTTCTTCTGCTCCATCATAATGGAGAGCATGGTGTCCTCGTTCAGCTCGCCGCTCTGACTGAGCTTTTTCATCCGCTGCGCCTGCGAGAGCGAGGGGGTGGTCTGTTCGCTGTCGATGGTTTCCAGAAGCAGCCCTTGTTCCTTGGGTGTCAGCGCCGCAAGCTGATAGGCGGGACTGAGGGCGATTTTCTTCTCGTCCACCATCTGCTGAAGCTCCGGGACTAACTGCGTCAGGGCGATGTAGTTGCGGATGGTATCTCCGCTCACACCGGCATCCTGACCAACTTCATCATCGCTGCGGAACTTCGCCGAAATTTTCGGCGAAGTCAGATCCGTTCGTGCGCCCTGCCGCTTGATGGCCTCCATCTTCATCTTGTAGGCTTTGGCGCGTTCGGATGGAAGAATATTCTCGCGCTGGAGGTTGCTGTCCACCATGATGATGGTGGCAGCGTCCCGGTCGATGTTGCGGACAATGACTGGCATGGTAGTCAGTCCTGCCAGCTCACAGGCGTGTTTGCGGCGGTGGCCTGCAATCAGTTCATAGCCGCCGTCCTCCCGTGGCCGCGCCAGCGCGGGGACGAGGACGCCGTATTCCTTGACGCTTTCGGCGGTTTCCTGCATGGCCGCATCCTCCCGCACCTGAAAGGGATGATCCGGGAACGGATGCAGCTCAGAGAGCGAAATCTGAACAACTACTTCCTGCTGCGGTTTCGGCTTTTTGGATGGCGCGGGCTTTTTGCCCGGTTCCTTCTGCACGGTTTTTTCAGGCATTGTGTTCCTCCTATCGGCATCTGATTTTGGGTACAAAAAAAGGACATTTCTTCTTTGCAGAGGAAATGTCCTGATTTTTTGGACAGGCTGACAGCCTGCCCAAACGGTATTTAGTTTTTGTCGTTACTATAACACCCCCTACGATATAACTACTTCGCGGCTCGATTTTTCGGTTTGGAAAAGGATGAAAAACCTTGCCAGATAACCGAAAACCCTTGATATACGGGGCTTTTCCGGTTTGTCGTAATTATACCGTAAGGGCACACCTTCGCCACGCTGGCGCTGGAAAACGGCATGGATGTGAAAACGCTCTCCGCCATGCTGGGCCATATGTCGGCAGCCACCACACTGGACATCTATACCCACATCACCGACGATATGCGGCTCACGGCCGCCGCCAACATCGACCGCGGCATCGGCAAGGCAGCGCCGCAGGAAGACGTTTCAGAGCCAGGGCAGGAAACTGCCCCAGCCCAGGCGGAAAAGCCGAGTATGACCGATTTCAAGCCCTACGTGGGCCGCAAGCGCAGGTCCGGTACCGGCTGTGTCAGCGAGATCAATGACCACCTCTTCGAGGGACGCTACTCCCCCAAGTGGCCCGATGGCAAAAAGCACGCCCGCAATGTCTATGCCCATACCCGCGAGGAGTGCGAGGAGAAGCTCAAGGCACTGATTGTAGAGATGAAAGCGGAGATCGCGGAAGCACAGCGGCTGAAGAATTTGGGCGAGGGTGATGGGCGACCGACAGAAGGGAAAAAGTAGAATAAAGGAAACGAGGCCCAAGGGGCAAAATCATGGTCCCTTGGGCCTCATTTTCATTGTGGGAAAGATGAAGCATTAGAAAATGCTATTAATATCGGCTGCAATAGCATTACGGATTTTCCTATAGCTATATGGATATTTTGCAGGAGTCAGAGCCCCTAATACTTGCAAAGTTTTATCAGGCTCCTTAATTGACTCACAGCGGTCAACTAAAAGCGCCTTGTACGCATTATCATTATTAGGAACACCCATTACTCTGCAATACTCTGCTCGTCCTCCTGTACTTGCAACAAGATCCATTTCTAAACAATATTGCATAGGGTATAGTTTGTAAGCAGCGCAGTATTCAAATAGCTTAGAATAGGATTGCTTGAGTTTGGATGAAAGCTCGCATCGACTTGTCTCACTATTCCAGATTGAATTAATTACCGGATTATATTGGTTAGCGTTGTTTTTGTATTCAGGTAATTGTGTAATAGGGTTTCTGCTATTAGAAAGCTTATCATTCTTATATTGTGTCAAGAAATCTTTGTCAACAACCATCGAGAAGGGAATGTTTAAAGATTTAAGTAGAAAATACGGATACTTTAAGTTTTTAATTCCATCCAAGTTTAAAACGCTAACAAAAAACATCTTTTCTTGGAGCACATCTCTCAATAATTCAGATATTACTTGGGCATCAGTGGGACTTTCAACGACAATAACATATTTTGCAAAGAAGAAGTCACTATTTCTGTAACGAAAAAAACGATTATGTTTATATTCATCCAAGTTGTACTTATCCCAGAAATTGCCTTCCAATTGAGAAAACTCTGTATGGAAGCCCCTGCGAGAATCAAAAGTTCTTCTTGCTAAAATAATATTTTCGTGATTCAATTCATCAACAATAACTGTGGAATGTGTGGCGAAAACAGCCTGCACCTCTGAGTCTTGGCGATTATGTTGAATTGACGCAATCAACTTTTTTGAGCATGCGGATGTAAATTAGTTTCTGGTTCTTCAATTCCTAAAATGACATTAACCCCATTCAACTTAGCCAGAGCACGATATAAGGCAATGACAGAGAGGCTTTTGATTCCACTTCCGTATTCGGTAACGGGAAAAGAACTGTTACTATCCACTATGTTGATACCAACCTTGTTAAGAAATAGCGAATAATCTATTGTATCAATATAATCAAATCTGTATTTTTCATCATCGCTAAGTAGACTGGATAGGGCCAACTCGTGTTCGATTTTCGAAAAAATATTATTTTTTAGTTTTTCAGCAACACGTGTGACTTGAACGGAAATATTGTCTCTGAGTTGCGTGTGGTGTTGAGAGTATTCAGTAAGAACTCTCTGGAATATAGAATTCTCGGTCCAAGTTAAATCACGATTACTGCGGCTGGCAGGAATATAGATATAGTCGATGTCCTTTTTTAGCTCTGTGAGAAAATCGTCATCAACTGGGATTGCTCCGGCTGCTATTTGACAGGATAAGATGCGTTTTCGCGTAGTCGCACCATAAGCATACTTCAACTCAAGGCATAACTTATTTCCCAAAAGCTTGTTTGCATAAATTTCTCTATCAGGGATAGCTTCGAATATTAGAACAATTTTGGTGGTTGTTCTAACGGCGTATTGGTGAGCGTTGTTAAGGAAATAAGCTTGCTCATACTCCCAATTAAATACACTATTCAAAGCGCGTAGCAATGCGGTCTTCCCGGCGTTGTTCTCTCCTATAACAGCTGTCACTTCACTAATATGCAAGCGGCACTCCTTGATTGAACGAAAGTTGTCAATTCGAATTTCAGTTAATTTCATAATACCAGAGCTCCCTGATACAAATAACTTAATGGCAACCTACACAGTCACTTTGATTACTTTAAAATTTATTATACTGCAATTCGGCAAAAAATACAATATTAAGTCTGCGCTTGTCGAAAAGATATGTTGAGAATGACAACCTCGGTATTTGCGCCGCAATAGACAAAGAATAAGAAAAAGCCCTCTGAAATTAGCAATTTCAGAGGGCTTTTGGTCCGAGTAGTGCGGCTCGAACGCACGGTCTCCTGGTCCCAAACCAGGCGCGATACCAACTTCGCTATACCCGGATATTTAATTTCTGCCATTATATCACGGTGGGGGAGAAAATCAAAGATTTTTCTGTCTGTGGTCATTCCTGTGGTCAAAGCTGCTTTTGTGCCGTTTTCAGCAACCGGGAAAAACCTGCTATCGCCTGTGTCGCAAGGCTTTGCGGCGTTTCGCCCTGCCCCGTCCCGGATACCGCCACGGCACTCCCAAACCAAGCGCGCTACCATCTGCGCTACACCTCGGTGTTCCGTTTTAAAAGCGAGTGTGTCCCATAAAACGTATTATACCCCAGAGGGGGAGAAAATGTCAAGTGTCGGCGCGTGCAAAAACGCGTTGGCAAACCCGGCGCGGTATGGTACAGTAAACGCGCAGACACGCAATTCGACCATTCGCGCGCGTCTGCCGGATCAACCGAAAAATAATGACGGATGCGAAATCTTCTGCATGAATGGCAAAGCTGCCGAACCGCGCGTTCGGGGGCTTATGCTGCTCGTGCCGGAAGATTTTTTGTTTTCCGGCGGGCAGATTTTCGCCGATGACATCGACGTCTTGCTTCCGGAAACGTGGCTTTCCGAGCAGTGGAGCGCGTTTCAAACCCTGCTGCAAGCGGAGGATTGGCGCCTGATCGACGCGCACGAGCACACGTTTGAAAAACGTGGCGTGCACTGCTCCTTTGCCGCGTTAGAGGAGCTCGAGACCTTCGCCGGGGTTCCGATTCCAGAAATCGAAACGCGCACGGAAAGCGGCGCAAAGTACCGTCTGCTCTCCGTAAAACAGTACCTCGCCGTCTACAAAGCCTCCGCAAAAGACGGCTACCGCGTGAACACCCGCGGCAAAAAAGACGCGGAGAAAATCGCGCTGCTGGAAAAACTGGTGTAAAAAAAGGAACTCTCTGCATCATCGCGGGGAGTTCCTTTTTAAAACACATGCGTGGGAATCTTTTTGTTACTGAAAAAATAGGCGGTCATGGTTTAAGCTTCACCACAACCACCCCGCCGCGCTGTTCTGCGGTGCAAAAGCCGCTTTGCGCTAAGACCTCGTTTATCGGCACAAAGCCGTTTGAAATCGGCGTGCCGCACGGAATGCGGTGCATTTTTCCGCCGAGCACAATGTGCAGCGTGTCTTCGAGCAGCTCGCACCCGCCGCCGAGCAGGGTGAGGAGCGGCAAAAGGCGCACGCAGCCGTTTTGCAGCACAGGTTCGTCAAACAGCATCGGGATGCCGCCGATCTCGGCCTTGAACGGGTTGTTTGCGAACAGCAAAACGGTCTTAGCTTGCAGGCGGTTTTCAAGGGTCTGCACGTTTTGAAACAGCGCGGGGCTTTGCGCTACTTCGTCCCAGCGGTGCAGCTCGCGAAAGGAAAGGTCGTCCTGCGGCGTAAACGTGTTCGGCGTCGTTTTGCGGTGCAGGCCGAATGTGAAATCGACCTGGTGCCATGTGCCGTTCGGTGCCCATACCGCGTTCCACGCGTGCGGGCCCCAATCCGTACCGGAGTAGCCTTCGCCGCAAACGTACCGCGCCAAAATGCCAAGGTGCGGCAAAATCACCATGGAAAGCGCGGCGATTGCCTGGCACACGCCCTGCCGCGTTTGCAAAAGCCCCACAGCGGCGTGGTCGCGCGTAGCACCGGTCTTTTTGTAGACGAAAAAGCGTTTCAGCCAGCTTTGATAAGCCGCAATCACCTGAAAGAAGTCGGTGCTTTCCGGCAGACCGCGCTTTATGCTTTCCGCAATATCCGCCGCAACGCACCGCAGGTCGTTCACCTCTTTGCCGGTGCTCATGTACCGCGCGTTGACCGTCACGGTCAGCGTTCGCTTTGCAAAGTCGTGCACGTAGCGCGTGTTTGTTTTCAGCATTTGCGCACACGGAAACGATGAAAGCGTCATGCAGCTTTTCACGGCTTTTTTGGCGCTTTCCATGGGCTCTGCACCAAAAAGCGAAGCAGGGCAGCTCAGTGAAAAATCACGCAGAAGCGCGTTTTCCGCCATCATCATGGCAGAAAGAAAGCCGTCTGCGGATTTTGGAAAGAATTTCATGCGTCTCCCTCCGTTTTTAGCATGTCAAGGCGGTCTAAAAGGTCAAGCTTTGCGGTGATGTGCTTTTTGAGCGCGCGGGGCGATAAAATCTCTCCTGTCAGCCAAACGCCTTTCAGCGTCTCTTCGCGGCTTTCGAGCGCCCAGCGGATGAACTCCGCCGTGTCAATCCCCATAGGCTCAAAGTTCAGTGCGCCCGGGGAGAGAAACAGCATCTCGCCGCGCTTTGCAAACGCAGTATCGATGCGGGAGACGGCGAAAAGGCCGCCGTCTGCAAGGTCGCCGAGGAAAAGCAACTCAGAAAACGGCTTGTTGTCTTTTGTGTTGCGGGCGAAAAGCTGCCCGCCGCCGTAAAGGTGCAGCAGGCCGCCCGCACAGGAGACCGTTTCGCAGTGGCAAACAAGGACGCCGAGCATGGAATCCGGCAGAATGCGAAACGCTTCTGCGGCGTTATGGCCCGCGCCGTATTCCGCCGCCGAAACGGTAAGAAATGCGCGGCTTTCTCTTAAAAGGTCTGTGAAAATCTTAGTGTTCGGGGTCATAGTTTTCTCCTTATATCACGCGCACGCGCACTTTTGCACCGTCGGGCAGGCCGCGCATCTGCCAGCCCATGTAAGAGCCTGCGCCGCGGTTATCCGTGCCCGCAACGTACATCACGTGCGCACCTGCGCCGCCCTCTTTAAAGCACGCGCAGGGGTATTCGTCGCGGTCCCAGATGCGGCTCGCCTTGACCGGCGCAAGGGAGGCCTTTCTGCGCTCTGCCGCGCCGCCGCGGTCCAGCGTCAGTATATCCGGAAAGCCGATGTCCTGCGCCACGCGGATGTGCTCGGCGGTCTCGGGGTACAGTGCGCTGTCCACAATGCAGACGAAAACGGGCGCGTCACCGTGGTTTGAAGCCGTTATGCTGCCGGAGTCGGGCGAAAGTGCAATGCGGTTCAGCTTTTTCAGATAAACGCCGCAGCGGTGCAGAGCATCGCTTACGTGCATTTCGGATTGACGGCTTTCCTGTGCCCATGCGGCGGAAAGCGCACCGCCGGCTAAAATGCAGCGCTCGTTCAGGGCCTCCAAGGCGTCCAGTTTGACGCGCAGGCGGGCGGCCTCCGGGTTTTCTGCCGTATTACCGGTTTCTTCGTCCGTATAGGAAGTAGCTTCTGCGTCTGCAAGCGCACGGCGGCACTGCTCGGTTTCCAGCGCCACGCGTGCCAACACGGAGCCCAGCGCGAACGAAACGCGGGCGGTCACATCGGCGCGGTCGCGGTCAAAGGCCGCAAGCGTATTCATGGCGCTGTCCACCGCGCAGAGCAATACGTTTACGTCGCTCATATCACAAAGCGCGCAGCTTTGCGGCCAGCACGGAAATATACTGCACCGCGTCGTTCAGCGCAAGCAGCTGTGCGCGGGCTTCACCGGCGTAAAGCTCTACGCGCTCGTGTAAGAGGTCGTACTGCGGGTCGTGCCAGTTTGTTTCCTGTGCCGCGCAGCTTACCGTAAGCGCATTATAAAGCGATTCCAGCTCCGCGCTGCGCGCCGCAAGCTCCATGCCGAATTTTTCAAGGGAATCAATGTCGTGTACCACAACGCTTCCGTTTGCCATAACGATGCCTTCTTTCAAGAATAAATGTCGGTGTCTATGTGTGCAAGTTCGTGCTCTGTGCCGAAGATGAACGCGTAAATGTCCTGCTCGGTCTCCTGCATACGGCGGCAGAGCTGCCAAAGCGGCAAAAGGCAGTCTTTTTCGATCTCTGCATATTTGCGGTCGTCCCAGTCGTCCTTTATGCGCTCAAGCTGCCGCAGGTAAACCGTGAGCGCGTCCGTGCCCGTCATGCTTCACCCGCCGGGCGAATGGAGCGGCTGATGTACAGCGGGTACGGGAAGATCTTCGCGTTTTCACCGCCGATCTCCGGGCGGTTTGTGTTGCAGACGAGCGTGTATGGCGTATAGTCGTTCAAAACGCGCGGGGTATAGGCTTCGTTTTCAAGGTTCAAAAGGTCAAGCGCGAATTTCATGCCGACCAGCGTTACAAAGCCGATGTCCGTAGAGGTGCCTGGCTCAAAATGAAGGCGTTCGCGGGCCTCTGCTTCGCCAAAATAATCGCCGTGCGTGTCGCGCGCCGGGGCGTCCTTTAAAAGCGCGGAGAAGGTCTCGCCGTAGGTTTTCATGCCGCGGTTTGGGATGTGGTAGAACACCTCGCCCGCGTGGGCGCGTGCCCAGCAGCCTACGGCAATAAACGGCACGCCGAGTGTGTTGGAGAGCGCATTTGCAAGCGCATTCGCGCTTCTGTCATCTGCCGTCGCAAAGACAATGCCGTTCTTGCCGAGATTTTCAAAGAGAGAAAGCGGTACGTTTTCCAGCTTGCCGCGGAAAGCCGTCACTTCGGCTGCGGGGTCAATGTTCAGAATATCCTCGCGCAGAAGGTCAGCCTTAAAGCGGCCGAGGTCGCGCATACCGTGCGTGTGGCGGCAGATGTTGTGCGGCTTTAAAATGTCGTCGTCGATGAGCAGAAATCTGCCCACACCGGCGCGGGCCAGTTCCAAAGCGGCGCGTGCGCCCACAGAGCCGCAGCCGATGATAACGGCGAATTTTTTCAGCATCTCGGCAGATTCAAACAGGCCCGTGTTGCGACTGAAAAGGTCGTGGATGAGCGTAAAGCTGTCCACCGTCAGCGTGCTTTTCGCTTCGTCGCAACGGTTGAAAAGCCAGCCGCCGTCCTTATAGGTGCCAAAGTAATCGTAGCCCGTCAGCACCACGTTTTCACTCAAAAGTGCCGTGTATGCAGTACCCGATACGATCAAACCGCGGGTGGTGTGGTCGGGATTTTTGAACGTATCGGCATAGGTCTCATCGGTAGCCAAAAGGTAGTAGTAGCCGGTGTCTGCGCTGCCCGCGCCGGTCACTTCACCCACATAATCATTGCCGGGCAAAGCCGTGTCGGAAAGTCCCAGCACGCCCACGTGCTCCTTTGCCGTATCCGTCTGCTCCTCGCGCAGGCTCTCGCCGAGCTGCACGGTGCCGTACGTGCGCGGGTCAAACGCGTTTAGCAAACGAAACGCCTCGTCAAAGTCGCCGGACTGTAAGTCAACGTCCTCTTTTTCCGTATTTTCCGGCAGGCGCTCGGAAAGTGCGTTTAAAAGTGACACGGTTCTGTCGTGTTCGGATAGGTCAGCCGGAATTTGTCTGATAAGCTCACGGCGTGTGATGATGATTTTTTCCACAGTTAAGCCTCCTCGGGGTCAAAAATTTCAGCTTGCAGGCGGTCTTTGTTCTTTAAAAGCGCCTCAGATGTTGTCAGCTCCAAAAAGCCGGTACCCGCAAAGTATTTGTCGCCGACCATGACCGGCACGGTGCGATATTCGCCGTTTTTACTGAGGTAATAGCATGTCAGGCGCGCAGTGGGGTCGAGATTGACGAGCATCGAAACCGCACCGTTTCCGATGACCTCGGCAAAGCTGTGATTTGTGCGGTCGTCGTCGCTTGAAAACGTGTCGAGCGAGCCGGGGTGGCGGTGCCAAAGCCCCAAAAGGCACAGCCCGTGCCGATATAAGCGCGAAAGCACCGGGTAAATGTGGTTGTGGTAGTTATTATCCATCTCATGGTGAGCGTGCGTGTGAAGGGTGTAAACGCCGGGGTCACTCGCTTCCGCCACATACCACACGCCGTTTTTCACGTTGCCGAAGAAAATGCCGCCCGTCTCCAACGGGTCGCGTGAATACACCTCGCTCAGAACAGAGAGATACGCGCGGTTTGAAAGCACTACGCCGCGGCAGTCGGCAGCTTTGTCGGATTCAAACGGGTGGTCGGCGCGCTTTAACGCCTTGCGCTGCGCCTTCAAAAGCTTTTTGCGCTTCTTGTTTTTCTTGCCGGAAAGCACCGGCGGGGTCGAAAAGAGTTTCATAAAAAAGCCTCCGTTAAATCTTCCCATGCGCCTGGAAATCCTTCCATGCTTCCGGCTTGCGGATGGCAAGCTCAAACACCATCAGCCAGCGGTAGGCAAAGCGGAAGGAGGTCACGGCGCTCGTGGTGCAGGTGTCCTCCGCATGTACGTCCGCCACGTCGCTGGAGCAAATATAGCGCTCGCCGCGGTTGTCCGTCAGCGTGTGCGGGATGAGTTTTTTGCCGTCCGCATCCAGCGGAATGTGCGGCAGCATGTTGACGATTTTCTGCAATTCGCCGAGCGTCGGCGAAACAAGATACGGCTTCACGGAGGAAGAATAGCGCACCTTCGGGTGGTCGGGGTCGTAGACAAGCTTCATTGTGTATGTCATGGTGTTAAAGCCGCGGCCGAGGTTCGGGCGGGTCTTCACAAGCCAGTACATGCGGCCGTCTGACATAAAATGCGGTTGCATGTTCGGGTCGTTGAATTCCTTGCGCATGGCGGCGACTTCCGCGTTATAAAGCGCCTTGTTCGTCTTGTACCACTGCTGCACGGGCGCGGAAACGATCGTCTTCGGAATAATGGATTTCTTGCCGTCGGTCTTCTCCGGCGTTTTTGCCTTTTCCTCGGGCTGTTCTTCCGGAAGCGGCTCAGGCTCCTTGTGCAGCTGCTCGATAAGGTCGCCCACGGTGTCCTTTTCAGGCGCGGAGACCACCGTGTGCGGAATGATTTCCTTTTTCGTCTTCACCGGCGCTTTCGGCTCGCTGCCCGGTGCGGGCTTTGCGCGCTTTTTCGGGGCAGAGGCGGGGCTCAGCGTGCCGTCCGGGTTCATCTGCAGGTCTTCGCCGCTTGTCAGCAGGTCATAAACGCGGTCAAGCTCGCTTTTCGCAGCGGAAACGACCGTCTTCGGAATGATGGATTTTTTGCCCTCGGTCTTTTCCGGCTGTTCTGTTTTTTCCTCGGGCTTCTCTTCCGGGATCGCCTCAGGTTCCTTGTGCAGTTGCTCGATGAGGTCGCCCACGGTGTCCTTTTCGGGCGCAGAGACCACCGTCTTCGGGATAATAGATTTCTTGCCGCTGTCCTTCATTTCCGGCTTCGGTTCTGCCGTGCCGGGGATCTCGCTCTCGCGGCGGATCTGGTTCACAAGGTCGCCTACGGTGTCTTCGGGTGCGGAAAAATACACGTGCGGGATAAAAGTTTTCATAAAAAAAGCTCCTTCAAAGTTCATTTAGGCTTGCCGTTTTCGGCTTCCACCTGATCTACGAACCGTGAGGAGCGTTTTTTATAGTCAAAATTAAATTTTCAAGTTTTTAAAGCGCCTTCAAATATGCCGCCATGTCAAAGTCCTCCAATTTCGAGTCCTTTCGCAGATACAGCGGGTGGTGCGGGTGTCCCTTTTTAGAGGGCTTGCCTGCCTGATACCACTTTGCACGGAATGCGTCGCCGATGGCCGTCATGTCCGCAAGGCAGGTTTTGAGATAATCGCGTTTTTCCACAATCGTGCCCCATGCCGCCCAAATGCCGGGTTCTCCGCCGCTGCGCGAAAGCACCCAGCGGAACGCGTTCATGTTTTCCTCGTGCAGCGCACGGTTAAACGCCTTATCCATGTGGTCGGGGTTCGTCGCACGCTGCGCGTAGACGTTGAACATGATAAACGAGTCAAACCCGTTAAAAAGCGCAATGCGCTCTACGGATTTCAGTGTGTTGTCGAGGTTATCCGGCTCCGCCGTCGAGGGGTTGATGCCGATGGTAATGAGCGGCTTTTTGCCGGCGGTACCCAGTATGTAACGGTACTCGGAGTAAAAATCCGGGATATAAAGCCATTTTTCGCGGTCGTAAACGGCGCTTTCTTCGCGGTGCTTCTGCGCTTCTTCAAATGTCAGAATTTCGGTGTGCTGCGTGTCGCTTTTCGGAATGTGCATGTCGGTCTCCTTTTGTCCCAAATCGTCGTCTTTTAAAAGATTATACCGCGTTTCACACCGCCTGCAAAGCTGTTTTTTCGCTTTTCTTTTCGCGGTATAAAAGATAAAGCCCGCAGAGCAGAGAAAGCACCTCCGCCGTCGGCACGGCAAGCCACAAGCCCGTCAGCCCGAATATATTTGCAAGCACCACCGCACACGGCACAACTAAGATCACGCCGCGCAAAAGAGATAAAACAGCCGCGTTCCGGCTGCGCTCCGCCGCCGCAAACCGCGCGATAAGCAGCAGATTCACGCCGCTCACAAGATAGTTTAAGAAGTACAGCATCAGGCCCGGCACGGCAAGCGCCGTCAGCTCCGCGCTGCCCTTGCTGAATACCGCCGTCACCTGCTGCGGGAAGAGCAAAGCGCCCACGGTAAACAGCGCGCCCAGTAAAACCGCCGTCACAACGCCGCGCCGCGTCTGCTTTGTAAGCGTTCTGCGGTCCTGTTCCGCAAACGCAATGCTGATCAGCGGCTGCACGCCTTGCGCCGCGCCGGTCAACACCGCCGTTGCCACAAGCGCCACGTTTGCAATGATGCCGTAAGCCGCAACACCCGTGCTGTCCGCAAGTGATAATAGCAGATAGTTAAATATCAAAATAACGACTGTCGAAGAAAACTCTCCGATGAACGCGGAAAAACCCGCCGCAGAAATTTTCGAAATTTCCTCAAAAATACGGTGCTTCCCGATGTGATACCCGCGCTTTCGCGTCAGGCAGATCGCTACGCCGAAAATCGGCGACATGCCGGTCGCAAGCACCGCACCCAGCATACCGGCGTTCAAGACGCACACCATGTACCAATCCATCACAATATTCGCAAAAGAGCCCGTCAGCATCGCCGCCATCGCGCGCCCGGGCGCATCGTCGTTGCGCGTGAACGCCGTTAAGATGTTATTCAAAATAAAAAACGGCGAAAACAGGCAGCAAACCTTCAAATAGACGGTTGTCGGCTGTAAAACCGTGCCGGAAGCGCCAAGCAATCTTGCCAGATGCTCCGCCCCGAACACGCCGCACAGCACATAAATGAACGACAAAACGGCGCCCATCAGTAAGCTTGCCGTAAATACGCTGTCTGCGTTTTCGTCGCCGCGCGTGTGCCGCAGCGTGTACCGCACACCGCCGCCAATGCCGATGAGCAGCCCCGTGCCGTTGATGATACCGTAGATCGGCAGCGCGAGGTTTAAAGATGCCAACCCGTCCGCACCGATGTAATTTGCAATGAAAAATGTGTCCGCCAAAATGTAGACGGAAAGCCCCAGCATGCCCAAAACGCTCTGGGAAACAAAACGAAGATATTTGCGCATAGTCCCTCCAAAACAAAACGTGCCCGCAGAAAACCTGCTGAGCACTTTAAAAGCGCAGACCTATCGGTTTTCTGTGGGCACGTTCTTCCGCCTACCCGGTGGCAGACGGCGTGTTCCTGTTGATTTCTAAGGTACTATACCACATTTTCGTTTGCATTGCAAGTTTTTCATTTTGTTTTCCACATAGCTGTGCTATACTGTGGATAAAAGGGGGCTTTAATTTGAAAACCGATCGCCTCATCGGCATCATTACGACCATTCAGCAAAAAGGCACCGTTACCGCGCCGTATCTTGCGGAAAAGTTCGGCGTGTCGCGCCGCACCATCAACCGTGATATCGAAGACATCTGCAAAGCCGGCATCCCGCTCTTTACCAAACAGGGCGCGGGCGGCGGTGTTTTCCTTGCACCGAATTTCACGCTTAGCAACACGGTGTTTGAACAAAAAAATACCGACCTGTTATCCGCAGAAGTGGGCTCATACACGGTTTTTGCTGTTTTTGATTTTTCCGCAGAGTCATGGCTCGAAGCAGAGCTCGGCCCGAAAGCATACGAACGGAAAAAGGACGGCATTTATCTTGGCTGCGGTTTTCCCTCGCAGGAGGACGCCCTGCGCTGGCTTTTGAGTTTCGGCGATAAGGTGCTCGTCACCTCGCCGCCCGAAATGGTGAAAAAGATTAAATCTACGATTAAAAAAATGAAAAAGCGCTATAAAACATGACGTTATGTCACGTTTTGAGAGGGAATTTTCGATGAACGAACAAAGCACAACAAAAAAGTATATCGCCCTGCGCATGGAGCGCCAGCATCTCCTCACCCCGGCGAATGAAATCGAATACGACGCGTTGTACCGCAAGCCGCTCAAAAACGCGACGATGACGCAAGCCTTTTATCACGGAAAGAGGAGATCATCGCCACCGTGCAAACCGTAAATTTCGGTGCGCTGCCGCAAAGATTTATGGGGGAGAAGCCGTAAAATCCATCGGCCTCGTTCGTAGTCAAGCCGAGGTGATTTTATGCAAAGCTTTACGCTCCGTCCCGCCGATTGGGAAGACCTGCCCGCCTTCAAACACATCGCGCGCACAACGCTGACCGAAGATATTCCGGCGCTTTTTGACCCGAATAAACTGCTCGAAGATAAAAAGATCGGATTCGAATACATCATGGCCGCAGAGCAAAACGGCGAAGTTGTCGGCTTTTGCTGCCGTTACGCCTGCCGTGATGCCGACACCCCTTACTGCGCGGAAATTTTCTCGCTGTGTGTCCTTCCGAAAGCGCAGCACAGCGGTATTGGTCGCGCTTTTGTAGAGGACGCCTTCGCCATCCTCTACATCAGCGGCTTTAAGATCTGCAAGGTCTGGCTGCCCGCCGGAAACCGCCGCGCCCGCGAATTCTTTGAAGCCGCCGGCTTTACGCGCGACGGCACATCTCGCGTCGTGCAGTGCGGCGAAGCCCCGCATCTTTTTTACCGTTACGAGCACCCTCTCACGCGCCCGGACAAAAAATATTACCGATAGTAAAAAGCGCAGCCGTGTATTTAACACACCGGCTGCGCTTTTACGTGGATTTCATCTTCCCGCAGACTTTCTACAAACTCGCCGAAAGCCGCCCCGCAAAAACGGACAAAATGCCACTGTACAATATACCGCTTTGGGTGTATACTACCCATGTATGCCCATGGCGATACAAAGGGGAAACGTGTCATCCCGGGCGGAGTATTACGTGTTTAGAAAGTTTTCGGTTCGGGATATACCGAAAGCGGTTCGAGAAAGGAAAAAGAAATGAGGATCATTATTGCCGGTGACGGAAAAGTGGGTCTTGCGCTTACGCGTCTGCTCTCACAGGAGGGTCACGACCTTGTGACCATCGATTCCAATCGGGCGGTTTTGGAACGGGATATGCAGCAGTTCGACGTCATGACCGTGGTGGGCAACTGCGCCACCATGGCCACGCTGAACGAAGCGAAGGTACAGCAGGCAGAAGTGCTCATCGCCGCCACAAGCGCCGATGAAATCAACCTGCTGTGCTGTCTTACAGCAAGAAAAATGAACCCCACGCTGCACACCATCGCGCGTGTGCGCAGCCCTGAATACAGAGAACAGCTCTACATGATGCGCGGCGAGTTCGGCCTTTCGCTCATCATCAATCCGGAGCGCGAGGCGGCAAAGGAGATTTTCCGTCTTCTGCAATTACCGGGCTTCTTAAAGCGCGAAACATTCGCAAAAGGTCGTGTAGAGATTGTCGAGCTGCGCGTTTTGGAGCGCAGCCCGCTCGAAAACGTCATTTTAAATCACTTGCCGCATGTGCTGGGCTGCAAGGTGCTCGTCTGCGCCGTCATCCGTGACGGCCACGCACTCATTCCGTCCGGCGATACCATGCTGCGCCGCGGCGACCACATCTACGTCACCGCGCCGGTCACGGTGCTTTCCTACCTCATGAAGCGCCTCGGCATCACGCAGAAAAAGATCCGCCACGCCATGCTCATCGGCGGCGGCCGCGTCAGCTATTACCTCGCGCAAATGCTCATCGGCGCGGACGTCCATGTCAAGATCATCGAAAACAACTCCCAGCGCAGTGAACAGCTCGCACAGATGCTGCCGGAGGCGGCGATCATCTGCGCAGACGGCGCCAATCAGGAAATTCTGGAGGCGGAGGGTCTCAACGAAACGGACGCTCTTGTCACGCTCACCGGCATTGATGAGCAGAACATCATCACCTCCATGGTCGGCAACGCAAAGGGCGTGCCGCACATTGTCACAAAGGTCAACCGCATCATGACGACCGGCATGGTGGAAACGCTCCCCATCGGCAGCGTCGTCAGCCCGAAGGAGCTGTGCAGCGCGAATATCGTGCAGTATGTGCGCGCCATGCAGCACCAAACGGGTGCCGCCGTTACGCTGCACCGCATTGCAGACGGCCGTGCCGAAGCGCTGGAGTTCATCGTCAATAAGCAGTCGAAGTATATCGGCGAGCCGCTGAAAAACCTGCGCCTGCGCTTAAAGAAAAATATTCTGATCTCCTGCATCACACACCACGGCAACACGGTCATTCCGGACGGCGAATCGTACTATCAGCTCGGCGATACCGTTATCGTCGTCACCACGCGCGAGCAGCCGGTTTTGCAGTTCAACGACATTTTTGTGTAAAGGAGCGGCTGCACAATGAATGTTAAAAGTATCAGCCGCACCGTCGGCTTGATTTTGCTCATCACGGGCATTTTTCAGGTTTTCCCGTTGCTCATCGCCGTCATCGATCACGAGCCGAGAAATATACTCGCCTACATCGAGTCGCTGTGTCTCATTCTGCTCGTCGGCAGCGCGCTTTTGCTGTTCAGCCGCGGCGGCAACCGCATGTTCTCCGCGCAGGAGGGCTTTGCCGCAACGGGTCTTTCGTGGATTTTCATGTCCGCGTTCGGCGCACTGCCGTTCTTTTTAAGCGGCCAGATCCCGAGCTACGTCGATGCGTTTTTTGAGATGGTCTCCGGCTTTACAACGACCGGCGCGTCTATCCTGACGGATGTTGAAGCGCTCTCGCGCTGCAACCTTTTCTGGCGCAGCTTCAGCCATTGGCTCGGCGGTATGGGCGTGCTCGTGTTCCTCTTGGCAGTCGTGCCCGGCGCGCGCAAAAACGGCGGCACCGGCATCTACCTCATGCGTGCGGAAAGCCCCGGACCGAGCGTCGATAAATTAACGCCGCACCTGCGCCAAACCGCTATGATTTTATACGGAATCTACATTTTGCTTACCGCGCTGTGCATTGTGTGTCTTTTGCTCGGCGGTATGCCCGTGTTCGACAGCTTCTGCATCGCGTTCGGCACGGCCGGCACCGGCGGCTTTGCCATTAAAAACAGCAGCATGGGCGGGTACAGCTGCTTCCTGCAAACCGTCGTCACCGTGTTCATGTTCCTCTTCGGCGTGAACTTCAGCCTTTATTACATGCTCTTGCTCCGCAAGTTCAAAGCGGTGTTCAAAAACGAGGAGCTTCGCCTGTATTTCGGCATCGCCGCAGGCTCCATCGTTCTCATCGCCATCAATATCAGCCGCATGTACAATACGGTCTACGAGTCCGTGCACCACGCGGCGTTTCAGGTCGTTAGCATCATGACCACAACGGGCTACGGCACGGTCGATTTCGAGCAGTGGCCGGCGTTTTCCAAAGCAATCCTGCTTTCGCTCATGTTCATCGGTGCCAGCGCAGGCAGCACGGGCGGCGGTCTCAAGGTCTCCCGTGTTTTGCTCCTGATGAAGAGCATTCGCCGCACCATCCGCAAGGCGCTCCACCCGCGCCGCGTGCAGCCCGTTTATATGGACGGCCGCGCTGTCAGCGAAGAGGTCTGCGACAACGTCAACGCCTATCTCGCCATTTACTGCGTCATCCTCGTGCTCAGCTTCGCCATCATCTCGGTGGACGGCTTTTCCATCGGTACTAATTTCTCCGCCGTCGCGTCCTGCTTCAACAACATCGGCCCCGGCTTTGAGCTTGTCGGCGCCACACAAAATTTCAGCATTTACAGCGATCTCTCGAAGATTATCCTTTCGCTCGATATGCTCCTCGGCAGACTCGAGATTTTTCCTCTCCTGCTCCTCCTCAGCCCCGACACCTGGAGCCGCAGAAGATAACTTTTGCAATAAATTTGCACGGATAAATTGCATCAGATCCTAAATCGGAAAGGAAATTTACCCCATGTACAATAAAATGAAAACGGGCGCGCTGTTCAACTGATGAGCCGCCACATGAGAGCGGAAGCAGGGATTTCCGCAAACACCTTTCGCGTCCATTCGTTCTCTTATCTGCGCGCTGCGGCGTGCCTTGCCATCGTGCTTCTGCACACGGTGTTCTGTGCCGTGTCTCTTTTCCCGGAGGAAGCATCTGCCACGCAGGCGCTCCTCTCCAACATCGTCGTCAACAACATGATGTGGGCAGTGCCGTGCTTTTTAATGGTTTCGGGTGCGCTGCTTTTAAACCCGGAGCGCCCCGTCACGGTGAAAAAATGCCTTACAAAGTACATTCCGCGCATGCTCATCGCGCTCGCCGTGTTCTGTCTTCTGTTCCGTGCATTGGAGATCCTCGTCAATCACGAGCCCGTCCATGCCGAAACGCTGCTTTCGGGCTTTTATGAGATTTTCTCCGGCACCTCGTGGTCGCACGTCTGGTATCTGTACCTCATGATCGGCATCTATCTTCTTTTGCCGTTCTACCACAAAATCGCGTCGAACAGCACGGCAGGGGAGCTGCGCTACCTCATGATTGTCTACGTCATCTTCCTGTCGCTTGTGCCCGTTTTAAAAACGTTCGGCATCTCCGTCGGGTTTTATATCTGCGTTTCCACCATTTACCCGTTCTACCTCTTCTGCGGCTACGCATTGCGGCAGGGCGTGTGGCGCGTGAATCGCGGGCTTGGCCTACTGTTTCTCCTCATCGGCACAGCGGCGGTTGTCCTGTTTACCGTGCTGAAAGGAAACGGCACCATAAAGGCCGCAGGCGTGTTCTACGGCTATTCTTCCATTTTTGTCATTCTCCAGTCCATCGGCGTGTTCACGCTGTTTGGCTGCGCGGCAGACAAAATCGGCGCACCGCGAAAAGAAAAATCTCCCGGCGTTTTCGGCAAGTTCGTTTTGGAGATTGATAAATGTTCGTTCGGCATTTATCTCATCCACATGATCTTTGTGCGCGGTATTTTAAAGCACACGAAGCTCCACCCCTACGGCGCAGGCAGTCCGTTTGTTTTGATCGGCCTGACCCTCGGCATCTTCCTTGTCTCGTTCATCCTAACGTGGATTCTGAAGAAGATCCCCGGGGTTAAGAAAATCCTGTAAACGAATTTGGAGGCACACTTCCTTGTGGAGTGTGCCTCCATTATCATATTGGTTGAAGACGGTTATATTAATTTCCCCCAAAAAGGAAATATCATGCCGCATACATAAGCATTGGCACGGAGCAACAGCCGACAGTTGGTTTTCACATCTTGCGATTGAAGTCCCAGGCGAAAATTATTCAAACGAATGGCTTGAAAGCGTAAATGATGATGAGTATAATATACTTAAGTAAAGTTTCATATATGAAAAAGTGCAGGAGGAAACACATATGGAATACAGAAGATTTGACAATCAGATTATTGCGCGAATTGATAAAGGAGAAGAAATTCAGGAGCAGTTGAAATTGATTGCTTTAAAAGAAAATATCGCCTTAGCAACTGTGAATGCACTCGGTGCTGTCGGAAATTTTACAGTTGGTGTTTTCAAGGTAGAAGAAAAGAAGTATTATGCGAATGAATTCAAGGGTAATTATGAAATCGTTTCGCTGACTGGAACAATCACCACCAAAGATAGTGAATACTATGCGCATCTTCATATGAGTGCAGGAGATGCAGAAGGCAATGTGTTCGGCGGGCATCTAAACACAGCCATCGTCAGCGCAACTTGCGAGATGGTAATCACGCTGATTGATGGCAGAGTTAAGAGAAAGTTTAATGATGAGGTAGGATTGAATCTGTTTGACTTTGCCTAAATTATATAAGAATGTTCTAAACATCTAATTAAAATCCGACTGTGGAAAATACAAATACAGAGCTTGCCACTTGGTCAAAAACAGTTGAATAAAGAAAAACGGGAGCTGATACCTAACACGATATCAACTCCCGTTTTGTTTAAAAAAATAGATTTGCAGACTTTTCACTACTTTAGTTCGGCGATTACTTTTCCAATATCCTCATTGATACATATCGACTGTTCTGAAATTTCTGCCGGGCAGAACGCTTCGCCGTAATTGATACAAGCATAAGTTGCCTTACTATTTACTTTCGTCATCTGCCAAAACGGATATTTGATAATAACGGGAGTATTTGCACCGACGCCGAGTTCCAAAAATAAAACACGGCTGTTTGCGTTGTTACGGATAAAACGCTCGTAACGGCTATGCGCTTCATACCATCCTTCATCTTGAACGAAGCTGTTATCACAGCGTAAATTCATCGTCATAGGCTTTCCACAAACAGGACATTTCGGTATCAATTCTGTCGGAATCTTCATATCCCTTTGCTTTGCAATCATTTCGCACACGATTTCTTTATTGTCGTATGTCTTTTGATGACAAGCATTTCAGGCGTTAGCAAAAGAATACGCGCTTTTTGCTTGACATTTTTGTGCTTTTTCCGCTACAATCAAAGAAAAAGGGGAGGCGCTGCCATGTTCATCAAGTCCCGTATTCTGACTGTCCTCGATTGCATGCCCGTCGCCCTCGCCGATATCGAAACCGAGCGCGAGCTCATGGAGCTTGCTGCCGAAAAACACCGAAAGGAACCTTGATATGTCCGCACTCCACATGGAAAAGATCACGGAGCACTCTAAAGATTTTCACCGCACCGAAAGCCTCTACGTCCGCGCGTTCCCCGCAAACGAGCGCACGCCCATCTGCGGTCTCATGCGGCACGACGGCCACGATTTCGTCGGCTTCTACGACAAAGACGAAAACTTCTGCGGCTTTGCAAGCCTGCTCACCTACGGCGGCATCACGCACATTCTGTATTTCGCCATTGATGAGCAGTATCGCGAGCACGGCTACGGCAGCGAAGCGCTAAAGCTCATGCACACGCTGTACCCGAAAAACCGCTTCATCGCCGACTTGGAGCTCGACATCCCTACCGCCGAAAACGAGCCCCAGCGCCACCTGCGCCGCGCATTCTACCTGCGCAACGGCTACACCCCGTCCGAGGTACGTTACGACTGGCAGGGCGAGCAGTACGAAATTTTAGTCAGCAGCGGCACCATCACAAACACAGAATTTGAAAACTTTTGGGATCACTTTCCCAATGATGAAGATCGGTGATCTTCATCATTTGTGATCACGGACAACTGATAAAAACATACAGACTTCAACAAAACGGTCCGGATCGTTTTTGATGCAGACCGATAAAAAGGAGACACCACTATGACCCAAAGAGCCCCCGAAGAAATGATGCGTTTAATCCTCTCCCGTGCCGAAAACGACGCGCACATCCGCGTCGTCGGCATGGAAGGCTCGCGCACAAATCAAAACATCCCGAAAGACCGTTTTCAAGATTTCGATGTCACCTATTTTGTCGATGACCCCGCGCTCTACACCAAAGACGACACATGGGTAAATGTCTTCGGCGAGCGCCTCATCATGCAAAAGCCCGAGGATATGGAACTTTTCCCCGCCGTCGAGGAGGGGTACAGCTTCTTGATGTTCTTCACGGATTACAACAAGATCGACCTCACGATTTTGCCCCTCACCGCGCTTGAAGACTATTTAAATGGCGACGGCCTGCGCGAGATTTTGCTCGATAAAGACGGTCGCGTCGAAGAAAAGCCCACCCCCACAGACGAAGAATACCGCATTCAAAAGCCCGGCGCCCGCAGCTTTGACGACTGCTGCAACGAGTTCTGGAACATCACGCCCTATGTCGTCAAGGGCCTCTGCCGCCGCGAGTTGTTATTCGCCATCGATCTTCTTGCGATGATGCGCAATGAACTTCTTCGCATGCTCTCGTGGCAGGTCGGCAGCGCATACGGCTTCACGTTCAGCGTCGGCAAAAACTATAAATTCATCAATCAATATCTCCCCGCAGAGCAGTGGCAGACGCTTCTTTCCACGTATCGCACGGATTCTGTGGAAAACACATGGCGGTCGCTTTTCACCTGCCACGAACTCTTTCGAGATGCCGCTAAAAATTTCGCCGCAAAATACGGCTACACCTATCCCGATTACGATGAAAACGTCTCCCGCTACGTCCGCGATATGTACGCGGAATACGAAGCAAAATAACGCCTCTCCCCAAAAGAGTCTGCAAAATTCCCCCGAAAATCGCCCGCCGCAACTCAAAATTGCGGAAATTCCAAGTTGACATGGTAGCTTTTCCCACGGTTTTCGTATAAAATAAGCCCAATAAAAGGAGGTCTTCAGTATGACCATAGGAGCCAAAATCGCCGCTTGCCGCAAACGCGCCGGCATGTCGCAGGAAAAGCTCGCAAACGAACTCAACATCTCGCGCCAGGCGGTCTCCCGCTGGGAAACGGGCGAAGCCGTGCCGGATACCGAAAAGGTCATTCAGCTAAGCCGCATTTTCCATGTCACGACCGATTATTTATTATTGGATATTGTCGAAGCCCCGCAAAGCGCAGCCCCCGCCGAAAACAACAGGGAAACGGAACAGCGCGCTGCAGAAAAGCGAATGAAGCGCCAAAGCATGCGCATGCATTTCGGCTGGTTCCTGCTCATTTTCGGCATCATCTCGCTCAGTGCAACGCTTGTCGGCGCGGGTCTTTACGCGCAGACGCTCACGGAATGGTGGACAAACCTCGGCCGCTACGGCACCGCGCTGTTCGATTCCTGGATCTTAGCACCGTTCATCGTCAGTGCCGCCCTCACCCTCTGCGGCATCCTCATCCTCATCCGCGAATACATCTTTATCGGCAAAGAGTAATAGTTAGGGCAAAATAAAAGCACGCAGGCTTAAATTCCTGCGTGCTTTTTCATTTTGTCACTACGGAGAAAGCCCGCTAAGCCGCAGCAAAGCCTGCCACGTCAGCGGCCCTACGATGCCGTTCACGTCTAACCCTTCGTGCGCCTGCACGGCCTTCACGGCATTCTCCGTTGCCTCGCCGAAGATCCCGTCTTCCGCGACCTGCGGGATAAATGCGTTTTGTGCCGCTGCGCGGTTGATGAGCGATTGCAAATCTTCCACATCCGCGCCTGTGCGTCCCCTGAGGATTGCCCGCCCGGGGTAGATAAGACGGCTTACGGATTTCCCGTTTTCCGTCGCCATCGCCCGCGTGTCGCGGTAAACGGAAAGCAGCATATTCGCGCTTTGCCGGTTGAGTACGCCCGTCGGCTCCAGTCCGTACTGCGTTTGGAAGGCCGTGAGCGAATTTTTCGTCCGTGCGTCAAATACGCCGTTCATCGCGGGCAGGGGGATGGAATTGTCAAAATACGCAATGATCGTCAGTAAGTTCTGCATCTGTTCTACCGCCTTGCCGCTGTCTCCCTCTTTCAGCTCCGGCGGGTAGAATCGCTCGGCATCCTCGGGCGTGATGCCCTCGCTCATCAGCTCGTTTAATTGCTTGATGCCGCTGTATATGAGTTTGATTTTGTACCATGTCGCCTTACCAACCACGCCGTCGGGCGTTAAATTGAAAATTTTCTGGAACGCTCGCACCGCATTTTCGGTCGGCAGGTCGTAATACACGCTGATCTGCGGAATGCGCGGAATCGCCGGGTAATTGTCGCCGATGCGGTTTAGCTCCCTTTGCAGCACGCGCACACTTTCGACGATGCTCCCAAGTCTTAACGCCACACCGGGGTATGATTCCTCGTTGTCCCCAACAGGTGCGTTGAACACAATGTTGATGTCATCGCCGTAGAAATGCTGTAAAATCTCATACGGCACAAGCCCCTGCCGCGCTAATCCCACCGTGCCCCACTGCGAAAGCCCCGGGCATGTCGAGGTCGTGCCGTTGCAGTACTGCGTAAAATACGGCTGCACCGTGCCTTGCTTTACGACGTAATCGTTGAAAATATGATCGACGATCTGCGAGATGTTTTCAAAAATATCGCGGTTCAAAATAAACTTCTGATCGTACTGCGTTGTCGAGGTGATGTCAAAGTCATACCCGCGGCTGCGGTAATACTCCGTGTAAATGCGGTTCATTGCGTAAGAAATCTGCGCCAGAATATTCGCATGTATCGCGCTTTCCGGCCAGTTCGGGTAGATCTCGCTCGAAGCAACGTTTTTAATGTACGCCACAAACGGTACGCGCACATTCTCGGCCGGTTGGTCCGGCAGCCCAAGGTGCACCGTGATGTATTCCGGCACAACGGGCGTGTCTATATTGTTCGGCATAGCATCACCCCTCACCGACCGCCAAAAACTGCACCGGCTGTATCGACGTCACACCGGGGAAAACAGGCACCGCGCGGTAAATTTCCGTGCGGCATCCCGGGTGGCTCACGCGTATATCGTAAAGCGCATACGGCATCTCGCCCGTCGGCGACTGCGCCAACGCGTTATTCGGCGCGGGCAGCAAAATGTCGCCGAAAACACCGCTCTCGTCCGTCACCCCGGCAGAAAACCGCCGCGTGCCGTCCGCAAAGTCGTGCGTCACAAGTACCGAAGCGCCGGGGACGGGGAATGTCCGCTGTCCCGCATACGCCTGCACGCGCAGCGTGCCCGTTTTAGAATTTAGCTGTTGAAACACCTCAAACGTGCACGCCTCTGGTGAGAGATCCTGCAAAGGATCGCGCCCCGCGCCGCCCTCCGGCGGATTTTCAATCGGCGCGTTCTCCGCTATGTTCTGCTTGACGTCTCTGTCCATAAAGTCCCTCCTTTTACCTAACCCCAGTATAAGCGGCAGAGGGGAAAAGAGTGCCCACTTTCGTTCGAGTAAATCTGCCATTGCAGCGCATAACGTCACATTTGAAATGTATAATTTGTGCGCTGTAACTGTAATAAGTTTAAGCCTTCTTCACCCAGTCGAGTGCGACCCAGCCGCCGGCCTTTAGTCTGCCCCAGCCTTTATCGGAGCCGGGGCCGCTGCGCTCTTCAACGATTGTGTAGCGCAGCGTATCTTTGATCTGCCCTAAAATGCCGTAGTTCGTGCTCGGACCCTTGCGGATGTTGAGCGCATCGCGGCAATTTTTGCGGATGAGATAGGGGGTAAACTTGCTCGCGACGGGCGCTTTTGCCGGCTCCATATAGCGTTTTACCATGCTCAAAAAGCGCTGCCAGCCGCGGTCGAGCGTCCTGTGCGGGCAGTACTTGCCGTCATAGTCCCGGTGCTTTGTCACCTTATCGATGCCCCAGCCGTACTTTTTGAGCAAACTCGCGGTGAACTCGGCCGCGTTCTGCTCGGCCTTATCAAACTTTTTACCGCCCGATTTGGAATAACAAATTTCAATATGGATGCCCTCCATGTTGCCCTTGCCGTGCCCGTCGCCGCTTGCCCACGCGTTGCGGTTTTCCGGGATGCCCTGCACAATGTTTACATCGTCCACCGCGTAGTGAAACGAGATCTCAAGGTCGTTATACCGCATGTAGGAGATCTCATTTGCGGCGGGCGCATCGTTTGCCGTGTTGTGGATGACAACGCGCGTCGGTGTGCGGGTGTACGGGCATTTAATGGCATATTTGTCCTTTGGCACAAGATTTTCTCTGATCGGTACCATAGCTCCTCCTTATGCTTTTACGCCCCGGATTTTGACCTTGCTGCCCTTTGTGCCAAGGCTCAAAGGGGCCTCGATATTATAGGCATTGCAGTTTTTCAATCTCATTTCATGTGTCATGTTCGTCTTCCTTTTCGTTCACGGTGCTTTTCAGGCGAGAAAGTAATCGATTGAGGCGAGGAAAGCCCGGTACACCGATGGCGGCTAAGTTTTCCAGCACCGAGATGAGCTCGTTGATGATGAGCCAAACGGTGACGAGCAGGCCGCAGAAAAGCTCGATATGCAGGTCGATGCCTGCCTGCTTCAGTGCGCCGTGCAGCAGGTAATCCACCGCCGCGCCTACGGCGACCATGGCCATATAGCAAAGCTTTTTGAGAATACCCTTCACGCCGATGCGCGAGCTGAGCTGTGAGAAAATATAGGCTTTTGTCATGCCGGTGAGGTAATCGAGTACCATGGCAAAAAACAACACCAAAAGCGGCTGCGTCAGCATACCAAAGTACGAGGAAAGCCCTGCCAATACCACGGTAAAAGCGGTTTTTAACATAGTCGGTTTCATAAATTCCAAATAAACTCCTTTTCAAAGTCTCCGTTTTCACCGCGGTGCGGCACGGCAAAACGGGCGGCGTCTGCCGTGCGGAGCAGATGCCGAAATTCAGGAAAAGAAAAGAGACCCCACGACTTTGCCGCGGCAGTCTCAAATTCTTTTGACAAGGGGAAGTGCACGCGGGGAGGATCCCCGCTTTTTAAAGGGCGAAACGGCGGAAAGCGAAACGCTTTCAATCGCCTTTCGGTGCAGCCGCCGCATGTGGCGGTCCGAGTAGTGCATGCGCTCTGCAATCTCCTTGAGGTCGAGCGCGCAGATGTAGTGCTGTGTCAAAATCTCACGCAAAGCGGCACTTTCCACCGTGTCTATGGCGGCTTCAATTTCTGCCTGCCTTGTGCAAAGCACGCGTATGGCGTCTTTTGCTGCGCATATCGCGTGCTCTAAGTGAAAAAGAAGGTCGGTATTTCCTTCCAAAATCAGCGCTTCTTTGCGCGCTGTCAGCCGGGTGAGTTCTGCCCTGCGTACACGGAGGTCGAGCTCCGTGTAGCGGTAGGCGGATAAAAACGCCTTCACGGCGTTAAATTCTGTATCGGTCAAGACTGCACGACCTCTCGCAGGCGGTCTGCAAACTGGTCTGAAAGGGAATATATGTTCTTCACTTCTTCACGGTTCGGCAGCCCCGTAAAATTCTGCACGCTGCGGCGCACGGAGGTGCTTTTCGCGCGGTGCGCAGATTTCGCTACAAGAGAGATCAAGAAAACCGCACCCTGTGCAAGCGCGATCAACAGGCAGGAAACGGCAATACTAAAGAGAAACAGAATCATAAAAATACCCCCATCCGAGTTTCGCTTGTGCGTTGATGCGTGGTACAGACGGTTCTGTGCGGCATATCAGCGCTTTGCGAACGTTTGTTTCTTTACTATCTCGTATTATAAACAAACGTTCGCAATTTGTCAATCGAACATGCAAAGATTTTTTCGGAAAACGAGGTTTTAAAGGGCAGGTGTCTGCTTTTTGCGACACCTCAAGGAGATTTGAAAAGATGTCCTTGACAAGGGGAAAAGGGCTGAAACAGCACGATCTTACCCCATTTTTCCGTATCCCGATTACAGTAATACGCGTGGATGCTGTCCTTTTGCGGGACGTCAAAGGCTGTTGCTGTAATGCGGGCGGTATCGGGCAGGGCGGCACGCAGATTTTCGCTGTCGCCGACGGCTGTAATGTGGATGGGCGCAAGTGCCAAAAGCTGGGGCAGCTCGCTGCGCACGATTTTGCACCGGCGCTCAAACACGACGGAAAGGCGGCTGTGTGCGACGGCGTTTTTGAGAAGCGCCACATCCGCGGAGGGGCGCAGTGTGCCGAGCGGCTGGGTGAATTCTTTTTCCGCGCTCATCTCCAAAAACACGTTGACGGCGCGGTTTTGACCTTCCCGAAGCTGACGGGAAAGCGCTTCTCTCTGTGCGGCAAGTGTGGTATAAACCGTGGCGGTTTCCGGGCAAAGCCGCAGCAGCGGGTGGCTTTCCACGCAGAAAACATGCAGCGAAAGCCCTTCCTGTTCCGCAAACCGCACGGCGCTGCACAGCACAGAGGCCGGCACGCGCAGGTCGCTGCCCGTGCACAGAATGTGCGTGCCGTTCGGTGTAAACGAGACAAGGCCGTCGTCTTTTAAGCTATCCGCATCGGAAGCGGCGCGGTCCTTATGCAGACATACGGAGTCGCCGAAGGTAACTTCGCCGTGCGGGAGTGCGCTTGGTGCAGCACGGGAGGCGGCGTTATACCGCAGCCACGCGGTTTCGCCCGTGCCGTTTACGCGTGGCAGCAGGCTGCACATGCGCCCGATGAGGTCATCCCCGGCGTAAAAGCACTGCACGGAGACGGTGGCGCGCTCGGTTTGGCCCGCTTCGTCGTTTAAAAGCGCGTGGCCGGTTTTCAGCAGCACGGCAGCCGCAATGCCGGTGTTTTCGCGCCCGGTATCGACCGCGCGGTCGCTGAAAAGGCGGCGGGCGGCGGCAGGCGGGCAGCGGAAAACGAGGCGTGTGGAAAAGTGATCCTTCAGCTCGGCCGTGAACGTGTTGCGCGCGCTTTCGCTTACGCCGCGCTGGCTCGCCATGATGAGGTGCACGCCGTAGGTGCGCCCTTTGCGGACAAGCTCGCTTAAAAGCGCGGCAGTCTCTGTGTTGCCCTCAAAAAGCGACTGGTATTCGTCAATCATAAGCAAAATGCGCGGCAGAATTTCGGACAACGCACCCGTTTCGCGCTGCACGGCGCGGTAGGTCTCGTACTTGCGGATGAGGCGGCCGGTCTCGGCGGAGAGCGCCGTAAAGCAGCTTTGGCGGCGGTGCAGCTCCGAAACGTAGTACCGAAGAAAGGATGCGGCGCAATCGGGGTCGTCGTTTTCAACGACGGCTTCGACTGCGGGCAGGCGCGATGCGCCGTAAAGCGCGAACTCCGCGCCCTCTTTGAAATCGGCAATGGCGAGCTTCACTTCGCCCGGCGTGTAGTTTGCGAAAATCTGCAAGGCAACGGTATGCAGAAGTACGCTTTTGCCGGAGTTTACATCGCCGATGACGAGCGCATACGGCTTTTCTTCCGTAAACGCAAGCGTGACGGGCTGACGAGTGACATCGCTTTGGCCGATGGAAAGGAAAATGCCCGCTTCGCTGCTCTTTTTCTGCCAGCTTTCGGCATGCGGCAAACGGGCGTTGATGGGCAGCACGGCGGCTTTTTTAACCTGCGCGGTGACGGCGGAAAGCGCTGCTGCGCGGCGGGCAGGGAGATCCTCCGGCGGGACGGTAAAAACGTCTTCGGAGATGTAAATTCCGTTGTTTTTTGCGGTGCAGCACGCGGCGTTTTGCACGAGCGCGGGGAATTTCTGTTGAAAACCGTGCGGCAGGGAGATTGCCTTGCGCACGGAAACGAGCACGCGCACGCAGGTGTTGGCACGCATGAGCCGGATAAGGTCTTCCAGCGTCTGCTCCGGGATATTCTGCTCCATGTTTTCGATGAAGACGTAGTGCATCGAGTTCGGCGTATTTTCTGCGGCGGCGCGACACAAGGCTTCTATGCCGCGGGTAAATTCCTGCGTGCTGCACCAAATTTCCGCGCGGCCGCTCGGCGTAAACGCGGTGAAAACGTCCTTGTACGCATTGCCGCAGTGGGCGGGATCTGCAAGGTGCACGACGGCGGCGGGATCGCTTTTAAGCAGATCGAGCGCCGAACTGCAAAAGAGCACGTGCGGGGCGGTGTTATCCGTTAAAAACAGCACGCTGCGGTCGAGCTTTGTACAGGTAAGCGGCGCTGTAAACATTTTGCCGGAGGGGAGCGCGATGCGCAGCGTGCCGAGGGAAAGCGGGGCATGTCCGGCGTTTTCGGCGAAAATTGCAGCGCTTGGCGGTGTGCAGAGCACAGCGTTTGTGCGGGTGATGGCGGCTTCGGTATCGGCCTCTAATTTTTGCAGGATCTCCGCGCGGCGATTGGTACATTCGGCTTGAATCTGCCGCGTTTTGCGCGTGCAGACAGCGTGGGCGCGGGCGGTTTTTTCGGTAAACGCGGGCGCGTTTTCTATGGCCTCCGCGCAGCGGCGCATGTGCGCGTAGGCATCGAGGATGGGCATGTAGAGCGATTTGCGGAAATCCGGAGAAACGGAGCCGATGAGCCCCGCGGCGTCCGGCAGCAAAAACGCGTTTTTGATTTTCTTTGCGCCGGCTTGAATGGCGGAAAGCGCTTTTTGCATGCGTGCAATGAGTGCTTCCGCGCACACGTTTGCGGTGTTGTACGGCTTTTGCATGGCGGCGGAAAAATACTGCGGCTGCATGCGGTGAAAGTGCGGATCGAGAATGTCGTTCATCGCAATCTCGGCGGCGGAAAGCATGCTTTCGGCATCGCCTTTAAGTGTATCGTACTCGTGCGCGAAGTCTTCTAAAAGCTCGTCGGTTGCGTCCTGTACGGCGCAGACGCGGCGTTCTCTGTTTTGGTCGATCAGGCGCAGCGCGGTGCGGGTCTCCGCTTCCATGCGGCGGAGCGTTTCGTGCAGCGCGGAAAGCGAAGCGGCGGTGCCGTTTAACGTGCGGAAAACGGCGGAAAACGGTGCATTCATGGAAAAACTCCTTTTCGAAAAATTTAGCCGAACGCCATTTTGACGAGCCCGACGATGCCGAGCACGAGCACGGCAAGCGCGAGCGCCATAAGGATGGGCGCGGCCATGAGTACGAACACGGCGGCGGGCGGCGCAAAGCAGCAGATGGAGACGGTGCAGAGGTAGGCAAGCACGTTATAGCGGTGTTTTTTCGCGCCCGTTTTGCCGTAAAGATAGATGCAGAATACGGTTAGGATGATAACGAGCGCTTTGGCGTGCTCAAACACGAACTGCTGTACGTAGTCCTCCAAAAAATCGAGGTGCGCGGGCGGGGTGAACGCTGTCTGCATCTCATGAAACACGCAAACAGCAGCAAAGACGGAAGCGGAAAGCGCGAAAAGCCAGTAAACGAATTGGCGCGCAAAGCTGACTTCGGGGGTGTCCTCGGCGGTGGTATCGGCAACGGCGGGGGCTGCGGTGTGCTGTGTGCGGCTGCGGTGCTCGGCTTCGCGGTCGTGGATGGTGCCGTCTTCGGCAATGTAATAATCCGGCATAAGAGCCTCCTTATCGGAACGGTTCGGGGTCGTCGTCATCGGTCTCGGCGATGTCGCCGCCGAACAGGGCATCGAATTCTTCTGCGGCAGACGCGGAGTCAAGCGGCTTTGGGCGGGCGATCATGGCCAAAAAGCGCTGCGCGTCTTCAAGCCGTTTTTTGCGGTCTGACGCGGAGGGTTTTAGCTTCTCAGCATCAAACCCTGTCGGAAAAATCACGCCTGCGGCGGCTTTTTGCAGCTCTGCTTCGCGGCTATACAAAAGCGAAACGAGGATGGAAACGGCGGAATACAGCGTTTCTTCGAGTGATGTAGGAACTTCCAGTGCGGAAAGGGCCATTTTTGCGCACAGACTCTCCGGGCGGCGGCCGACGAAGAGTGCGCCGGACTTTACGGAATCGTTTTCCGCGTTGCAGATCTGCGCGGCGGCGTGCAGGTAGCGTGGATCAAAAACAAGGGCGTTGCGGCCGGGGAACAGGCGCAGGATGAAAAAGGTCTTCTCATCATTTAAGGTGACGTGCAGCTTCCAGCGGCGGTGCGCGGCCAGAAACTCGTAGAGGTAGCACGCGCCGGTTTCATCGGGTGCATGTTTTGCAAGCACGGTAAAGTGCGTTTTTTGAAAATATTCCTCCATGAGGGGCAGAAAATCTTCCGCGTGGGACGGGGCGGGAGACGGAATGTGGATCTCCTGCGGCTCCGGGAGCGCCTCCGGCAGTACGCCCGCGCTGAGCGAACGCAGAGCGCTGATGTGCGGCGTGAGTGCGGCGAATGCGGTGCGCTCCAAAAGCTCCAGTGTGGCGCGGGAGGCGGGTGCGTGCTCAAAGGCGACCTCCGTGCGGTAATAGACCTCGCACAAATTGGATTCTACACACACGACGCCGACCTCCGGCGTGATGCGCTGGCAGTAATCGGCGACCATCGGCACGTAAGACGTGCGGACTAAAATGCCGGGGTAGGCGCTTAAAAGCAGAAAGCCGAGCTCTTTATCCACGCGGGCGCAAAAAACGAGCGAGGTGCGGCCGTCCGTTTTGCGGTACAAAAAACCGGGTTCCTCGTCGAGCTTTTCAAAGCTGTCCGCGGTCTCATCCAAATATGTTTTGAGCATTTCGTAGGTTTGGGTGCTGTTTTGTGTAGGCAAAGTAAAAACCTCCTTAGATCCGTTTGTTTTCACCTTCACTACGAACGGCGCAGACGAAATTTTGAGCGCACAAAAGAAAAATGCCCTGTTCTTTTCACAGAACAAGGCATTTTAAAGCTTAAATTTAGTTTTGTGTCGGTGCGGAAGCGGTCTCTGCGGTGTTTAAAACGTGCTTTACAAGGCGGTGCGTTTTGAGGTCGATGGGATTCTGCGGGTTTTCGCACAGCTGTACGTAGCAGCGCTTTAAATCATCCGCGTAGCTTTGGAACGTCACAAGGTCGAACGCGCGCTGGCAGCACGTGAGCGCTTCTTCAATATCGGCCTTATTGCGGTAATCGCTTTCAATGACGAGCGCTGTTTTGGCGAGCGCCAGACGGTAGCTGAAGTAGCCCATGTGCTCGGAATTCTGCTCGGCGGCAGAGAATGAAAGTCCCTTTTGTGCAATGCGCAGGATGAGGTCGTATTCAAGGCTTTTCTTCAGAATTTCCGTAAGGTACAGCTTGCAGCAGTTTGCGGCGTTTAAGGGCTGCGGGTGGCCGTTTGCGGTGATTTTCTCAAAAATGACGCGGCGCAGGACGTTTTCGGCGTCTGCAATGCGGTTTTTGTCGAGCAGCACGGTGGCTTCTTTCATGTAACCACGCTCATCAAGCGGGAAAATACACTGAAAATCGTAGCAGACGGAGAGCGCTTTTTCAAAATACGCTTCGGTCTGCTCCGGCGGACAGCACAAGGCGCGGGTGCGGCAATACTCGGCAGCGTCTTTAAAAAGCCGCGGTTCGTTCCAGTTTTCGCGCCCGAGGCTTTCAGCTGCGGCAAGATAGGTTTCGCCGTCCGCGCCGCTGCGGGCGCAGGTATTGAGCGTGATGGCGAGCAAAGTTGCGCTGCGGGGATAGATTTTAAGTGCAAAATCACACACGCGCAAAGCGTCGAAATAATCGCCGAGCGCCTCAAAGCGATCGATGAGGTTGTTGAAATCGCCGACAGTGCCGGTGATGTGGTTGTTTTCATCCGAGACGGCATCCGCAAGGCTGCGCATGAACGCGGCGTTGCCGTGCCCGCCGTGCTTTCTGAGCAAAGCGAGCGCTTCTGCGGCGGAGCAGATATGCAGTGTGTTTGGAGCGATAGGTTTAACAGGGGTTTCCATGTGGCTTTGCACCTCTTTTTATATGGGTTAGTTTGTTTTTTGAACGGCTCTGGCGATCCGTTTAGGAAACCCATTGACTGGGTTTCCTACGATTTGAACGTCCCCCGGACGTTCAAATCTACCTTCCTAGTCTTGGGGTAGGCAAAAGGGTTTCGAGCTCTGCGGAGCTCGACCAAAGGCTTCACCTTTGGAATCTGACAAGCTTTTGAAAAAGCTTGAGCAAAACTTTATTCGTTGTTTGCGGTCAGAAATTTTCGTTCAGCAGTTCAATGACATCGCAGGTCTCCGCAAGCATTTTGAAATTCCGCTCGCCGAGCAGGGCGCAGAGGATGACGAGTGCGACGCCGCGGTGGACGTTATTTTCTTCGCTGCACCGTTGCCACAGGTGGTAAAGCTCGCTTAGTTGCGGCGAATTTTGCAGCACGGCGCCGAATGTGGTCTCAATCACGCTCGGAATCAGCATACGCTCCAAATACGTTTTGCAGTTTCGTGTAAGCTCACGCCCGCGCCAGCCGCTGTCGTTTTGAAAATCCTGCTTTAAGTCGAGGAGCAGTTCGCTTGTACCTTCGCCGCCATACAACGCTCTGCGGTCGCTTTCTTCGGGGTATGTGCACAAAATGCGCGCCCAGATGCTTTCGGGTAAAATCCAGCTGTAAAACGCGTCCTCGGCGACGGTGTCGGCTGAGCCGGGCTCCAAGCTGAGCGGCGGAAGCTTTTCGATATAGCCGACGGACTGCAAAAACCACGCTTTTTTATACATACTGTCGCCCATAAGCAGCAGATAGACCGTATCAAGCGTGAATTTCGGGGCGCTTTCCGCAAAAACGGGCGGCAGGCTTTCGCATGTTTCTTCGGTTTTGGCGGCTGTGGGTTTGATTTTTTCGACGCTTTCCGTAAACGCGTAGCCGATGCCGGTTTTGGTGGTGACGGCGCCGTTTAGCCCGGCTTTTTTCAGCAGGCGGCGCACGGCGGAGACGGTATCGTAAATGAGGTTGCTGACGTCCGAATCGACATCATACCCCCACACATGCGCGGTGATCTGCTCTTTTGTGAGCGTTTGCCCGGCGTTTAAGACAAGGTAGCGCAGCAGGCGGTTTTGCTGTGCGGTGAGGTCGATGACCGCTTTATCGTTTTTTAAAGTACCGCCCGTGGCGTTATACGTGACGTTTTGGATTTTATAAAGCTCGTCCACCGCGTTTCCTCCTTTTTTATGGATAACCCGATTATAGCATTGAATGTGCGGTTCTTCAACGCTGTTCGGCGAAAATCGAGAAAAAATCGAGACCGTTTCGGGATAGTACCGAGAACCGTTTTTTATCCTTAAAGCACAAGAAAAACGCTTTAAGGAGGAACGGATATGGCAGCGAAGGTATTTGAAAAGAGAGCGGAGGAAACAGCGTTCCGCGCGGTTTTAAAGGAAGTGTACGAAAGCGGAAAAAACAGCGTTGCTGTGTTGTGGGCGGACGCGGCCCTTTCCGCACGCTTTCAGGAAACCCTGTATGCGTTTCTTTTAAAGGACGTTTTGGGCAGTGCTGCGGCGGGTGTAAAGCTGCGCGCACTGTGTGCTTTTTGCGGCGGCGAAGCGGAGACGGCGCAGACCGAATACACGCACGAGACGTTCATCGGTCTGATGAGCCCCATTACAAAGGGCGAAAACAAGGGCGCAGTGCGTCTTGATTTATTTTTCAAAAAGGGGGAGGCGCATTTTATCCCAACGCTGTTCGCGTATGTGATGAATAATATCCTCGGCGATCGCTTTAAAAAAGCCGTGCCGGACAGCTTAGACCGTGAGCTTGAGGGCGAAGACGGCAGCATGGCGCTTGGCGCGAGCCTTGCGGGCGAAGAAAACACGGAGCGCGAGGTGCTGGGCGAGATGATGAGCGCCGATATGGTGCAGGCTGTGTACGAGACGCTGCACGACCGCCCGGACGAGCTTTTCGCCTTTGCACACAAGCAGAGCGAGGGCCAGATGGACTGCAAAACGCTTTTAAAGACGCTGCGCCGCCTGCGCACGCCCGAAAAGGTTTATCTGGATGCGATGGCGCTGCTGGGCGCTGCGGCGCAGAACAAGGCAGAGTGGGACGAAAAGGCCCTCTTACGCTTGGAACGCATTTTAAAAATGGACGATTGCCGCGCCGCCGCGGAGCTTTCCGCCTGCGCAAACCGCGCGAAAACAAGATTGAAGAAGTCCGCAGCGCTGCTTGCCATGCGGTAAGGTATGGGGTGCACAAAATCAATGCGCGTTTGGGTCGGGTGCATCGGTCAAAAAGCGGACGGGGGCAGGGGTATCGGTGTGCGTGCCGATGCACTTTTCCATCCAGATCATGTCGTACCAGCGGCCGAATTTATAGCCGCATTTTTTGAACGTACCGACCGTTTTGTAGCCGAGGTGAGCGTGAAAATCGGCACTGTTGTGGTTTAGGTACTCGTCCTCCTTGTCAATATAGCCGATGCAGGCGTAAAGGTTTAAAATGCCCATATCTTTGAGGCGCTGCTCCATGGCTTCGTAGATCTTTCTGCCGAAGCCCAGTTTTTTGGCGGTGCGGTCAAGGTAAACGGTCATTTCGCATGACCAATCGTAGGCGGCGCGGCCGATGAATGAGCCCGCGTAGGCGTAGCCCATGACCTTGCCGTCCGCTTCGAGGACGATGTACGGGTAGCGCAGCGTGATGTTTTTCATGCGGTGTCGGAATTCTTCGAGCGACGGCACGTTGTACTCAAAGGTGATGGCGGTGTTTTTTACGTAATAGCTGTAAATTTCCAGCAGGCGCGGTGCGTCGGAAAGCTTGGCGTCACGAATCAAGACAGTGCTCATGAAAATACCCCCTAAAAGCTCAAATACAAATCGTAAATTTGGAAAAAGCATAGCACCGCCGGGGTGAAGTGTCAACCCGAGCGGTGCTGTTTTGTGGCAAGGACGATATTTTCTCGGGAGTTTTTGCCGGCCTTGCCGAGAAGCGACTTATTATGACTGGAGAGGAGCGCTGCCCGCGGGAACGGTGCAGGAGAATATCCGCGTGCTTTCATGATTTGTTCACGAAAAGTTGGAAATTTTGAGATTGACTTTCCGCCAAAAAACGCATAGAATAGGCTAAAATAATATCGCGCTTATTTTAATCGCGCGCGAGAGGAGAGAGAACATGAACGAAGTGAAAACGCCGAAAAAGCCGCTTATTTTTTATTACGGCATTGCGATGGTCGTTTTGCTGCTTTTAAACATGCTGGTGATGCCACTGATTACACAGCACCAGGTGGAGGAAGTGGACTATGGCACGTTCATCAAGATGACGGAGAGCAAAGAAATCGGCCAGGTGGAGATTGAAGACAACCAGATTTTGTTCACAAATAAGGACAAGAGCAAAATTTATAAAACCGGCCTTTTGAATGACGACGGCCTTGTACAGCGCCTTTACGATTCCGGCGCGGAGTTTTCCGGCGAGATTGTGGAGCAGATGTCCCCGCTGATGAGCTTTATCGTGAGCTGGGTGTTGCCGGTTGTGCTCTTTGTGGTGCTGGGACAGCTTTTGTCGCGGCAGCTCATGAAGAAAATGGGCGGCCCGAACGCCATGAAGTTCGACATGGGCAAGAGCAGTGCGAAGGTGTATGTGCAGTCTTCGGACGGCATTAAGTTTGCGGACGTTGCGGGCGAGGACGAAGCGAAGGAGAACCTTTCCGAAGTTGTCGATTACCTGCATAACCCGAATAAATATAAAGAGATTGGCGCTTCCATGCCGAAGGGCATTTTGCTTGTGGGCCCTCCGGGAACCGGCAAAACAATGCTGGCTAAGGCGGTCGCCGGCGAAGCGAACGTGCCGTTTTTCTCCATGTCCGGCTCGGAATTTGTCGAGATGTTCGTTGGCATGGGCGCATCGAAAGTACGTGACCTCTTTAGGCAGGCAAAGGAAAAAGCGCCTTGCATCGTGTTCATCGATGAAATCGACGCTATCGGTAAAAAGCGCGATAATCAGCTGAGCACGAATGATGAGCGCGAGCAGACCTTAAATCAGCTTTTGACCGAAATGGACGGCTTTGAGGGCAACAACGGCGTTATTATCCTTGCCGCGACGAACCGCCCGGAGTCGCTTGACCCCGCCTTGACGCGTCCGGGTCGTTTTGACCGCCGCGTGCCGGTGGAGCTGCCCGACCTTGCGGGCCGTGAGGCGATTTTGCGTGTGCACGCGAAGAAGATTAAGGTTGCACCCGACGTTGACCTTGCGAAGATCGCGCGCATGGCTTCCGGCGCTTCCGGCGCAGAGCTTGCGAATATTGTGAACGAAGCTGCGCTGCGCGCCGTGCGTGACGGCCGTGCTTCCGCAACGCAGGCCGACCTTGAGGAGAGCATCGAGGTTGTTATTGCAGGCTATCAAAAGAAAAACTCTATTCTCACAACGCGCGAAAAGCTCATCGTTTCGTACCACGAAATCGGTCACGCGCTGGTGGCGGCGAAGCAGACGAACTCCGCGCCGGTGCAGAAGATTACGATTATTCCGCGCACGTCCGGCGCGCTGGGCTACACCATGCAGGTGGAGGACGGCGACCATTACCTGATGAGCCGCGAGGAGATTGAAAACAAGATTGCGACGTTCACGGGCGGCAGAGCCGCGGAGGAAGTCGTGTTCCATTCCGTTACAACGGGTGCATCGAATGACATTGAGCAGGCGACAAAGCTTGCCCGCGCAATGATCACGCGCTACGGCATGAGCGACAACTTTGATATGGTCGCGCTGGAGACGGTGACGAACCAGTACCTCGGCGGCGATGCTTCGCTGGCGTGCAGCGCCGAGACGCAGGCAGAGATCGACAGACAGGTGGTTGACCTTGTGAAGAAGCAGCACGCGAAGGCGGTGCGGATTTTGCAGGAGAACCGCCCGAAGCTCGACGAGCTTGCAAAGTTCCTGTATGAGAAAGAGACCATCACCGGCGAAGAGTTTATGGAGATCTTGAATCAGTAAAGAATTTATATAAAACGAAAGCGCACAGCTTCTTTTTGAGGCTGTGCGCTTTACTTTTTGATATGTGTTCTTTTTAAGAGCTTGCTTTTTGCAAGCTCTTCGGGAGACCACCTAATTGGGTCTCCCACGAGTAAACAGTCCACCGGATTGTTTACTCTCCCGTCCTGATTTTGGGTAGGCAAAAGGGTTTCACCCTTGGAACCTGACCGACTTTTTGAAAAAAGGTCGGATCAAAAACTTTTAGACACGCTTTCACGTAAGCTTTGTGTTATTTCTTACCCGTATAATACTTCGCAAGCCCGCCTTCGCCGGTTTCTCTGTATTTGGAGAACAAATCTCTGCCGGTCTCATACATAGTGTTGACAACGACGTCGAATGAGATTTTTCTTGTATAGGTGAGGAAATTCGCAAGGCTCAGCGCGTTGATGGCGCGCATGGCGGCGACGGCGTTGCGTTCGATGCACGGAATCTGCACGAGTCCGCGCACGGGGTCGCACGTAAGACCGAGGTGGTGCTCCATAGCGACCTCGGCAGCGTATTCAATCTGGTCTAATTCCATGCCGTGCAGCTCCGCGAGGGCTGCCGCCGCCATGGAACATGCGCTGCCGATCTCCGCCTGACAGCCGCACTCCGCGCCGCTGATGGAGGCGTTCGTCTTGATAAGATTGCCGATGATGCCGCCCGCCGCGAGCGCATGGAGAATCTCGGTATCCGTAAAGCCGCGGCGTTCCTGCATATACAAAAGAACGCTCGGCAGCACGCCGCAGGAACCGCACGTGGGCGCGGTGACGATGATGCCGCCCGCCGCGTTTTCTTCGCTGACGGCGTAGGCATAGGCGCACACAAGACGGTTTTCGCGCGTTTCGGCGCTTTCATCGATGTGATTCTGACGGTAGAGCATTTTCGCTTTGCGCTGCACGTCTAAACCGCCTTTTAAGGTGCCTTCGGTCTCTAAACCGCGGGTGACGGCTTCGCGCATACAGCGCCAGACTTCCTTTAGATAGTCCCAAATCTCCGTGCCTTCGCATTCTTCCGCATACTGCCAAAGGCGCATGTGACGCGAGGCGCAGTAAGCTTTGATGTCCGCGAATGTGGAAAGCGGGTAAACGTCTGCGGGGGCGTCTTCCGTTTCGCCCTCCGAGAGAATTTTACCGCCGCCGACGCTCATGACGCGCTCAAAGCCGATCTCTTTGTCGTTTTCAATGGCGGTGAGCTCCAGCGTATTCGGGTGGGGAAGAGGCTTATCCGAAAGGTCGAACCGAATTTCCACCGGCAACGGTGCAAAGGTCTTGACGAGGATGTCGTCCGTCAAGTGGCCTTTGCCCGTTTTGGCGAGCGAACCGTACAGAGTGACGAGAAAACGGTCTGCCTGCGGGTATTTTTCTTTAAAGCGGTGCGCGGCGCGCTCCGGCCCCATGGTGTGGGAGCTGGAGGGACCTGTGCCGATGCGGTAAAGTTCCTTGAGTGATTCCATGTGTTTTCCTTTCAGAAATCGGGTCAAATATCTTGCGGGGGCTGAATGACACCGTTGATGATGCAGCGGCCGTCGTGGCGGAACAGCGCGTTTGCAAGCTCTTTTTCGGTTTTGATACGGTACGGGAACGCCATGCCGGCTTTGCCGATGTTTGATTCGTGTTGTTCGTGCGTATCGCCGCCGCTGGTGCCGTAAAGATGATTTTCTTTTGCAAAATCATAGCCGCGGCTGTTGTCTTCGTCGGAGTTGCCGGCGTTGTAAATTTCGGCGGCGTCCAATAGCTCCGGCTGCGGGAGTACGTTGGGGTCGATGTACGGTGCACGGCGGAACGGATGCGCCTGCGAGATGAATCCGCCCGCTTCGTGCACGGCGTCGCAATAGTCTTTGATGGGCGCGACGTCGATATTCGGGTGTGCGAGCAGAAAATCGAGATCGATGCCGTAGGTGAGCACCTCTTTGCCGGAGCCGTAGTGGTGCTCAAGGCCGAACAGAATATCGAAATCCTTATCCTTTGCCCAGTCCTTTACGCGCAGGTAGGCGTTCCAGTAGGCGCGGACCTTGTCTTCCCACGGCAGAGTTTTATCAATGGCGGTGCTGCCCTGCAAAAAGTGATTTGTAAAGCACATGCCGGCGTAGCCGCGGTCATAATAGACCTTGGCAATGACCTCCGGCGGATTGTGTCCGCAGTGGCTGCACAGGCTGTCGTGCACGTGCATCTCGTATTTATACAGCATAAGGATGCCTTCTTTCGCTTATTTTTTCGGCTTTAATTTACGGCGCTCGCCGTTCGGCTCTACGATGACCATGTTATCGAGCTGTGTACGCAGGTTTTTGCGGTAGGCTGCGATATATTCTTCGCGCAGGGCTTTGCGCTCTGCGGTCTCCGCTTCGGTGAGGCCCTCGGTTTTTGCTTTCTTTGCGAGGGCGTTGATGCGGTCTATCTTGCTTTGTTCCATAATAAATTCTCCTTCATGTGGGATCAGTCAACGTCGGAAACCACGTTGTTCGCCCAAATGCCCGAGCGCAGCAGGATGGAGCCGATGATGACCTTGATGATATCTGCAAACTGCACGAGCGCATAGATACCGATGATGGACAGCGCTGTGTAGCGGCTGCAGAAAAACGCGATGGGCAGCGGGATGAGCCAAGTAAATACGCAGTCAAACAGAAACGTGATGAACGTTTTGCCGCCGGAGCGAATGGTGAAGTACGTGACATGCGCAAATGCCTGAATGGGCAGTGCTGCGCCGGCGACGAGCAGAAGCTCGGTTGTGAGGCGCTGTACCTCCGGCGTGGTGTTGTAAATGAGCGGGATAAACGGCGCGGTGATGGCGATGAGCGCGCCAACGCCGATGTGCAGCACGACGGTAAAGAACAGAAGCTTATTATCCGTGCGCTTTGCTTCTTCAATCTCACCCGCGCCGAGCTGCTGGCCGATGATAATGGAAACGGCGTTGCCCATGGCGAACATGATGACGCAGAAGAGGTTCCATACTGTGCCGGCAATGTTCGTGGCGGCGACGACGGTCAGACCGCGCGTGGAGTAGCTTTGGCTGATCATCGTGGTGCCGATACTCCAGAAGAGCTCGTTAAGCATGAGCGGCGTGCCGGTGAGGAGGATCTTTTTCACGACGGCACCGGGCAAATACAGGCTTTTATATAAGCCCTGTGCAAAAATAAATGTTTTTTCGCGGCGGTGGGTATGTATGATGAGATAGATTGCTTCAATATATCTTGCGATAACGGTGGCGATGGCTGCGCCGACGACGCCGAGGCGTGGTGCGCCAAAGCTGCCGAAAATGAGAATGTAGTTTAAGACAAAGTTTGTGACGATGGCGATGATGCTGGCGGTCATCGGGGATACGGTCTCGCCGGTTTCACGCAGAGTGCTGGAATAGCTTTGCGAGAAGCTGAACGGTATGAGACCGATCAGCATGACGAACAGGTAGTTCTTCGCTTCGGAAAGCGTTAAGACGAGGTCGCCGCCGGATTCGCTTTCCGTGAGGAACAGCGAAATGAGCGGGTTATTGAAGAACAGAAGCGCGACGATGGCGATGACGGCCATTAAAACGCTGAAAATCAGCTTGAAGCGCAGCGCATAGCGCACGCCCTTGTGGTCGCCCTTGCCGTAGAACTGCGCGCCGAAAATGGACGCGCCCGCGAGGCCGCCGAAGATGGTGAGGTTAAAGACGAATAAAAGCTGATTGACGATGGCGACACCGCTCATGGATTCGGTGCCGAGGCGGCCGACCATGACGTTATCGAGCAGGCTGACAAAGCTTGTGATGCCCTGCTGCACGATCATCGGGATGATGAGGCGGATGAGGTTTGCGTAAAACTCCCGGTCGCCGATGAATTTTTCTTTGTATTTTTTGAACATAACTCCTCCAAAATATCCTAAAGCTTGATTTTCAAAAATTTATATCATCAAAACAGAGCTTCGCGTGACACGACTGCGTGCGCCTGTTCTGTTCCCAAAAGAGAACCGTCCGTTTGACGGTTTTATCGGTCTTCGGGCGGCAAAAGCTCGCCCAAAAGCGCTGTGTAGTCTGTGATGCAGCGGTCGCAGAGCTTTTGAAGCGCTATGCGGTCGCCTTCTTCCACAGCTTCGCTCAACACGCCGATGACCGAAAAGCCGGCGGCTTTTGCCGTTTTGGCGGCGTAGAGCGCGTCTTCAAACACAACGGTCTCATGCGGGGCGGCCTTTAAATCGGCCGCGCACTTTAAATAAATATCCGGGTGCTCTTTGCTTTTGCCGATGGTGGTGCAGCTTTCGATGACGGAAATGTACGGCGACATATCAAGGCGATCGAACGCGGGCCTTAAGGACGCAATGTCCGAGGCGGTTGCGACGGCTGCGGGAATGTGGCGCTCTGAGAGCGCTTTTAAAAACGCCGCCGCGCCGGTGATCTCGGGCACTTCTTTGGCGTAGCCCTCGCGGGCGAGTGCGATGATGCCCTCATGAATCTCCTCAACGGTGCCCTCAACATGGAGTACGTCGTGGTAATACTTGGCGCATTGCTCAAGCGAGAGGCTGTTTAGGGTGCGGAACAGATCGTCGGGTGCTGCGATGCCCATTTTTTCGGCGAACACGAACGTGAGTTTATTCCACATGGGTGTGCTGTTTAAAAGCGTACCGTCCACATCAAAAATGGCGGCGCGGATCTTTTCGGAATCTTTGAACATGAAAGCTCCTTTCAAAAAGGCGGACAAAAAAGCCCGCCCGCGTGCATATACGTTAAAAGTATACCACGCAGGCGGAGGTATTTCAAGGATATAAGGGGCGTTTTACGGAGCTTTTCGACACAAAATTACTCCATGCCAATGACCTTTTTAATGGCGTCTATGCCGTGTTGTACTTCTTTGCCGAAGGCCTCTGCCATGCCCTCACTGCTTTCACCGCTCGTTTCCGGCTCGCCGAGCAGAAGGAAGAATACGTAATCGCCGTCGGCGTAAATTTCGGCGGCCTCTATTTTGTCTTTGCTTGCGGTGAAATCTTCATCTGCAAGCAGGCGCTGCTTATAAGCCGCGAGCTTCTCTTTGACTTCGTCCGTTTTGCCTTCTTTGACTTTTACGGCGATGAACGTATCCGGGTGGGCCTTCTGCGCAGTGTTTTCAGCGTATACCTCTTCGTAAAGCGAGTCGTCCATGCCGAGCTCTGAGCGAATTTCATCTTCGGTCAGTTTCGTATCGGGGTAATATTTGTCGCCATAGGCTTCACGCAGGGCATCGCGGAAGGCGGAAAGGCCGAGCGCGGTCTCCGGCATAACGGAGGTGTCGTTCGGGGATTCACTCACATCCGGGGAAGGCGACGCAGACTGCGCGGGCTTTTCACTTGCGGCAGATGAGGAGGACGAGCTTTCGGTCGTTCGGCTTGCGCAGCCCGTGAATGAAAGCACCAAGAGCAAAGCAAGCAGAGCGGGAAAAATTCTTTTCATATCGGATCGATCCTTTCTACAAAAATAGCGTGCGCGGCGGTATGCCGCGTTACCCATAGAATGCCCGTCTTTTTGCGGAATAAACGCCGAAAACGATGCGTTTTCTTCGGTTTGCCGGAAATGATTGAAAAGTTCAAGCTTTTATAGTATACTGTGAACAAAGCGGCTGAAAACAGCACGTTTCGCATTTGGAGGTGGGAAGTATGGCGCGGCATCAGGCTGCGGAACGGGAGAAAAGCGTCTCGGTTTTGGCATCGCTGCTTCCGTTTTTATCGGTTTTATACAGTGAATTTATTTTTGCATATTTTGCGCATATGCCCATAACGCCCGTGAAGGTATGGATGGCGCTGGGACTTGGCGGCATCGCGCTGGCGCTTTCGCGCACGACGCCGTTAAAAGGGCTGAACTTTCTGCTTTTAACCGTGTGGACGGTGGGCCTTTGGGGCTTTACGTTCGTGCAGTTTTTATACCGGCAGATGTTCGGCGTCTGCATGGGACTGAAGGCCGGTATAAAAGGGTTGGAATTTTTAGCCGGGCTTGTGCAGATCATCGGGCAGAATTGGCTTTTTTCGCTTTTGATGATTGTGGTGCCGGTGCTGCATTTTACACTGACGCGCAGCCTTTTAAAGAGACGCGTGAGTGTACTGGGCAAGCTTACGGGTGCAAACTGGATGGCCCCGCTCGGCGCGTGGCTGCTTTCTGCAATCCTGATTTTCGCGGGCGTTGTGTTCGGTCTGCGCGGCACGGCGGGCGAGCCCTCCGACCGGCAGCTTCTAATGACGCGCTTTGACGCGGAGGCGTCATTACAATCCTTCGGCGCGGCACCGGAATTTTTACTGGATGTAAAGTACAACGTGCTGCGCATAGCAGGTGAAGAGACGGTGGAATATTACCTTGTGCAGGACGGAAAAGACCCCGTGCAGGTAACGCCGACCCCCGCGCCGGAGAATTCCTGAAAAAACTCTGAAATTCACCCGGAAGTTCTTGACCCGGGTTTCAGAAAAACGTACAATAATAGAGTAAAGTCGAATAAGTGGGTGTGTCCCGGCTTTGCCGGGACACACCACAGCAAAATGGAGATTTATGAAGCATTACCGTTAGAAAGGCGGTGCCAAAAACGAACACACAAAATCCGAACGAACAAAACAGAAACACGAATACGCCGAACGGCGCGAATTACACGAACCCGCTCCAAAACGAGTTTGAAAACTCCGCGACGTACCGCGTTATCCACAAGGTGGGCGACAAGGTGACGGAGAGCGTGAATAACCTCGACGGGGAGAAGATTTCCCGCGAGGTGCAGGGTGCGGTGAACGGCGTTGTAAACGAAGTGAACCGTGTGGCGGAGACCGTAAACCGCAAGTTTAACACGAACGCGCGGACAAATTATCAGTCGCCGCAGGGGCAGAATCCGGACGGTACGTACCACTATTCCTACACGCAGACGGCGTACTCGAATTACAAGCGCCCGAATACAAACCCGAATCAGGCTCCGAGCAGCGTGCCCGGCGGACCGTATAATCCGCCGCGCGGCACAGTGCCGCGAAATACCGTTTCGCAGAACGGTGTGCCCGTGCAGCAGCCGAAAAAAGCGCCGCGCAAGCAGGACATGATCGAAAAGTACAAGCCCTCAAACGGCCGCTATTGGCTGACGGGCATCGTGTGTATGCTGTATGCGCTGAACGGCCCGCTTTACCGCTGGCAGGACCTCATCACGTTTGTTGTGGTGGGTGCAGCGGCGTTTTTCATCGGCGGCAAAATTTTCAAGAGCAAAAAGTATTATGTGCCGGCGGAATCCGTACAGCCGGAGAAAAAGCCCGAGCCCGAAAAGAAGCCGGAGCCGAAAGCGGAGCCGCAGAAAAAGGTCTCCACCGGCGATCCCGAGGTGGACAAGATCATTGAGGAAGGCTACAAATATCTGCATGAGCTGCGCGACGTGAACATCCGCATCCCGGACGAGGTGATGACAAAGCGCATCGACCGCATGGAAGTGGCTTCTGCCGATATTTTTGCGTATATCGCGGAGCACCCCGAAAAAGCAGCGGAGATCCGCCGGTTTATGAACTACTATCTGCCGACCACGCTGAAGCTTCTGAACAGCTATGATAAGCTGAGCCGCCAGAGAGTGAAGGGCGAGAACATTCAAAAGACGATGTTTGAGATTGAAGGCATGATGGAGACGATCGCGGGCGCGTTTGAAAAGCAGCTGGATAGCCTGTTTGATGACGATGCGCTGGACATTGCGGCGGACATCAGCGTGATGGAATCCATTTTGAAGCAGGAGGGCCTTTCCGGCGAAGACATGAAAATGCCGGGCCTTGACCCGAACGACACAAGCAAAACACAGACAAAGTGATTTTTGACCGTGTGACGCACACGGTGAATATAAGGAGGACGAACAACATGAGCGACGTGAAATTGACCTTAGAGCCCGAGCTGGAGACCCCCGCACCCGGCATTCCCACCCTGACGCTGGACGGCGTGGAGGAAGAAAAGCCCGTAGCCCCTGAGAAAAAAGAAGAGGAACAGCCCGAAGTGCAGCTTACGCCCGAAGAACAGAAGGTCGTAGACGACTTTGCGGAAAAAATTGACATTACAAGCTCTGCGCTCGTGATGCAGTATGGCTCCGGCGCACAGAAGAAAATTGCAAACTTCTCCGACACGGCGCTTGCAAATGTGCGCACGAAGGACCTCGGCGAAGTAGGCGATGAGATCGCGAACCTCGTTGTAGAGCTGAAAAGCTTTGATGCGGGCGAAGAGGAAAAGGGCTTCCTCGGATTCTTTAAAAAGCAGGCAAACCGCCTCGATGGCATGAAGGCACGTTACGACAAGGCCGAAGTGAACGTGAATAAGATTGCGTCTTCCCTTGAGGGCCACCAGGTGCAGCTGATGAAGGACATCGTGATGCTCGATAAGCTGTACGAAACGAACCTTGCGTACCACAAAGAGCTTTCCATGTACATTCTGGCGGGCAAAAAGCGCCTGAAAAGAGAGCGCGAAACGACGCTGGAAGAGCTGAAAGCAAAAGCACAGCGCTCCGGCCTGCCGGAGGACGCGCAGGCGGCAAACGACTTTGCACAGCAGTGCGACAGCTTTGAAAAGAAGCTGCATGACCTCGAGCTGACCCGCATGGTTTCCGTGCAGATGTCGCCGCAAATTCGTCTTGTGCAGAACAACGACCGTTTGATGGCGGAGAAAATTCAGTCCACCATTGTGAACACCATTCCGCTTTGGAAGAGCCAGATGGTATTGGCGCTTGGCGTGGCGCACTCCGCAGATGCGGTGCGCGCACAGCGTGAAGTGACCGATATGACGAACGAGCTGCTGCGCAAGAACGCAGAGAAGCTGAAGATGAGCACCATCGAGACGGCGCGCGAATCCGAGCGCGGCATTGTTGACATGGAGACGCTGCGCCAGACAAACCAGTCGCTCATCTCGACACTTGATGAAGTTGTGAAAATTCAGGAAGAGGGCAAGACCCGCCGCCGCGAAGCGGAGCAGGAGCTTGGCCGTTTGGAAAACGAGCTGAAGCAGAAGCTTTTAGACATTCGCGCGTAAATAAAGAGAACACCGGCCGGGTTGTGCTTGCAGTGCTGCCCGGCTGTGCGTTTATAGGCTTTAAATTTGCATGTAGACAGAAAAAGCAGAAAGGAAATTTTTATGAAAAAGAAAAACGATGGCGTAAAAGCCGTGGGCCGTGTTTCGGCGGTCATTGCGATGGTGGTGTTGATTTTGGCGGCGATCCCAGTCGGCGCGTGTATATCTTTGTCGCGCGAGCGCAACAATGTGACGGCGGAATACTACGGCTCCGACGACGTGTACGGCGTTTTGGACCAGGTCTCGATGATGGTTTCCGAAGCATCGAATCTGGTGACGATCGCGGAAAAATACAGCGAGACGGATTTGACGCTTGTAGATGCCGTGCGTACCGCGCAGAACGCGGTGAAAAAGGCCGAGCGCCCGGCAGACAAGTACACGGCTTTAAACGACCTGACGACGGCGGTGAAGGCGATGTATCGCCAAATCAAGAATATCGACATGAATGAGGAGGACGCAACGTACCGCGAATCGCTGATGTCGAACTACAATTCCGACTTGGATTATCTGATGCGCGACGATTACAACGATAAAGCTGCCGCATTCAACGATGCGCTGCACAACTCGCCTGCGTATGCACTGGCGAAGCTGGTGGGCATCGGCGATGTGGAGCTGTTCGCGTAAAAGTTTGAAACGGACAGGGAAAGGAAATGCTTATGACAAAGACCGTACATCCTGTTTTGAAAAAGACGGGCGCTGTGCTGCTTACGGTGCTGGTGCTCGTACTTATGGCGGTGCCGGCGTTTGCCGTGGCGTTGCCGGATGCCCCGACGGGCTATGTGTATGACGGCGCGAATGTGCTTTCGTCCTCGACGGAAAGCTATATTGAGCGCACGGGCAGCGCACTTGCCGAAGCCTGCGGCGCGGAGGTCGTGGTGGCGACCGTGGATTTCACCGACGGCGAGGATATTGCCGATTATGCGTATGACCTCTTTAACAAGTGGGGTATCGGTGACAAGAAAGCGAATAACGGTCTCTTGATTCTGCTTTCCATCGGCGCGGAGGATTACTACGCCGAGCCGGGCGTGGGGCTGACCGATGTTTTTACCGGCGGCGTGCTGGACGCGATGCTGTATGACTACCTTGAGGACGATTTTGCCGCGAAAGAGTACGACAGCGGCGTGAAAAAGGTCTACGCCCGCGCGGTGGAGATTTTGGAAGACCATTACAGTGTCTCGTATTCCACGGGTACAACAAACAACGCGAATGCGAACACCAATTATAATTATGCGAATAATAATACATCCGGCGGAATTTTATACGGATTCCAGCGCTTCTTCTCGCGGGTCTGGCGGTTCTTCTTTGTGGTTCTGTTCGTCATTTTGATTATTGCGCTGAGCGTGCTGCGTCCGCGCAGACGGTATTACCGCAGAGGTTGGGGCGTGCCGCCCCCGCCGCCTCCGATGGGCGGCTTCTGG
>OGRE01000198.1_pt1 | contig 74126 bp, 58 predicted proteins | sample 1553421 | NCBI WGS metagenome assembly OGRE01 (sample SAMEA2580076, study PRJEB22360) | human gut metagenome | biome: human gut; feature: human-associated habitat; material: faeces | place: Denmark | collected 2008/2010 | reverse complement strand
CCTCAGAAATTATCATATTGTATTATCTGACAATTCCTTTTGGGATAGGTTCTTAGCGTACTTAAAAACCATAGCAACATTACTATGGACATACAGATAAATATCCAAGTCTTCATTTATGAAATCAAGTCATAACACCATTTTGTATATAATAAAACCTTCGCACATAGCGCAGTTTGCCTGTTGCCCTCTGAAACTGGCCTGACTATGTAAATATTCATGTTGCATATATTTACGTTGACTCTGGCTTTTATGCTCTTTCAATGCCATTAATTTTTTATTAAATTCATTCTTCTCTATTGCTTCAAAAGCATGAGGGGAAAATGAAATCCATGCACTTGGTGTTTCATATCCCAGTATCTGAGGAATATAACGACAGGCAACCATTGATGCCTGATAAACAGCAATATGATCCTGATGCCTGTCAGAATTATTCATGGTATAAACTCTCGTAATTTCGACATCCTGAGGGATATCATTAGCAATTATATTTTCCAGGGAAGATATCATGTCTCTTATCTGTAAATAAAGACGGGTATCCTCAAAATTAAGATGAATTGACTTGTCACATCCCAGTATTTTTAATGCTTTCTGTGACTCTTTATGACGGTCAGTATCTTTTCCCCCACAACAACCGGGGGTCATAACTACCGCGATAGTATATATATTTCTGGCAGAAAAAGTTGCAAGAGATGCACCACATCCTAATTCTATGTCATCAGGATGTGCACCTATTGCCAGTACACCTGTTCTCTTTCCTGAATATGTGATAGAATTTAACAAGATACCTTCCTTATCTACTTCCTGTTATATGCTTCTCCCCATTATAAATATTACCATTGTATTAATTTCAAATTAACTAATTAACTTTCTCAGATGATGCCTGACATCAGTAATACACTGATTCTGTCTTGTAGTGAGGACTTTTAGCACCAGTTCACTGAGCTCATGCTTAACTGCATCATGGAATCTGATGTCAGCTGGCCTGTGACAGGAAAATTATCGAACCGGAAAAGTAAAGTGGAACTGAATTCACACTGAAGGAGATACTTCGATTCACAGCATGCTGGCTCAAGGTTTGTTGAATAAATAGAACTTTTGGGTAACTGGAGGAGCTGAGCGCAACCGTAGCTTACACCGGCTCCCCATGGCAAAGTTAAATTTTAAACTCACCAGACAAGTCGCACACAGCCAGGTACTGCTGACCGAAATGAAACCGTCTTTTATGATCTGGTCGGCAGGATAGCGTCCTTCGTCAGAAATACTGGTATGTATTGCTCCGGCTCAGAGATTTAACTTCAGATACGGCAAACAATTGCTGGAAATTGTTGCGTAAGTCGCTGACTGAATTGAATATTTACTTAATCCAGAGAGTGCAGAAGAAAGTCATTTAGCGCAATATGAAGACTTTATCGCAGCATGGCCCCCGTTTTGTGAAGCCTGGGGATCGTCCGTTATTACTGATGACGCTTATCGTACCGTTCCATGTTCTGGTCTCAGGTCCGGACAGCCTGTTCCGTGCAATTTTCGATGAGCAGGGCATTCCTGCCTGGCTGGGGGAAACCAAATGCCGGAGCACGACAGCCGTCAGAATCGATCGTCTGGCAGGTATAAAGATATTGATGTTCTCTGTTTTGATCACGATAACAGAAAAGACATGGATGCGATAATGGCAAGCCCGCTGTGGCAGGCTGCCCGCGTTCTGGACAAAACCATTGGATGCAAAGCGTGAGTATACGAATTGCGCTTTTCCCCGCGTCATTGCCGCGTTTTCTGTCGCCGTCATGCTTGCTCTGGTTGTATGCGTAGTCTGGCAAGTATTTAGCCGCTACGTACTTAACCAGCCAAGTACATTAACCGATGAGCTGGCACGCTTTTTGATGATCTGGGTAGGATTATTAGGTGCTGCATATACCGTCGGCGCGCAGAGACATCTCTCTATCGATTTATTTGCTCTCGCCCTGAATAAGCGCAAGCAATTACTTCTTAGTATAGTCATTAACATTCTCATTTTAGGTTTTGCCGGTTCGGTCATTGTGACTGGTGGCCTGAAATTAATTGATAAAACACTGGCAACATCACAGGTATTTCCACTGCCGGGCCTCCTCTGCAGTACTAATTAACACAGAGCATCCTGCCTCTGTGAACATATGATATCCAGACTTGACCAATTTGTTATTGTGATTGTTCTTGTTGCTGTTTTAGCTTCTAATCGATGCTTTCAGTGTTCCAGCGCGATAGCGCAAACATGTTCAAGCTTAGAGAGTGAATGGTATAGTTCTGGTAATGTCATTTTTTTTCTAATCACGACCTTAAGGTTAACTTCTATTCTTCCCTTTTTAACATCGCGAATAGTGAACGCTTCAATAATATTTTTTTGTTGATTAATACACTCTATCAGGGCTTGTAGCCCTGATCTTTCGTCAAGAGTAACATGAACTTTTACTTTACCCGGAAATTGATTCTTAGCTTGCAAAAAGAGCACAAAATAGCTGAGTTTTATTGCAATCATGAACAAAGCAGTGGTAACCAAAGCATGCATATAAAACCCAGCACCACATGTAATTCCCACCCCAGCCGAAGCCCAAACGATAGCTGCAGTTGTTAGTCCAGATATAGCATCGTCATGGCGATGAAGGATAACTCCTGCGCCGAGAAAACCTACACCGCTGATAATCTGTGCTGCCAGTCGCATCGGATCGCTACGTATATTCATCGAGATTTCAGCGTAATATTCTGCAGACTGAATCGATACAATTGTCAGAACACAACTGGCGACTGAAATAATGACGCACGTTTTAAATCCAACAGGCTTCCCTTTCGATTCTCTTTCAAGGCCAATAATGCCACCAAGGATAAACGCGACGCAAATTTTGCCCAGTGTAATAAAGAGAGATTCTTCTTCACTGAATAATAAGAAGGATAACGTATTCATATTTCCTCCGGAAAAAACTCACCCCAAACTGTGTACGAAGGTCTCCTTTTCTGCCCCATGAGGCTACGCGCCGTAGTTCTGGATATAGTGCTCTATCAGCGAAATAAGCCGCGGGTTATCGATGCTCTGCAGAATTGTGACCTGTGCACCTTTTGGTTCAGGGATCCCAATATTGAGGCGTAATGTGTCACGTCCATAGCAACAAGTCATTCCGCGTGTAATGCCTTCCAGAGAGACATCCAGATAATCTTCAGCCGTTGTTGCAAGAGAGGGATCCAGTAACCAGGCAATGGTTAACACATCGTGGATCCAACACCCAGGCAGATTGCGGGTTTGCATAGAGTATGTAATCCATGGTCGAATGGTTTGTGCCAAATAACGGCTAAGCTCGTTTTCTGTTTTTGCCAGACGTTCCAAATCGGCGTGAAGCATTTGTGTTTGCGTTGTCACATCCATCGGGACCAGAGTGACTGGCGCACCGCTGGTGAGCACTGCATGAGCAGCCTCAGGGTCCAGACCAAAATTTGTATCTTTCAGGTAGCCAGGAACATTGAACACGCCACCCATAACGACGATATTTTTGACCGCGTGAACAATTTGCGGGTAAAGCTGCAGGGCGATGGCTACATTGGTGAGGGGGCCGGTAGCAACCAACGTTATTTCGCCTGGATTACGACAGATGAGTTCACCTATTGCTTCAGGCGCATGGGGTTCTACCTGCTGGCACAATGCTGGAGCAGGAACATTCGACCAGAGTTGCCGTAAACCAAACTGATCGACACCATGATCCAGTTTTTCACGCCAGGGTTGCGGATCTTCCAAGAGCGCACGCGAGGCACCACGGTAGACCGCAACAGGAATATCCAATTGTGTAATGAGATCTCTAGCGACCGCATATCCCACGTCTACCGGTGTATTTCCGGCAACAGTGGTGATCATTTCCAGCGCGATTTGCGGTGCGGCAATGGCCAGCGCCAGCGCCAGACCGTCGTCGATATTAGCGCCGGGAATGCCGTTCCCCGGATCGCAGTCAATAATGATACGCATCGATTCATTTTCACTTTTTCTCGGGTTGTACTTCATGCCCTTGGCAGCCACACGACTCTCCTGTTCGTAAATAAAACTCAAATTCAACACGGCGAACTTCTCCATCCCAATTTTTCAGCATGTCAATTGCCGCACGGGCCATCTTATCGACAGGTTGTCGAACGGCGGTTAAAGAAGGGACGTTATAAGCCGATTCTTGTGTTGCGTTAAAGCAGACCAGCGCAACATCTTCAGGAACGCGCAGCCCATGTTCTGCCAAAGCGCGTAAACAGCCGAGAGCCTGTTGTTCATTTGTCGCGAACAGGGCGCGTGGCAGTTGGTGCTCAAGCATGCGTTTTGTCGCCTCGTAACCGCCGGCGCGGGTATAGTTGGTCGAAAAAATCCATGAGGGATTGACCACTAACGATGAGGCTTCCAGCGCCTGCTGCCAGCCCCGGATACGATCCTGAGTATTCAGCATTTCACGCGGGCCGCAGATGATGCCGATGTCGCGGTATCCGTGATCAATAAGATGTTGTGTTACCTGCATCGCCGCCAGTTGTTCATCAACCTGGATAACGCTGACGTTAAGCCCAGGATCCACACGATCGAGCATGACGCAGGGGGTACCGCTCTCCTGAATCAAATTGATATAAGGATGGCGATCAACACTGGTGTAGATCAGCCCGTCAACCTGGCGGTGTAGCATATTATTAATGAGTTCACGTTCACGGCAGCTACTATCGCCTGCGTCGCCCAGCAGGAGTACTTTGCCATCAGCAAAGGCTTCGTGTTGCAGGGCATGAGCCATAGAGGCGATAAACGGGTTCGAGATGTCCGGAGTGACTAGCCCATAAGTTTGCGTACTCCCTGAAGCCAGCGCACGCGCGATGCCATTGGGTCGATAACCGGTTTTCTTAATGGCCTGTAGTACACGTTGTCGGGTCGCTTCGGCAACGGGGCGCGGGCCATTATTAATAACGTAACTAACGACAGCGACGGATGTCCCTGCTTCTTTTGCCACGTCAGAACGTGTTACGCGTTGTGAATGTGATTGAGTCACGAAGCACCTACCTGATTGCGTTCAGAGTGATTTTTTCCAGACAGCATAAGGCGTTATGACCCAAAAATCTTTGGTAAAGAACGCGCATCTCACGTACTCTGGCCTTAAATTGCATCCTCGGGTAAGTTGAGATCCCGTCCGCGAGTCTCTGGTGCAAAGAAAGTGGTCACCAGTCCAATCGCGGCCATAAAGGCGAAATAGATAGCGATTGGCCACCAGTGCCCGTAATACGAGAGTAGCGCAGAGGCGATAAGTGGTGCAGTCCCGCCAGACAGAATGGAACCGAGCTCTTTTGCAAATGCCATTTTGGTATAACGATTAGTGACACCGAAAAGCTCAACGCCCCACGCAGCCTGAACACCAAAAATACCCAGTGAAGCCAGCCCCATCCCGGTAATGATCGTCGGGATAACAATCCACGGCTCACGAGAATCCAGCAACATAAATGCCGGAAAGGCATACAGGATCAGTAACAAGCAGAACCAACGATAGATGATACGTCTACCGAATCTATCGGACAGCCAACCCGCCAGAGGAATAATGGCAAATCCCAGAACGGATGCAATAAGTACAGCTGCCGTGGGTACGGACTTATCTACCATTAGTACTTTAGCGACATAACCAATGATAAACCCCTGAGCGAGATAAGAAGGACCATTCTCACCTATGCGTAATCCGACCATAGTCCAGAAGGCACGGGTCCGTTTCCAGAAGCTACGAGTGTCATGTTGTTGTTGTGCTTTTCCCTCACGAAGAACCTTTTCTCGTTCAGCCTGCAGAAGGGCTTTTTGACGTTCAAAGACTGGTGTTTCGCGTATATGACGACGAATTAATAGAGCGGCAGCAGCAATAAGAATGCTACAAAGAAAAGGAATACGCCATCCCCAGTTTAATAAGTCATCCTTGTCCATTTGCAGGACGATGAGCCAAACCAGTGAAGCCAGTAATGTTCCACTGTTCGACCCCAGACCAATAACAGATGAAACTAGTCCACGTCGTTTAACGGGAGCATATTCACCAAGCATCACAGTACCGCCTGAAAGCTCCGCGCCAGCTCCCAGCCCCTGAGAAAATCGAAGGATAACCAGACATATCGGTGCCCAGACGCCTATCTGGGCGTAACTGGGGATTAATCCTATTAGCATGGTCGACATGCCCATCAATCCAATAGTGATAACCATGACAATTTTCCGACCATGTTTATCGCCTATCCAGCCGAACAGTAATGCACCAATAGGGCGGGCAATAAACCCAACAGAATAGGCGGCAAAGCTGGAAAGTAATGCTATGACGGGTGTCACCTCCGGAAAAAAGACATCGCCAAAGATAATACCTGCGGCAAGTCCGTACAGAGCAAAATCGGCATACTCCATTGTAGTGCCTAGCCAGCAGGAAAAGGTAGCTCTCCAAAACTCGCGACGTCCCTCGGGGGTTTCCAGACGCTCCTGAGCTGCCTGTTGGTTATCCACTAAGGGAACAGAGGATGATGGATGATGTGTGTTCATAAGAACTCCTTGATATTATCTGTCAGATATACATCACAGGTAGATATCTTTCTTAAATCTACTCATGTAGATATTGTGTTTTATTGCATATAAATAAATCTACTCGCGTAGACAAACCAGTCAATGGAAGTAAAATCGTGATAGAGATCACCCATAAGGTGTAAGCGCAAAGCTGGCGTTGTCTGTATCCCCGCTCCTGCCGGGCTAATTTACGCTTAAAACATCAGCAATACACCAGCGTATTCAGTAGCGACAAGCATGAGTCACACTCAAACTCCCGACCATCACCATCCTTGAAAGGTTACAGATCCTGATATACCTGTGTTTATAATTACCCTACTGTATTTTCATCATGAAACTGAATCGCTACACAGAGCTGTTTATCTGCAGAGTACAGGCTGGATATGGTTTATTATTACCGTAAGGTGTCAACGACGGATGAAAAGTGGCTCTTCCGCAACCTGGGTGGAAGAAAATGGATGAAACTTTCTGGTGAATAAAGATCTAAGCTGTTTTAAGTTATGGGCAACGCAATGCACTCTCTTAAGACACTTCTACAGTTACCTTGCGGATGGAGATGCAGTCGACAAATTATTAGCTCTGACGGTATAACCCTCCATCTCCACGGAAAACGCAAAACAGCACAAGTCCTGAATGCTTTAAGCGTAGCGACTCTGTTCATAGTTATCGTCGGCGCCGGATACAGCATCTACCCTGCTCAGGGCAGACGCTATGGCTTGTATTTTCCGTCCGCCACTGGTACTGCCGTAACCCGGCTTGTTCACGTAAAATTTTTGCCGGGTCGCTTGCCCCCTTCGCCGGTTCACTCCCAGCATTCTTCACAGGTGTTACAAAATTTACAACATCAACTGGGATTAATAGCCGGAGGTGAGGCCGGGAAACAGGCAGCAACGGCAGTGGGGCTCCGTTGCAGTGCTGATACTCTTCTTCGCAGGGTTATTAATACCCCGGAGACGAAACAGTCAGGCGCGCCTCATGTCGGTATTGATGAGTGGGCGTGGCATCGGGGCTACCATTACGGTACGTTAATCGTCAATCTTGATACTCACCGTCCCCTCGTCCTGCTTCCCGGCCGTGATCAGCGTACGCTGGCGACCTGGTTCAGAAAATATCCGGAAATACAGGTTGTCTCATGTGACCGTGGCGGAGTCTATGCGACAGCAGCACGTGAAGGTGCACCTCAGGCCAGACAGATAGCTGATCGATGGCACCTGCTAAAAAATATTGGCGATGCGCCTGAACGAATGATGTACAGACAGATGCCTCTGATACGTCTTGTTGCCAGTGGGTTGTCACCAAAGAAATCACCTAAGCCAGTACTGTCTGTGCCTGTAGCATCGCTCCGTCGTCCGGAACGCCTTAAACAGCAAACCCGCCAAAAACGGCATCAGCGTTGGACAGAGGTTATGGCACTACATAACAAGGGATGTGGGTTCAGGGGAAATATCCCGTATTACAGGCTTATCACGTGTGACAGTCAGTCTCTGGGTGTGTTCAGGAACATTCCCTGAAATGTCAACCCGGCCTCCAGAGCGAGGACTTCTGGCCCCATGGAGGGAGTGGTTAAAAGAGCAACGAGAAAGTGGTAACTTCGGCGCGTGGCTGCAAGGATGGCAGCTGATGCTGCGGCTATATGTGAGGCAATCAGCAGTCGCTGGAATAATGGGGGGTGTCGAAAGTCATGTAAATCGGCTAAAAATGCTGAAAGGCCAGATGTATGGTCGAGCCGGATTTGAACTACTCAGGCAGAGGGTCATGAGTCCACTGGCATGAAAATCTCCATCCAGGTTGCGGAAGAGCCACTTTTCATCCGTCGTTGACAGCTTGGGGGGTAGTGCATCTGTACCTCTAGGTCAAAGGAGGTATTCATATCCATATTAACGACTTGAATATGTTGACAGTACTGATTCAGATTAACGAAAAACGACCGAGCTTCTCTACTACGCACCTCACCTATCCAGAGGATTGATGAGTATCCGCATCGGCTACGACGGTGCGTAACGATGAGCTTTGAACAGGGCAAACTCTTTCATGACCCGGCCTTGACAGTACATCAATCAGACCCTGTGACCTCTATTTGCAACTGACGTTTGTCGATAGTATTGATGATATGTTAGTGCAGGGTAAGAAATTACGAAATATGTTTAATCGGCAAGATTTTGAGTAACGCCTCAACATGCTCAATGAGTCATGTGGTCTGATGAGCATAAGGCTTTAGCCAGCTGATATAATCCCGAACTATGCCGTAGTTAGGGCAAAGAATGCGGTAGACGGGTAGGCGTAACTCAACTGGAAATACCAGTATTGTTCATTACGATAAGGTGCGAAGTGAAGCATCGTGAACGGCTTTAGCCTGTTTGCCACAAGAATAATGACCGTTTTCAATCGGTTTTAGGTGGATGATGAGGGGGATTTTACTCAGTAGGGACGACGTCAAAGCCTATCCAGAGATAAATGGAAAAGATAGTATTCGAAATTGAGAACGGTTGGGGTTGGTTATCGTTATGTTTTAGCAACTAAACAATAACTCCCCAACCGTTATCATTTCCAGCCCACGATAATCTGCAATGAACATTAAAAATTCACGGCGGCGGTCGCTTTCCTTAATTTACGTCTCCTCTTGGGAGTGGATAATATGGGTGCCTGTTTCGCCACGCAGTGCCGCGGACAGGCATTCAGGCGTGGTGATAATCACTCTTTTACCTCCACGTTCCAGGAACTCCAGACTGGCAAGAATCTTCGGTAACATACTCCCAGGCGGGAAGTGACCCTCCTGCATGTAACGGGCCATCGTTAGGACATCCACTGTATCCAGTGCATGCTGGTTGGGTTTCCCAAAATGAATACTCACTTTTTCCACGCCGGTGGTGATCACCAGAATGTCGGCGTGAATTTCGCGAGCCAGTAGCGCGCTAGAGAGATCTTTGTCGATAACCGCGTCCACGCTTTGGTAATCCCCTGCGTCAGTACGCACCACCGGAATGCCACCGCCGCCCGCGCCAATCACCACAAAGCCTTGCTGGATCAGAGTCTTAATGGCAGGTGCTTCGACAATACGTTTCGGTTCCGGCGAGGCGACCACGCGGCGATAGCCCCGTCCGGCATCTTCAACAAAACGCCAGTCAGGGTTTGCCTTTTGTAGTTCATCACGCTGGTTTTCACTAAAGAATGCACCGATGGGCTTGGTGGGATGGACAAACCCCGGATCGTTTTTATCCACTTCTACCTGAGTCACCACGGTGACGGCTTTTTTCTCGCCGTGAGGCGCCAGCCGGTTGTTCAGCGCCTGCTGGATCAGATAGCCAATGCCGCCTTGCGTATCCGCCACACAGTTCGCCAGCGGCGTTAAGGGTAGCCCTTCGCGCTCGTGGGCTATCTCCGCGCGGCGTAAATCCAGACCGACCTGCGGCCCGTTGCCGTGGGTCAGCACAATGTCGTAATCGGAAGCCAGCATTTCCAGAACCGTATCGGCGACGGCCTTCACCGCCTCCGCCTGATGCTCAATCGACTGGCTGGCGTTATCTTTGATAATGCTGTTGCCACCAATGGCAACGACCACAAGTTCTTTCATAGAATTATCTTCCGTTTGCAGGCTATTCAGGTCGTTTTAGTCTCTTCCTGCTCAGACGCAGCCACTGTTTCACGGCTATCAATAACATGCTTGAGGGCAAACATAGCAAGCATCATCAGGTAGGCCACAACAAACACAATCGAGCTGCCTTCCGCAAAGCCAACCGCTGGGGAGTGAATCACGCCAAACAGCGATAACAGTGCTCCAAAGGATGCAGCTATCGCCCCGCGCAGCGGCTTATTCATAATGGCAAAGATAGCAATGCATCCCCACAGCATGCTGGCCAGCGGTGCACCGCTTCCCAGATGCATCAGTCCATCGTAATAGACGCCTTTGCTGTGCAACAGGTCGCTACCAAGTTTCTCAGCGGATGTTCCGGCTGCGCCCATCACGCTGTTAACGATGGTCAATGCCCAGTTGGCGACCCATGGGAACAGACAGATGAAAATGACGGGAACCTCGACTTTAGGAGTTTCTCGCACCACCTGATTGGCGGTTACCACACCGATAAAAACCAGAATTGGCACTATAGCAGTCATGGGAATAATGGCGAGCATAAACGCGCCCAACCCAAACAATGGCACCAGAAACATAGTGATGCCTGATGCGAGGGTATAGCAGATACTAGCGCCCATAGCTTTCCAGCCTGCATGCCCAACATATACGGTTACCGGGAACGGATTACCCAGCATGCAACCGAGCATGGAGGCAAAGCCGTTCGCCATCATGACCTTACGGGTGTTGTATTCATCACCAGCCGCGTGCGCACTTTCAATGTTCTCGAGGTCAAAAATGTAGTTAGCCAGGCCCAAAGGAACTGCAGAAGCCAGATATGGCAGAGCGTGCGGCAAACCTTGCAGGAAGCTCCTTACATGAATTTCCGGCGGGTTGAAGCCGAAGGAAGACATCGACGCTTTAATGTCTTCCGGGCTTTGTAAACCGGATATCCACGCTAGGGACGTACCAGCAATCAGCAACAGCAAACCGGTAGGAATATGGGGAAAAATCGGCTTCTTACCGAACCAGTTAATGAAGATCAATAACAGGACGATGAAAGAAACTGTCGGCGCTTCGAACGCTTGCAGCATCGGGTTCATTGCCAGCAGTAATAACCCCAGTCCGGACAGACAAGAAAGCAGCACTGTACGCGGGATCATCTTGCGGATAGTCTCACCCAGGAAGGAGCCACCGACCAGGATCAACGCTTCGACAAAGCACCACACCAATCCTATCTGAATAGAAAAGTTGGCATCTTTGGTTTGCTGATAAACCGGCATCAGCACCAGGAATGTCACGGTAAAGATTGAGGGTGCGCTCGGTCCAGACGGCAGCGCCGTTACATCGCTACGACCGGTTTTCTTCACCATCTGTAGACCAAACCAGGAGTAGCAGACACTGGCCGCCAGCACTGCAAGACCAAAGGCAGGCGCAATGCGTCCATAGACAATTTCAGTAGGGATTCCGACGACAAAAATTAGCAGACCCATCATTGTCAGCAGGTTAGTCAGATTGTTGGTCATCAGTCCAAAGTAAGCCGCCCAGTCACCACGTTTCCATTCTAGTTTTATGCTGTTCATGGAATCTCCTTAACAGGTTAAGCATCGTTTGCGATCATGGAGATCGCCCAGCCCTGAAGGTAAACAACGTTTTCCGCTACTGTGGGGCTAACTGCGTTAGCCCCGGTTATTGTTATTGGCAGTAGTGGTCACGCCAGTTGAGGATCGCCTTTTCAAAACAAGTGAACGGCGGGTGAACAATTCCTGCGCCGATCATGCCGATCCCTGCGTCTTTGTGCGCAATGGCTGTGTTAATTACCGGCAGAATGCCTGTACTGCCTACACGTGTAATATCGATAGCGGTCGGTACGCCCATAAAACCAAGCAGGGGAATGGTGACGTTGGGGTTTTCTCCGAGAGTGATTTCTCTCATTTTACGTGAGAAATCAATAGCTTCCTCAACTGTTCCGCCCACCAGTGACACAATAGCTGGTGCCGTCGCCATAGCGAAACCGCCAACGCCGTAGGTTTCGGTAATTGCACTATCACCGATATCACGTCCGGAATCCTCTAGCTTATAGCCCGCAAACATCGGCCCAATCACCTGCTGCGCCGGACCGGTAAACCACTGGCCCGGCAAACCGCTAATACGAAGACCGAACTCAACACCATTGCGTGCCATCGTTGTCACCACGGTGCTGTATTCAATGCCGTGCGCAGCGTCCATTGCGGCTTTACACATTGCCATCCATGTTGGTCCTGAGAAGTAATCACTACTGAGGACAAACTCGAACACCTCACGCTGCTGCTCAACAGGGTAGCCAGTCTGAATAATCCACGGCGTCAGCGTCTGAATCAGCAGCGCCGTCCCGGCGTTGTTGCGGTTATGGCACTCATCGCCCATATGCAGCGCCTGCGCTAACATCAAGTGCAGATCGATTTCGCCCGCCAGCTTCATAGCATCGCGCAACATAGGTCCCAGTACATCTCGCATCCAGTTAAGACGCTCTATAACGCTCTGGTCGTTAGCGCCCATACGCAGGATCTTTGCCATCTGCTCGCTCATATTGGTATATGCGCGGTTTCCATAGGTTTTGTTCTCGACGATGTGCATAAACATCGATGCAGACGTGACACCCGCCATTGAGCCGACACAGTCATGTTCGTGGCACGGAGAGAAGATGATTTCACCTGAAGCAGCTAGTTCGGCGGCATCATCCAGATCTTTCGCCAGTCCTTCAAATACCAGAGCCCCGGTTACTGCGCCCTTCATTGCGCCGCACATTTTTTCCCAGTGGATTGGCGGCCCGGCGTGAAGGATAGTGTTACGGGTCATACCCGGCACGACGTTGATCGCCTGATCATAGCCAATTAGCACAGGATGCGACTGGATAATGCGTTCCAGCGCCAGCTGATTAGCAGCTGCAATTTTGTCTGCCAGTGGTGAAGCGGCAATGTCGTCCAGTGCCGTTACCACTTGTATGTTTCCTTGGCCTGGCGGTGTCCAGTCAAGTTGGGTTACCGGTACATTCTGCTTTTTCATGTCATCGCTGAACATTTCGATACCGACATTAATAACGTTCAGCGGCTGATTAAACAGTGTCTGGCTCATCAGCCTTCCTCCCCTTTAAATATAAATTCACGTGCCAGTAATCCGGTGTTGGTGCTACTGCTTGCCCAAATAACCCCGGCATCGGTCAACATCTGACACTGTTTTTTCAGCGACGGTGTATCAAGGTCGGTTCCCAGCACATAGCCGAGGATCTCAAGCGGGCGACCGTCTGCGGCAGCAATTTCTTTGGCTTCAACAATTGTATCCAGCATCACTCCAACCGGATCTTCATGTGATCCAAATCCAAGAATGAAGTCCATCACGATCACGCCAACTTCAGGATCCTGTGCTTCCTGCAAGAGCCGGGTAATGCGATTGGTGGGATCGATCATCGGATGTGGTTTGCCGTTGGTAAAATAATCATCGCCGAAATCGAGGAAGGTATGCGCCACGCTACGGTTGAGATCTGTAAGGCGGAACGCCGGATTCGGGTGAATATTGCTATACACATCCGAGAGTTTTTCCATGGCAGTAAACATCGCTTCATCGCATAATGTGCCACCACAGAACAGGCCACGGATATACTTTTGTTGTGGAGTCAGACGGGAGCGAACCTCTTCAATCAGCTGCCAGTTGAGCGGATGCAAATCCAGACTCTCTTTTTTCACACCAGTCAACAGTACCGCTTTCAAGGCAGCCTCTTTAGTACCGCGGGCAAACTGTAGGCCTTCTTCATCCGCAGGGGTGGACTCACGTCCGAGGAAACACACCACCACAGGCTTGTGACAGGTGCGCGCACGTTCCAGCACCTTACGGGCTACCGCTGGTGCAGGAGGTTTGGATATAAGCGTAATGATCTCAGTTTGTGGATCGGCCTCCAGCATGCTAATCGCGTCAAGCATCATCAGGCCGCCAATTTTTTCACTCATATCGCGTCCACCTGTCCCAATCAGCTGGGAAATCCCGCCGCCAAATTCGTGAATGCGTACGCTCAGCTCCTGGCTACCCGTACCGGAGGCACCAATGATTCCGATGTTGCCGCGACGCACTGCATTGCCAAAACACAACGCTGCGCCGTTAATGATGGCGGTTCCACAATCAGGCCCCATCATCAACAACCCTTTTTCATGTGCCAGATGCTTGAGTTCCAGCTCGTCCTCAATAGAGACGTTGTCAGAAAACAGCATAACATTGAGGTTATTTTGTAGTGCCTGACGAGCTTCACGAGCAGCAAACAGGCCATTGACAGAGATCACCGCCAGATTACTCTCTGGAGCATGCTTCTTCGCACTGGCAATCGTGGCATAGCGTGCTTCGTGCTGGCCTCCCTGTTCTTTATGCGCAAACAGCTCATCAATCGCTATTAGCGTCCGCTCGTTCGCCTCCTCGCTGGTACCTTTAATGACAATCATCAGATCGCCACTTTTCGCCTCTTCCAGCTCAGGGGTCAGCAGACCGAGATTCTTCAGCACCCCCTTATTCATCTCTGTCGCCATAGCAACAAATGCCTGCTCAACTCCATCAAGCTTATTTGCGCGCGTGGAGATAGACATCAGTGAAACAGAATCAAAATACGTGTTTTTTTTTACAACTATCCTGATTGACATAATTACCTCCGGACCTGTGGCTCAGGGCGCAGGCATCCGCCATGCCATACAGCATGTCGCATCCAGAACTTGAGCCTATATTTTTTATGTCAGTAACATATTGCGTAGAAATGGGTTGTGGCTCAGTAATAAATTGGTTCAGTAGCCGTCCGACTCTTTCCCGATAACGCTGATTAAATGCTTCCTCTAACGTTATTTTGCTGAGAAGCGTTATGTTATTTCCTGCAAGTTGTAATGCTGCTAAGAAATCGTATCTATACTTCCTTAGTGGATGTCCTTGAATAAATAAAATAGTGCTTAAACCTACTAAATAATCATCCGATGATGGCGTCAGCCCTATTCCAAGACCAATTAACTGGTTGACTGCCGCAGTGATGTTTTCTCCTGTACACAACGCCTTCAGCAAATTTTTTCGGCGGTTGAGTAATTGGCGAGAAATTTCCTGATAAAATGGATTGTCACCCTGGTACAGAAATAATGTGTCGTTGCTTCTTAGTTGTTGGCGGATAAACTCTTCCCAATGCTGCCAGCCGACTTTGGCAAGGCTTGCTGAATCAGATGTCCACCGTGGTATTCGCCACATCTGACAACCGGTTATTTCTATCCATTTATCATTTCCAACAGTTATTCCAGACCCGCTAAAATTGACCTGTTCACCGGGGTGAAAAAGGTCTTCATAATGTGTCAGTGCTAAACGACAACTGTTAGGTGCGTTATCACAATCCTCACTCAGTAACGTCAGCAGTCGCTGCTGTTCAGGTATTAACAGATTTACCGCATGGGAAAAAACCTGTTCAACCTGGCCCATTCCCCGAAAAGTGAGAAACGCGCAGTCTGCGGTTAGTGCCCGAAAAGATTGCCGTGATAATATAGCGATAATCGTGCTCCTGTTGTCAGGCTCCAGCCGAAATCAGCAACTCGGCAATTTTGTGGTAGCCTTTTTCTCGCGCCAGCTCCAGCGGGGTTTTACCGTATTTATCCGTCATGTGCGGGTTTGCGCCATGCTCAAGCAATAGTTTGACGATCTCCTGCTGCTTTTCACCGCCGTCATTCAGCACGATGGCCTCTAGGAGCGGCGTCCAGCCAACAAAATTAGTATGGTTGACATTGATATCAGTACGCATCAGCAATTCACGTACAATCTCGACATGGCCTTTTTCGCAGGCAGGTGTAATACCAACACCGCCAAAACGGGTTAGGCAATTAAGGTCGGGGTTAGCCGGTAATACCGTACGCAACAGTGTTAAATCATTATTCAGGCAGCCAATCAGGAAGGGATTAAAACAAGTTTGATCTTGTTTATTAATATCAGCACCTGCGGAAATCAATAAAGAAACGCAGTCATAATGTTTATTCAGACTGGCAATAATAATTGCAGTACGCCCCTCGCGGTTAGTCGCATTAATATCAACCTTTTTATCAAGGCATGATTTTAATCCATCGGAATTACCTTGTTCTGCCGCCAGCAGAAATTCTGTAATGAGTTCTTTATTGGACATAATCGATCTCCTGCTCTTTTTAAGATTTTACAAATATAACAAGCCAAGAATAGCAACAGAATGCATAGAGCACCATCCATTTAAAATTTACTCATCATTAGACCATGAATTATTGAAACAAAATTAACAATAATAAGAGAGTGTGATATAGTGCAATATTTCTATTATAGCTGGGGATATTTTAGCCATTAATCCGCAGTCATATAAATAAAGGTGGTCTGCAGCACGGATAGCTGCCTGTAATTAAAATTCAGATGTGTGATTTCCTTCAAATTAAATGTAAATACGGTGTTAATTTTTTCAAAACTGATTGTCGGTTATAAGAATTACAAATACATTCAACAATCATCATGTTGTGTATGTGTATTGTCGCCAGAGGAAAGAAAGATGAATTCAATATTTACGGAAGAAAACTTACTGGCATTTACTATGGCTGCCCGCTATAGAAGTTTCAGCAAGGCGGCGAAGGAACTGGGCTTAACCACATCGGCAATTAGTTACACTATCAAGCGTATGGAAATGGGGCTTGACGTGGTGCTTTTTACCCGAACTACCCGTAGCATTGAGCTGACCGAGCCCGGGCACTACCTTTTTTGCAAAGCAACTGACCTGCTCAACGATTACCACTCCATCATACGTAGAGTTGATGCCATCGCTCAGGGAATTAAATCCCGGGTGCGCATTTGTATTAATCAACTGTTGTATACCCCTCAGCATACAGCTCGGCTTCTGCAAGTGCTCAGGGAACACTTTCCAACCTGCCAGATAGCTATTACTACAGAGGTGTATAATGGCGTCTGGGATTCACTCATTAATAACCAGGCTGATATCGCCATTGGCGCGCCCGATACGTTACTGGACGGTGGTGGAATTGATTACATTGAAATCGGCATGATTCGTTGGTTGTTCGCGATTTCTCCGGCTCATCCGCTGGCGTTTATTCCTGAGCCCATTTCTGAGAGTCAGTTACGTCTGTACCCGAACATCATGGTGGAAGACACTGCAAACACTATAAACAAAAAAGTCGGCTGGCTGTTACACGGGCAAGAGTCGATTCTGGTTCCCGACTTTAATACTAAGCTTCAGTGCCAGATCCTGGGGGAGGGAATCGGTTTTCTGCCAGACTATATGGTGCGTGAAGCGATGGAAAAGTCATTGCTGGTGACACGGCAGATCCGCAACCCACGTCAGGATTCACGAATGCTGTTGGCAACCAGGCATTCGGCAAGCGGTCAAGTCACTCAGTGGATAAAAAGAGAATTTAGCTTACAAGGAATACTGACGGGGATTTATCAGGATTTGATGCATCGAGCGTGATGCACCGGATGGCAGTTTTACCTTTCGGTGCATCAATGAGATAAATGAAGGGCAATCAGTGAGATAAATAACGAATTGGAGTGGGTTACATGGGTTCTGGTGAACAGAAATGAAATTCTTTTTCTCTATGCGATAGACAAATCGGGAATTGAAATCATCCCTACAGGCAACTCAGAATCTGGGGGCTGAAAACGCTACGAACCATCAGATTTGGATAATATTCATCACCGTTTCGGCCTGATTGTATCCAATCTGGAAGAAAAGTTTCATGATTTTATGGGCGTTATCCTTATGGTGCTGGGCGACGAGAGTAATACTTCACGCCGGTTTTGTCGGATAATCCAGAAATATAGGGGCAAATCCAAACAGGAAAGATAGGGGGAGGGACGCGTTTCCGGCACAACCAGCGTTACGTCACCCTGCATTGTTAGTTACGAAAAGCGTACCGGAAACGCGGAACATTCTTTTAACACATTACAGGCATTCGCACACATCTTTTTTCTTCTTTGTGCTCTGAACACTGCAGTGCTCAATTAATATTAGCCACGTTTTACAGTAAGAACAGTATCTGTTCTCTGATTCTTCCGGCGTCAACCCACAGTGTAATTATGAGGCCTGACGCTATTGTAATAATTCAGAATATAACAGCTGGTTACCGATTCAGACTCGAGGTTTATTTAAGAATCCATACCTGCTCGGCCTCCAGCACAGAAAACCGACACTCAAGCAGACTCGGCAGGCTGGTATGCTCCTGGCGGGCATTTTTGTACTGATATTTTCCGGGCTGAGCACTTCTCAGGTTCAGATGCTTCATCAGCCTCCTGGCACGATAACTGCTCATCGGGATACCATTTTGAATCAGCATATCTGCCAGAGCACGCGCACCTGCGGAACCCCGACTCTGGTTCCAGACCCGGACTGTTTCGCTATACAATTTGATTCGCGCCGGATCAATCGTATTGAGCCGATTCTGCCAGTGCCGGAACTGCTGCAATGAGCATCCAGAGCAGCGCAAAGACTGACAACCGTGTGTCGCCGCTCAGTCTGGTAACTATCGTAAACCGTTCAGTGGGGAGGATATCAAGAGCACTGTAGCTTTTTAATATCGTTTTTTGTTCCTCCAGGCGACGAACCTGCTTTTCCAGCTCATGAATACGTTGCTACTCTGATGTGAGTGGTGATGCAGAAGACGTGGTATCCTGACGTTCCCGCCTGAGCTGACGTACCCATGCCCCCAGTGTATAGGAACCGACATTCATAGCTTCACTGGATTCCCGGTATGAGTAACTTTTATTAACGATAAGCCAGGCTATTTGTGCATTGGTGTTGAGGTGAGAATAGCACCAGTCAGGTGAGCAGATTATAATGTTACGAGACTTAAGCACCTCTGTAGCTCCCATGGTCTGATAGTTTCTCCCGTATACCGCTCATGCAACTCCCGCATTAAAATATACTGTTCTTTCCGGATAATTACGTTAAAATATACACCTGCGTGCATCTGTGTCAGACTCCGTTAGATACCAGCGTACATTGTAAACATGCCGGATGCACGCAATACAATAATCGGTCTTTTCGGAGTTATAGTCACCAGGCTGGCATCCCGTAAATATGTATCAGGTAGCAATTCAGGAAGCGAACAAAAGCGCCTGGAGAAGGTTATCTCTGATAATAATTTACATGAAATGTCTCCTTTATTCTTCGCGAATAAGGCCTTCAGTGTTCTCCCCTTTTCAGCAATTCTTACCGTAGTAATCACTCCTGCCTGTGTATAACACGAGAATTGCCAGAGTTTAACGTTTCGGTATCGTTATCCTGCATGATGTTGAACAGAACCGGGCGTGAATTCTGCGCCAGAATTTTCTTTCGAGGAACATTCCGGGTTATCTGTAGTACAGGAGGAGATTTTCTCCTATTTCAAATAAAATTCAATGACAGGTGAATATTTAAATATAAATGCATCGCTTCAACAGAGAAATCGGAATTACGCCCGGAACCAGGTCTGAATGAATAATGGAGGAGGAAAAATAATATTATTGATGAAAATATCAAATCAAGTCCCCCTTCTCCTTCCCCAGCTTAAATATACTTACTTTTTCACTGGATAATATGTTATTGAATTACAAAGTTGATCCTGATATACATGATTTCCGGCTCTTGCATCCAGTGATAACTTTATATAGTCCTGCAAAGGCGAACTTCGTAAAAGTATACTTTTCTGTTGTAAGCATTGAGGTATCGAAAATGAGTGAGAATACCGGAAAATCCCATAAAAATAAAATGGTTATTATTGACTGCGGGGATTATGATGAATACCTTCGTAACGCGTGGTTCCGAGGTTTTCGGGAAGGTTATGATATGGCGATGAAATTTGGATTAGGCTGCCAGCAATGTTATGAAACAGGTGAAAAAATAGCATGCGCAAGAGCTGAAGAATGCCGTAAAAAGATTAAGGAAGGTGCGAACAAGTCCCTGATATGAGATCATGTTTGTCATCTGGAGCCATGGAACAGGGTTCATCATGAGTCATCAACTTACCTTCGCCGACAGTGAATTCAGCAGTAAGCGCCGTCAGACCAGAAAAGAGATTTTCTTGTCCCGCATGGAGCAGATTCTGCCATGGCAAAACATGGTGGAAGTCATCGAGCCGTTTTACCCCAAGGCTGGTAATGGCCGGCGACCTTATCCGCTGGAAACCATGCTACGCATTCACTGCATGCAGCATTGGTACAACCTGAGCGATGGCGCGATGGAAGATGCTCTGTACGAAATCGCCTCCATGCGTCTGTTTGCCCGGTTATCCCTGGATAGCGCCTTGCCGGACCGCACCACCATCATGAATTTCCGCCACCTGCTGGAGCAGCATCAACTGGCCCGCCAATTGTTCAAGACCATCAATCGCTGGCTGGCCGAAGCAGGCGTCATGATGACTCAAGGCACCTTGGTCGATGCCACCATCATTGAGGCACCCAGCTCGACCAAGAACAAAGAGCAGCAACGCGATCCGGAGATGCATCAGACCAAGAAAGGCAATCAGTGGCACTTTGGCATGAAGGCCCACATTGGTGTCGATGCCAAGAGTGGCCTGACCCACAGCCTAGTCACCACCGCGGCCAACGAGCATGACCTCAATCAGCTGGGTAATCTGCTGCATGGAGAGGAGCAATTTGTCTCAGCCGATGCCGGCTACCAAGGGGCGCCACAGCGCGAGGAGCTGGCCGAGGTGGATGTGGACTGGCTGATCGCCGAGCGCCCCGGCAAGGTAAGAACCTTGAAACAGCATCCACGCAAGAACAAAACGGCCATCAACATCGAATACATGAAAGCCAGCATCCGGGCCAAGGTGGAGCACCCATTTCGCATCATCAAGCGACAGTTCGGCTTCGTGAAAGCCAGATACAAGGGGTTGCTGAAAAACGATAACCAACTGGCGATGTTATTCACGCTGGCCAACCTGTTTCGGGCGGACCAAATGATACGTCAGTGGGAGAGATCTCACTAAAAACTGGGGATAACGCCTTAAATGGCGAAGAAACGGTCTAAATAGGCTGATTCAAGGCATTTACGGGAGAAAAAATCGGCTCAAACATGAAGAAATGAAATGACTGAGTCAGCCGAGAAGTATTTCCCCGCTTATTCGCACCTTCCTTAAGGTAATAAAACACTGAAACGGGCTGTCTGATATTTCTGTGAGCTAAAAAGACACCGTAATACAGGTATCTCACAGTAACTGAAAGATATGCACATGCAGCCAGGGAAGATTAAGGGTAAGGGAGGATATCCCTTACCTGATTGATTATGGGATGATACCACAGGCAATTCTTGCACCACCGCCACCTAGAGGTTCAGGATGGTCATCATGATTATCACCTCCTGCGTGGAGCATTAGCGAACGGCCATCGAGCTCCTTTAATTCAGATAGTCTTGGCGCAAGCACCGGGTAGGTTGCTTTTCCGTCATGAGTGACATAAAGCGCAGGGAGATCACCCAGGTGGCCATCAGGAGACCATGGACCGAGATGCTTCCCTGTTTTTTTCGGGTCAAAGTGACCACCTGCAGATAAAGCAGCGACAGTTTTTCCATCTTTCAGGGCAGGAGCACAACTTGCGTTTTCATGTACATGAAAACCATGAATGCCGGCGGGTAAGGAGTGAAGATCAGGGGTGAACAGCAGCCCGTAGGGTGTCTTCTGGATGGTTATTTTACCAATATTTCGCTCTTTTCCGTCACTATCAACAAGATTCATTGTTACATCTTTGGTGGCTGCATATCCACAGGATGATGTAGCCAGAATCACAAAGGCAATAAGTTTACGTTTCATAAACCCTCTGTTAACAGGTTAAAGATTTACTCAATAACTGTTGCGAAATAACAGTCAGCCAGATGATAGCTTATGATAGTTATTGAATGTGACTATCAGTGTAATTAATTATGCAAATTAGAAGGAATGTTATGTGTGAAGCGCCCCTGTATCCCGCTCATACTGGCTAACCCAGACACGCAGAGTCTGTGGCGTACAGCCAGCATTTGAGGCAATGGAACAAATTACCCCAATTGTGAATCATACTCATCCTGTTTACCTCTTTCTCAGGAAGTTTAGTCTCCAGGATTCCCGGAGCAGTTCAAGATCACTTTCTATGAGGCACTGCAGAAAACGAAAGCGTCGTTTGGGCGTCGGGGAAAAGTAACGGCAGAAGTCTCTCTGAAGTTGAGTCTAACAACTAATCAATCAGCCTTTAAAGTGGAGCTGATGGATTTGACCCGCTATCTTTGGATGTGTTTTGTGTACGGATAGGAAAAGAGACAATTTTCAAATTGCTCGTAATAAATGTCTCTAAGAGACTATAGATATCAGCAGATTGCTTTTATAGAATAGGCGTAATCTTATTTTTGAGAACATAAAGTTATGGGCGCAATCACATTACGTAACGCGTTGAGTGTACTTGCGAAGTCATCTTCGTTTTCCGTGACCACCGTCACATATCGCCAGAAGGACGAGTTCGACCAGTTGAAGGAGCAGCTCTTTGTAAAACAAGAGATTGAGACTGAATTACAACGTTATTTAGAAATTGCTAAGCCTGGCGAAATCATTTTTTTGTGCGGTAGTAGCGGGGATGGGAAGTCCGAAATTTTAACCCGTTGCCAATCAAATCTGCGTTATCAGCAGCGCTTTAATTTTCATCTGGATGCGACACACAGCTTTGCTCCCCGGCAATCAGCTATTGATGCTTTGAATGATTTATTTAGCAATCATCACCAATACTCATCTCCTTTGCTTATAGGCATCAATACCGGGATGCTCGCCAACTTTGCCCGAGAAGGTGCTGAATGCCATCTGGCGATCCGCACTGCGATTGATTCTTTCTTGTCAGCAGATCAGGAAGAAAGCCGCCCATACCGCAGTTGGAATTGTTCTTTTTTTGACTTTGAGCATTACCCTAAATTCCAGTTTAATGAAAAAAAACAGTATTCATCGTTTATTAAAACATTACTGGATAATTTAACCCGTAATGATGATAGTAATTTGTTTCAGTTTATTTTTCGACATGATGAGACTGTTAACCCTGAGCTGAAAGAAGTTGCTAACTATAAATTGCTTTGTCTGCCGGGTGTTCAGGATGTTCTCATCACTCAGCTCTTTAAGGTCCGCCTGATTAAAGATCAGTTTGTGACAACCCGAACTCTACTGGATTTTCTGCATCATTTGCTTATGGGACCGGGGTATTTATTTGATAATCTTTTCACTGGGGCAGAAAACGACCTGATTAAAAAAATTTCTGATTTTGATCCTGCCAGGCTGCACACCTATGAAATCGATCAGTTTATTTTGCGCTACGAATTGGGCCTGGTTGACCCTGAACTGGATGATTTTTTAGCTGCACTCGCGCCATTACACATTAGATTTGATCGCCAGTGCGTTAATCCGGGTGATGCGGCTTCGTTAATTCGGCTCTTCTGGTTGTTGCAGGATGAATCTTTGGGGAATAATTATCATCAGAAATTTTCCGTATTCTTTAATGAATCCTTATTTGAGCATTATTCAGAAATCTGGCATCTGCACAAAAATTACACCGCTGACTCAGAGCAGAAAAAAGCACTGAACCGGTTTTATACATCCGAACTTATTGCTGGTATTCAGCGCTATGCAAACCGCAAAGCGCCGGAATTGAGTATGCAAAAAGAAGAGTTCTTTTTAGGTGAATATGGTGGGGTAAAAATAACCGCGCCAGTCGAATTGAAACCTGACTGGGAGGCCATCCGCAATAAAAATACGGCCCACCCTACTGGCTTCGACGTGCATTTAAAAGTTGGGCAAAATTCTCTGTTACCAGTTCGTATCGGACTTAATTTATTTGAACTTCTGAACAAATTAAACAATGGCTATCGCCCCAATAAATACGATAAAAATGCCATTGTTCTACTGGACGAAATCGTTGATTTGATTACTGAACAGGCCAAATCCAGCAGCGAAATCAAGTTTTATGCTGGTGGGCGGCGAGTTTATCGCGCTAAAGCGGACGACGACATGATCACCATTAGCGGTATGGAGGGTTAGTGGAATGTACCCTATCGCAACGACGTTAAAAGTAGGTAATAATCAACTGGATAGTTATCTGCCGATACGTAACAAAAACAATGATATTAACTGGCAATTTGTCACCGGATTGGTGCTTAGCTACGCCCTGAAGCGTAAAATTGATGCCTATACTCCCAGTCAATTTCGCGATGATTGCAAGGTTCATTTGCAAGAATTGCTTGATGAACCAGCATTCTGGACTGTACTGGAACGGATGTATTTTTCCAGTGAAGATATCTTTCGTGTATCTCCGCTTTTTTTACTATTTCATGCTCAGTTTGATGGCGAAAAAATAAGTGGCGCTTCAATGGCCGATAAACGCCTTGGCACTCTGTTTGCTAATCTGATGGGAGATTTCAGCTTGGAATATCCTATCCAGGATAAGCTGAACTTCATTGAGCAGCAAATGCTAAATAAGCTCAATGAAAAAATAAAGTTATTGGGAAAAGGCCCATTCTCTGAAGAACAACCCTATCTTCCCTATCTGGTGACTTGTTTTCAGTCTGATCTGGCGTTTTTGGCAGAACACCCTCAATATTTGTTACAAGAACTGACTAATACTCTGCGTTTATATGCCTTTAGCTGGTGTGCCCAGCTAGCACTCAATCTGGACAACTGGCAGGACGGCGAGCCACAAAGTAAGTCGCTTTTCTTTATTCTCGACACTGAAAAAGCCAGTTCTGAACGGGATCAAATAAAACGCTTTGGTTATAAGTGGTTCGCTCGTCAAAGTGAAAAACTTTTCCCAATACTCTCCGCGCTGGAAGTTCTACAAATAAAAGGAGATAAGAAGCGTCCACTCTGGCAGGTCTATCAGGATTGCTTAAATTTTTCTGATAACTCATCTCAATTACTGCAAGATCTCAATAATTATTTGCAGGAGTTTATCGAAAAACGCGAGCTTTCGGCATCGAAGTATACGCAAGCCGTTACGCTGGAAGAAGCTTTTAAACAATTATTAACCGTTGCTGTTGAACAGTTTCAGGATAAGAAATCTGATCGTGCGACAGTTAACCGGAAATACATCAACGAGCTTGAAACCCAGATCTGCACCGATTTCATTCAGGTACGTGGTCGGGCGGGAAAAGTACTGGTACTGAATCAGGATCGTCTGCTGCTGCTGACCAATCTCACTGTGGGTAAAAATGACAAACTACGCCTGCATGAGTTGCTGCGCGGCTTTGAACAGCGCGGATTTTATCTGGATAACCAGTCGGCACAAACGCTGGTAGCGTTTTATGAACGTATGGGAAATGTGGAGCGAATGAGTGATAGTGGAGACGCCGTGTATGTCCGTAAAACAGTATGAAACCTATCTGGCGGAAACCTTTATTGAATGGGTAAGTGGCATTATTCAACCTGGTGAGCGTTACCAGTTCAAATCTCCTGATCCTGACAATGCTCTACAACTCTGGCAGGCTTTTGTTGACCTGGCAGGTGACAATCATCTGGAAATTGCGCCAGAGCAGCGCCTTGCTTGTCTCTCCTGTAATGGTGTTCAGCTTATTCCGGTGCTGCACGGAGTCGCAGCGCCAGCATTCACGGAAAACTACATATCCCATTTGCGCGATGAAGTTGCTGGCCGCAGCGGGGTGTTTGCCAAAACTGCACTGCTGATTATTCATAACAGCATGCTGGACACCCTGATTAACAGCACAAAAGACGTCGCGGCACCGGGAGCTATCTGGCACCCCGAAACCTTCAGTCATGAATTGGAAAAGTTGATCACGACGGACAACAACCGTTCAGAGTTGTCGCGTTGCTTATTAAAGGATCAACGAACAACGGTACTGGATGAAGGTGCGACCGTCTTTGGCTTCTCGTCGTTGTATCGCCTGCTGGATGACGGCAATCTGGATTTCTCCGAGCTATCGCTGTTTAAAGATGATGAACTACTGAATTTTAGCCAGAAACAGCTCCATACCCGACTGAATGAAAACAGGAAGTTATTTCGTCAAATCGAGGACAGCGTTGAACGCTACAGTGGGCAACTGGAGAACGTATTAACTGAATTCAGCGCCAAATTTATTCAGGAACATTTCAATGATAAAGACGACTGGCGCGAGCTTGATTTCGCTGTTTATCTAAACGAAAAAGAACAGAACCGCGAACAAAAACTGGTACTGGATGATATCACGGTCGAAAATGGCGTGATTTGGCAACGGGCGAAAAGCGCAAGTAAAGCAGGCAAGCGCGATATCAGCCTACTGGTACAGGTACCACCCGAACAATCGCAAACTGAGCTGGAGTTTTGCTTTCAGGGCAACGATCTTCAGGATAACCAGATAAAAATTGTGCATCACCGTCAGTTAAAAAAAGAGCGTTTCTGGCGAATTAGTCGTGCAGGAGGGAAAAGTTCCCGTATTATGGCGTCAGTTCCTTTCGATGGGAATCCCTGCTTCTTTAGCCTCGAACTGACTAACCGCAATAATTCTGCTGAAGAGTACAAGTTCCGCCTGTTGCTGGTCAGGCAGGGACAATTCTGGCTAGACGATATTCAGCATTGTTTCCGTATTGAACCAGGTAAACCACAAATCACACTTCAACGTGAAGACAACGAACTACGAATCGCTGAGTCGGGTAGCCAGGTCTGTATACTGGATGAAGAAAATGGTGATATTGATTGTCAGCATTATGCATTGGTGAATTTTGAAACACTGGCAAATCAAAGCGATTTGATTCAATTTAAGCTTGTTTCTGGCAATTCTTGTCTGCCATTCAATATTGAAGGGCCGGGAGCCGAAGAAGGGTTAACCTTACCGCTACTCTTTGACCAGAGTCGTTTCAATAAACTATTCAAAGAAGAAGGAAATGCGGCCTGGAACCGATTGAAGGGACGTATCATTCTTGATAATACCGAACACAAGGTTGTCGGTGTTCGCCAGCAGTTACTGACGCTGGAAGCCTCATTAGTTGATCAACGTCTTTTGGGGACAGGAGATGATGATAGCGCGTTTGCGCTGGATGAACTCGTTGCCAGCCACCCCGATCTTTATAACGCCTACGACCAATTATTCCTCTACTACCAGCGCTGCGGTACTTTACCTAGCCTGGTATCGTGGTCAGCAGAATACTGCGCGCTGGTAAGCCATATAGTGACGACCTTTGAACAGGCGCTTCAACAAATCGAGTTGAGCAGAGCGTTAACAGCGCAGGAAAAGCGCCTGCTGCATCTGGGTATTTGTAATGTCGACAGTCATGAACGTCTCTCCCCGTTGCATCCCCTAGTGTTGGCCTACCATTTACAACTGGTACAAACTATCTGCGCAGAGCAGGAACAATACGACTCAGCGTCATTTGCCACACTACCGACCATTACGCTTGATCGTCTGGTGGTGTCCGGCTTGATGCCATTCGTTTACCACAGTGAACACGAATACGCACAGTTGCAGCCGGTGGAAGAAAATCGCTTCTGGATCGATGTCGTTCCCCAGCGCCAGGTGAGCCACGATTACGTAAAACGTTTGGTAAAAGACAAGCTCAATGAATTTACCGAAGCCTACGCCCGGCTATTTCAGAGTCCCGGAAACAATGCATTGATTATTAATGCTATTAATCAGGGAACAGCGAAAGAACTGTTTCTGGGGTTAGTGGAATATTTTAAACAGGAAAAAGAGCATGCTATTTCGGTGCATGTAAATTGCTACGATGAACGTCTGCTGCCAAATATGTTTGATCGCTTTGCCGAGAGTGGCAGCTATGAACAGCTTAAAAACGACCTTGACTTGAACAGCGGCGCGTGGCGAGCTGAGGCCGATATGCTGATTGACCTGTTGCGCAGTCGGTTAACGTTTAGCAAATTTGTCCTGCCATCAGAAAGCGACAAATTGGCCTATGCGCATCTGGCGTTTTTCACCAATACAGCTCCGGTGGATTGCCGCCAGATCCGCATTGAGGATGCTGCCAGCGGTGTACTGTGTCATGGGCTGATTGCCGGAGAAGGAGCTGAAACACAGGGGGATGCTTACTTTACCGCGTTTGGCCTGCGGAATGTTGATACTGAATCTTACTGCGCTCTACGACTTGCCCGGTTAGTGGGCTGCCTGTGGCAGCCAGCGCGTCAGAGCAACAGTCAATACCACGGACAAGGGATTGGATTGGCCGTAAGTGGCAATTTTAAACAGCTACTCAATTATTGTTACAACAGTGCTCTCTGGACCACCATTATTGACCCTAAAGTTACTCTTGACTTCTTTACTAGCCAGAAAGATGTTGTGCTGATCCACTATTCCGATCAGTACACCAGTTGTGCAGGCTACGATGCAGTGACGGTCACGAAGCAGGTCGATCTATTCCTCCGCCTGCTCCAGACCGAAAGCCAGTCCGGGCAATCTGCCGTTGATAGCCAGCATCTACTTGCCGAATTTAATGCTTTTAACGGCGAGTGGTTGCTGAAGATGTTGCGCTCCAGTGAAAAAGAGCGCAAAGAGAAATATGGCATCATTGGCGCGTATAAATTTGTACAGTCCATGCTGAGTGAGTCTGATATCTGCTGGGTACCGCTATCTGTAGCCGAAATGATTCGCGTATCTGGTAACGTCGGGCTAAAGATGAAGGAAAGCGATTTATCAAGAAATCTACAGGGGTACCGTAAAGGCGCAATCTCTGATGATGTGCTCTTTGTTGGTTTTAAAGAAAACCGTCTCTATTTACTGCCGCTGGAAGTCAAAACCGGCGCTCGGCCAGATTACAGCTATGCGGGCCAGCAGGCTGTTGAGCTTAAACGTTATTTACAGCAGGATATTCTGGAACCGCATACACTGGCATCGCAACTTTATCGAGCGCTCTTTATTCGACAGGTGCTGATGCAGGTAGAGAAACTTCGGCTATACGGTGTGCTGGACAGTGATAAGCTGGCTCCCCTGTTGGATCGCCGCGAATGGTGGTTGACGGGTGACTATCTGTTGGGTGAGTTAAAAGATTATGCTAATGGCTTTGTTGTTGCACATGTAGACAGCGGATCTTGTTTCGATCTCTCCTATAAAGAGACGACAGGGAATATCTTACAGATCGAAATTCCTTATTCATTACTACCCTCGTTAATCACTACCCATGAAGGTGAATTGCCGTTGGCTGAACGCTACCGGGTACCAGATAAATACCGTCTTAAGCCAGAGAGTGATGAGCACCCATCTCCATCAGCATCGGGTGTGCAGGTAACGACACCGCCAGACACACGACCTGATATTCCAAAGCCGACACCAGAGGTCAGCACTGTACCCTTACAAGTATTATTTGGTCATGACGCTACACGGCAAACCCCGTTATTTTGGGAACCGACCAACACCACGAAGTTTATGAATACCAACACAGGCATCATCGGTACGATGGGGACCGGGAAAACGCAATTTACCAAATCGCTGGTGACACAATTAATGCGTAACCAATCCTGTAACGTTGATGGAAAATCGATTGGTTTACTGATCTTTGATTATAAATCTGACTATGTGGACGAGGCTTTTCTGAAGGCTACTGGCGGTAAGAAATATCAATTATCGTTACTACCTTATAACCCTTTGTCACTGTTTGGTGATATGCCCATGTTACCCAGACATACCGCAATCGCATTTTCTGAAACAATGGGGAAAGCCTATAACTTGGGTGTGAAACAGCGTATGAAACTGGTTACGCTAATCATGGAGTGCTATGAATTAGCAGGAATAGTGCCTCGTGATCGCTCAACCTGGAACCGTGTAGCACCGACTATAGAAGATGTGTGGCAGCGATATCTGGCTCAGGAAAAAGTAGAAGAAGACTCATTGTACGCCGCGCTTTATAACTTAGCTGGGTTTCAGATATTTGAAACAGACCCAGAGAAAATGACGAGTCTGTATGATCTGGTGGATGGTGTCACAGTTATCGAATTGGCTGGCTACTCATCAGAGATTCAAAACCTGGTGGTTGCGCTAACCCTGGATCTGTTTTATGCACAAATGCAAAAACGCGGCAAGCCAGTGATTCAGGGGGATTATCGTCAGCTCACCAAGATGATTCTGGTGGATGAGGCAGATAACTTTATGCGCCAGGACTTTTCCAGTCTGAGGAAGATCCTTAAGGAAGGTCGTGAATATGGTGTTGGAGCGATCCTGTCAACGCAGGAAATTACCCACTTCAAAACTGGAGAGAACAATTACGCTTCATATATTCTAACCTGGATTATTCATCGTGTGTCCGAAATTAAAAATGCGGATATCAAGGCTGTATTCAACGTGGATGATAAGGGCGAACAGGAGTCGTTGATGGGGCAGATTCGGCAGCTTGAAAAGCATTTCAGTCTGTATGTTGATGGGGATAAGCGGGTTAGCAAGATGCGAGATAGTGCGTTTTGGGAACTGATGAAGGATAAGAAGAATGATTATTAAAGAAACAACAAATAAAATAAAAAGTGTTTATGCTGATATAAAAGATGGAGAGCTAGATCTTAGACCCGATTTTCAGCGCGGTGAAGTCTGGACAACGAAAAAAAAGAAATTATTGATCGACTCTATTCTTCGTGAATGGTACATACCACCAATACATACAGTATCCGTTGGTAATGGAAGAGCCGAGGTTTTAGATGGACAACAAAGATTAACTGCAATTCGAGATTTTTTGGATAATCAATTTCAAATTGATGGGTTTATAGAGCCGAAAGATGATGACATTGTTGAGTTACATGGCAAAAAATTTAAAGATTTAAATCCAGACATTCAAAGAAAAATTGAACGTTTTGGCATTACCATTTATGAAATTACTGAATATAATCAAGGGGAGCCAAGTGAGCTCTTTTATAGGTTAAATCAAACGGTAAAACTTACATCATCTGAAGCTAGAAATGCCATCTTCGGTGATGTCCGTAATGATATCTCAACTTTTGTTTCTTACATGGATGAGCTTGGTGTTGATAAAAGTATTCTTGGATTCAGTAACTCCAGGATGGCTTATAATGATTTACTTTCTCGTGTGTGCCTTCTTCTTGAGAAAAAAAGTATTCGCTATCAGTTAAGTGATGCAAATTTAACCAATAGATATCGTAATGATACTAGTTTTGATAGTAAAATATCTATTGCTATTTTCAATACGATTGAAATCTTTAGCTCTTTTAGTTCCTATTTAAAAAGCATGGAAATAAATACTAATCTCACGAAAGCTTCTTCTTTGAATTGGATATACTTAATTGCAAGCATGTGTATTTTTGGTCAAGATCTCAATAATAAACAAATATATAATGCTTTTTTTAATTTAGAAGCAGCTAAAGCTCACGTTAAAGCTAACGAAAAAATTCCTTCCGACATTCTTCTATTTTTTAATATTGATGAACAATGTCTCCGTGAATTATTGATGATTTATATAGAAAGAAGCTCTTCAAGGGTAATGTCCATAGGTTCAATTGTTATTCGTGATATCATACAAAACTTCTCTTGCTTAAGAGCGGGTATTAATCTTTCATATTTAGAGGATAAAGATACTCACTCCCTTGATGAGCTTGCAGATCTTATGCAGGATAAAAATATTGATGTTAAGTTTCTTGTGGAAGATCTAGCGGAAGACTGGAAGGAGTAATGAGATGAGATTTGCCAAATTTAATGACGGGTGGCGTAGAACCCAAGATTTATCTCATTATAATTGCCAACTTCGACGAGTCTCAATCAGCAATATTAAGGGTGTTGCCGATGATTTTTGCCTAGAATTGAATAATGGTATATCCGTCATTTGTGGGAAAAATGGAGTAGGTAAAAGCACTATTTTGAGAACTATCCATTCTTATTTCAAGAAAAATGATTCATATAGAACAAGATTAAATGAAGCAAGCATTAATGTATCTTTGATGAAAGGCGGTGCTGTAATCGAAAATATTGAAGATATTCAAGTGTACTACCTTGAACCATCAGTAGAGTGCAATAAAGTTATAACTTATTTAAATAGCTCAGAAAATATTGATGATTTTATAGAAGGAATTGAGCCAAACGGATTTTTGGGGAAAAATGAAAATATAAATATAATAGGAAATATCATCGGAAGAGCCTATAAAAAAATAGATATTTACGAAGTTGAAGGTGCATTAGCTGATGATTATACCTTTCCCTTTATCAAGGTAACTTTGCCTGATGGTACTGAATATACCTGTCTTGACATGGGGGCTGGAGAATATTTATGCATGTACATTTTTTGGTTCGTTAACTGGATTGATTCAAACTCTATTTTACTTATAGATGAAATAGAAAACTGTATATCTGTATATAGTCAAGAATATTTAATGGACTATCTTGCTTATATATCTTCAAAAAAAAGCATTTGGATATTATTATCTACTCACTCTGAATACATTTTAAACAAAGTGGGAATCAAAAACACCAGATTAATTTCTAACATTAGCAATGTTGGGATTAATGTTGTATCTCCGAAGCATGAAAGAAAATACTTTACAGCATTAGGTATAAAACCAAGAAAAAAAGGAGTCTTTATAGTTGAAGATAAATTCTCCCATTTATTCCTCAAGTGTTTATTGAATCGTTCAGCTTCTGATATCGCGTATGATTATCATATAGTAAGTTTTAAAGATGGTGAGTCTGATATAGAAAAAGTAGTAAAACACTTTAACCCAAACAAAAATTTTGGCTTTAGTTTTTTTGCAGTTTTTGATGCAGATATGCGTGAAAAAATAAATAACCTTGTCGGTAAGGTTATACCAGTCATATCCTTACCATCAATCGATGGCTTAAACCCAGAAGAAGAAATATGGAGAGTTTTCTCCAATAATATAAGTCATGTAGCTCAAAAATTGGGGGTTGAGTCTGATGATTTACTTCAATACTATGAGCAATGCTCGTCTTTGGATCATCACGACCGATTTATGAATTTAGCAACGTACCTTAACATTAATGAAGAAACATTATTTAATGGTGTATTTCCTGTTTGGTTTGATAATAATTTAGAATTGGTGAATAAATTTATCTTTTCGATAATTGTTAATATATCTGAGCTAAATCAGCAAGATATAGAAACTCTTGCATCATCGATGGGGTTGGAGTGTTTTCAATTTAAAGAAAAAACAGGAAAGACAGAGCTTGTATTTTTTGATGGTAAAGACTTATTATTAAAATGATATTTTAATATGTAAAAGATACGGATACAAAATACTCCGTATCTTTTATCTCAGTGTTTATATACCCATGGAAAAATCACGAAGACTACGATAATTTCTTAACGCTGCAATCCCATCTTCCACATGCGCAGCCCATGCTTTAACCATATCCTTTTGAGCTAATTGCGGATAAAGCATCTTCAATACCAGTTCCGTAGTCTGTAATGTCTCCCCCAGCCACGTAATCTTATCCAACACCAGCGAACCATCCAGTTTCCGATTATCCCGTTCCGATGAATAGCGAAACTCACTCTCCACCGAGCGGAAAAATGCCAATCGGGCAGCGACGTTAGGTGTGATCCCTGTATACCCTTTCAATCTTTTAAGCTGCTCTTCAGTCTGACGACTCAGCACCATTCGATTCGGGAGCATCAGACAGCCTCCTTAGTTAATTCCCAGAAATAACCAGGTTTCAACGCTGATGATTTAGTATGCGTGTTAAATACTATCTCGTAAGCATGAGAAATATCATCGCGTAATTGGTCAACAAAATAACGTTCATCCACTTCCGTATCGGTAGACAATAACACCACTTGATGGCTGGCAAATGGGAAATAATGGTTAATCAGTTTATCCCGATGTTGTGAATCCAGACGTCCTAATGGCGTATCAATAATCACCGGCAAATCACGGCCAGAAGTTTTTGCCAGCGCCTCAAGAATAGCAATGGCATAAATTTGTTTTTCACCGGCAGATAGTAGCTTACGATTAATGACAGCTTTCTTCTCATCAATTAACTCAACATCAAATGTCTCTGGGTTAATATGAGCACTCAGTTGCATATCTTCTTTACGAGCCAGTTTGCGATAGGCAACTTCAAAGTTAGCAGATAGCGTCTTTACTCTCGCCTGAGTTAATACGTCGCTATACCGATCGAGTAAATTAATTGTTTCCTGCGCATTTTTAAAGGCGCTACTAAAGCTATGCTGAGTGCGGGCTGCATCATGCAGTTTTTGTACCTGACGGACACAATCCAGTTGCTGTTGCTTAACCCGTTTAGCGTCTCCCAGCAATGAAAGATATTTTTGGCGCTGATCTTCACGCTGCTTATCCAGATCACGCAGCTTTTCAAAAAGATCCATTAACTGCTCATCTTCCGGGGCGCGGGCAATATTGGCAGCGGCTTGCTCTAGTTGCTGTTCAATTTCTGCTAACTGAATACGGTAAAGATCGAAGCGTTGCCATGCCTTTTTACTGTCCAGCTCTATTGATTGCTGGAGCATGCCGGCTTCACGTTCAGAAATATCAAACAACAAATTGCCCTTCGGCTTAGTTGCCATATATTCTTTCAGATTATCAGTAATCGCCTCGGCTGCAATTTTACTGGTAGTACTAGAGCGTAATGCAATATCGTTTCTGAGCTGGGACAAAAATAGCCTTAACTCTTTTTCAAAGCTTTGAGCTTGTTTGATTTGCGTTTCATCAGTAATTTTTTCCAGCAACTCGGATAAAATATTAGGAGCCAGTGCATAAGGTAATGATCCATCACATTCTTGGCGCAGTGCTTTTTCCAGGCGCTCCTTATCTTTTAGCAGCGTTTCAACTTTCTGCTTCTCCTGCGCTTTCGTCTGCGCAAATGCACCGCCCTGCGCATTCAACAAGCCTTCATAACGAATAATGTCTTTAGACAAAAAATCGATTCTAGATTTGGCAAAATCAGCTTTTTCCAGCAATGCTTCTGTCTGACAAGCTAAGTCTCTACTTTGTTTTTCCAGCACTTCAATCTGCTGTTGCTGAGTTTCTGCTAACTGACTGGATTGTTGGCGCTTAACGAAAATCATTAAGTCATTCCGCAGTTTGGATATCAGATCCAGCCCCAATAAACGGCGTACAGCGGTGCGCAAAATATTGCCAGATTCATCTTCTGCCAGTTCTGCAATTTTCTCGCCATCAAAAAAGAACAAATCAGCAATACCATGAGGAATTAATTCATTAAGAAATCCTTGGCACTGATCGTAATCCAGTTCACTGAGTGGTTGGCCATCCTTTTGTAAAGAAAGGCGATCTTTCTTGCCCTTTTTCCAGGTTCGTGTAACGGTAAACTCTGATTCCTGCCCGCCCTTATTATAGGTAAAGGTCAGTTCAACAGCCGCCTCTTCCGGTTGCTCAATATAGTACGCACCTTTGTGAATCAACGAACTAAGATGCTCAATATAATCCTGTTGCTGAGTCGCGAGCCCAAATGCCAGCCGCCCATACAATGCCAGCCGGATAGCCGACAGAATAGACGTTTTGCCTGCACCATTTAAACCGCCAAACAGCACAATCGGACGAGGGTTTACTTCATGTGGTCGCTTTCTTGGGGCCAGATCAATCGTGTGAGTACCGTTAAATACCCGAAAATTATGTAATACCAGTTGTTTAATGAGCACGTTCGTTTTCCTCACTGACCAATACAGAGGATTCGCTGGCATCGATAATTCTGCGCTGTAAAACCTGAAGTTCAGCTTCCAGCTTGGTGATTTCTTCCAGGTGAATATCCCGGTCGTTACGTTTTTGTAGCGCTGCCTGCTGTTGTTGAATCTCTTCGAGACTACCCCAATCCTGTTTTAAAATGGCGCCAAGTTTGTCAAAAATCCCCTGACGGCGACTTAATCCTTCCATTGAAACTTCCAGCTCAATCAATTTCATCACCATCTCTGGCACAACATCAAACCCCTGAGCTATCTGCACCAGCAAATCGGCATCGCTGGCGTCAAAACGTGATTGATCGTCTACGACCCAATCCAGATCCCGCTGGTACACCTCACGGTATATACCTGGTAGTGTGTCGTACCAGTCTGGCTCATTGGGATCCTTCAACCATTCTTGGCGGATAGCATGCAGTTCCGACTCGGTGATTAACGTAATCGCGTGGCCCTGGGCGTTTAAATCACGCTCAATTTCCAGTAAGTCTTTTAACCATTGCTGTCGATATTTGAGCCAGTAGGGGCCAGGCACATGCTTACGCTCTGCACTGCGATCTTCACCGTCTTTAGCGTACTGATAGCTCACCTTACCGGTACGGCGTTTATAGTTGCGATAGGTGTCTTTATTCACCGGCTCGGTGGTAAGCGCCAGCAGATCACGATATTTCAGCAATGGCGACATCCACTCTTCGCCATTTTTGATCAGACTTTCCATCGCTTTATCTTTGGTTACTACGGTACAGGTCCAGCATCCAAAGCGAGAGTTCCCACAAGAGGGGGTACTTTCGTCTATCACCAAGGGACACTCACCCTGTGCGGAAGAGTCCATATACAGCGTCCACAGAGGACGATTGTTTCCACCCCACGGGCTTTCCCATTCGTCGATATATTCAGGAGCATAGCGGAACGCGCCGCGCAGCAGTTTCCAGACGTCTTCTACATCCCAGGTATCAATAGGGGTATAGATAAACGCATTTGCCAGTGTGGTATGCCGTGCCAGGCGTGAGCCATCAATTTTGTGCTTTGCGATAACCTGCGCACGAGAGGCACTCTCACTACTACGTGAACCCAGGACAACAATTACTTCATCAAACTGGCTGACCTTTTCTTTAATAAAGTCGCTCACCGGATTGATTTTCATACGTTCGGTACACCAGCGAAAACTGCGGGTTGGGGCCGGATAACCTTTCCCCAGTAAATTGACCCAGAAGGTTTCATTAGTTTTAGGCGTTACCGCATGTTGAGTGATCGGCAGGCCATTACGCTTTGCGCCTGCCTCAATTTGCAACATCGTTTTCTTAATTAAATCTACTACCACTGGTGTTTCCACCAGCGTATCGGATGATACTACAAAAACATCTTTGTTGCGCATTTCCGGGGACAGGCCAAGCAGGGCCAGATACACTAGCGTGATCACGGCGGAAGAATCTTTTCCACCGCTATAGCCAATTACCCACGGACGCTTATCCGCACAATAAATTCTCTGAACTTCAGAAATATATTCGGCCAGAGGGCGTCCAGCAAACTGCTCCTGATTAATAAAATCTTCGTATTCGGCCAAATCGTAGGCCTGAACTAATTTACTCATGAGACAACCATTGGGCTTCAAGCTCCTGTTCTTCAGGAGTGAGCGGAATTGAGAGAGCGTTTTTTAGCGCATTGCAGGTGAGTTGGATCGCCGTACTGGTTTTGCTCAACTTTCCATGCTGCATCGCACGTTTGATAAGATCCGGATTATTTCTGCGCCAGTTAAACACTTTGAGTGCAGCAATTTTATCAGGCCACTGCTCTGGGTAATCTGTCAGCAGTGTATACCCCAGTTGTCCGAGTGCCTGCAAACCAATACCGTGAGCGTGAACATAGTCCTGACGTAGTTGAACCGGTGAAACTTCCTTTTTTGCGGCTAATTGCCAGTCCGGCATTACATTATAAATAGCTTGCCAATAGCGAGTTGCTATCTGGGTACATTCTTCAAAATCGCTCTTTTTCGGATCTTTTCCCAGCAACGCACGGGTAGCTTGCTTGATGCTGCTTAACGTAAATAATTTATTTGACCGCTGACTGATATTGGATTTTTCCAGCTCTGTCATTCCGGCAAACGGCTCTACGGACATTGCCAGATAACGCGCCAAATTTGAACTGGCATCCCGATGATCATACAACGATGCCAACGACGGACTGGGACGAATAGCATATTTATTCAGATCGGCAAACATCTGTTGGCTGCGTTTTAATCCTTCATCGACAAAAAACAGCACAGGTATGTTATCCTGCCCCAGCTCCGGGCGAGCGTCTAAAGCGTCTTCAATCGCTTTACGACGATGCTGACCGTCGTTGATCAAGATTTGCGCGTCCATTGGTACACATAACGTCCCTAGATTATTCGTGCCGGGAAACTCATCAAACTGGACGTCAACGGCAATGGATGCTGTTAGTGCAGAAAATACATAATCTTTTGGATTTTCAAGAATATAACGCACCATTTCGGGAATGCGAGATTTATTGAGGGTGCGTTGCGCGCGCAACTCTGGAGGAACATCATTTTCATCAAAGCTAAAAATTTTGGGGATGATACGCATCGGACATGTGGCAATGTAGAAGGGGCGACCAGCCTGAATGCCACGTATAGCCGGAAACGAGTAGCAGTAGTCTGCATCAATACTAGCCATGCTGTGATCCGTAAAATGTTTAATGAATTAAGTTACGTGATATTTTACGTAATCCTAGATAGAAATTACAGCATCTTTACGTAATAAATTGCGTACTATCTTCAGATATATCCGTCAATTTGACGCAAATATCCGACTCACTGATTTAGCGTCAGTCTCTGGTACTTGCTTGGCGCTCCCCCTTGTGCAACAAAATAAGTCAACCATTACCAGTCCACGTCTTGGTTTCGCCGTTTTCATCCTTAAAGTTATATTTGCTTTCCTCACTCCACCTTTGGGTTTTCGTTTGGTTTCCATTGTCCCTGCAATAGCAGAAACTGGAACCAGTCATACTTCCGGGTCAAACCCCAAAGAAATAATGTAGTTAGCTGCCTGTTGGTATTTAGTGTCCTGTTTCTTACGTTCAGCCGCTTCTCGTTCAGCATCTTCACGGCGTCTTCAATAACAGCGTTGAGCTTTTCCTGCATGTCGAGTAATTGCTCAAAATAAACTCCGCGTACATACATGCGTAGTGAACGAATATTCGTCATTGTTCGACTGATGATGCTGTATTCTTCTTCTTTAGTCAGTTTGCACATAATTCCCCCCTCTTTTGCAATAAACGTGTTTTCTCTGGTGGGTTGATTACCCAGTCTTTTTTACTGTGTCTGACATTTTGTACTGTGGTGCAGTTGTAATGCAAACCTTCCGGGCTTTTGGGACACAGCATTTCAGTCCTGGCTCCATCATTACCATTTTGTTGATTCGAAACGAAAACCCTCATCAATATCGATCGATTTTGCCGATCGATATGATCGTATCGATCGGTTGTAACCATTTTACCCTATCTTTTTCATGGTTTTAAAATAGGCAACCTTTTTTGTCGGGTAGGGTAAGAACCAACGGAGATGATTGAAATGAAGAAGGTTATTGCGGTTTCAGCGCTTGCAATGGCAGGCTTGTTTTCGGCCCAGACTCTGGCTGATGAGAGCAAAACAGGCTTTTATGTGACCGGTAAAGCCGGTGCTTCTGTTATGTCACTTTCAGACCAACGTTTCGTTGATGGTGAAGGGGCATGGGCGGATAAATACAAAGGCGGTGACAAAAGTGATACGGTTTTTGGCGCAGGCCTTGTGGTGGGATACGATTTTTATCAGCACTACAATGTGCCGGTGCGTACTGAAGTGGAGTTTTATGGCCGCGGTAACGCTGAATCAAAATATCGTCTGAGTTATTGGGAAAGTGCCGGTGGCGCCGAGTTTGATGATGCACAGAACAAGCTCAGTGTAAACACGCTGATGCTGAATGCGTATTATGATTTCAGAAACAGCAGTGCATTCACGCCATGGATATCTGCTGGTCTGGGTTATGCACGGGTTCATCATAAAACTTCGTACATATATACCGATAACAGCCCGGCAGGCAGTGAAGTATATTCAACTTCAGCGTCAAAATACGAAAACAACCTGGCATGGAGCCTTGGTGTCGGTGTTAAATACGATGTGACGCAGGATTTCAGCCTTGACCTCAGTTACCGGTATCTGGATGCAGGGGATTCCACTCTGACTTATAAAGATGAGGATGGCGCTAAATATAAATCCTCTGTTGATGTCAGAAGTAACGAGTTTATGTTAGGCGCAACATATAACTTCTGACAGCCATTTCTGCCTGCGCTTTGGGGCACAGTAAAGTGCAGGTATGACAAATCAATAACAGATATCCTGATAACATTCTCCCTCTGGTAATTAATAATTTCAGATGAATGAAATATAAATAGAGTAAAAATATTACTCTCGTTGATTTTTTACAGGGGACAGGTGGTGCGCAGTATGGTTGCCAGCCTGTTAAATGAAAAAAGACTGTTGTTGGGGTATGTTGTTTTTTGGCTATATCAGCCCTTCCGGAAACAATAAACCGCATTACGAAAGAGGCCCCAGACATCTGGTTTAAAGTTTGAACATAATCAAATAAAAATCTGTTACCGGAGGGCGTAGTTTTGTGGAACTGACAAATGATGTCAGGGGTATTTATATAATTCACTTACACAAGAGTAATACTAAGGTGCAGTGATTTATGGCTGACTCAACGAGAAATCGCTCAGCGGAGCGTTTGGTTGATATCCTTGTTGAATTACAGAGTTATGGCGTGGTCAGTCGCCATAATTTGATGAAAAAATACAACATCACTTAGCGAACAGCATATCGTGATCTGAATATGCTTTCTCCCTTTATTGAAGCCTGTGGCGATGGAAAATACCGGCTTATTTCAGCAAGAGCAGGAAACCAGAGCAAAGAATCACTGCACAAATCTCTGGCCAGGTTACTGGATACTGATGCGATTTTTCCTGAACGGGATGAAGGTTTCTGGCAGAAATTAGAAAACAGGGCAACCGAAAAGCATATTCGTGTTTAGTTTCATAACCCTGAGCACACCATCAGGGATGATTTAAGAAAATATCTTGATGTTCTTGAAAAAGCGATCTGCAACAGTAATGTTTGTCAGATTGCATATGCCGGTAAGACCAGAATCGTTCATCCCTATAAATTAACTAATCAGAGAAGTATATGGTATTTGCTGGCTACTGAAGAGAACAAGTTAAAGTCGTTTTCATTAGCTAAAATAAAATGGCTGGATATAAAAAAAGAAAAGTTTGCAAAGAGTGAGGAAATACAGTCACTGATAAGTGAGTCATGTGACCCGTGGGTGAGCGACAAAACATTTGATGTAGTGTTGTTCATTCACAGTAATATCGCCCATTATTTTTTGCGACGGGACTTACTTCCTTATCAGCAATTGCTACACAGACATGATAATGGCATTACGCTGTCATGCAAGGCTGCACATAAAAATCAAATTATCCCGTTGATTTTATACTGGCTACCGAATGTTGAAATTATTGAACCAGTATGGCTGAAAGAAGCCGTGTTAACAATGTTAGGAAAATACCTCACTGCTGAGAATGTTTCCTGAAATATTTCAGTTGACTGATGATAAAGCAACCTGTACAGGAGGAAAAAAATGGCGTTACCTTTCATTATTTTGGGTGTGGCTGCCGGCGCTGCGGCATTCGGCGGAAAAAAGGCTTACGATGGATATCAAAAAAAGTCAGAAGCAGAGGATATCCTCGGAAAAGCAAAAGAGCGTTACGAGGAGCATAAAGGAAAATTTGAGCAGGCTGAAGCTCAGACATCATCAAAATTAACAACGCTCGGAAATAAAGAGCTTGAGATTGGTAAAGATTTCAGTGAGTTCGACAGGATTGCTGCTGAGCTCCTGGCGCGTCTGGAAAAAGAAGGCAATAAAGACCTGAAACTGAGTGTCCCGCAACATAACCTGAATAAGATTCATAACCTGGCCATTTCAGCAACAGAATATATCAGTACGGTCGTTGCTGCCGGAGTTTCCGGGGCTGCTGCGGGTTTTGCTGTGTATAGCGGAGTGATGGCATTTGCTGCGGCTTCCACAGGTACACCCATTGCAGCGCTTTCTGGTGCCGCGGCTTATAACGCGACGATGGCGGCAATTGGTGGGGGCTCACTGGCTGCAGGGGGCATGGGAATGGCCGGCGGCGCAATGGTATTAGGCACCGCAGTGGCTGCACCGTTGATTGCCATTGCGGGCTGGGCTTATGACAGACACGCGACGAAAGCTCTTGAAAATGCCCATCAGTGTGCCTGCGATGTTGAACGGGCAGTTAAGAAAATGAATCTGGCCCGGGAGCATTTTGCAAAAGTTAATCAATACGTTGATGAAATTCTCGCAGCACTGAACAGAATGCATGCTGTATTTATTAAACACTATTTTGAGCCGCTTAAATCCATGCATTCTGTTATTACAGAACAACAGGATATCAATGTATCAGATGAAATCATTATGCTTATTGACCATGGATATTCACTGGCCGCTATTATGACGGATATTATTACAACGCCACTGTTTAAACCGCGGAAACAGGAAAATGGTGAGGCTGTGATAAAAGATAACGTTATTGAAATGGAAAAGGATGATAATGGAATGAATGTTATTAATAAGGAAGAGCTGGATGATGTACTGGCCAGTTCGGTTGTGAAATTTGATGATTTTTCATCCCGGAGTTAATGATTTACCGGGCGTTAAAGCCCGGCTTTACAAGAAGTGAAATAACATGAATGTGGAAAAATTTGACTGGACAGAAGAGTTACATCAGACCATGGTGAAGAGCCTGGTTACATCATTCGGGCTGGATTTTCTGTTGCTAAATGATCGTAAGGGTGGTGATGTTGACACTATCCATAATGTGCGTAATGGCATTTATGCCACGGAGGCTGAGCGACAGCGGTATGAAGGTCGTGGCGACTATGATTCTCATCATTACCACAGCCATGAGAACTACATCGCGACGAACCGGAAAGGAAAGCGTGCACATCAGGCAGGGACTCTTACTGATGCATATACAGGCGAAGTGTTTGCTTCAGACGATAAAAAAAATCTGGATCATATTATTTCCGCTAAAGAAATTCATGATGATCCGGGGAGAATTCTTGCTGAACGGGATGGTGCAGAACTGGCAAATGATGCTTCAAATCTGGCATTCACTCATGAGTCGCTCAATAAATCAAAGAAAGCAGACTCAATGGATGCGTTTATTTGCACGCTGCAGAAAAACAGAGAAGATACGTTAAGGCAGATAGCAGAGCTTGAATCTCAGGCAACACTGACAGAAAAAGAAAAGAAACGTCTGATAAGTCTGAGAAAAAAAGCTGATGCAGATACTGAGCGTATGGAAAGGGCTGATAAATATGCCCGGGAAAAATACGAGACCACGATTAATCAGAGCTATTACCTGAGTAGTAAGTTTGCTACTGCTGTCGCCAGTGCTTCACTTAATTCCGGTTTTCGTATGGGGACGCGACAGATGCTGGGGCTTATTCTTGCCGAGATCTGGTTCGAACTGAGGGAACGAATCCCGCATATTATCAGACAGCAACGGAACTCATTCTGCGCCGGTAAATGCCTGTCCGAAATAACGTCAGCATTACGTGCCTGCCAGGAACGAGTACAGGAAAAATTCAGTTCTTTTTTAATTGCCTTTAAAGATGGTGTCATCGGAGGGATACTGTCAGGTATTACCACAACGCTGTTAAATATATTCCTGACGACGGAAAGAATGATTGTCCGGCTTATCAGGGAAATGTGGAACAACCTCGTTCAGGCCTTTAAAGTCCTGGTATTTAACCCGGAGGGATTATCGCCGGGGCAGTTAGCCAAAGCGGTCACTAAACTGATAGCAGCAGGTGTGGCTGTTGCCGGTGGGGTGATGATAAATGAGGCGATGGCGCAGATCCTTATTTTTCCATTTGGTTCAGAGCTTGCTGCCTTTTGTGGTGCGCTGACGACAGGTATTCTCGGGCTGGTGATGAATTATTATCTCGAATATAGCGAGGTTATGCAGCGGGTATGGGCATTTCTGGACAAATTTAAGGACAAATTCCAGCGGTCACTGGAATACTTTCAGGCAGTCAATGCTGAACTTGATCGCTATCTTGTGGAACTTACTGCACTGGAATTTTCTGTTGATGCTGCCGCGTTAAATCATTTTTCACTTCATCTGGATAGCGTAAACAGTGAGATAGAGCGCGGACTTCTGCTGAGAGAAGAAGTCAGCCGACGAGGGATTGCGTTGCCGTTTGAGTCAGGAAATGTGGCTTCTGTTCGTGACTGGTTAAATAAGCGATGAAATTACACCCTCCATTTCCCTGTAACCAGTGTGGGGCCTGTTGTCGTCATGTCAACAGGGCGGGTGAAACGCAATGTCTGGATCGTGGTGACGGTATTTGCCGTCACTATCAGACTGATTCTCATTTGTGTGCAATTTATGATAAACGCCCACAGATTTGCCGGGTTGAAGACCAGTATTTACTGAATTATCAGTCTCAGTACAGCTGGCAGGAGTTTATTGCATTAAACCAGGCCGCCTGCCTTATTCTGAATAAACTGTAATGCCATTAATGGCGGCGTCAGGACAGAAACTGAGAGAACATAAAACAGTAAAATGTCATTCCGTTCAGCAGCCAGCGTTGCTTTCTCCGGCTGCTGTTATTGTAAGGCATTTTCGTTAAGAACGCAGAAGGAGAGGATCGTGAGATTGCTGTTAAAAGGGCTCGTCGGAATGGCGCTGGTCTGGCTTGTTATTGGTTTCGGGATGGAGTTATTTTTTCTCGCCGATCGGGTTCATCCGGCATTAAGAGTAATCGTTGGCCTGGGGATGTTATTCCTGATGATAATGATTGCGGGTGGTATGTGCGGTTCTCTTCTGTCACGAAAGAAAACATCATGACGTTCCTGTTTACGCCGTTACATTTGTGGCGGCGGATGATACCTGTTTTATGATTATTCAGAAAAATGTATTTACCTGTCACGGCATGTTCAGCGAGCGGCGCCGGACAGAAATATCGCTTTTACTCAATTATTATGAAAATTAATCTTCCATTCATACACTGGCCACGGATTAGCAATGATAAGCGCCTCGTGTTATCAGTGGTTGTCTTTATCCTTTTTAATCTCCTTGTATCCTCAGGAGCGCATCTGATTTACCGGATATTATTCTTTATCCTGGCGCTTCTTATTATTAAGGCAATGAAATCGATTACGTTGCGTTTGATTCTTGCCTTCCCGTTCACATTACTGACTGCTGCAGATATCAGTATCAGCCTGTATTCATGGTGTACATTTGGCACAACATTTAATGATGGTTTTGCAATCAGTATCCTTCAGACAGATCCTGATGAAGTAATAAGAATGTTCAGGATGTATGTTGTTTATGTTATCGCATTTATTATCCTCTTTTTATTGTTCTTCTGTTCAGCAATAAATAAAACGTCCTCATTGCCATCGGAAAAGGTCACGGTAATTACATTTTTATTGTTAATTACAGTAACGTTATATTCTTCCTTCCAGTTTGCGTTGAAGAAACAGTATCAAATAAATGAAGTTGATCCTTACATAGTCGCTTCCCGGTTTGCCACATATACCCCTTTCTTTAATCTGAACTATTTTGCACTGGCCGCAAAGGAGCATCAGAGATTAATGACGATTGCTGATACCATACCTCACTACGATCTGGTGATTATGGATAACAACACTGACGTATTTGTTCTGGTGATTGGTGAATCTGCAAGGACTGATAACATGTCCATTTACGGGTATTCGCGCCCTACCACACCAGAGCTTCAGAAACAGAAATCACGACTGAAACTGTTCACTCAGGCAATCAGTGGCGCACCTTACACCGCGCTGGCTGTTCCACTGGCGTTATCTGCCGATAGTGTACTGCATCATGATATCCGTAATTACCCTGATAACATTATCAACATGGCGAATCAGGCGGGGTTCGATACCTGGTGGCTCAGTGCGCAGTCCGCTTTCCGACAGAACGGAACGGCTGTGGCCAGTATCGCCATGCGGGCCAGAAACAGAATTTATGTCAGAGGCTATGATGAATTACTGCTCCCACACCTGGCTGAAGCACTGAACAGTAATCCGGGGAGCAGGAAACTGATTGTTCTGCATCTGACGGGCAGCCATGAGCCAGTCTGCAGTAACTGGCCCAGAGATAAAGCCGTGTTTAAACCGCTGGATACAGAAGAAGTCTGCTACGATAATTCCATTCATTATACCGACAGTTTGTTGGGACAGGTTTTCACCATGCTGGAAACGCGTCAGGCATCCGTCATGTATTTTTCAGATCACGGTCTGGAGTATGACCCGACAAAAGAACATGCCTATTTTCATGGTGGAATAAAACCCAGTCAGCAGGCTTATCATGTTCCGATGTTTATCTGGTACAGCCCGACACTGGGAGAGCATGTCGATCGCCAGACGGTGAACAGCGTTTTTTCCACTGCGTATAATGATTATCTGATTAATGCATGGATGGGCGTAACCAGACCGGCTCAACCGAAAACGCCGGAGGAGGTGATTACCCGCTGGCAGGGGAAATCCGTGGTTTTTGATGCCAGTCATAACGTGTTTGACTACAAAGTATTACGAAAGAACTTTAATGAACTCCAGGAATAATTCGTTAAAGTAATTTACGACTCTATTCTTTTTTAAAGGAAACTTTCAGAAAATGCCCCCAGGGCGATAACCTGGGGAAGGGGGACTGTGTTATTACTGGTGGATAAATTATTACTTGTTTGAAAGATACACTAATGCAATATCTATTGATGCTGGATGCTTGAGTGTTTCATTCCTGCTGCTGAAAACGGCAATATCCAGGGCCAGACATATTCACCGTTAATATTTCTGCATTTCTGTACAATTTCCTCAGAAAGTGTCTCATCAATTCTTTCCCGCAACAGCTTCTGCTGTCTTAAAATGCTTTCGCATATTTCGAAATCATCTTCCTGCATCAGCATTTCGGCGCATTTAATGATTTCTGCTCGTTCATGCAGCACAGAGGAATGGTTATAGAGCCAGTTTACAAACAGCAATGCTTCCGGATATTGTCCCCATAATGGTGAGTATGTTGCATAGTAATCTTCTGCCGTATCCAGAGAGCCGGAGAAGTTATGCCGCACAGCAAGTGGAAATGGATGCAAATTTCCGCACAGCATTTCCGCGATGTAAGTGTTTGTAGCAAAGCCATGACGAAAAGCTGTGGCAGCCTTAACATGCTCCCCATTCAGAAAATGCAGAAGACCAAGTTCATACCAGTAAGGTGAAAATTCATCAGCATGCTCTTTCAGTACACTGAAGGCTTGCTTATGATCGCCTGTTCGTAACAGTTCTGAGCCCAACAACCAGCGGGCACCCTGATTATCTTCAGGATTGTATGCCAGTATTTTATCAGTAAGCATAACCGCATCCTGATGACGCTGTAAGTGCACATTTGCGAGAATTGCTGCATAAAGTGCGCGCAGATAAGGCCGGTTTTCGGGATGCATCCAGATGATTTCACCACTGAAACTTTCCGGGATGAGACGATTACCTGCCGCCAGTCCTTTAAGAGCGGCGTTCAGTGCCTTACGCGGGGCATTCTGCTCCAGAAATGCATATGCCAGATGAGCGTGTATATCAATAAAGTCAGGCTCCTGTTGAGCAAGGCGTCTGAGTTTGTTGATATAACCCGTCTCACTGATTTCATCAGTGTCGTATGCATCAAGCACTTCTTCAAACTCCCCCAGTAATGGGCCAAACCAGGTATCCGGAAATACGAAACGACCCTGGTTATTGTTCACTTCAAAGCGGGTGATGCTGCCAACTTACTGATTTAGTGTATGATGGTGTTTTTGAGGTGCTCCAGTGGCTTCTGTTTCTATCAGCTGTCCCTCCTGTTCAGCTACTGACGGGGTGGTGCGTAACGGCAAAAGCACCGCCGGACATCAGCGCTATCTCTGCTCTCACTGCCGTAAAACATGGCAACTGCAGTTCACTTACACCGCTTCTCAACCCGGTACGCACCAGAAAATCATTGATATGGCCATGAATGGCGTTGGATGCCGGGCAACAGCCCGCATTATGGGCGTTGGCCTCAACACGATTTTACGTCACTTAAAAAACTCAGGCCGCAGTCGGTAACCTCGCGCATACAGCCGGGCAGTGACGTCATCGTCTGCGCGGAAATGGACGAACAGTGGGGCTATGTCGGGGCTAAATCGCGCCAGTTCGCCCGGATGTTGGGACTTGAACCGAAGAACACGGCGGTGCGGAGTCCGGAGAGTAACGGAATAGCAGAGAGCTTCGTGAAAACGATAAAGCGTGACTACATCAGTATCATGCCCAAACCAGACGGGTTAACGGCAGCAAAGAACCTTGCAGAGGCGTTCGAGCATTATAACGAATGGCATCCGCATAGTGCACTGGGTTATCGCTCGCCACGGGAATATCTACGGCAGCGGGCCAGTAATGGGTTAAGTGATAACAGGTGTCTGGAAATATAGGGGCAAATCCACTGCATGACAAAGTCATCGGGCATTATCTGAACATAAAACACTATCAATAAGTTGGAGTCATTACCGACGAAGCGATAGCGATAATGACTGAAAGCGGAAAAATAAAAACAAATTGAATAATGTGTTTGGTAATGAATTTATCGGGGGGAATTGGGCATATCTACCGCTTACGTCGAGCCGCTCACACCCGGTCAATGACCTGACAATCTCCCGGCAAGTCCCGACGTCGGGACTTGCGCCCCTGACACCGAAAAATAGCAGGAACCCGCTCGCTACGGGTCCTCAGCTCAGTGCAAACCTGACTCAGCTCCTGCATTGCATCCCCGAAATTACCACACTCAGTACTTCATCACCTGCCACCAATACCCGTGTCAGTCCTTCGTGACCTGACGCAATTACCCGACTCAGAGCTTCAGAGTCAGCCGCCGGTACCTGCCCGGTGCTCGCCCCTGCGCAACCAAGATAAATCGACCATTGGCAGACTGCGATCATTCGTATGCATCGCTGATGACGCGCCCGAAAAACGCGTTAATGTAAGTGTGGAACAATACTTTGTTACTATGCATCAAAAAAAGTATTTGAAACGTAATCGGGCACCGTAACGATCATCGGTAATGTCACAATTACTATATCTACAGTTACTATCCAGAATTGAGTAATAAGCCCCGAGGTAAATATTAAAGTTCTCCATATCCATCACATTAGCAAACTGATAAGATGCATGAATGGTGTGAATGTTGTATATTCCTTCACCATCAATCCAGCAACCATTATTACACACGACACCACTAAATTCATCAATCTTATTATGTGCGTAGATATAACCCAGTTCGAAACGTTTCCACAGAGCATTAATACTGGCAGTGAAATCTTTCTCATTACTGGCATCCAAATAGGCGGTATTAAGAGTAACCACGATGCCATTTTCCGGATCTGTTTTCAGATCGTTCCATGTCATGCTAATACCATAACCGGAACGATTGGACTGATCGACAAAATTCCCCTTATTATCGGTATAGCCATAAGCATTTTTTACCACGTTTGCTTCCATCGCTGCGGAGACTGTGAATTCTTCCGTTGGCGACCAGGCAATTACCGGGCGCAGATAAGCGACATTTTTCTGCTGCTCCATATATCGTCCATGATAATTACCGTTATTATATAAAGATGTTCCGTCTTCAAGTAACGTGTTTAACTCAAAATACCAGTTATCGAGTTGTTTACTGATGAGGAAATTACCACCAGCGTCAGAACGACCGCGTCCCTCTTTCATCATATAGATATAACCACGGCCATCAGCATAAATATCGTTAGCTGTATTACCGGAATACTCAATGAAAGTATCCTGATTTAGAGGGAACATATCGTAAGCTTCAAAACGACCGACTTTCACTTTCCACTCGTCATCTTTTCCAAAAAAGAATAATGCATCATCAATATTCACTGAACCGTGCATATCCGCCAGTGGTTGTGCTGAAAATCCAGCGAAATAACCATTATCAAGCTTACGGGTACCGTCAAAACCTAATAGAATACGGCCATTAAGGTCCCACCGTTCATTCACTGACTCACTGTTCGCCCCGGAACTTATCATTACTAACTGACCGGGTTTACTGGCAGCATCTATATTAAACTCCACATCACCATAAAACTTCAAATCATTGTAACCAGAGAACAGAAAACCTGGAGAAGATGTTTTTTCTTTTGTTGACTCAACTACTGCATAGCTGTTAGCAGCTTTTTTATTCTGCTCTGAACTAATTTGACGTATTTCAGAATGTTGTTCTGTATCAAAACTTTTTAACATTCTTTCTGCTTTTTCCGCCCTTTTTTCTGCAGCTTCCAGGCGTTCTTCCAGCAATGCCATTCTTTGTTCAAGCGTTAGCCCCCCTGTTTTTGCTGCACACGCATTGTATTCCAGTAATAAAAAAACAGACAAACCCAAGAGTAACTTATTCATTTTACCCCCTTAAATAAAAACAAATGTGGGTACTCTTATATTCTCTGTATCAACACAAAATACCATTCATACTCTTCACCAGACTGGTATATATAATCGCAACACATTACCAAAAGCACACAGCAAAGATAATTAATGTGTACTGGCAAAGTAATGACAGATAATGTCAAAAAAATACTGATATCGATATATCTCAGGTCAGCATCCATAAAGTGCCATTAGTTAATATCGCATCGCCATGAGCGGCATATAACGATAATTGTCTCGAGTCCGCTTGCGGATAAATACGACTTGATAAGGTTGCCTCACCATCGTTAACAAACACTTCAACAGATGAACGATCCAGGAAAATACGAAGAGTCAGATATTCTGTATCAGGAAGTTCAACACTGCGGTAACCATCCAGCCCTTCCTCAGGGTAATAGCGCCACAGTACCAGTCGTCCGGCCTGATTATCCACATAAAGTCGCAGACCGTCTCCAAGGCGGACGCCATAGTGCTCCGCATGACTGTCAACCGTATGCCACGTCACCAATAATTCTGCGGCCTGTACATTTTCGGTCAGTAATTGCAAACCCTGTAACCTTACAGGGGATAATGGCTGGCATTTTCTGCGCAGAGATTCGACTTCACGCACAGGTCGCTGGCACAGCCGGCCATCGCGCTCAAAAACCTCTCTGGGCAGCGTCAGACATCCTGCCCAGGCTTCACTGCGGGTGGGCACGGGTGAATCCCACATATTCATCCATGCCATAATGATACGCCTGCCGTCCTCAGCCAGCATGGACTGTGGAGCATAAAAGTCATGACCATAATCCAGCTCTTCAAATCCCCCTTTCAGCGCAAAGACAGAACCAGGCTTCCAGCTCCCTGCCAACACACCGCTCTGAAAAAGGTTACGGAACCGATAACCGGAAGGGGTCATCCCCTGTGGTGAGAACATCAGCCAGTGAAAATTACCACACCTGAAGAAATCGGGGCATTCCCACATATAACTTTCTCCGGCTGCGGAATGAGCGAGAACATGCTCCAGATGCCAGTCCCGCAAAGATGTCCCGCGATACAACAGAACTTGCCCATTGTCAGAAGCGTCCCGGGCACCAATGACCATCCACCAGGAGCCTTCTTCGTGCCAGACTTTGGGATCACGGAAATGCATGATACCTTCCGGAGGTGTCAGCACACAGCCCTGCTTCTCAAAGTGAATACCATCATGACTGGTAGCCAGACACTGTACTTCACGGATAATGCTGTCATTACCACGATCTTCGAGACAAATATGACCAGTATAAATAAGTGATAGCACGCCATCATCATCCACGGCACTCCCTGAAAAACAGCCATCACGATCATATTTATCTCCGGGTGCCAGCGCGACAGGTTCGTGTTGCCAGTGCAACATGTCGGTACTGGTGGCATGCCCCCAGTGCATTGGCCCCTGATATGCGCTTGCAGGATGATGCTGGAAGAACGCATGGTAACGCCCATTGAAGTAAATAAGGCCATTTGGATCATTCATCCAGCCGGCAGGTGGAGCCAGATGAAAAATCGGGTACCAGGCATTACCACGACGTGCGCAAAGTTTTTCAAGGGCGGACTGTGCCAAAGCAAGACGCTGTTTCATCAGTTAATCTCCGAATGCGCTGCAGGGGCTTTTTCTACAGAAGGGTGTACGCTCCCGCGGGAAGAACTCAGCGTGAAAGCTGATATCACGGTAACAGTCAGAGCAATCATCCCGAGCACAAAATACGTATTCTGGAATCCCATACGATCATACAGGTGGCCGGCAAAGGTAGAGAGAAGTATTGCAGCAAGTTGTTTGGAAAACTGAAAACCTATTAAATAAACGGTCGCTGACAGTCGGGTGTCAAACACTGCCGTAATATATTTGAACGCCCCAACCAGCAAAAATGGAACTTCAAGAGCGTGAAGCATTTTCAGAATCACCACTTCTGTCGCGGTGGTGGCAAAAGCAGAACCGGTAATGCGGATGGTCATAATTCCCCCCCGCAACAAGCAGAGTATTTTTGGCACCAATGCGATGAATTATCCATGGTGTACAGAACATGATAATGGCATTACAAATCTCCCCCGCAGTGGTAGCAAATCCGAATGCTTTTATTCCTGCCTGAGGAGTGTCAAAGAATGAACGAAAAAATGTGGCAAACTGCTGATCAAATACATCATAGACACAGGCCACACCAATCGTGTAGAGAACAAACATCCACATCTGACGCATGCGAAACAGGCTGAAGACCATTCTGGTCGAAATCAGGGAAGAATTGGCACCCAGTGTATTCATAACCATTGCCGTCTGGCTGGTACTGGGGCGCGCCAGAAACAACAGAAGAAGCAACAATAATGCGCCTCCTGACCCCATCCAGAAAACCAGAGAAGGATCGACATTAAAAAGCATTCCAGCCATAGTCGCACATAACGCCCAGCCCAGACACCCGAACATCCTCGCTTTACCGTATTCAAATCCACGACTGCGACTGACCCGCTCTATATAAGCTTCAATAGCTCCGGCACCTGCAGAAAACACAAAACCAATAAAAACACCGCCAGTCAGTGCGCCTGCCCAGATATTGAAGCGCAGCAGGGGCGCAAATACATATAAAAAAAAGGGGGCGAAAAATACCAGTAACAGGCTGATACTCCAGATCAGGTTTTTTTTCAGTCCCAGGCGATCTGATATGACCCCAAGCAATGGCTGGAAACTGATGGCAAACAGAGAAAGACATGAAAAGACTATACCTGTATCCGTTTTACTCAGTCCGACCACATCGGACAGCCATACAGGCAAAAACGGAAAACAGGTTGCCATGATGAAAAAGTAGAGAAAGAAGAACAGACCGAAAATCCAGAAATCGGGATTTTTATGCGTACTTGCAGAATTCATTATTCTTACCCTCACGGGATAATATTGAGAAACAGGACGGAGCTGAGGCTCCGTACCTCTCTTCACACAGCTCTTTCAAGTGCTATCAAAATCGCACTCTCCGGATCCAGTACGGGGAGCTGAATCCCTCCCTGTGCCAGCCATTCACCACTGGCCTCAAGGCTCTGATTCATCCAGACAGGTAATTTGCGCATGGTATGACCGCCTTCACCAACCACCTGGAGGTCCGGGTGATCAATAACCCGAAGCCGGTAACGCACTTCCGCCGCCAGACCGGGAAAACGAAGTATGCCTGGTAAGGTGTAATCCGGCATTGCAAGCTGGCTGATCATAAAAAGTGCCTGAGACTGATCAGGGCTGACGACTCCCTGAACCTGTATCGAAGGATCTGGCATATCCACACGCCAGAGAACTCCTGTATGAATCAGTTGTCGCCATTCTTTATAGAGCAAGGCATACCGGCGATAACCGTCAGATTCCTTCGCATCTGCGGCCACCGGATCCAGCTCCAGCCCCATATGGCCGAACAATGCCGTCAGCCCACGAAAAGCGATGCTGTGCTGCCGGAAAGTTGCATGGCAGCGGCGATGGCCAATATGCGCCCCCATCACCTCAGGAGGGAAAAAGTAACTCATGCCACGTTGTATGGTGCAGCGCTCCAGGGCATCATTATTGTCAGATGCCCAGAACCGGTGTGTGCGTTTCAGGACTTCGAAGTCAATACGCCCCCCACCGGAAGCACAGGACTCAAACTCAACATGTGGAAAACGTTCACGGAGGAGATCAAGCAATCGATAGAACTGACGGGTCTGTGCATCTGCTGCCGCACGGCCTTCATGCCCTGCCTGTACAAGCTCACGATTCATGTCCCATTTCACATAATCAACCGGATGTTCTCCCAGTAACCATAAGAAACGTTCATAAATGTAAGCAAAGGCCTCTGGAATATTCAGGTTAAGAACATACTGATATCTTCCGGTTGGCTGGGAATATCCAGGCATTGACAATACCCAGTCAGGATGAAGACGAAACAGGTCAGAATCCGGGTTAATCATTTCCGGCTCAACCCATATGCCAAATTCCATACCGAGAGATTTCACATGTTTAATAACCGGCATCAGCCCGTTCGGGTATTTCTGTTCATCGGTATACCAGTCGCCCAGAGCCGCGCGGTCATCGTTACGTCCTTTAAACCAGCCATCATCAATAATGAAACGTTCAACGCCCAGTGCTGCTGCACGCTCAGCCATCTGCATGATGTAATCAGGATTGTGATTGAAATAAATACCTTCCCAGGTATTGAGATGTACAGGGCGGGGTTTTTGCTCAGGGAAACGGATAATTTCATCACGCAAAAAACGATGGTATTGCTGACTCATTCCATTCAGGCCATCCGCAGAGTGGCAGGCATATAGCCACGGGGTGTACAGGGTTTCATTCTTCCTGAGAGCCTTCTCACCCGGCATCCACAGAGCCTCAGCCTGAACGTAACGCCTGCCGTCAGTTTTTGCCTCACATCTCATGCGGTGATTTCCACTCCACCCCAGATGCACAGCCCACACCTCTCCCTGTTGTTCCGAGAAGCCTGGCGTGCCGACAATCAGCGCCGGAAAATGCTCATGAGATGTCCGCCCTCTGCGATTTTCCAGAACAAAAGCATCATGAGTGAGACGTACCCTGTGCGGCTGAAATTCACGAGTCCAGCGTCCGTGAAAAGCCATGACTTCTTCCGCACGTTCCGCTAAAGGTAAAGTGATGGCGAAACGATTTATCTGCCAGTCCCCCTCTCTGAGGTTGGTCAGTGCATGACGAACTTTCAGAATTCCTGATGGCGTCATCACCAGCTCGCTGACCAGACGCAGGCCGGCTACCGAATCTTCACTGGTAAGTCTCAGAGTGTTTTCGGTATGTTCCACGTCAACTGTATAAAAAACAGGAGATGCATCCAGCCCATTCCTGTGTCCTTCCAGTCCCGGAGAGCTAAAAAGTCCCAGGGCATTTTCAGCCATCAGTGTCAGTGGCGTATCAATATCCAGACGACCATTCGCAACCGGTCTTTCCAGGCTGGCACAGTCATCCGGTGAGAAATGTTTCAGTGCAGAGCCCCACCAGATAATTTCTGCATGTGGACGGGTTTTAATAATTAAATCAGAGCGAGGACTGCTCAGTCTGCAGTACTTTGAAACCATAAGACATTCTCCTTTCTCAGGGATGCCTTACTGTTGATCCGAAACGTTTCGGGTATCAACCAAAACGTTTCGGATATGTGAGCTGGATAAAAAAATCAGGAGCAAGGAGGATGAATCGTCTTTCCCGGATAAAATACCGGGTTCCAGACAACCTGTAGTGGTTTTGATGATGAATCAGTAATTATCTGATATATCATCTCGGAAATCTGGCGACCAACGAGGCTTCGTGTTGACTGAATAACTGCAGCCACATCCAGCTCAATAATACTGTCCTGTGGCAAACCATCATATACAACCAGAGATACCGCATCTTTTCCTGAAAGACGACCGCTCAACTGCAGTGCCATGGCAGCACCATCTCCACTCAGGTCATTGTCAGTAATAATAGCTGTTGGTGGTATCGGTAGTGACATTAACTCCATCACGGCCTGATATCCTGCTCGCCGTGTGGGAGAAACCAGCCGCAGCCATGTATCTTCCAGTTCATGCTCATTCAGTGCATCAAGCCATCCCTGACGTCTTGCAACAACATAGCTATGTGAAGTGTCTTCACTCAACAATGCAATACGTTTATGTCCCAAAGCAATCAGTTTCTGGGTTGCCTGTCCAGTCCCGGCATGATTATCAAAGTCAAACCACGCACAGGGCAGACCAGATGGTACCCGACCAAGAGCCAGAAATGGAATACCTGCTTTATGAAGGTGTGTGATACGGGGATCGTCATCCAGAGTGTGTGCAATGATGAGAGCATCAACCCTGCGACTTTCAACAAGCCGCATATAGCTGTGGCAATCGGCATGCTCATCATCAGCTATCAGTAGTAAGTCAATATCATGGTGAGCAAGTTCCCGGCTGATGCAACTGACCATATCCATAAAAACACCACTGTTAAATGGCACATCACGTCCAGGATAAACCAGACCGACAGCATCGGTTTTACCGGTTTTGAGTCTTCTTGCCTGAGTATTAGGACGGTAACCGCGTCGACGAGCTTCAGCTTCCACCCGTGCACGGGTGGAAGCTGACACATCTGCATAGCCTCCAAGAGCCCGACTGACAGTGGTGACAGAAACTCCGAGTGCAGTGGCAATCGCCTTAAGTGACATATTATCTCCTGCTAATTATTATAGTAGACCGTCCCCCTAAATCTCCAGACAACCAATATCACTTATTGTAAGTTAACGGAATCCCTCTGATCTTACAGATCAGAGGGAAAGGTTATTGATTGTGAGAATAATTTCAGGACAAAGTGTAATTAACTCTCCTGGATGGAAAGTGAATCAATGTAGTCAGCGTACCATTGCATCATTTCACGGCGACCATCGAGATACAGGGCATGATTATAGGTACCCCTGATGGAATTTTTATCCACATGAGCTAACTGCATTTCAATCCAGGCAGAATTAAAGCCCTGTTCGTGCAGAATGGTACTCATGGTGTGACGAAAACCATGACCGGTTGCCCTGCCATCGTAACCGATACGTTTGAGCACCATATTGATGCTGGCTTCGCTCATTGGCTTGTTGATATCACAACGTCCCGGAAAAACCAGCCGGTATTGCCCGGAGAAAGTTTTGAGCTGCAGCAGAATGTCAGTGGCCTGTCGTGACAGTGGTACGACATGTTTACGTCGCATTTTCATGCGGCTTTCAGGGATTGTCCACAGTGCATTATCAAAATCAATTTCTGACCATTCAGCGGACCGTAGCTCAATGGTTCTGAGACCTGTCAGAAGCAGCAGATTTGTCGCCATGCGGGTAACAGGACTGCCATGATACTCAGCGAGCTTCCGGAGAAAAACAGGGAGCTCATCTGCTCTCAGGTGGGGGAAATGTGCAGCTTTTGGCGCCGCCAGCGTACTGGTCAGTTCAGATGCCGGATTGACAGTGGCTCGTCCGGTGGCGATGGCATAACGAAAAATCTGATTACAGTATTGACGCACCTTACGAAGTTTTTCCAGCGAGCCACGTTTTTCTATGCGGCGCAGAATTTCCAGCATTTCCAGCGGGAGGATATCCGTAACGCTTCGTTTGCCCAGATACGGGAAAATATCTTTATCCAGCGCTTCCAGTACGCTTCTGGCGTAACTTTCAGACCATGACAAAGATTTATGCTGGTGCCATTCCGTAGCGAGGGCATGGAACGTATTGGTGGCAGAGATTTTCTGAGTGAGTTTTTCCTTTCGCTTCTTTTCGCCCGGGTCACCACCTTCGGAGATGATTTTTCGGGCATCGTCGCGTTTGATTCTGGCCTCAGCAAGGGAGACGTCGGGATAGACGCCGAGGGCCAGTTTTTTCTCTTTTCCTGCTATCCGGTATTTAAGCCGCCAGTAGCGGGCACCCGTGGTTTTTACCAGCAGATATAAACCACGTTCGTCAGAGAGTTTATAGTCTTTTTCTTTAGGTCTGGCTGTTTCGACCTGTCTGGCTGTAAGTGCCATATGGGGGCTCCTGAAACTGACTGAACACAATGAGCCCCCACCGGGGCCCCCAATGAACGCTTGATTGAGAGAGAGTTCAGTAGAGTCTGGTGGAGTTCAGAATGTTCAGATTGCTTGTAACGATGTGATTATACTTGAGTTTCGTGGAGTTCGGGAGATGAATCTGGAAGTGAAAGTGGTGCCCGGACTCGGAATCGAACCAAGGACACGGGGATTTTCAATCCCCTGCTCTACCGACTGAGCTATCCGGGCAACGCGGCGCATTAAACCGTAATCTGCACATCTCGTCAACCTAATTTCAGTAAAAGCGATTCAACTGCTTAAGATTGCGGCAAATCGCTTCTTTTCTGTGTTTCTGTCAGGTCAGTGCACCACCCTGACGGCAGCGGGCGAAGCGCAGGATATCTTCCGCCAGCCGATGTGCGGTGTCGACATCCGCCTGGCTACGATTCACCAGCATTCGGCTTAAACAGCCTTCCAGCACCAGTTCCATCTGCTTTGCTACCATCGCCGGATCGTCAACTTCCAGCGTGGTTAACAGTTCGTGGGTGAAATCGTAGGCCGCGCTTTTTTGCTGATCGGCCAGTTGATGAATAGGGTGGCCAGGATCGGGATAAAACGTACAGGCAGCGATAAACAGACAGCCCGGATAGCGGTTGTTTTTAACGCACTCCGATAACGCCTGATAACGTGCCAGCAACTTTTGTTCGGCGGTTTGCGTTTCGTCCAGCATCAGCTGACGACGCCAGACATCTATCTGTTGGCTAAGATAACGCAGCGCATCGTAGAGGATTGCCTCTTTGTCTGGCCAGAAGCGGCGTAGCTCGTCCAGTGGATAATCCACACGTTCAGCAACCATCTCCAGCGTGGTGTTGGCAATCCCTTGTAATTCTAATAATTTCAGGGCTTCTCCCAGTACATCTTCACGTTGCACGCTATTTTCCTCCGTCTTTCCCACTGCAAGTGTCGTTCACGGTTGGCGATCGCGCAAATGTGCGCTGAAGGTTTCAGCATCCATAAAGCCCGTGACGCGTGCTTGTGGATGCTCCTGGCCTTGTCCGTCAAAAAAGAGAATTGTCGGTAGGCCAAGGACATTAAGATGCTTTAACAGCGCCACATCTTGTGCGTCGTTGGCAGTGACGTTGGCCTGAAGTAAGACCGTATCTGCTAACGCTTTTTGCACCTGCGGGTCGCTGAAGGTGTATTTCTCAAACTCTTTACAGGCGACGCACCAGTCGGCATAGAGATCTAACATCACTGGTTTGCCTTTGGCTTCAACGAGCGCCTGATTTAACTCATCTACTGTTTTGATTTGTGTAAAGTTGAGATGCGTCTGAGTTTGCGCGGTATGTGTTGCACCAAATGCCCAATCCTGAAGTGGGCGCACGCTAACCAATGCCGCTGCCAGCAGGATTATTTGCACCACGCGCATCCAGCCGCGTTTGGCCTGTAGGCTGGTGATAAAGGCCCAGCCAAAGAATGCGACACCAAGCGCCGACCACAAGCGTAATCCCCATATATCACCAATCACTCGCTCCAGCAGGAAGACCGGCAGTGCGAGGATCACAAAACCAAACGCGGTTTTGACTTGTTCCATCCACGGGCCGCTTTTCGGCAGCAAGCGGTTACCAAAGACGGTAATTAGCATCAGCGGCAGGCCCATGCCCAGCGCATAAAGATAAAGCGTGCCGCCGCCCAGCCACATGTTCCCGCTTTGGGCGATATACAGCAGAATCGCGCTAAGCGGTGCAGTGGTGCATGGTGAACAGATCAGTCCAGCAATCGCCCCCATAATAAACACACCGCCAGGTGAGCCGCCCTGTTGGCGATTGCTCATCAGCGTGAGACGTGTTTGCAGCGAAGAGGGGAGTTGCAGAGTAAACAAGCCAAACATTGACATCGCCAGCAAGGTAAAGACGATGGCGAGGCCAATGAGCACGTATGGGTGCTGTAGCGCCGCCTGGAACTGTAACCCTGCGGCGGCAACCACCAGACCCAGCGCCGTGTAAGTCAGCGCCATCCCCTGCACATAAATAAAGGTCAGCAACAATGCTCTGGCAGTGGAAAGCCGCTGTTTACCGCCCAGCACGATGCCAGAAATCAGTGGGTACATTGGCAGCACGCATGGCGTAAAGGCGATACCAATACCGATCAACAACGCCCAGAGCGCGGAAAAGGGCAATTGCGCGGTGGGCTGCTCTTGCTGCGGAACAGACACAGGCTGTGACGCTTCGTTGTTGGCGACCACTTCGCTTAACGGAACGGTTTTGGTTTCTGGCGGATAACAGAAACCGGCATCAGCACAGCCCTGGTAGGTGACAGTTAACGTTGCTCCCGCACTTGCCTGGTTGATGGTTACGGGAAGCGTCAGCCGATCGCGGTAAATCTCGCTTTTGCCGTAAAACTCATCTTCATGCCAGACGCCTTGCGGCAGCTGCACGTCGGCAATTTTCGCGTGTTCCGGCGTAATGCGGATCTGTTTACGGTAGAGGTAGTAACCGTCTTTGATCTGCCAGGTCAGATTAAGGTCATGTTGGTTTTGCTGAAAATCAAAAGCAAAGGCTTGATCCGCGGGGACAAATTGTGAACGTCCCGGCGCGTCGAATAATCCGGCAAAAACGGAAGTGCTGCAAAGTAGCAGGATCAGCGTAAAGATGCGTTGAGCCATGAGAGGTAATCTGTGTCTCCGTGTGTAACAGGTAAAACCAGAAGTTCCGGGGTTTGATATGGATGATGAGACTTCAGGCATTCCAGCAGTGCCTGCTGGTGAGATACGGTAGTTTTTAAAATCATCTGCACTTCGTATTCTTGCTCCAGCTTACCTTCCCAGTAATAGAGAGAGGTAGCGCCGGGGATCAAGGTCGCGCAGGCCGCCAGTTTTTCCGCCAGCACTTTGGCGGCTAAATCCTGGGCTGTCGCTTCATCCGGTGCCGTACATAGCACCACGACAGACGCGGTATTCGAACTTTTTTCATCAAGCATAAACACCTCGCAAGAACAGATGGAACCGCAAGAGAGAGGTCACTATACAACGGACGGGGAAAGGATGTTAGTCGGCGGGAAAGAAAGCGGGGCGTGAACGCCCCGCGATGGGTCATTACAGCATGAAGCTACCCAGCACGAAGCCGAAGCAAACGGCCAGGGCAACACCCAGAGTACCCGGGATGAAGAACGGATGGTTGAAGACGAATTTACCGATACGGGTAGTACCCGTGTCATCCATCTGTACCGCAGCAACCAGCGTCGGGTAGGTCGGCAGAATGAACAGACCAGACACCGCAGCAAAAGAAGCAACAGCGGTCAGCGGAGAAACGTTCAGTGCCAGAGCCATCGGCATCAGTGCTTTTGCGGTTGCAGCCTGAGAGTACAGCAGAGCAGAAGCAAAGAAGAAGATGACGGCCAGCAGCCACGGATGACCCTGAATCACTTCACCAGCGGTATCTTTGATCCAGTCGATGTTGTTGGAAACGAAAGTATCGCCCAGCCACGCAACACCCAGGATACAAATACAGGCGCTCATACCTGCTTTGAAGGTGCTGGAGTTGAGAATGTTGTCGGTATCGACTTTACAGATAACGGTGGTCAGAGTTGCAACGCTGAGCATGATGATCAGGATTGCGTTGGTGGTGTTCATCAGTGGTTTTTCAACCAGACCCATGCTTGGGCTGTTGATGATTGCATAGATAACCACGCCAACTACGCCCAGCAGGAACAGCCAGACGGACGTTTTTGCACCGGATTTGATTTCAATCTGCTTTTCACCGCGCAGTTCAACCAGGCCTTCTTCCAGACGCTTGCGATAAATCGGATCGTCAGAGAGTTTGGAGTTGAACAGCATAGTGACCAGGAAGGACATCACCAGAACCGCCAGCAGGGTGGACGGGATGACCACGGAGAGCAGATGGAGGTAGCTGATGCCATGACCTTCCATCACGGAAGACATGTAAACCACTGCCGCTGAGATTGGCGATGCGGTGATCGCAATCTGCGCGGATACCACTGCAGTAGACAGCGGACGGCAAGGTTTAACGCCTTGTTCCTTCGCAACTTCAGCGATAACTGGCAGTGTCGCCAGAGAGATGTTGCCAGTACCAGCAAAGATAGTCAGGAAATAGGTCACGATCGGTGCGAGGATCGTGATGTATTTCGGGTTACGGCGCAGCAGCTTTTCTGTCTGATGAACCAGATAGTCCAGACCGCCAGCAACCTGCATGGCAGAAATAGCGGCGATAACCGCCATGATAATGGAAATGACATCGAACGGGATGTTACCGGGTTTAACGCCAATAGCGGCAAGAACCAGCACCCCCAATCCGCCTGCAAAACCAATACCTATTCCCCCCAATCTGGCGCCCAAGAAGATCGCCAGCAAAACTATGATGAGTTCTACAACTAGCATATTAGCCTTCCTTGTTTTTTAACAAGTTGATATTAAATTGTTATTTTTAAGTTACTGCTCACAAGAAAAAAGGCACGCCATCTGACGTGCCTTCTTTATTTGTACTACCCTGTACGATTACTGTTCGCTTTCATCAGTATAGCGTTTTGCTTTGTAAGCCGGGTGCATCAGATTCTGTACGGAGAAAATATCGTCAAGTTCCGCTTCAGTCAACAGACCGCGTTCCAGAACGACTTCACGTACACTCTTACCGGTTTCGGCACAGATTTTACCCACGATGTCACCGTTGTGGTGACCGATGAACGGGTTCAGGTAAGTAACGATACCGATAGAGTTGTAAACGTAACCTTCGCACACTTCTTTGTTAGCAGTGATGCCGTTAATGCATTTTTCCAGCAGGTTGTAGCAAGCGTTGGTCAGAATGTGAACGGATTCGAACATGGCCTGGCCAATGACTGGCTCCATAACGTTCAACTGCAGCTGACCTGCTTCTGCTGCCATGGTAACAGTGGTGTCGTTACCGATGACTTTGAAGCATACCTGGTTAACCACTTCCGGAACAACCGGGTTTACTTTAGCTGGCATGATGGAAGAGCCTGCCTGCAGTTCCGGCAGGTTGATCTCGTTCAGGCCGGCACGTGGACCAGAAGAGAGCAAGCGCAGGTCGTTACAGATTTTGGACATCTTCACAGCCAGGCGTTTCAGCGCGCCGTGAACCATAACATAAGCGCCGCAGTCGGAGGTCGCTTCGATCAGGTCTTCAGCCGGTACGCATGGGAAGCCAGTGACTTCAGCCAGTTTTTTCACTGCCAGCGGAGAGTACTCTTTCGGCGTGTTCAGACCAGTACCGATTGCTGTTGCGCCAAGGTTAACTTCCAGCAGCAGTTCAGCGGTACGTTGGATGTTTTTCACTTCTTCTTTCAGCAGGATGCTGAAAGCGCGGAATTCCTGACCGAGGGTCATCGGTACTGCGTCCTGCAGCTGGGTACGACCCATTTTCAGGATGTCCTGGAATTCGACAGCTTTACGTTCAAAGCCTTCACGCAGTTGGTTAATCGCATCTACCAGTTTAATCAGGGAAGAGTAAACTGCGATACGGAAACCGGTCGGGTAGGCGTCGTTAGTAGACTGACATTTGTTAACATGGTCGTTCGGGTTCAGGTACTGATATTCACCTTTCTGGTGACCCATCAGTTCCAGACCGATATTGGCCAGCACTTCGTTGGTGTTCATGTTTACGGAAGTACCTGCGCCGCCCTGGTAGACGTCTACCGGGAACTGATCCATGCATTTTCCGTTGTTCAGGACTTCATCACATGCGGCAATGATGGCATTCGCTACACTTTTAGGAATGGTTTGCAGCTCTTTGTTTGCCATAGCTGCGGCTTTTTTAACCATTACCATACCGCGAACAAATTCAGGAATATCACTGATTTTGTTGTTGCTGATATAGAAGTTTTCAATCGCTCTCAGAGTGTGAACACCATAGTAGGCATCAGCTGGAACTTCCCTGGTACCCAACAGATCTTCTTCGATACGAATGTTGTTTGACATGTGAACCTTCTTTTTCAAGCTGCCAATGATTTGCTTTAAACACACAGAATATATGTGGTTTCGAATGTTTTTCGACCGACGATTATCCCCTGCATCGACCGAATACCCGAGATCATATGCTGCTTGAGGATTTCTACCGTAACCTGGATCACTTTAAGTGTCGGTTTTTACCCCTTAATTATTAATTTGTGAAATGGATCACCGCTTTGGGATTACTACCAAAAATAGTTGCGCAAACATCTTGAAATTTTGCTAATGACCACAATATAAGCTAAACGCGATTCGCAACCCATTCAGGTAGCCGGGTTTAACCGGCTGCTATTACAGGAGAAACCTTTGCGCTGGTTACCTTTTATTGCCATTTTCCTTTATGTCTATATTGAGATTTCAATCTTTATTCAGGTTGCTCATGTATTGGGGGTATTGCTGACCCTCGTGCTGGTTATATTCACGTCAGTTATCGGTATGTCACTGGTACGTAACCAGGGCTTTAAGAATTTCGTGCTGATGCAGCAAAAAATGGCGGCGGGTGAAAACCCAGCGGCGGAGATGATTAAAAGTGTTTCGCTGATCATTGCCGGTTTGCTGCTTTTATTACCGGGCTTTTTCACCGACTTCCTCGGTCTTCTGCTTTTATTGCCGCCGGTGCAAAAGCATCTGACAGTGAAGTTGATGCCGCATTTGCGCTTTTCTCGCATGCCAGGCGGCGGTTTTAGCGCCGGGACCGGTGGCGGTAATACTTTTGATGGTGAGTACCAGCGAAAGGATGATGACCGCGACCGCCTTGATCATAAAGACGATCGCCAGGATTAATGTCGAAACGCCGGATTATGTGGTTATGCCATTTTCCGGCGTTTTTCGTTTTGGCAGAAACAGCCATAACCCCGCCAGCATGATCAGCGCGTAGAGACTTTTCCAGCCGACCATTGCCAGTAACAGAACGCATAATAGCCCGCCAACCACCGCCAGTAGTCGATAACGTCCTTGCAATAATTTACAGCCTGTCAGCATGCATAACAGATAAATCATAATAAAGATGCCATTGGCATAAATAATAAGAGCGTCCAGATTGATCTCTAAAGCATGAATCACCAACGTGCTTACCACGCAGCAGCCGAGCACCGCATTGAGGGCATTATTCGGGATATGGCGAGAAGAGAGGCGTGCCAGGTAGTGGTCAGGATTATGTTGCGCCTGCGACCAGACCAGGCGGGCGAAGCTCTGTATATAAATGTTGAGACTGGCAAAGCAGGCCAGATAGCCAATTACGCAGGCAATCCATAACGCTCCTACACCGAACAACTGCACTACAATTTTGGGAAGCGATGCTGCCGCCGCCATTTGTTCACCATAGGCGTCGAAGTGTAAGACGACTACCGTACAGCCCCAATAGACTAATCCTGCCAGCAGCAGGCCAATCATCAAAGCACGAGGAAAATCACGCTCTGGATTTTTAAATTCCGAGGCAAGATGGGCAAATGCTTCCAGACCGACAAAACACCAGAACATCACTGATAACGCAGCAAATAACCCGGTAAGTTCGATATTTCCTGGCGCAGGGAAGGGGATATTCGCAGGTTTGATATCGCCCGCCCACCAGATAGCGACAATCAGTGCGACGATAAGTCCGGCAATAACTGTTTGTAGATTAGCACTGGAACTGGCACCGCGAGTACCGATATACCACACCAGCGCCAGCGTACCGAGTTCTGCCAACAACAGTTGCCAGCTATGCCAGCCAAACATTGCCTGACCGAATCCGGCAGCAATTTGTAGCGCGGCAGGCAAACCCACGGGAATGACCGATAAAAACAACCAGCCGGTGACTCGCTCAAGCCGCGAACCAAACGCCATACCGACGAAGTGCGCGACGCCGCCTGCGCTGGGATAGTGGCGACCCAGAATCGCAAACACAATCGCAATCGGGAACACTAAGATAATCAAAACGGGCCACGCCCACAGGCTGTTATTGCCTGCTACTAGCGCAGCTAACGCAGGAACGGCAAACACGCCAGTGCCTAATAATGACGTCGATAGCAGGCCGATGCCCTGGGCCAGCCCCAGTTCTTGTTTGAGTCCACTCATGGGTTGATGTCCGATTGCGCCCAAATTTTGGGCAACTGCGTAGATTTTCGATGGTAGCACAATCAGATTTGCTTATGACGGTGATGAAGAAATAGCGATGAAATGTGAGGTGAATCAGGGTTTTCACCCGATTTTGTGCTGATCAGAATTTTTTTCTTTTTCCCCCTTGAAGGGGCGAAGCCTCATCCCCATTTCTCTGGTCACCAGCCGGGAAACCACGTAAGCTCCGGCGTCACCCATAACAGATACGGACTTTCTCAAAGGAGAGTTATCAATGAATATTCGTCCATTGCATGATCGCGTGATCGTCAAGCGTAAAGAAGTTGAAACTAAATCTGCTGGCGGCATCGTTCTGACCGGCTCTGCAGCGGCTAAATCCACCCGCGGCGAAGTGCTGGCTGTCGGCAATGGCCGTATCCTTGAAAATGGCGAAGTGAAGCCGCTGGATGTGAAAGTTGGCGACATCGTTATTTTCAACGATGGCTACGGTGTGAAATCTGAGAAGATCGACAATGAAGAAGTGTTGATCATGTCCGAAAGCGACATTCTGGCAATTGTTGAAGCGTAATCCGCGCACGACACTGAACATACGAATTTAAGGAATAAAGATAATGGCAGCTAAAGACGTAAAATTCGGTAACGACGCTCGTGTGAAAATGCTGCGCGGCGTAAACGTACTGGCAGATGCAGTGAAAGTTACCCTCGGTCCGAAAGGCCGTAACGTAGTTCTGGATAAATCTTTCGGTGCACCGACCATCACCAAAGATGGTGTTTCCGTTGCTCGTGAAATCGAACTGGAAGACAAGTTCGAAAATATGGGTGCGCAGATGGTGAAAGAAGTTGCCTCTAAAGCGAATGACGCTGCAGGCGACGGTACCACCACTGCAACCGTACTGGCTCAGGCTATCATCACTGAGGGTCTGAAAGCTGTTGCTGCGGGCATGAACCCGATGGACCTGAAACGTGGTATCGACAAAGCTGTTACCGCTGCAGTTGAAGAACTGAAAGCGCTGTCCGTACCGTGCTCTGACTCTAAAGCGATTGCTCAGGTTGGTACCATCTCTGCTAACTCCGACGAAACCGTAGGTAAACTGATCGCTGAAGCGATGGACAAAGTCGGTAAAGAAGGCGTTATCACCGTTGAAGACGGTACCGGTCTGCAGGACGAACTGGACGTGGTTGAAGGTATGCAGTTCGACCGTGGCTACCTGTCTCCTTACTTCATCAACAAGCCGGAAACTGGCGCAGTAGAACTGGAAAGCCCGTTCATCCTGCTGGCTGACAAGAAAATCTCCAACATCCGCGAAATGCTGCCGGTTCTGGAAGCTGTTGCCAAAGCAGGTAAACCGCTGCTGATCATCGCTGAAGATGTTGAAGGCGAAGCACTGGCAACTCTGGTTGTTAACACCATGCGTGGCATCGTGAAAGTTGCTGCGGTTAAAGCTCCGGGCTTCGGCGATCGTCGTAAAGCTATGCTGCAGGATATCGCAACCCTGACTGGCGGTACCGTAATCTCTGAAGAGATCGGTATGGAGCTGGAAAAAGCAACCCTGGAAGACCTGGGTCAGGCTAAACGTGTTGTGATCAACAAAGACACCACCACCATCATCGATGGCGTGGGTGAAGAAGCTGCAATCCAGGGCCGTGTTGCTCAGATCCGTCAGCAGATTGAAGAAGCAACTTCTGACTACGACCGTGAAAAACTGCAGGAGCGCGTAGCGAAACTGGCAGGCGGCGTTGCAGTTATCAAAGTTGGTGCTGCTACCGAAGTTGAAATGAAAGAGAAAAAAGCACGCGTTGAAGACGCCCTGCACGCGACCCGTGCTGCGGTAGAAGAAGGCGTGGTTGCTGGTGGTGGTGTTGCGCTGATCCGCGTAGCGTCTAAACTGGCTGACCTGCGTGGTCAGAACGAAGACCAGAACGTGGGTATCAAAGTTGCACTGCGTGCAATGGAAGCTCCGCTGCGTCAGATCGTCCTGAACTGCGGCGAAGAACCGTCTGTTGTTGCTAACACCGTTAAAGGCGGCGACGGCAACTACGGTTACAACGCAGCAACCGAAGAATACGGCAACATGATCGACATGGGTATCCTGGATCCAACCAAAGTAACCCGTTCTGCTCTGCAGTACGCGGCTTCTGTGGCTGGCCTGATGATCACCACCGAGTGCATGGTTACCGACCTGCCGAAAAACGATGCAGCTGACTTAGGCGCTGCTGGCGGTATGGGCGGCATGGGTGGCATGGGCGGCATGATGTAATTGCCCTGCACCTCGCAGAAATAAACAAACCCCCGGGCAGAAATGTCTGGGGGTTTTTCTTTTGGTCATCTTTCTAGTATAAGATTCAGACACGGACGACGCGAGTGGCGTCCAGCTCATTGATTATGGGGAATAACATGCACGTAAAATACTTAGCAGGGATTGTCGGTGCCGCGCTACTGATGGCGGGTTGTAGCTCCAGCAACGAATTGAGTGCTGCCGGTCAGAGTGTACGCATTGTGGACGAGCAACCAGGTGCAGAGTGCCAGCTGATTGGTACTGCGACAGGTAAGCAAAGCAACTGGCTTTCCGGGCAACACGGAGAAGAAGGCGGTTCTATGCGCGGCGCAGCAAACGATCTGCGCAACCAGGCGGCTGCAATGGGCGGTAACGTGATTTATGGCATCAGCAGCCCGTCGCAGGGAATGTTGTCCAGTTTTGTCCCGACGGATAGCCAGATTATCGGTCAGGTTTATAAGTGCCCGAACTGATGTGATCCAGAGGCTGGATACTTCCAGCCTCGTAGTAAAACAGATGAGATTATTTCGCCTGTGGTGCAGTTTTGCTGGTGGATTGAACACGTAAGTGATGCAGCGCGCGTAAGCATTGATCCTGGGTTAGCGGTTGGGCGTTATTTGCCGCTACGGTGCGAACATAGACCTGACATGGCATACCCGCGAGTTTTTTCAGTCGGGGGCTGAAATCAAGCATTCGGCGAGTGATCGCCTCCACTTCTTTACCCGGCGTTGCTTCACGCGTTTTCACCACTGCGCCGCTAAATTGTTCATTGCCACTTTCATCTTTAAAGCGGTAAAGCACCGCCAGATAATGGTTGAACAAGTTATGTTTCCATTCCGGTTGGGAATAGGTGTCATATTCCAGATTACCATCATCCTGGCAGTCGACATCATATAACGGCAGGAAATCTAACAGTGAGGTAATACGTAATGCCAGTTCACGCATTTCCGCATTATTAATTGCATGAATGATTGCTCGCGCCAGCATTTCAATCTGCAACTCATTGACGACTAACTCACATTTGCTACCGTCATGTAGTGTTAATACGAAGGTAAGATTTTCGCCCTGATCATCGGTAAGTTCCAGCGTGTTAACCCGACGATTAATATCGGCATTTTTAAGCTCATCAACCAGAATTTCTGGGATATTTTCTGCCATTTTCTTAATGACTTTATCGCGAGCTTGTTCATACTGAAGGCGTGCAGCAGCATCCAGTTTATGCTTTTGATGCAGACGACTTTCCAGCGCAATCAGAAGGTCGCGCAATTCCATGGCAGACATAAAGAACAACGATTCTTTATTGCGAGGTTCTTTAATTTTCAGCGCCAGTGCAATGAAATTATTACTCTTGCGAATAACACCGGTATTAACACCCTTGATGCTTATGGCCATGTAGGTTCTCCCTAACCATTTCTCAATTAAATAATTAATTTTAGTTTATAAGCCAGATAAATGGGCTTGGTAGTAATAGTTGTTAAAATAACATAAATAGCCGTGCTCACTCTATATAAACAGAAAAGAAAGGTTAATTATTGGTGTCGGTTATATAAATAGTAATAACAGCAATGTATATGAATAATTAAAGGTTATGCAACGGGCAAAGATTAAACTTCCCTGTTTAATCAGTTACTGCTGGCGTAGCTGGAGATCCAGCGGCGTTTTGCTGGGTTCGCCGCCAATTTCTCGCGCCAGTTTAGGCACCAGATATCCCGACACCAGTGTCAGCAACTCACGCATAATCTGCCGTGCTTCGTCATCACTCACCATAAAATGCGCCGCGCCCTGTACTTTATCGAGCACATGCAGGTAATACGGCATCACACCCGCATCGAACAACGCATTACTCAGGTTTGCCAGCGTTTGCGCGTTATCGTTCACACCACGTAACAGAACGCTCTGGTTCAGCAAAGTAACGCCTACCCGGCGCAACTTAGCCATCGCCTGACGGAATGTTTCATCTACCTCATTGGCATGGTTAATGTGATTCACCAGCAAGATTTGCAGCGTAGAATGAGAAAAGCGTTCAACCAGCGCATCTGTGATGCGTGCCGGGATCACAATCGGCAGACGGCTGTGAATCCGCAGACGTTTGATATGCGGGATGGCTTCCAGTTGTGTGAGCAACCAGTCCAGCTCGTGATCTTTCGCCATCAGCGGATCGCCGCCGGAGAAAATCATCTCGTCCAGTTCCGGATGCGCAGCAACATACTCAAGTGCAGTCTGCCAGTTACGCTTGTTGCCCTGATTTTCGGCATAGGGGAAGTGGCGACGGAAGCAATAGCGGCAATTTACCGCGCAGCCGCCTTTGACCAGCAAAAGCGCCCGGTTGTGGTATTTATGCAACAAACCTGGCACTACGCTGTGCTGTTCTTCCAGCGGGTCGGTGGAGAATCCGGGCGCGACAACAAACTCATCTTGCGAGGTAATTACCTGACGCAAAAGCGGATCGTTCGGATTGCCTTTCTCCATGCGATCGATAAATGAGCGGGGCACACGCAGGGCAAACAGCTTTTTGGCGCTGCGTCCGGCCAACAGTTTTTCGTCCGCGTCTATATTCAAAAGACGCAGAAGTTCATCAGGATCGGTCACAACATCGGCAAGTTGCGTTAACCAATCTTCTCTGGATGGGGTATTTAGGGTTACAATATGCGCCATTTTGTGGCTTAGCTACCAATTAACAAATTTCAGAGGGCCTTATGGCAACGTACTATAGCAACGATTTTCGTGCTGGTCTTAAAATCATGTTAGACGGCGAACCTTACGCGGTTGAAGCGAGTGAATTCGTAAAACCGGGTAAAGGCCAGGCATTTGCTCGCGTTAAACTGCGTCGTCTGCTGACCGGTACTCGCGTAGAAAAAACCTTCAAATCTACTGATTCCGCTGAAGGTGCTGATGTTGTCGATATGAACCTGACTTACCTGTACAACGACGGTGAGTTCTGGCACTTCATGAACAACGAAACTTTCGAGCAGCTGTCTGCTGATGCAAAAGCAATTGGCGACAACGCCAAATGGTTGCTGGATCAGGCAGAGTGTATCGTAACTCTGTGGAATGGTCAGCCGATCTCCGTTACTCCGCCGAACTTCGTTGAACTGGAAATCGTGGATACCGATCCGGGCCTGAAAGGTGATACCGCAGGTACTGGCGGCAAACCGGCTACCCTGTCTACTGGCGCTGTGGTTAAAGTTCCGCTGTTTGTACAAATCGGCGAAGTCATCAAAGTGGATACCCGCTCTGGTGAATACGTCTCTCGCGTGAAGTAATGCGGTTGTGGTGCGGCCTGCAGGCTGCACCATCACTTATTCAGGTTAGAGATGATGAAACGCCTTATTGTTCTTGTTTTGCTTGCCAGCACGCTGCTTACGGGCTGTAACACCGCTCGAGGTTTCGGCGAAGATATCAAACACCTCGGCAACTCCATCTCCCGCGCTGCCAGCTAATTTTTCTTCTCTTCCGAAAAATCATCAGATTTCCGTCATTTTTGGCGATGTTGTCTATTATTAATTTGCTATAGGCAAACATAAATAACATTACCTAAAAGGAAGACGTTATGGTGAAGAAGACAATTGCAGCGATCTTTTCTGTTCTGGTGCTTTCAACAGTATTAACTGCCTGCAACACCACGCGTGGCGTTGGTGAAGACATTTCTGATGGCGGTAACGCGATTTCTGGCGCAGCAACGAAAGCGCAGCAATAAGCAATAACGGTACGGCAGCTGTGTCGTGCCGTTTGTTTTTTCTGCGATAGTTACAAAGGTAATAGTTGAAATTCCTCTGCCACCTGGCACAATATCCGTTCAACCATCAGCTTTGCAGGACGACCTGCAAACGCGTCTTTTCACCGGGGACGGCCCCAATTTTCCGGAGCCTGATATGTCCTGGATTATCTTAGTTATTGCTGGTCTGCTGGAAGTGGTATGGGCCGTTGGCCTGAAATATACCCACGGCTTTAGTCGTTTGACGCCAAGTGTTATTACCGTGACGGCGATGATTGTCAGTATGGCGCTACTTGCCGGGGCGATGAAATCGTTACCAGTAGGGACGGCTTATGCCGTGTGGACGGGTATTGGCGCAGTCGGCGCGGCCATCACCGGCATTGTGTTGCTCGGTGAGTCCGCTAACCCGATGCGTCTGGCGAGTCTGGCGTTAATCGTATTGGGGATTATTGGTCTGAAACTCAGCACTCATTAACTACCGGGCTGCTGTACCCAAATAAACTTACTGACATCAAACCCTTCCCGGGTCGCGACTGCCAGCATCTCCTGTTTCACTTCGTCAGAAATGGTTGGCGTGCGGGAGAGTATCCACAGGTAGTCGCGGTCCGGGCCGCAAACCAGCGCATGGCGGTATTCCCGATCGAGTGCAATAACGTTATAACCGCCATAGAAAGGACCAAAGAATGACACTTTCAGCGCAGCGCGAGTTGGTGCGCCGGTAAAGTACGCTTTCCCTTCACTCTGCTGCCACATTTCTCTGTCAGGGTTATAGCCTTTATTAATGACATTCAGGCCGCCGTCATCACGCAGGCTGTATGTTGCGGTGACTTTTTCCAGTCCACGTTCAAAGCGGTGATCAAAACGGGCAATCTCATACCAGGTGCCGAGATAGCGTTTAGCGTCGAAATTATTCACTACGGTCACGCCACGCGGCGGCGTAGGAGAACTGCAGGCAACGACCAGAAATGCAGCTGTCGCTGCGGCAACGAGAGGGAGCAGGCGCATAAATGTTTCCTTACTGGTTTTTTTCTAAGTGTAGATGACAGCAAGGAAAAGCGGAGAAAAGGTCCGAAAATTCGGACCCGATGAAATTTTACTGTAGAGTGTTGAGAATCTGCCAGGCGGCGGTAACTCTCGCTGGATTGGGATAGTTTTTGTTAGCCAGCATCACGATACCCAGCTCTTTTTCTGGAATAAACGCGACATAGCTACCAAATCCGCCGGTCGCCCCCGTTTTATGTACCCATGATGCGCGTACTGCAGGAGTTGGGGGCGTAATCGGTTTTACGGGGCGTGCTGCCAGTGCAATTTTATTGTCACTGCCGTTAATGATGATGTCAGGATTTACCGGCCAGTCCAGCATTTCCCAGCCCAGACCCTGATACATATCGCCGGTTTGCCAGTAGCGAGATTGTGCCAGTTGTATCCCTTGTTGAAGTATTTTCTCATTGATATCAAGGGGTTTTAAATTGCTTTGCACCCAGCGGGCCATATCTTCAATGGTCGACTTCACACCATAAGCTTCAGCATCTAACGCCCCTGGCGAAACATGTACTGCCTTACCTTCGCGATATCCCCAGGCGTAGTTCTTTTCTTCTGCGGACGGTACATTAATCCACGTATGATTGAGTTTGAGTGGCTGGAAGACACGAGTTTTCATCGCCTGCTCAAAACTCAAACCAGACGGCTTCACAGCCAGTGCGCCGAACAAACCGATACTGGAGTTGGCATACAGACGTTGTGTTCCTGGAGCCCATGCAGGCTGCCAGTTTTGATAGAAGCGCAGCAAGTCGCTTGAGGATTTCACCTCATCCGGCACCTGCAATGGCAGGCCGCCAGCGGTGTAGGTTGCGAGATGTAATAGTGTGATCCCATTCCACTGTTTAGCGGTAAGTTCAGGCCAGTATTTTGTTGTGGGATCGCTTAACTTGATTTCCCCTCGAGCAATAGCGTCGCCACCAAGCACGCCCGTAAATGTTTTGCTGACCGAACCTAACTCAAACAACGTTTGCTGTGTGACGGGCTGCTTTTTGGCGATGTCCGCATAGCCCCAGGTAAAGTAATAAGGTTTACCCTGATAAATTACCGCTACCGCCATACCGGGGATCTTTTGTTGCTCTATAAGCGGGGTAATTGTGCGATGCACAATATCGTTGATTTGTTGAGGGGCGGCAAATGTGGAGCAAGAGGCGGTAATTAATAAGGTGCAGAGCGTCGTTTTGAACATAGGGTCTGGTTTCCATACAAAACGGGCCCCCCCCCCCGCGCCCCGCCCGCCACATCTGTCGCCACGGATGACGTACATCCTGAAGTGACGGATATTCCACC
>OGRE01000170.1_pt1 | contig 79882 bp, 128 predicted proteins | sample 1553421 | NCBI WGS metagenome assembly OGRE01 (sample SAMEA2580076, study PRJEB22360) | human gut metagenome | biome: human gut; feature: human-associated habitat; material: faeces | place: Denmark | collected 2008/2010 | reverse complement strand
ATTATTATTTATTAATTATTGACAAAATAATGGGTTTTATTTTATGCAAAATTAAATTTGACAAGATATTAAAAACTGTGCTAAGGTATCAGCAACAAAGAAAACAGAATATTTTATTTTGAGTTTTAGAGAATGTACCCGAACACCCGGAAATTTTCCGGGAATAAGCTTTACCTGGTGACATTCTCTTTTTTATTTGAAAATTAACGTGTTAAAGTGAGGTGATAATATGAAAGATAATACAGTAAATGTACAAGACGTAGATATCTATTTAGATAATATTAATATATATGCTGATGAATATATAAATACTGTATTATGTATATCACCAGATAACGAAAACTATAAGAAAGAAGTATCAGATAGCTTTGTAGATATGATTTTTTATATTGCAGATCATATACAAAAGCCAAGTAATGACAATATAGAGCTATTAGATAAAATGTTTAATACTTATGTGAGATTATGCAGTAAATATCATGTATTACCAACACTGGAGGTATTTAGTTTTTTAGTTGGGATTAATCGTACAACGTTTACTGACTGGATGAATGGAGTGTATAGAACAAACTCTTCACATGGTGACACGGCTAAAAAATGGTTTGATATTTGCAAAAACTGTGCAATTAATAGACTACATAACCAGACCGGAACAAATGCGAATTTGATATTTGTTGCAAAAGCCGCCTATGGCATGGCAGAAACTGCACCAGTGCAAGTTGCGCAGCAGTACGGCGTACCACAGCAGACCGCGCAGCAGATCGCAGAGAAGCACAAAGCCGCTTTGCAGCTTCCGGAGATGGAAAAACCGGAGCTATAAAGCCTGGGAGAACCAATAGAAGCGGTAAAAATGTACACAATGGACGGACAAAAGGCAGTAAACACATGGGATTATGCAACATGTACAGTAATAACGATTATAATTGTGCATAATGTATAGAAAAATAAATAGATCTATAAGACAAATCTGTGTTTATCAAACAGACCGAATATTCTGACAATATAAGACGCTGGACGGCTCAGCAGGACGCCCAGGGAGGGGGGTATATATAAAACCCTATACAGGCTGAATGAGTAACCCGAATAAAGAACCTATTGTGTTTTGTCCTACATATATAAGGAATGATGATATGACAAAAGGAAGACCAACTACAGACCCGAAGGGCGATTCAATAAGAGTTCGAGTAAATGATGATATGAGAATGCTTCTTGAAAAGGAATCTCTTCGATCTGGAAAAAGTATTTCACAAATTATTAGAGACTTGATAATGAGTTATTTGATCTAGAAAGGAATCCGAAGATGAACAGTGTTAAAGAACTAGTTTCATACGGTATTGATGAAAAGACTGCAAAGAATATGATTGCCAGTTTTCAAAACAAAGTAGGAACTATAAATGGCGATTACGAAATTGTTGATATAACATTTCATCCGGGAACAAGGATAAGGAAAGTCACATTAAGATGCACTAAATGTGGTGAAACAATTTATCGAGACATGATATGTGGCAGAAATAAATGGTCTGAACTAATAAAAACTTGTAAAAAATGCAAAATTACTGAAAAGAATAAGGCTGTTGAAAAATTTCAAAAAAGTAAAAAAGACCTTTTAGAATCTGAAATAGGGAAAATTTATGGTGATTATAAGGTCATCGGAATAGTAAACGGATCGCCAGATAAATTAAAGCTTTCATGCACTATATGTGGAGCAGAAAAGACAATATCTTTTACTAGAGTACAAACCGGAAAATGGACGAATCATAGATGCACAAAACATTATTCATGCGTCAAATACGATGAGTCCTATATAGGAAAACGTTTTGGATTTCTTACGGTAATCGGAATAAATGAGCCAGGAGAAATTAAAAGATTTAAATGCCGTTGTGATTGTGGAAACACAAAAAATATACGACCTATAGAATTAGTTTCTGGAGAAGTAAAAAGCTGTGGATGTTTCCATGATGAATTTTGCAAAACTCACGGTGGAAGTAAAGAAAGACTATATCGTGTTTGGCAAGATATGAAGCGTCGTTGCGAATCCCCTCGAGTAGAGGGATATAGGAATTATGGTGGAAGAGGAATTAAAGTATGCGAAGAATGGCATGATTATTCAATTTTCCGAGAATGGGCTTATGCGAATGGATATGATGAAAACGCTCCTTTTGGCGAATGCACAATTGACCGAATAGACGTAAACGGTAATTATGAGCCAAATAATTGCAGATGGATAACCAATGCGGAACAGCAAAAAAACAAAAGGCCTTCATCTGAATGGAAAAAACGTGAAAACGTAAAGAAAACAGCATTAATTTTGTATGATGGGAAGATGATTCCTAAATCTGATCTTTGTAAACAATGTGGAATTTCTGTTGAGACTTTTAATTACAGGTATTTGCACAAGGGAATGTCTATTGAGGAAGCGCTAAAAACTCCCAAAATGACAGAAGGTCGCCCAAGAAAGGAAAAGTGCTCATGAAACCAAACCCACAATCCGAATCCATCCGCATCCGATTTTCCGAAAAACAGAAAAAAAGGCTCCTGGAAGAGAAGAACCGGACTGACAGGAGCGTATCGGATATTGTAAGACAGGCAGTTGATGAATATTTCGGGAGGAAAAGACGTGCTTAAATTTTTTTCAAAAAATAAAAAAGGCGTTTCAGTTCCAGAAGAATACGAAAAGAAATTCCCGAATGCAGATACCAAACGCATAAGGAAAGACAATATAGTTGTTCATTCGAGTGGAATATGTGCAGATGGGAAATTTTACAACACAGAAAATGCAGAAAAGATATTTACCGATAATATTGACTGCGACCATTACGGATATACATGTTATTCAGAAAAGACTTATTTTTTAACAGCAAAGGGAAATTGGTTTTCAGCATTTACAGTTATTAATGGCTATAGAGAAGAGAACCAAGAAGAAAATACAATAACAACGTGGGTACATATTGCTTATGGCTCTTTGCAAGTTGAAGACAAAGAAAATATAAAAATATTATTGGGAAGGAAAGACATTGACCTTTACAAGAAATATTTCGGGGAGGTGGAAGAAGGATGATGAATTATTTTTTATACAGTATTGGGAATGATGTCCGTTCATGTGAAAAAGAAGAGTATATTCCAAGAGATGCTACTGGAATACTTAAAGTACAAAATGGAGAAGTATTTTCAAAGGAAAACGGAGAATGGAAAAAGTTATCCATGCTATACGCACCAATAAGTGATAACAAGGATAGTCTTCCCGAATCCCCCATTGATGTAGCGTCTATGCTTATCAATGCCACAGTAACTAACGAACTACCGACTGAGAAAATTCCACTGTCTTCATTATTGGAGCAGAAAACATGGGAAATTCCAAAATACAACATTCTACAGTTGGAAGAGATTGCGAAACACCTCCTTCTCTACTGTGAAACTAAAAGAAAGGGGCGAGAAGATGTCTTTAGTAAAAATCACAAACCCCAACCCCAATGATTGGCTCGGCACAAAATATTTCATTGATGGAAATGAAGTTCCGAGAGTAAGATCAATAAATTTCCATACCTCAGTATATGAAATTCCAGTATTTGAGTTTGAAATGATGGCTGTCCCAGACATTGAAATGGAATGCTTGGCACAAATCGGTGTCACTTCTCAATCAATTACTGACGCAATTTCAGTTTTAAGGCACGAACTGCTACAACACGGAGAAATTTACAATGGATTCAAAGCAAGCCTAAAATCGGCTTTAGAATCCTACAATTACTGTGGAATGCCATTTGAGCCAGAAGAAGAGATTGCAGAAAAAATTCTGGACTTCTTAATCGGGGAGGAAAAAGAAAATGAATGCACTTAATGTAATTGGAACAGCTGTAAATCTTGCATTTTTCGTTCTGGTTCTTGCCGGTACTTTAGCCATACTGGACGAAGAAGGAAAGACAAGCGTAATACAGATTTTATTCTGTATTTGTTTAGAAATATGTTTCGCACTGAATATTTTCTTAATTTGCACGAGGTAAAGGAGGATATAGAAATGAAATTTTCAGAAGCATTAAAACTTATGAAACAGGGAGCAAAAGTGAAACTTCCAGGATGGAATGGTTACTGGTGTTGGGACGATGAAAAACAGACGATTATGATTCATTGCAGACCAAAAGATTCCGATCAAGGCCAGGGAGCAGTTCTCGATATCCGTGAAACACAGAGAGTAGAATATACTTTCATGCACACACAGCGAGATGACTGGATGATTGCTGATGAGAATAACTGTGGTGTTCTTGGTGGTCAGTCAACATTTGGATTTGGTGACGCTATCCGTTATCTGAAAAGAGGACTTAAAGTGTCTCGTAAAGGCTGGAATGGAAAGAAACAGTACATTCAGATTGCCACTGGAATTTCATATAAGACTGCTGATAATGAAATTGTAAATTGTGAACATGATGCAATCGGAAACAAAGCCATTGCTTTTGTCGGAACATCTGGCGTACAGATGGGATGGCTTGCATCTCAAGCAGATATGTTAGCAGAGGATTGGATTTTTGCAGAATAAGAGGAGAACCCCATGTATCTACTAATTCCAATTAGAATTATCCCGATTGAGTTAATCGAAAGGGTTAAATTCATAAAAGCGCCGCTTCGACTTAATCCATGTAGGCTCGGGAAAACCTATGAAAGTGATAAGTCGAGGCATCCAGAGTAGCTTAAGTGTTAATTACTTATTATACTAATTACATAAACTTATATATCACGATTTCCCCGGGCTTTAATGGTGCGCCCGGGTGATAATGGGCTATCGCCAAATGGTTAAGGCACAGCACTTTGACTGCTGCATTTGCTGGTTCGAATCCAGTTAGCCCAGTTTGCGGTTTCGCTAATGCCGCAAGTTCATTTTATAACACTCTTTTCTGAAATCTAAAAGTGTTTCAGAAAACCTTTGTTGCGGCTAGTGGTCAAGAACTGCAACAGTGCCGGATTGTTTGTCATGGCGGTCAAATAATTCGGTATCTTAGGAAGCTTAGTTCAGCGGTAAGAGCAACGGCCTCATAAGTCGTAAGTCCTGGGTTCGAATCCCAGAGCTTCTATTTCTTCTAAATGCCATTCATCCGTAATATGGGTGGAAAAAACTTCCAGTTGAGCGTGTGGATTAGGTGAATTTAGGTGCGATACGGCGTAGCTTAAATGGATCTGATTTCCCGGCTGGTATATCTCTGAGTTAAAAATATTAACGCAGCGCACGTTAATAAAAGGAGTTTTCAAGAGATGCCGTTCAAAGGCGCATAAAAATATCCAGTGAATCTACAGCACTAAAACTTGTAGATAGTGGAAAGCATAACACGATAAACCTATTGCTAACCCGGAAGAACCGGGTTATTCGGAAAGTGCAAGTAACTGGGAACGGGCTAGTCGACTAGGTCTTGATGGTTCGAATCCATCCTTTCCGATTGTTTGGAGACTGAAAGTTTGGTGGTAGGAAAAGCACAGAGCAGTGCGTAGGAATGTATAACCGAGTTCCGAATACGTACTGTTTATCGGTGATATAGTGACTTCCTCTAGTAGTCAATAAGTGAACGTGCTGAAATGGTTCTTCCAAACATGTACATAGCAGGATAGAGAAGCGGAATCTCACATGGCTCATATCAATGGAAACGGCGGTTCGAATCCGTCTCCTGCTATTCCATCTACCAAGTGTAGATAGGACATCTGACTTTAGCATAGCTATTGTTAGTTCTTGCACATAAATGCGGATGCGTTTGCGTGCATTCGTGCAGGCATATAGACGCAACTCACTAGCGATCTTGTGCAAAAACTTTTTAGAGAGATAAGACCAATGCCCGTGAGGAGTGATAGTCGGGGATTCTAAAAAAATCATCTAGTTTAGCGTTTTATGATGAAAAAAGAAACATAGCTCAGTGGTAGAGCAATGATATTGAATATCATGTGACACAGGTTCGATTCCTGTTGTTTCTATCTGGCAAATTGCCATTGCCAGAAGTTGCATTTTCCCCCTTAAAGTTCCAGTGCTTCTCGTTGGGAGATTTATGCCGTTCAAGTCGGCACACTGGATTTTTCTAAATCGAGGTAATTTATGAACGAAAAAAGTTGTAAGAATTGCAGAAAACACGATGGCTTCACATGGGTTTGCTTCAATAGTGATGGAAAAACAAGGAGGCATAGTACCGATGAGCGAACTTTCTGAACTTATAAATAGAGGTGGTTTAATTGATGATTTTAAGATAGAAAAATCCAAAGATGAACCACCTACACAACCAATAAAGTTAGCTGATTGGCTGATTGACAGAGGATTGAAAGATGGAATTCGTCTGTATGGGAAAAATGATCTTAGAAAAATTGCAAATTACTTACTGATTTACTGTGGTGATGAAAATGATTGAAGTATGCGGTAAAGAAATAAAAGACGAATGTTCAAACTGCGGGAATATCCTTGAATGCGAGCTGTTCCGCCAGGGACATGGCATAAAACAGGAACGTGAAAACATAGCTAAAATGATTGCCTGCCAGATGAAGCATAGGGAGAAGAGGGAATTTGAATGCTAGATTTACTTGATAAACGCAATTGTCCTGTTTGCGGTGGAATATTGAAATGCGAAAATTCCGATTACGCAAAACCTTTTAGAGAAAAAGAAATCTTTTTAAATGTGACATGGCAATGCACCAATTGTGGCGCTCAATATACTGCAAAACTTGAATTAACTCCAAACGGATATGAGGTGCAAGACCGTGAAGCACATATTGATGTAGAGGATAATTTTTCAGCCGAAAAATTTATGCTTGGAAGAAACAATTTTCGAAGACAGAGGTGGTAAATATGAAATTTGAGGATATGGAAAACTGGACTGTAGATCAGTTGAAAGAAGAAGTTGTTCGGTTATCTGAAGAATGCGAGAAGAAACAGCATATAATCCTGGACTATAAAGCTTTATCGGAGACACTTAACCAAAAGCTTCTTGAAAATGATAACTGGAAGATTCCGATTGATGAAATTGAAAATATAGATACTGGTCATCCATCTATCGAATGGTATGAACAACGCCACCAGGATGACTGCATCACAATCAATCAGCTTTATACAACAATAGATGTTATAGTTGACCGATACGCTAATTTAAGGAAAAACAAAGGAATGTGCTGATATGGGCGAAAAGAACGAATTAAAGCATTTCTTTACATGTAATGGAAAAGTTATTGAAACAATACCAGAGATTTCAATTTCGGATGGTACTGTTATCGAAGGCGGTATTCTTCACAGAAATGAGGACGGTACACTTTGTAGCATAGGTAAGCCATTAAGTATTGAATTTGAATGTAAATTCAGTGATGAACTATTTTGGACACTAGTTGCCCCAGACCGAATAAACCAGAACAATTTCCGTAAAATACATGGGATTCCGAAGCGGAGGAAAATTAATGGATCAAGAAAAAAACAAAAGGTTGTCCAGAACGGAGGGCGAAGATGCAACAGGCACCTGTCAAAGAAATTGCCGACTTTGCAAAAGTACATCCATACGAGTACATGATAAAAAGCTTACACCAATATCCGTATTGGGGAAATCAAGACAATGGTTTTAATCGGAAGAAATTTAAGGAGATTTTTAATGAGCATTAAATCAGCATTAGAATCCGAAGGAATAGATTTTTCTGAATACATGAACCCACCAGAACCGTGGAATGGACAGGCATTGATAAGGAATATCAACGGAACGAAATACGCCTGTTGTCCTTTTTGCCAGAAGAAAGCGCTTCTGATTAGCCCAAACACGAAGATTCAGCACTTGAAACTGAAATGTAAGGGTAGTAATTGCAAGAAAGAGTTTGAGGTGAATGTATGATATGGAACGAAGAAATATCCTTTGATGGATTCCAAAATAAGATTGATGAGTGGTACAAGGATAAAGACTTTGAACTGTGCGACCCACCTGTCAGTGCTCAGTTTGCTTTAGACTTGATCTTCAAGACATTAGTAGATGATAGAGAAGATTATCCATATCTCACAACTATGTCAGAAAACGTAGAACAGACAAATAGCATTATGCTTGATTTAATTCTTCGTAAATACAGTCGCAAATACAGAAAATACTTGAAATCAAAAAGAAAGATGGTGAGCAAATGAACAAAATCAGAAAAATATGTTGGATAATTGCGAATTTCATAATATCCAAATGGGTAGCAGATTATTTAATAGCTACAATACAAATGATGATTGAAAATCATTGGGGATTTTCTGCAGTACCATTACTGTTTATGGCAGTATTCGCAGAATGGAAAGTAATTGAAAATATTTTTACGGAATTAAAAAGATGATTTTATCAAGAAAGGATATGTATGACAAAACAAGAAGCGGTAGTAGTTGAAACCTACACAGGAATTTGTATGCTTACAGGGGATGACCGAAAACTTGCATACGAATACGCAGAAAAACTTTTAGGTCATCCGATATATACACATGAATTTCCAAAATATGCTAACAAGCTGAAAGAACTTAGTAAGCCAGATTTTATTGAAATTTGCAGAAGGTTAGGTGATTGAATGAACCCAGTATTTATATTTCTAGTGGTATGCGGAGCGGCAGTAGTATGGTTCCTGCTTTACAAATTATTTCAGCCACTAGGTAAATTATTGAACCACATTGGCAGAAATGCTATTGATGAGTTAAATAAAGACGAAAGTCAAAAAGAGGAGGATAATAAATGAAAAAAGGACTTTTAGGTGGAATTGGATTAGCTGTTGTAATCATTGCAGGACTTATATGTGTTGCAAAGTGCAGTGTGAGAGTTCCGGCTGGTTACATTGCGGTAGAGTACAAAATGAACGGAGGAATCTCTAAGAATGTACTTACACAAGGATGGCATTTGATTTCACCTACAGTAAAAACTTCACTGTATTCCGTTGGAATCGAGCAGTCTTATCTTACATCTGAGGATAAGGGCGATTCTCCAAAAGATGAAAGCTTCAAGACACCAACAGCAGATGGTAAATCGCTTCAAGTTGACCTTGAATTTTCTTATAAATTCGATCAAAATAGAGTTACCGATGTGTTTACTCAGTTCAAAGGTCAATCAGGAGAATCCGTAAAAAACACCTTTATCAAGCCTAAGATGAAAGCGTGGACGCAGGAAGTAACAGCAAAGTATCCAGTAACAGATGTTTTCGGTGATAAACGCCAGGAACTGAATGAAGCACTTGACGAATATCTTAAGCAGAAGTTTGAGCCATACGGAATTATTATTGATACAGTAAACTTTACTTCCATTTCCACTGATGATGAAACACAGGCTGCAATTCAGAAGAAAGTGAACGCTCAACAGGAGCTTGAACTTGCTAACATTGAAGCTAAAACAGCAAAAGTACAAGCTGATAAAGATAAAGAAGTTGCACTGATTGCTGCTGAACAGGAAAAGGAGAAAGCATCTATCCAAGCGGAACAGGCCAAAATTGATGCAGAAGGTAAAGCTGAAGCTATTAAGATTAAAGCAGAAGCTGAAGCAGAAGCAAATAGAAAAATCGCAGAATCTCTTACTCCCGAACTGATTGAAAAACAGAAAATTGATAAATGGAATGGTGAAGTACCAAAGATTCAAGGAGGTAACACTTCTACAATCGTAGATACAAGAGATATGACAGCTGATGAGAATGCTGAATAATAAGTAAACCAGTCAAGAGAGCCACATGAGAGCCAGACTAAATCCTAAAAAGAAAGGAGGTCTGGCTCTATTTTTATGGGAAAAATTACAGAAGGCTCGCTCGAATGGTATCGGACAGTCCTAAATCAGATTATCAGTAGTGACATGACAATCTATCAAAATCAAAAAGATTGCCTTGATTTGCTCTTAAATATGAATATTGACCTTCCTTTCAACGAGAATCAAGAAGCACGGAAAATGGCTATGAAAGTAAGTCAATACTCACATAACATAGCAGAGAAGTGTGCTGCATTAACTGGAAGTGGTAATTTTGACGATATCTATTGGCAGTATTTGCTACTGGAAGCACCACATTTATTTGAAAGTTACTTGCTTTATATGGAGAAAAATAGACCGGACAGCAAGAAATTTTATATTCCACGAAAAAAAACACTACATGTGGTAGCCAAAGACCTACAAGATTTGGAAGAAAGAAAGATAGAGTTTTACGGCTTATCACTCCCAAGCCGTGTTGGAAAATCTACTATGTGTATTTTCTTTATGTCATGGATAATGGGTAAAAGACCAAATAGCCATAGTGCCATGGGTGGTCATTCTGGAAAACTGGCAAAGGGATTTTACGGAGAACTTCTTAATCTCATTAATACACAGGAATACAACTATAGTGAAATTTTTCCACAGTCGAAACTTCAAAAACAGAGTGCTGATGATTTTGAAATAAACCTGGACAAGCCAGATAGATTTGCAACAATGACTTGCCGTGGTATTGAAGGTACTTGGACAGGTGCCGTTGATATTTCTTCCGATGGTTATTTGTATGTGGATGACCTTGTAAGAGATAGACAACATTCATTAAGCCCCACCCGATTAGAAAATACATATCAAGAATATCTGAATAAGATGGTTGACCGTAAGATTGACGGCGCAAGGGAGCTTATGGTTGGAACCAGATGGAATTTATATGACCCTCTCGGAAAAATCGAGAAGCTAAATCACGATAATCCAATGTATCGGTTTAGAAAAATTCCAGCTTTGAATGATGAGGGTAAATCGAATTTCGATTATGAGTATGGCGTTGGATTTTCAACAAAATATTATGTCGATATGAAAGCTAGATTAGACGCTAACGAATGGGAAGCCAAATATCAGCAAAAGCCCTTCTTACGTGAAGGAATTGTGTTTGCAGCTGACGAATTGAGATATTATAACGGCGTTCTTCCAGAAGGTGGATTTGTTAAAAATGTTTCTGCCTGTGATGTTGCGTGGGGTGGCGGTGATAGCTTATCAATGCCAGTGGGCGCAGAATACGAAAATGGAGATGTGTATATTTATGACTGGATTTTCAGCACGGCACCAAAAGAAGGAACATTGCCATTAGTTGTTGGAAGAATCATGGGTAATAATATTCAATCCATTAATTTTGAAGCGAATAATGGTGGAGATATGTATGCCTATTATGTAAATGAACGCTTGAAAGAACATAAATACGCTTGCAGCACGACAAGTACAAAAGCACCTTCAAAACAAGCAAAAAAAGAAAAAATAAATCAATATTCCGGGGATGTTAAGCAAAATTTTATATTTTTGGCTCCGAAATATCAAGATAAACAGTATCAAAAGGCTATGGATGAATTAACTACATTCGTCTATATTGGTGATAATGAACATGATGACGCTGCCGATGGAGTTACGCAGCTTGCAATAACGCTTGCCGGCAAAAGATTTGCAGAAGTAAAAGCAACCAAAAATTTTATGTGGGGAAGGAGATAGAGTATGATGACTACAGCTCAATATTTACGCCAGATTGAAAATTATGATAACAGAATCAAAAATAAGCTTATCGAAGAAGAACAGCTCAGTTCTCTTTCCACAAGTGTATCTGCAATTCCTGTTGGAGAAAAGGTACAAACTTCTGTAAAACGTGATCCGATGGGAGATATGATTGCGAAGATATTTGATCTGCGAGAAGAGATTTCAGAAATGATATCTGAATTTTTACAAAAAAGACAAGAAATAGTCCGAACCATAGAACAGGTTGAAGATCCATTACTATATGACATATTATTTAAGCACTATGTTGAGTACAAATCTTTGGTTCGCATTGCAGATGAGATGGGTTATTCAGAGATTCACATTAAAAAAAAGCATTTAAAAGCCATAGCAGAAATAAAAAAGATAAAAGGTTTCGAAAGATGATACCGAAGTATACTGAAAAATACTTTTAATATGTGTAGAATATAAAGTAGAGCATTGGATTAAAACATCCAGTGCTTTTTATTTTGCAGAAAGGATGGTTCGGCTCGTGAGAAATACAATGAATTTTGTAGATTTATGCCGAGGTGATTTCGGGCGAAAAGTAGCCTACACAGGCGTTGACCGAATCACTCCACAAAATGTAGTAAAAGTAGTATCAGATACAATTGGCATACATAATAGAAATCGAACATTGATTGATTACTTGTATCGGTACATGAAAGGTGATCAGCCGATATTGTATCGAAATAAAATAGTACGTCCAGAAGTTAATAACAGAGTGGTTGAAAATCACGCATTTGAAACTGTAAAATTTAAAGCTGGACAGATTTGCGGGGAACCAATCCAATATGTATGTAAAAAGAAAAATGCAGACAAAAAAATAAATGAGCAAGTTGATTTGCTGAATGATTATCTGGATGAAGCCAATGCAGATGCAAGAAACATCCAGAGAGCAATATACCAAAGTGCAACAGGAACTTCTTATAAGGCTATTCTGAAAGAAGAGGACTGGACAGAAAACGGAGATTTACCGCCGTTTAGAATCTTTATTCCGTATCCTGGTGATTGTTACATTGTATATTCGCAGAGGAACGGAAAACCAATGCTGTCCGTTCAGATTTTGAAGGATGAAGATGAGCAACAATACTACTTATGCTATTCAAAGAAACAGTTTTTCAAAATCACGAATGGAAAAGTAACCGAATATGGCATCAACGGTTTTGGAGGAATTCCTATTGTTGAATGCCCGAATAATCATGACAGGCTTTCAGATGTTGAAATTGCAATCACCTTATTTGATGCAATTAACAAATACCAGTCCGATAGATTAAATGGCGTGGAACAGTTTGTGCAAGCCTTTATGAAGTTTAAGAACTGTGAGGTAGACGAAAACGAGTTTTTGAAAATGGTAAAACTTGGTGCAATCTCTGTGAAAGATACCGGAAATGGCTGCCAGTCGGATGTTGAACTGATGACCGCTGAACTGAATCAATCAGAGAGCCAGGTTGCAAAGGATGATATCTACAATAATATGCTGATTGTGGAAGCAATGCCAAACCGACAAAGCAATAGCGGAGGAGATACAGGAAATGCTGTATACCTTCGTAATGGATGGGATTTTGCAGAGAGAGATGCAAAATTGGTAGAAGCATTCACCAAGGAAGCTGAAAAGGAATCTGCCAGAATTATTCTGAATATTATCCGTGGTACATCAAATGATGTTAATATTTCAACCAGAGATTTCGATGTGAAGATAACCAGAAACCCAACAGACAATATGCTTGTAAAAGCACAGGCACTTGATTATCTGTTTAAAAATAAAATTCATCCGCTTATTGCATTGATTACTTGTGGGCTTTTCAGTGATCCGCAGAAAGTCTACGAAATGAGTTTACCGTATCTGGGAACTATTTACCCGGAACTGGCAGACCCGGAAGCGGAAATGCAGAAAGCACAGCAATTACTTGACGGAAAGTTTCAAAATCCGTCCAAAACAGAACCAATGGCAAATTCTCCATCTAACGAAGAATGAACCAAATTTCGATTATTTAAGGAGTTTTAGAGAAATCTAAGGCTTCTTTTTTAATACCCAAAATCAAATAAATTGCAACAGCCCGTGAGCGTAAATCGGGTACAGACCATGTGCGGAGCGAACCGTGTTGAAAAAGCGTATTGGACTGGAAGAAAGGAGATTTCAATGACAAGAGAACAGGCAAAACAGGCACTTATCGGTATGGGAGTTGCAGAACCTTCCGAGGAACAGGTTTCTAAGCTTCTTGATTCTATTTCTGCTGAAACTAAGAAAGAGAAAGACAAAAATGTTTCTCTGAAGGAAAAAGCTGAAAAAGCAGATTCCCTGGAAAAAGAGTTGGAAGAGTTGAAAAAGCAAAACATGACCGAAGCCGAACGGCTAGAAGCTGAACGCAAGAAAGAAAAGGAAGCAGTGGATAAGGAATTAGCTGATTTGAAAGCTGCACTCGCAGAATCCAACCGAAAAGCCCTTACCAGTGAAATTACTTCCATGTTCGCAAACGCAGGACTTTCAAGTGAAACTTACGCAAGCGCTATTAAAGCATATGCGTCCATGCCTTGTGAGAAATCCGAGGATGTAATGAAAGAAGTTGAAACTTTTGTCAAGGGAGTTTCCGAAGCAAATAAAACAGCACTTGATACTGCAAAAGCAGCTTGGGAGAAGGAAGCATTGGAAAATACTCCGAATCCAGGCGGTGGTAGTGGTAGCAAAGCTACAGTAAAAAGCGATGCTGCTGAATTTGCAAAAGCTTACTCAGCAAAAAAGAACCAGGAAACTAAATCAGTGGACGGTAACGCCCCTGTAAATATTTAAGTAAAGGAGATATAAATAATGGCTTTTATGAAAACAGAGCAGTATGAGTCCACTCCAAATATTCTTGAATCCGAGGTCGGACTTGTACTCAAAACCTACACAGCAGATCAGACAAATGCTGAAACAGTTGGAACTAAGAAAATTATTAAAGCAGGTTCCGTATATCCAACAAATGCAACAGGCGCAATCGGCATTGTATTTGAAGATGTTGATATGACAGATGATACCAAGAGACCAATTTCCGTGATTGTCGCAGGACGTGTTCTCGAAAAGAGGCTTCCAGTAACAGTTAACACTACTGCAAAAACAGAGCTTGAAAAAGCGGGAATTGTTTTTGTAGTCACAGAAGACCCAGTATTTTAAGGAGGTATGACAAATGCCATTTAATATTTTGGAATCAATTACCCAAGAAGAAAGACTTAATTTTTCTCAGAATTTCAGCGTTAAAAGACCAGGTATCCTCGATACCATTTTCCCAGATACAAAAACCCAGTATCTGAAAGCAGAGTATTACAGACTTATGGCTGGACAGAATCTCCCGGAAGTTGCATTCGTCCACGCTCTTGATAGCGAAGCAGAAATCGGCACAAGACCTGGATTTGAAAAAGTCCTGACTGAAAAACTCTTCATTAAGAGAAAAATCAATCAGTCCGAAAACTTACGGCAGGCAATTGAAAACGGTGTGCCGGATAATGAAGCGCTGAAAAACTTTGTATTTGATGATGTAGCCAGACTGTTCGAGGGCGTTGTTACAAGAGCAAATGTTATGAAAGGACAGTTCCTTTCCACTGGTGCTGTAACAATCAAAGAGAACCATGTTGACATGGGAATTGACTATGGCGTTCCAGCAAGTGCAAAAGTAACGCTTACTGATTGGTCTAAGCCAGATGCAGATATCATGGGCGATATCCAGAAAATGGTAGCTGTAGCAGAAGGCAATGGCTATGTAGTAAACAAAGCTGTTACTTCTCTTAAAATGATTAACTACATGCGGAACAACACTGCAATGCAGACAGCTGTTCTGGGTGCTGCAAATAAAAGGCTTCTCACAAAGCAGGAGCTTGCCAATCTGCTTATGCAGGAATATGGAATCACAATTGATCGTTGTGATGAGAACTTTAATTTCAGAAAAGCAGATGGAACCCTGAAAACAGCCAGATACCTCAAAGAGGATGTATTTACTCTGTATGAAGCAGATGCTAACGGTTCTTTCGGTGTTGGCCTCTGGGGTGTGACACCAGAAGAGCTTGAATACAGACAGTTTATCCAGGAAGAGAATCGTTCCTTTGTTACTCTTTCCATGTGGGCTACACCAGACCCAGTTGCAGTGTGGACAAAAGCATCCGGTATGTTTGTTCCGGTCGCACCGAAAGCTAACGGCGGTATCGTTATCGGTACCAAGGCGGGGGAATAACCGGGCATAGTCTCGATGAAAACAGCCAGTCACCATCTGTAGCAAGTGTTTACAATGAATCAATACATAAGTATACAGAAAGCGAGTTGTCTAATATGACTGTATCTCAGTTAAGACAGCTCGCAAGTGATAACGGCTATGCCCTAACAGCAACTAATAAGGCTGGAATAATATCAGAGATTTTATCTCAGCAAAGGTAGGTGATTAAATGGACGAACAGCTTATAGAAGATTTGACAAATTATCTTGAAGATGATGTAGAAACAGCGAGGATGATTCCTCTTTCAGCAGAGAGGGCTATTCGTTCATTTAAGAAGAAAAGGAATTATCCTTCATCCTACAGTGATGAGAAAATAAATTCCGATATGGAAAACTGCTATGATTGCATATTTGATTTGGCTCTTTTCTTTCTGGTGAAACAGGGAGCTGAATTTCAAGGATCACATTCCGAATCTTCTGTAAACAGAAATTGGACTTCCGAAACTGAAATTTATGTAAATCATGGTGTTTTTCCATTTATCGGATTCTAAGATGGTGTGTGCGTGATACGTCAATCCTCCCACGTATCGCAGGGGTGCTTCAAATTAGGTGGGTAGAAGCAATATCTTAAAAAATGGGAGTGATGGAAAGGAATAGCGATGGGATGTGAACACGAGTGTATCAACGAACACCGCTTGAAAGAATTGGAAAGTGCCGTCCATGAGATGAAAGAAAAGCATTCCAAAAGGGATGAAGGCTTTTTTAATCGTATCAATGTGCTAGAACAGAAAATTGCTTTATACAACAACGATCTGGGACACATCAAAGATACAGTTGACGAAATGAACGACAATTTAAAATCACTCATGGAAAAGCCAGGAAAATTACAGGACAAAATTATTGCTTATGTCATAACTGGAATAATTGGTATTGTTTTAGGTTTTGCTCTTAAAGGCATTTTCCCGGTGTAATATTGATTCCACTAACAGGGAGGACGGTGGAATGGATAATTATAAAGACTTTTCGGAAGATGAAAGAATCTTCTATTTGCGTGAAGCTGGATTTGATTCCAGAGAAAAAGAGTTATTTCGACTGCGTGTTTACGAAGAAAAAACACTTGCAGAAGCTTCAGAAATCATGGGCTACAGCACAAGAACCGTAGACCGCATAAACAGAAAATTAAAGAAGAAAATTATGAAAGTCGCCCCGATGTATTGTCGGGGCTTTTCTTTGTATTCATAAAATGTGGCGTATTTATGGCGTTATCATGGCGTGTTAATCAACCTCTTATTATTGTAAAATATAATTATAAAAACAAGGGAGGTTTGAGATATGCAGTATGGTAATCCGTATTTTTCACAACCATTTCAACAAATACAGCCGTATCAAGATAGATTAGCACAATTACAGAACAGTTATCAGCAGGCAATGCCATACGGACAGGCACAGATTCAGCAACCAATACAACAAATGCCACAAGTACCACAAATCCCCATGTTGCAAGGACAGATGGTTGACGGTATTGATACTGTAAAGGCGAAAGACGTAGATATGTCTGGAAACCCTGTTTATTATCCAAAAACTGACGGTACAGAAGTTTACCGAAAACAGTTACAGGCAGATGGCAGAAGCCGAATTTTCACTTATAGACTTGTAAATGAAGGAGAACAACCAGAAAGCAATAAGACAAATCAAGTTGATATTGTTTCGCTGATTAACCAACTTCGTGATGATGTTCACGCAGAGATTTCCGAAATTAAAGAATTATTGCCAATACAATCTGAACCGCCCAAGACACAGAAGGGAGGTAATCAGAGATGAATTTCAACCCAAACACAATAATGAAACAAAAAATTCAGCAAATGATTTCTCAGAGGTTCGGAAGTGTTGATAACATGATGAACGATATGAGTAAATTTGCAGGTAACAATCCAACATTGAAAAATGCTTTGGATTTATACAAACATGGTGATACAGAACAATTACACCAAGTTCAGCAAAATATATTTAAAGAAAAGAATTTTTCTCCCGAAGGAATTTTGGAAAAATTTTTAGGGATGAAATAACTTCCCCATAATTGGGTGATTTAAAATCGCTACAATTTGGGATGACAGCCGCGGATGTCTCCTATTGTAAATAAAATTTAAGGAGACTAAAAACATGATGAATGGTTCAAATTATAGTCTTAGCGACATTGCAGCCGCTACAGGCTCTAATAACCGTGCAAACGACATGTGGGGCGGCGATGGTTTTTCCCTTATCTGGCTTGTCCTTATTTTTGCAATCTTCGGCTGGGGCGGTTTCGGCGGCTTTGGTGGCTGGGGTGGCAATGGTGGAAACGGTACAAATGGTGCAGGTTTCCAAGGATGGGCTACCAGAGCAGATATCAATGAGGGCTTTGCTCTGAATGATATTCAGAATGGTATTAGAGGTATTCAGCAGGGTATTTGCGATAGCACATATGCGCTTAACAATACCATGCAGAGCGGTTTCAACGGCGTGAATGTTGGAATGCTTCAAGGATTCAACGGAATTCAGCAGGCAATCAATGCTGATACTGTAGCCGGTATGCAGAATACCAATGCATTACAGGCACAGCTCCAGAACTGTTGCTGCGAGACCAGAGAAGCTATCCAGGGCGTAAATTACAATCTGGCTACCAACACTTGTGCATTGCAGAACACAATGAACAATAACACCAGAGACCTTCTGGAAAATCAGAACAGCAACACAAGAGCAATCCTTGATTATCTTTGCCAGAAAGAGACAGCAGACCTCAGAGCAGAGAATCAGGCACTTAAACTGGCGGCTTCACAGTCCGACCAGAATGCGGTATTACAGGCGGCTATGAACGCAAATACAGCAGAAATTCTCAGACGCACTGCACCGCTTCCTGTTCCGGCATATCCTGCAAGCAATTTGTATGGATATTACGGAAATAATGGATGTGGATGCAACAGTGGTTGTTGCTAAGTAACTCGCCCTTAGAGGTTGACTAATTCTAAGAGGTGGGTTGCGGCTCACCTCTTATTGATTGAGAGGTAAAAGATATGGCATGTAAGAATGTTTGTAAGCTTTGCAATCACCTTGTGCTGTCTACTGCAATTGCATTCACAGGTGGAAATCTTGTGGTTACTATCCCGGAAGGAAGCTACAATAATGGAGAAAAATACTGCATTGTTTTAGCGCAATCTATTCCAAATACGACCACAATTACCGCCCCAGTAATGATTCAGATAGGAACAGGAACAACCTTGTATCCGTTAGAGAATCGTTGTTGCGCACAGGTAACAGCATGTGGCATAAGAACCAGAACAAAATATGCAACCAGAGTTGCAACAAGTGCTACTGGTGGAGCGTTCAAAATGTTAGGAAATCCGGCATGTAGTCCGAACAATAATCTGACTGCAATCAATGGTACAGCCCCAACAGCTGAAAATGTTGTACAGGCTGTGAAGAGGGGAGGTATCGTGAATGCATAAGACAGCAATGGAAATGGGAAAATGGGCTATGGAAAAAGCCAAAACACATGGATTTGATAATCTCAGTGCTCAAGACTGGGACGATCTGAAAGACTGTATGGAATCCGTAAAGTGTGCGATTTGCGCTGATAAAGATTATCGTATCGTGGAAGCTATGGATGAATGCGAACAGGAAGAAAAGTATCTTGGACGCATGGGATATGACCGTTACCGCTATTCAAATGGGCGTTTCGCTCCAAAAGGTAGGGGAACAAGAAAAGGTTATAGACCATATCTGTACATGGAAGATGATGACTGGATGGACGAGTATTTAAACAATCCAGAGTTTGAACGTAATATGTACCGCATGGGATATCATCCAGATCGTAGTGATATGGAAAATGATGGTATGAATATGAATTGGAAGAAGTCCAGATATGGCGAATCCTATGATAGATACGATGAGAATCGTAGGCATTATCATGATTCCAAAGACACGGAATCCAAAAGAAAAATGGATGATTCCATGAAGGAGTACACATCTGATATTATCCGTAATCTCACGGAAATGTGGTCTGATGCAGATGCAACGCTCAGACAGTCAATGAAAACTGACCTGACCAGACTTGTACAGCAGATGAACTAGAGCAATAAATGAATTAAGTCCTTGTCGCAAATTAATGCGGCAGGGGCTTTTTTCGTAGAAAGGATGGTGAGAAACCATGCTGAAACAATTCTATATGAATGGGGACTTATGGAGAGTGCGCTTTGTTTCTCCCAATGATAATGTTTTGATTGACCGTACAGGGCAAAGGACACTTGCTGTATCTGATTACTCTACAATGACAATTTCAATTGCAAGCAACTTGCATGGAGAACTTCTGAACCGTGTATTTATCCACGAATTAGGGCATTGCGTGATGTTCAGCTATGGTCTACTGCCAGAGCTTCACCGTATGGTTAAGAAACGATATTGGGTGGATGCAGAGGAATTTGTATGCAATATTCTGGCAGACTACAGCCATTTCGTGATTGGCACGGCCAGAGATATTTTGGGAAACAAATTTACATATGTAGCTCCTGTTGGAGCGGAAAGGATGATTGCATGAGAGGATTAGTCCGTCAAAAGCAAAAAGTATATTGGTCACGAATTACTGAAAAAACAAAAGGATTAGACCGCATTAAAGTTTATGAGAAACCAATTTTATACTCTTTTTCCGTATCATCCACAGCCGGAACGCCGGAAGAAATCGCAGCCGGAATAGTGCCGGATTATGACAGGTATATTACAAGCTTTAATCGAAATTTTCATCCACAGGAAGCTGACATATTTTGGATAGACAGAATCCCACAAATAAGCGAGGATGGAAGTCTTATTTTGGACGAAGATGGAGAACCTACAGTATTGCCAGACTACACACTAAAGAAGATTTTAGACACACAAAAAGGCAATATTGCCAGATACGGAATTTCCAAGAGAGGAAACGAAGATGGGTAAGACAATAAAATGCGACTTATCAACGAAATCTATTCAAAATGCCATCAAAAAATTAAAAGCTTACCAAAATGAAATACAGAGGAAAAATGAGATTTTTGTAAAACGATTGGCTGAAATCGGGTTGGATGTTATTCAAACGACCATGGAGTCAATCCCGGATGAAGAAAAAGGCTCTTACTATACAGAAATCATTAACGATCAAAACGGAAATATCGTCGGGGCTTCTGTTAGACTATCTGGTGAAAAAGTGTTGTTCATTGAATTTTCGGCAGGAATAACATACGGTACAAATGATTATCCTTTATCTAGTGGAAATTCTTACGGAATGGGAACATATCCTTCCCAAAAAGAAAAATCAGACTGGGACAATCCAAACGGCTGGTGGTACACAGATGAAAGCGGACATCCACACCATTCATATGGAAATAGAGCGTACATGCCTATGTATCACGCAGAACAAGCCGTTATTATTGCTGTTCGCAAAATTGCCAAAGAAGTGTTCTCTTCCTAAAGATGATACTAAAGTATACTGAATGATACCAACCAATTATGTTATAATTACAGTGTTAAATTGTAGCATAAAATGCAATGCGTTCACTATGAAAGTGGGCGCATTTTTTATTGTGAGGTGACAGATATGCCAGACACAATAGAATCCCCTGTATTGGAAGTTTTTTCAAGGTGGGGAGCGGCTGTTTCTAAGATTACTGGCACAGACAATTATTCCATAGACGGGAGCGAAACAAATGCTTCCGAAAAAAAAGCATATGCACAGCTTTATATGCTCGGAAATCCAATTACAAGAGGTGACCTCGAAGGAGATGAATGCGCAACAATGCCATCATTTCAAGTAAATTGCTTCACGTCTGGGAGCAAAGCACTAACCAGAGTTTATGAATTGGACAAGATAAGTCACAAAGCTATGGTGAGCATGGGATTCCGTCGTACATATGGCCCGGAACCCATGTTTTTTGGTGACAGTGGAATTAAAAAGCTTGTGAGCAGATACAGCCGAATATACACAGGAACTTTATTAGATTAGGAGCAGAAATGCTTCTATTTTTTTACCAAAAAATATGAAAGGAGAACATCGAAAAATGAAAGCAGACAAATTACTTTGGCTGAAAGCGGCTGGAATTAGAGCTGTAAAAACAATCGCACAAACAGCAATAGCAACCATTGGAACCGCAACTGTAATCGGAAGCGTCGATTGGAAAATGGTTTTATCCGCATCTTTACTTTCTGGCTTTTTATCTCTGCTTACATCTGTAGCAGGATTACCGGAACTGAAAACAGACAAAGAAGAGTAGAAAGGCGGTGATCCGCTATCTCCCTGCACAGGGTTACGTGCTTAAAACTCAATTTTAAGAAAGGAGCCTATTAAAATGGCAGATTTAACAACTCTTGGTGTAACTTTCCATTATGCTGTAGAAACCGCTAAGGGAGTAAAGCCAACTACATTTACTCAATTAAAAAGATGTAATTCAATCGGTGGAATAAGTCTTGATACTGAACAGATTGATGTTTCCGCACTTGAAGATTACTTCACACAATATGCGGCAGGAAGACAGGATACCGGCGGCTCATGGGAAGTCACTTTCAACATGAATGCTGACGTTATAACCGCAATCGAAAAACTTTTTAAAGACTCAAAAGACGCAAAAACCAAAGGTTTTGCAACCTGGTTTGAAGTTGCGTTCCCAGATCTCGACAAAGCATTTTTCGTTATTGCTGAAACAGGACGAGCAATTCCTCTTCCGGAAATTGGCCAAAATGAAGCTGCGACCATCCCGATATCATTAATTATAAATGATTACAAAGGACTCGATACAAAGGTTGTAACCACATCAGAATTATAAAAAATAATGGGAGGATTATAAAATGGTAACTTTTAGCGTAAACGGAAAAGAATATAAGATTGTATTTGGATATGGACTTCTCACGCAGAGTGATGTACTGGACAAAGTACAGGAAATTACAGGTGGAAAAGAAAGAGACATTAAAAAACTGATTTCTATTCTTCCGGAACTACTTCTGGCAGGGCTTCAGAAGAAACACAAAGAAGAATTTGGATACGAGACGGATTCCGAAAGGGCTGTTGCATTCCAGAAAGTCTGTGACCTTTTGGATGATTACGAAGATGAAGGAACTGAGGAAAATCCGAAAAGCGGATTTGATTTATACCAACTTCTTGACAAAGAATTGGAGAAAAACGGTTTTTTATCCGGTCTGCTGAATTCAGTAGCAGAAGCACAGGCAGTGGAGAAGAATGCAACGAAGCTTCCACAGGATCACAAAAAGAAAAATTAACATTTCGAGAAGTTGTTTACCAAGAGATTCTTCCTTTATACCTCTCTATTGGCGTATCTAAAGAAGAATTTATGGATTCTACACCAGCTGAATTAAAACCTTATCTCGAAGCTGAAAAGATACGTCAAAAGAGAAGAGACGCTGAGCTTTGGCAAGCGGGCATTTATGAAACATCAGCCACATTCACAGCTGTTGCAAATGCTTTAATGGGAAAAAAATCCAAAGCAGAGTATTTGAAAAAACCTTTACTGGAATCAGCAGAGGAAGAAAAGCGTAAACAGGAAGGCATACTTTCCGAAGAAGAAAAGAAAAAACAGAGAAACGCACTTTTGGCAAGCTTGCAACTCATGCAGGCGAACTTTGAGCTTAACCATGAAAAGGGCAGGCAGGATGAATAAGTCTTGTCTGCCCTTTATTTTTTTATGCAAAAAGGAGGGAAATTGAAAATGGCGGATAACACCATTGATACCCTTGATTTACAGGTTAGAAGTAGTACGGCAAAAGCTGTTCGGTCACTTGAGAACTTATCAAGAAAACTTTTGAACGTAAACAGTTCATTTAAGAATCTGAATACAGGTGGATTGCACCATTATGCCAGAGAAATAGGAAGAGTATCTGCATCCATAAAAACATTAAATGGTGTTAGAGTTTCATTACCTAATCTTGGTGGTCTTACAAAGCAACTTACCAACATATCACGTGTAAATTTTTCAGCATTGGATGGAAGCGGGAAATCACTTAAAGATTTTGCGTCTGGTTTATTGTCTATCAGCGGTTTACAGAATATTTCTGTACCCAAAATAGATACTAAAAATATTAATTCAGTAACAAAAGCTATTGAAAAGCTTGGAAAAGTTGATTCTTCAAATGCACAGCAAACAATTAACAGTATACAGAAAGTGGCACACTCTATGTCTGTTCTTAATACTGTTGATTTTAGTGGTTCAAAAGTAATCCAAGGAATTAATGCAGTCAAAAGGCTAATGGAAGTCAAAACGGATAATTTTGACACAACCACTTTGGATAAAATTGCAAATTCCATGAAAAGCTTTTCTGATCTCCCAGATGTATCTTCCAGCACCAACCGTTTTGTTTCTTCTTTACAGAAACTTGTAAATGCTGGTGATAAGGCAAAACAGGTAGAAGTTGCACTTCCTGGGCTTGGAAAACAATTAAAATCTGTGATAAAAACGCTGTCCAGAGTGGGGGATGTTTCCGAACCAACTAACTTATTTGTACAGTCAATCGGAAGATTAGCAAGTGCCGGAAACAAAACAAGTCAGACAGCAGGACAGTTACAGACTTTAGCACAAGAAACAAAGAAATTTTTCAAAGTGATGGAAAACGCTCCAAAAATCAGCGAGAACACTATCCGCATGACAGAAGCGTTAGCACAGCTGGCAAGTGCTGGCGGTAAGGTAAATACTGCAACCAATTCCATATCCAGTGCATTTTCTAAGTTATCATCTGGCACATTAAGTCTTGGGAACCTTGTAATCAAAACTGCTTCAAAGATTGGCAGTGGTATAAAAACTATTATTGGATGGTTTCAACGCCTTGGAAACGGTAGCTCTGGGTTGAAAACTGCTTCATTTAATCTGGGCGCACTTTTTAAAACTGCTGTTGGATTTAAGGCAATCCAGGGAATCATTGACTTTGGAAGAAGTGCGGTTAATTTAGGATCTCAAATTACAGAGGTCGAAAACGTTGTAGATGTTGCATTTGGAAGCATGTCTGATAAAGCTTATCAATTTGCATCCACAGCAAAAGAACAATTTGGATTATCCGAATTGGCAGCAAAGCAATATTCTGGGACCATGATGGCAATGATGAAATCATCTGGTGTTGCGCAAGATGCAGCTTCTAAAATGTCAATTTCTCTTGCTGGATTAGCCGGGGATATTGCATCATTTTACAACATTGATACCGATACTGCTTTTCAGAAAATACGCGCTGGAATTTCCGGGGAAATTGAGCCTTTAAGACAATTGGGTATTAATTTATCCGTTGCAAATATGGAGGCTTATGCTCTTTCAAGGGGAATTACAACATCTTATAATGCAATGTCTCAAGCTGAAAAAGTTGCTCTTCGATATAACTATTTAATGTCAGTTACAGGAGATGTGCAAGGGGATTTCGCTAGGACAAGCGGCACCTGGGCGAACCAGGTTCGTTTACTCACTCTGAATTTCCAGTCACTTTCCGCAGTAATCGGGCAAGGTTTGATTGCTGGCATTCTTCCTGCTATTCAAGCTCTCAATGCGCTTATGTCAAAGCTTATGCAGGCTGCGAATGCGTTCCGCAACTTCATGTATGTATTGATGGGAAAGAAGCTGAAAGGTTCACAGAGTGGAGTTAGCGATATTGTATCTAACTTAGGTGGTATAGAAACAGCCGGTGATGATGCTTCTTCCGGGCTTGATGACGCTACATCATCTGCAAAGAAACTGAAAAAGGCACTTTCTGTATTGCCATTTGACCAATTAAATCAGCTTGCCGATAATTCTGATAATTCTGGAACTGCATCTAAAAGTCTTGGTTCTGGGCTTGGAGATTTGGCAGATAGTTTTGCTGGAATACAAGATTCACTTGATGAAGTTTTGACTGTTGATGAAACACCAATTAATAAATGGGCTGCTAAAATTAGAAAGGCATTTATCAATAAAGACTGGCAGGGACTAGGCTTTACTATTGCAGACATGATAAATGTCGGAATGCAAAAAATATATGAAGTTATTAATTGGAATAATGTTGGCCCGAAAATAACCGAATTTGTAAATGCATTTACCACGGCATTCAATTCCATGGTTAGAGGTATAGATTTTGACTTAATGGGAAGATTGCTTGGGGCTGGAATCAACACGGCAGTAAATACCCTAAACCTGTTGCTCGGAGAGGGAGGAATAGATTTTTCTGGAATAGGGGCAAAACTGTCTCAACTTTTAAAAGGCGCTATAAAGGAAATTGACTGGACAGGTCTTGGAAACTTAATCGGAAATAGTTTTATGGCATCTTGGAAAATGCTTTCTGGCTTTGTAAAGGATATGTCTAAAAAGGATGGTGCTGGAATTACTGGATGGGGTAAACTTGGCACTGCACTTGGAAATGCCTTAAATGGTGCAATCGAAAAGATAGACATGAACACCATTGCAGATGCACTTTCCGGCTTACTGAATGGAGCATTTGAAAGCTTAAAGTCATTTACCGAAACATTTAATTGGGATGATCTAGCAACGAAAATCAGAGATGGAATCGCTAAGTTCATCAAAGATACAAACTGGAAAGAAAATGGACAAGCACTTGGAGATTTCATATCTCACCTGTGTACGGCGTTGAAAAATACGCTTACAAAAGACACTTTCTATGAATTTGGACAAGGTGTTGGAACATTCCTTGGCGAATTACCATGGGGTGAAATACTTAGTACTGCGGCTGATTTGTTATTGACTGGTCTTACCAGCGCATTAAACGGATTGTTTGATGGATTAGAGGAAAAACACCCGATAGCCGGACATATTGCAGAATGGCTTACAAAAGCATTTATTGCAGTAAAAATAGCAAATATTACAGGCATTGGAACTCTTGTTGGTTCGCTTGTGGGACATATTGCAGGAAAAATAGCTGAAAAGAAAAACGCTGAAATGATTGCTGAAAAGTTAGCAGATGTACTTGGAGATGGCACAAGTGGAGCAAAAGAAGCAATAAAAGATTTGGGTGATGCGGCAGGTTCTTCAAGCAGTAAATTTGGCTCTCTTGCTAAAGCACTTGGCCCTCTTGTTGGTGAAGCTGGACTTATCGTGGCAGTAGGAGCAGCTGCGACAGTAGCAACCTCTCAATTGGCTGGTCTTGTTGAAACCATGCAAGGCGGTAATGGTGTTGGAACCACATTCGGCAATACCATGAATAACTTCATTCAAACTTTACAGAGAAGAGGTGATATTCTTTCTGGGTCGGCAGAGGAAATTTGGCAGTTAAAAGAAAGCCTAGAGCAAGAAGGGATGACCGCCGAGGATAAGGCAAAAGCAACGCAACAATTGATTGATAAATTGGGAGAAATGGGGGTTACATCCGACCAGGCAGAGCAAGCATTTTCTCAATTAAACCAGAAAGGTCTTATTACGGACGACATGTTTAAGATATTGTCCGATTCCATTAAAACATTGGATGATAAAACAACAAATATGGCTGGCAGTATTGACCTTAGTAAACAGTCTATTGATGATCTGTATGACACCGTTCTTCCACAATTGCAAACACAGTTAGGACTTAGCGCTGATGAAATGGTTTCTCTTGATACAGCATTAATGGAAGCTGAAAATTCTGGTGGCACTGCACAGGATGCATTTGATAATATCATGGCACGCGCCAAGGAACTCGGAATCAATACAGAATCTGTAGCCAAGATTTTTGCACAAGTATTCCCAGATGCCGTGAAAGAGATGGAAACCAAGACGAAAACTTCTATCAGCAGCGCAAATACTTTTGTAAAAACTGGAATGGGAAGCATATCCAAAGCTACAGGAACTGCAATGTCTGGAATTCAAACAGCAACCGAGAAAGCTATGTCTGCTGCACAGACAAAAGTAAAAACTGCCACTGACAATATTAGTTCTGATTCCGAAACAAACTGGGGAAATTCCGCAAATGCAGTATCAACAGCTCTCGGAACCATGGACACCGATACAAAAGATGTAATGGGTAAGGTTATGACAACTATTCAAAGCTATTGGTCTTCCGTTCTGATTAATACAAACCAGATTTGGGAAAAGGCTTCTGGTAAAGTTGACACGGAAACCGGAAAAATGAAAACCTACACAGAATCTAATTTGTCTGGGATTTCGGATAAAATTAAAAGGCTATTTAATGTTAATCTTACATCAATTGGTCGGGAAACTGCTCAATCATTCGCTGACGGCATGAAACAAGTACATTTACCAACTCTGACTTATTATATTTCAGAGTGGAGAAAACATGATCTTGGCGGTGGAAGAACCAGTTCTACACCAGTTTACAAGCCTAATTGGTACGCCAAAGGTGGTCTTTTTAACGGCGCACAGGTAATTGGTATCGGTGAAGCCGGTTCCGAAGCCGTTCTTCCGCTGGAAAATCCGCGAACCATGAAGAAGATCGCAGACAGCATTGTTTCCAGTTCAGACGGAAGTATGGGACTTACAAAAGAAGAAATGGCAAAAGCAGTAGCACAGGGCGTTGCAATGGCAATGAGTATGAACAGCGGAAATAACAATCCGCAGTACATTATGAATAGCATTATTCTGGACGGAAGCGAGATTGCAAAAGCAGTAACAAAAGCCCAAAATGATACAGATAGCCGTTTCAAACCGTCCCCGGCATATTGATTTTTGACTGATTGTGTGGTATGATTTCTTTAATGAAGAAGTACACACGGTTTTGATTTTTGAGCCGCTAAGAAGAAATTAATATTTCTCGATTTTGAGGAATTTTTATCTTACTTGGCGGCTCTTTTTTATTTTAACCGTTAATTTTGGTAAAACCAACAGGCTAGACCGATCATCGAAAAGCGGAAATGCCTTGCCGCCTGCCTGTTGATTTACATACAGTTCAAGGCACTCTTTTATACGAAAGGCAGGTATCAATCTATGGCAAAGAGTTTTAATTATCGGAAGTATTACAAAGAATACTATGGAATTGAGTTTGACAGCAGTTATGTAATTCACCATATAGACTTTGATAGAAGCAATAATGACATAAATAACTTGCTGCTGCTTCCAGGAAAACTGCATAGCAGATATCATTTTTTACTAAATGGATTTGATCTCGGAAAAGAACAAAAGAAAGGAACTGTAAGCCTAGATTTCAAAATCGTTTCTGAATGCGGGCATATTCCTATGTTTGGAATTAATATGATGAAAAATCTTTGCGAAACAATGGAAGAGATTGATAAATGGGTAAGAATAAAATCCGACATGGATAGGGCAAAATACAATAAAGAAGTATATGGTATTTAATAATTGGTAAAATCAGTGGGCTAGGGTAGCTCCCGAAAGTCTCACCTCCGAGAGATTGCCTACTGTTTTTATATTATCGGAGAAGTTTTTAGATATACGGAGGTTATCTAGCATGAGAAAAGAACAGTTTGTTTCCGAAAGAAGAGAAAGAGATTTCACGGGGGTATTTATACCGTCAAAATTATATCTTACAAATAAATTCAGCCCAAGAGAAAAATTTTTATTAGTGGAAATACATAGTCTTCGCAAAAGAGATAAAAGCGGTGATTGTTTTGCGAGCAATCGGCATTTTGCTGATTTTATTGGTGTGTCCGAACGTACTATTCAGTCAATGCTAAATGGGTTAAAACAGAATGGTTATATAACTTCATGGTATGAATATGAAAAAGATAATCCAAAAGTAATAAAGCATAGACACCTTATTCTCACAGAAAAATTTTATGAAGAATTTATAAATGAGCATGAGCAAAAAGATCAGCCCGAACGTGGTGAGAAAAAACGCATGGGGGATGGTGAGAAAAACTGCACCTTCCGTGGTGAGGAAAACTGCGTGGATAAGTATAACAGTGAAATAAGTATAACAGATATAGATAAGAAAACAGAACCAGACTTTATTGATAATAAAGAAAAAAAGACTTTATCTTATACAGATAAAGATAATCAGACTTCTGCTCCTAATAATTATAATAAATTAAATATATATAATATACCTCCTAGAACCAAGGAGCAGAAAGCCAACCGCTATAATTCTAGGAACCAATCATCTCTCTTAGATTATAAAGATGAGGACGTTGAGAAATTGGTAACCGAAATATACGAAAGTATTTACGGAGCCAAAGAGAATATTTTTGAAGACCATGACATTTGCTTATCCATATTCTTGATTACAGAGTTTTTCAAGAAATATCAAAAATACCGTGAAGAAAAGCACCCGATGGTTACGCCAAGCCAAGCTGAAAATATTCTGAAAATGGTACGCAATCCAGATACAGATATGGCAAAAGATGATTTAGTAGACGATAAAGAGGAACCACTGTTCTATCTTGACATGATGGAGGAACATTTTAAGACAAAGTGGGGGAAAAGAAACGGAGGAGATTTTGATTATAGAATCATGTTATTCTTTAAAGACACCACACAAAATATGTTATATCAAAGAGTGAAACAGAAAAGGGAGGACACACTATGAAAAGAATTAAAGTATTACTGGCAACCATTATCTGTATTTGCGTTATCACAGGGCTAACAGGCTGTGCAGCGAATGACGATTACATGAATGACGTGAAAGGAAATCTTTCTGGAAACAGTTACACAATCTATACCTACGACAACTACGGTCAAAAGGTTATGACTACCACTGGGGACAAGATCAACATTGCCGGGAATAAAACCAAATCCAAGGGCTACGATAGTGAGGGTAACGAAACAACAAGCTATGACGTATCTTCCGTTATTACAATTCTGATTGACGGTAAAGAAATTGAAAGCTGTGGTGATACTTGTATTTTTGAGCAAAAAGGATTGAATCCGGAGGTTGATTTTACCCAGGAAGATATTACCAGCCATTCAACCGGGAAGATTTCAGAGAATGCATACATAGCCGGGATTGTGAATTATTATAAAAATTATTTCGGGAAATCCAGGGTTGTAGTAATCAAATCTCAACTTGGGCAGCCGATAGCCGCATATTCTGGTGACGAGGTATTCTGGAAAATCCCGGACGATCTACCTAAAATGACAAAGTTAATGATTGACGGAAAAGCTCTTTATATCCACAGGGCGAACTTTCAGATTATTGACAAAGAATTACTGCGATAAAATAATCAAATTCGTTTCAAAAACCTCTCGCCAAATAAAATATAAGCACAAGCCAAGAAAATTGATTTTTGAGCCAAGAAATCAATTAATTGTGGAGAAAGGTAACAAGGAAAATGAACAGACCATTATTTGAACCAGGGGATATTGTACAGCACTTTAAGAGAGAAACCATCAAGGAGCCACGTAACAACGAGTATTTGTATAAGATTGTTGGATTTGCTCAACATACGGAAACAGGAGAAGCCCTGGTGATATACAAGGCATTGTATGGTGACAAGAAATTATTTGCCAGACCGAAAAATATGTTTTACAGTGAAGTGGATCACGAAAAATATCCAAATATCAAGCAGAAATATAGGCTTGAGAAATATCATGGAGTGCTTTACGCTGATGGACTTTAAACAGACTTACTTTTCCATCTGGCAAGAAATATGGAACCTCCACAAGAAGTATGCATTTATCTCAAAGGATGATATTCCGCAGTGGGAAAATCTCACCATGGAAGCAAGCCGGATTCACGATAAATACGCTGATTCGGTCGGCGCGAAATTTGCCGAAGCTCTTTTGTTTGCCGTAACTGCGGAAATTGATAGAAAAGCGAAATAGTGCTTCCAGAATACGTTCAAAGGTGGTACAATATGGGTATCAAGTATTGGGAGGTATGAGTGTATGAAGAAAGTGAAAAGAGTTATTGTTGCGTCAACATTAATAATATGTGAATGTTTTTCACCTATCGCAGTAAAAGCAAGTATTGATGATGTAAATACATTTTTGCAACAGTATGAAAATGATGATAATGCATTTTATACAGAAGAATACAGTGGAAAAGATTCGGAAGGGACGGAATATAAAACACTTATCGTCAGAACTGATTTATTTAAAGTAAATGTCAGTTTTATGGAAATGGATGAAATTTTTGCGAATATGTCTTCACAGGAATGGTTTGACTATACCACTATTTGTAGCATAGGTATTAGTTCAAATGTTGGTTTTTTATTGTCAACTAATGTCTATGATACAAAAAGTGGAACGAAAATAAATAGCTCAAGCGATCATCCTTTATCAATGAGATTTCCTTGGATAATAAAAACCGAAAACGAACTTTCTGATGAAGAACGTACTTTCCTTATGAGGATAACGCAAGAAATATTACAAAGCGAGTTGGATAAATCCATTTCATTGAATATCGGAACTGAAAATGAGAGTAAATGCACATTCAAAGCTTGCAATGGCTTAGCAGAAGTCAGCGGAGAATACGAATTGAATAACGTATCATATAAATTTATAACTCAGTTTACTTACGAAACAGAAGATAACCAGAATGGAACATACGAAGAGTTATATACAGGCGCAAATGATATAGATATATTTGGAACAAAAGTAATGTTTGAACATAGAACATACGATAAGTAGAAAAAATCGGCTAGGGATTTCTCCCTAGCCTTTTATCTTAATTCATCCAGCTATATGTATACGAATCATTTACATATACTTCAAATTTATCTGGTATGATATCCTCGAAATTCCTATCAAATGGAAAATCAAATTCGAGATAAGCTGTCGATCCTGGATTTTTTACATCAGCATTACGATCATCATACCCCACTATCCTACCATTTTTATAAAATACAATTGCAATAGTGGTAAACGCATTTTTCCGTCCATTGTTATCTACTTTTACCACTACATTTCTATTTCCAAAATTGGCTGAATAATGAATTCCCGAGTTATTTGTTATAACACTTGAAGATGCTTTCTTAATATTCAAATTGATTTTAAAAGAATCCCACGTTTTATCAGAATTCCAGCCTTGAAGTGCACATTTTGAATGTGCTGCAAACGCGAAATTATAATCCTTATCAACTCCGACCATTGTTCCATTCAGATAATAGATAAATTCAACGGTCAGATCAACTGCATGGTCATAATGGTTTTCCAGAATTGCCACAGCTCCATACGGCGTAGATTCTGCATGATAACTAACAACATTCTTTTTACCACTGCTGTTAGCATTTGGATTTCCACCAAAACCGCCATTGCCATTAGAAGCCTTTTTCACAGTAACTTTACAGGTATATTTCTTTTTACCAATCTTTGCGGTAATTGTAGCGGAACCTTTCTTTTTCGCTTTTACACGTCCTTTAGAAGATACCGTAGCAACAGATTTTTTGCTACTTGTCCATTTTACTTTTCCTTTTGTTCCAGTCACTTTTAATTGCAATGTTTGACCGACTTTCAAAGTGACTTTTTTCTTGTTAATTTTACCGGCCGCCGATACTGGAACTGCCATACAGACAATCAGTAACATAATGGTAAAAATTGCCAGTAACTTTTTGGATTTTTTCATATGCGTTTTCCTCCCTAAATCAGTATGATATTTGTATTTTACCACTCCAAAACGGATAGTGGAATAGGAAATTTGAAAAAAAATAACGATTCATCAAAATGACGAATCGTCAGTAAAAAACTGTCGTGAATTTCAAGACGGTTAATAGCTGTTCCACAAATTTATGGAGCTGTTTTTCGCAATGAGAAGCGAACGGACAAATTGACCTTTCGTTACTATGGCAAACTGTTTATTCATACAAGGTGCACAAATTTGAGCAGCTTATATGGGTTTTAGCCATACATGGCGAAAAGGCGTAGAAATTTCGACACCTTTTATTTTAAAATGGGTGCTTCTAATTTGATGCACCCTATTTCTATGATTGATATTTTGAACTATCATCAATTTGATGACGGTTAGCACTTCGGACAATTTGTCCTAGGTTCGACACAATGGCTAGTGACTCCGCATTCATGCGGAAAAGTGGATGCTTCAATCACCAAAGTCAATTTTACTTCGTCTAACTGCGACTCTTCCTAAAAGACGAGACGCACACTGTCGAAAATTCGACAGTGAATAAGCCTCCGAAATTTCGGCTCCATTATTTTGTGGAAGCCAATTCTGCTAAAATTTTAGCGAAAAGGTGTTCGCCATAATGACGAGAACCTTGATTGATATGTTTTCTAAAAAAATAGAAAATGTTATTGACTTCTAAATGACTTCATGGTATATTATAAATAAGAAGTCAATATGACTTCAAGAAAGGAGAAATGCTACTAATGAGTATTAAAACATTTACGTTAAGACTGACAGAAGAACAGCTTGATTTTGTCGGTGAGAAAGCAAAAGAAATGGGGGTGAGTAAAAACGATTATATTCGCAGATTAATTGATGGAGATATTCGTGCAGACAAAGAGGATAAAATCTTACAGGAAATTATCGAAATCAAGAATATGTTAAAAGCAAACAAATAAAAAAGGATTCCCGCACCCTGGAAAAGTCGGAACCCTTTAAGCACTCAACACACCGAAGTGGTTGATATTGTTATTATATCTCCCTTCGGTGTAATTGTAAACACCGAAAGGAGATTTTTTATGGCAGATTTGAAGATTATTGAAAATGAATTAGTTCCTGTGTATGAAACCGAAAAAGGAATTAAAGTTGTGTACGGAAAAGACTTGCATAAAAGTTTAGCAGTCAAGACCGATTTTTCCACATGGGTAAAGAGAAGATTATCAGAGTGTGATGCCGAGGAAAAAGAAGATTTTGACCTGCTCCCCAAAATTGAGGAGCAGGTAACAGGCAGTAAACACACGATTGAATACCTCATCAAACTTGACACTGCCAAAGAAATGGCAATGCTTGAACGCAACGACAAAGGAAAACAGGTTCGCAAGTATTTCATCCAAGTGGAAGAGAAATACAAGCAGACAGCAATCAACATTAATCAATTGTCCCCGGAACTGCAAATGTTTAATCAGATTTTTCAACAGGTAGCCAAGACTGAACTGGAACAGAAGAAACTTGCGGAACGTGCCGACCAACAAGAGAAGAACATGAAAACCATCATTGATACCTTTAAAGGAACGGATTCTGATGTTGGCACAGAGAAGTGGGTAAACAGATGTATTTCAAAGATTGCCGAGAGTGACGATTTCTCTTACTCATTCGGAAATAAATACGCCGCCGCCAGAAACGAAAGCTACCGCAGATTATCGGACAGAGCTGGTTGCCGATTGGATCAGCAACTTAGAAATGCGATTTCCAGAGCCGAGGAAAGAGGATGCACCAAGGAACAGACTAACCAGATCAACAAACTGTCCGTGATTATGCAGAATAAGCGGCTGAAAGAGATTTACGTTAGCGTGATTAAAGAAATGATGATTGCATACAGAGTAGAAATCGCATAATCAGATTTTTACAGGGATACACAGGAGGAAAATAAAATGACAAAAGCTGAATTACAGAAAACAATCGACGAACTGAACGCAGATAACAACGAGTGCTTAGTGCTTCTGGATGAGTATATGTACCGCCAGAGAATCATTGAAAATCTTATCAATTTGAAAGACCTGTCAAAATTAAAGGGAATGTATCTCTTTACCAAACAGTTAATCGGGAAAGCGTGATCGTATGGCAAACAGAATCCAGTTCAATGACTTTCAGAAAAAGAGTGTGTACGCCAAGTGCAACGGAAAATGTGCGATATGCGGTAAACCTGTCAAATTCAAGAAAATGACAATCGACCACATTACGCCGTTGTCCCGGGGCGGCACCAATGATATTAAGAATCTGCAACTGGCGTGTAAGCGCTGCAACAGCATGAAGAGCAACATGACGATGGATGATATGATGGGGCAGATTTCCGAGATTTTGAAGTATAACCGCAAACAGAAATTGATTAGAATGTTAGGAGGAATTGTGGAATGAATTACTATAAGACAGAGATTATTAATCTCGTACAGAATTGCGATAATAGCCACTGGCTGAAAGTTGTTTATGCATATGTGAAAAGATTATTGAAATGATACCATAATATACTGAATGATACCAACCACCTATGCTATGATATAAAATCATAATAAGCAATTTTTAAAGCGTTTACTTTTCGGGGTAGGCGCTTTTTTCGTGTGTAAAAATACATGAGGGTTAGCATATGGCAGAAGCATTTTTAAAAGTGGATGGGGTAGCAATGCCCTGTCCTTCTTCTTTTACATGGGGATTACAGGATATATCAGCATCAGAATCTGGAAGAACTGACGATACAACCATGCATAAAAACAGAGTTGGACAGAAACGAAAGCTGTCTGTAGGTTGGAATGGCCCAGACTGGGACACTGCTTGCAAAATTATACAGGCAGTAAATCCAGAGTATATACAGGTCACATATCCAGACTTGCTATCTGCAAATAAGCACGAAACCAGAACATTTTATGTTGGTGACAGGGAGTCCCCTTTTAAGTGTTGGTGGATAGGCAATGAGCGCATGGAAGGACTTAGTTTTGATTTTATCGAGAGGTAAGATATGCGAAATTTATCAACGGAATTTAAAGAACAACAGAATAGTGGGAATCGTAACTATCTGAAATATGCAGATTTTACCTTCACGGATGGAAGCACATTATCCATTACCGACAAGGATTTATGGTCTAATGGTTTTAAATTTGAGGATGCAGTATCGCAAAGCGGCTCTTTTGATATCGGCGCAGCTATCGTAAATAAACTGACATTGCAGATCAACAACTTTTCTGGCAAGTACACAGATTACATCTGGGATGGAGCGAGAGTTGTTTGCCATATCGGGCTTGAATTATCCACTGGTATTGAGAAAATTCGCATCTGTACCATGACAGTAACAGATGCACCATATCAGAATACAGCTATAATCAGTTTGGCTTGCGAAGATTCCATGCGATTATTTGATCGTGATTATTCAGAAAGTAAGCTGTCCTATCCGGCAACTAGATTACAGATCATCCAGGATGCTTGCGAGGTCTGCGGTGTAACACTGCAATCAACCAGATTTGATAATGATGACTTGGTAATCCAGAATCGACCAGATGATAGCAGTATTACTTTTCGACAGGTAATTGCATGGATGGCACAGATGGGCTGTCAGTGGGCGAAAACAGATGCATACGGTAGATTGTGTATCGGATGGTATGAAAAAGAATCTAATATTCCAGCTAATATTACCTCCAAAGATACAAGCGGATTTACCCCTTGGTTATACGATCTCGAAATAACAGGAGTAAAAGTAACGGAGTATTCAAGCAATTCATCTGAAAGTAACGCTAAAACATATCAATCAGGGGATGAGGGGTACATCATAGATATTAGCGAAAATAAGCTAATACAACCGGGGACTGGACAAACGATTTGCTCAATAATTGCTGAAAGATGTGTTGGATTAAAATTTCGTCCTTTTACAACCAGCGCGCTAACCGATATTGCTTTGGAAGCAGGGGATGCTATTACAATCACTGATAGGAATGGGGAAGAACATAAGAGTTATTTAACTTCTCTTACATTGAACCCGGGAACTTTTGAACAATTAGAATGCAGTGCGAAGAGTGTTTCAAGAAACAAACAGAAGCAATATACCCTTAATCAACAGGCACAATCTGAATATAGAAAAAGCTTAAGAGATGAGCGTACTTCTAGGGAAAAAGCGCTGGAAGAATTATCACAACGCCTTGCGGAATCTTCTGGAACATACACGACAGTGGAAACACAGCCGGACGGAAGCAATATCTATTATCTTCACAACAAACCACAGCTATCCGATTCTGACATTGTATGGAAAATGACCGCAGAAGCATGGGCGGTATCTACAGATGGTGGACAACATTGGAATGGCGGTATGACGGTTGATGGTGATGTGATTGCCAGAATCCTTACGGCTACAGGTGTTAATGCTGACTGGATTAAGACGGGAGCCTTGGTGGTTCGTGATAATAGCGGAAATATTATATTTTCTGCCGATATAACTAAACATCAATTAATAATGGATGGATCCTCAATTAGGATTGGTGCATCTCCTTTGGATGGACTGTTAAACAGTATGCAGGGGCAGATCGATGGGAATATAAATACCTGGACAGGAACATCAGTACCTACATTGAGCAATTATCCGGCCAATGAATGGCTGGACGATACCGAAATGAGCAAGCATGTCGGTGACATTTACTACGATGGCGATAGCCACGCATACCGCTTTGTAAATGAAGGCAATGGATATTATTGGAAACAGCTGAAAGATACGGACGTTACAAAGGCACTGAAAGATTCTGAGGACGCATTGTCGGCAGCGAAACAGGCACAGGAAGCGGCAGCTCTCGCCAAAAACATGACATTGCAACTGAGCAATGAATACCAGGGCATTTCTGTTGATTCTGATGGAAATTACGGCACATTTCCAAGCGATGTGATTACACATGCTGTAGTAATGTACGGGACACAAGATATTACAGATGATTGTAATTTTATAATCACAAAATCAGATAGTATAACAGGAATCTGGAACAATTCAGCAAAGACATATACGGTAACGGGGCTGTCAGCCGATGATGGTTGGGTAGATGTTAGGGCAACTTATCTTAGTGCTTTGACGGTGACCAAAAGATTTTCCATTTCAAAAATTTATGCGGGAAACGATGGAAAGAACGGTCTTCCGGGAGAACCTGGACGAGATGGAAAAACAAGTTACACCCATATTGCTTATGCCAATAGCGCAGATGGTAAAACCGATTTTTCGGTGTCTGATAGTAACCGGGAATATATCGGTATATATGTTGATTTTGAACTACAAGATAGCACTAACCCGGATGATTATGCATGGACGCTTGTAAAAGGTGCAGATGGGGCAAATGGATCTCCAGGAAAACCTGGAACAGACGGAAGAACACCATATTTCCATGTAGCTTACGCAAACAGCGCGGATGGTAAGATGGGCTTTGATGTATCTGATAGCACTGGAAAAGAATACATCGGGCAGTATACAGATTATACGGAAGCCGATAGCACTAACCCCGGTGCCTATTCATGGACAAAGATTAAGGGAGAACAAGGAGTTCCGGGTAGAACATATTTTCTTGAAAGCCCATCATATGTTATTAAGCAACGCGCGAATGGCAGTGTAGCCCCGAGCTATATTACTTTGAGTGCTTGGTATCGCGATGGAAACGCGGAAACACGAACAGCATATAAAGGTCGTTTTAAAATCGAAGAATCCGTAGATGGGGAAAATTGGAAAACGGTATATTCTTCTGCGAAAGACGAAACAAGCGTTTCACATAATTTATATACGGTATTATCAACTAAAGCGGGAGGAATTATAACAACGGCTTCTGGAAGGTCAATTGGAATTCCAAGAGATGTAAGTGCCATAAAATGTACCTTATACGCGGCGGGTGGATTTTCACAACCATTAGATTCCCAAAGTATGGCGGTTGTAATTGATGTAGATGCACTTACACATGAAGAAATATTTAACCTCTTAACCAATGATGGCGCAATTAAAGGAATTTATAAAGAGGGAAATCAGCTATATATTTCGTTCACTTACGCCAAGGGTGGCACATTAAAGCTTGGCGGTAAAAATAATGGGTATGGGATATTAGAGGTACTGAACCGCCGTGAAACTGGATGGGCTAGTAAGCTTGATCCTGACGGATTAACCATATTTAAAGATTATGTAAATGAAAATAACTATAAATGCCTTATTTTTGATTCAAGCGGAATTAAGTACGGAGTAACCGATTCAGCAGGATTACTGAATCTAGAAATGCCTCTTTTGGTTAACGATAATGGCACAATGGCCATTTTAACAAGTGATATTTATGGTTATTCTGATGATGGAAAAACAGCTTTTCAGTTTTTTAGTGGCAAAACAGTAAACTCAGGTTCCATGATAGTAAATGTTAAATCAGACTTTTATGATTCTGCTAATTTTCATAAGTCCGTTACGATGAGTGGTCTGCCGTGGAACTCTAGTGCAAGTGCAGCTGTTGTTTTTGCATCTGATATGAAAACTCTTAATACGGCTGCTGCATCTTCGATTCGTTACAAATCAATAGGAAACGGAAAAAACATAAAAGAAGATGAACTGGAAGACCTCTACAGAATCAAGGTAATCTGGGCGAAGTACAAAGACGGATATTTATCCGAACAAGATGAACGCTATGGCAAAGAAATGCCGATGTTCATAGCTGAGGACATTGACCGCAGATTTCCATTAGCCGTTGACCATAATGAAAAAGGCAAAGCTGAAAACTGGAATTACCGTATTATAATCCCCTGCATGTTTGCCATGCTGAAAAATGACCATGAGAAAATCCTGGCTCTCCAAGCGGACAACCAGGAACTGCATTCAAAACTGGATGCTTTGTCAACAGAAGTACAGGAATTAAAAGAACTTATCAACAATATTTCACGAAAGGAATGAGAATATGAGTGTAAAAACAGTACAAGCTACAGTAAATGGACAGACCGTAAGTCTAACCTATAACAGTTCTACTGGACGATATGATGGAACGATTACAGCCCCTAGTAAATCCAGCTATAATCAATCGGGACATTATTATGGGGTAACAATCAGAGCTACTGATGATGCTGGAAACGCAGAAACAGCAGATGCTAGTCATTCAACGTTAGGAAGTTCATTACAGTTAAAGGTAAGAGAAAAAGTTGCGCCGATTTCAACAATAACATACCCTACAGCCAGTGCACTGATTACAAACAATAAACCAAGCATCACCTGGACTGTGACTGATGACGATTCCGGTGTGAATCCGTCAACTATTGGCGTTACCATTGATTCTGGAAGCAAGATCACAGGGGATAGTATTTCTAAGACTGCTATTTCCGGTGGCTATAAATGTACTTATACCCCTGGTACGGCTCTTGCCGATGGCAGTCATACGATCAAGGTAGATGCATCTGATTATGATGGAAACGCTGCATCCCAGAAGAGCGTGACCTTCAAGATCGATACCGTACCACCGACACTTTCCGTTACCTCTCCAGCAGATGGATTTGTAACAAATCAGGCAGCTTGTAACGTTCAGGGTACTACCAATGATCTTACTTCCAGTCCGGTATCTGTTACAGTAAAACTTAACAACGGCAATGCAGAGGCGGCAACTGTTGCTTCTAATGGTTCCTGGTCTAAAACAATTACTCTTGTTGAGGGAACAAACACCATCACCGTAGTTGCTACTGATAGTGCCGGAAAGAGTACCACAGTAACCAGAACTGTGAAACTGGACACTAAGGCTCCTGTCATCAAGTCCGTAACATTAACACCGAACCCGGTTGATACTGAAAAAACCGTTGTAATCTCTGTAGAGGTTACCGACTGATAAAGGTGGTGGAAACATGGTAGTAGCATTAAGGGGTACTATCAATGGAAACATTATCTCATTCGCAAGGGCACAAGGGGATAGATGGGAAGCCATCATCCCCAAAAGCCTTAACGGCGCTTATGTAGTTGACATGTCCGCTGTTGATGAAGCTGGAAATATAGCGTATATAGCAAGATATATTATTACTATAGATATATCATCTATGTGCGTTCATATTGAGCCGTGTCCGTATCTTGAAGAGTTGTTAGAGCCACAGTATCAGGCAGTATTAGAAAATTCCGGGTATTATGCAGAGTTAATAGGAGGGTGTAATTGTGAATGTGGATTTTGAATTCGGGGAAAAGAAACATATAAAATTGCGAATATGTTCCTGTAAGGGCACCGATTTTATAATTGAAAGATCTTCCTATGAATTAATTTGCAAAGGAACACAAGAGGTTGAAGACAGTGGGAGAGCAGTAATACAAGGACATATTCTTGATGTGGTTATTCAACCACAGAAAAAAGGTAGATATAAGCTTCGGGTTATGTATGAGATCCTGGACGAGAAGCTGATCACAGAAGTGGAAGTGATGGTGAAGTGATATGGCAAACATATTAATCAGTGATGTGAGGATGACGCCGACCCCAGTTAATGTGGGGGCAAGCTTTGTTCTTTCAGTGAAAATCATTGACAAAGTATACGCACTGGCCACAAAGGACGGCAAGTACCTGATGACAAAGAATAATAAAGTAATTGAAAAAATTCCAAGAAAGGATTGATGAAAAATGTCTGAATCTATACCAAGTACACTAATATCAGCTCTTCCAGCAGCTACCAAAGTATCTGATACGGATATCGTGGTATTGGAGAACGGCTCTACAACCCAGAAGATCACTATAGCGCAGCTGAAAGAGGCGCTAGGGATTAATGCACTAAACACGAATTTTAAATTCTACAGTTCCTTATCTCAAATTGGATTAACAGCAGCTGCAACATGGGATCAGATACTTACTAAATTAACTGATGGTACTGGAATGAAATTTGCTGCATGGAAAGCAGACTATCCAAATTTATCAAATCCATGCACAAGTAATAGGCAATTAATAACTGTTTGCAGATCATATTCAGGTTATTCTACTATAGAAGTGTGGGATATTGATAATAACGTTCGTCACTTTACAGCACATAATGGAGATAACTATAGACCTTGGAAATCATATTAAAACCATGTTGTATTCCATGTTTTTGATGATGTTGAAATGAAGTTAATTAATAAAGCACATATATGAAAGGAGAACATACATGAATATCAATACCTCATTAATCAGCAACAACAACAGCTACGCAGGACAAACGCCTCGGTATATTGTCATCCACAATACAGATAATATCGCCAAGACAGCAGATGCCAAGGCACACGCCACCGCACAGCATAATGGCAATTTTCATGGCTATTCAGCCCACGTATTCGTTGACGATAAGTCAGCATACCAAGCCTTGCCGTATAATCGTGGGGCTTGGCACGTTGGGGTAAATTACGGCGGTAAGCTTTTTGGAACTGTAAATAATCATAATTCCATCGGAATTGAAATGTGCATGAATGCTGGATATAACTACGAAAAAGCATTCCAGAATACCGTTGATGTATGTAAGCAGCTTATGAAGAAATACGGAATCCCAGCAAGCCGAGTAGTGCAGCACTACGATGTTTGCGCTAAGAATTGTCCTTCCGTTATCCGTGGAAAGGGTGACTGGAATAGATTTAAGAAGCTTATTTCCAGTGAAACCGTGACAGTTCCAACCACAAAGCCGACAGTAAAGATTGACAAGTATTACCGTGTCCGCAAGACCTGGAAGGATTCCAAGAGCCAGATCGGGGCGTACAAGTCACTCAAAAATGCGAAAAAGGCTTGCAAAGCCGGTTACTCTGTTTTTGACTGGAATGGGAAAGCAGTGTATTCTGTAACAGCAAAGAAAAGTGTAGACAAGGTTGCAAAAGAGGTAATCAACGGTGAATGGGGAAATGGACAAGATAGACGAGACCGCCTGGAAGCTGCTGGCTACAACTACACAGAAGTGCAGAAAAAAGTCAATGAATTACTGAAATAATAATACTCCCGGGGCTTTCCCCGGGAGCTACTTAAATGTCGTATATTCTTCAAATTCGTTTCTTATTTTCGCAAAGTCTTTTCTTCTGATTGGCACAGTATTCCCAGAAAACATAAGGAACGAAGTATTTATTTCTTTTACCTCATCCATGTTTATTATGTAGCTCTGGTGACATCTCAAGAATCTGGAATCCAGTAATTCTTCAATATCAGACATTTTACATCGTTCCATATAAACTATACCGCAAGTGCAGTGAATAATGATGTATTTGTTTTGGCTCTCAATATATTCTATATTTTGAAATTCCACCCGATGAATAAAGTCTTTTCCTTTTATCATAAGAGTGCTTTTGCTGATATGTTCCAGAGCATGATTGAAAGCAGTATACATTCTGCCATTTTCAGATCCTTTTATAATATAGTGAATTGGGAGTAAATCAAGAGCTTCAAAAACATACTCTTTGTGGGCTGTCCAGAAAATAATATTTCCATCATAGCCATTTAATCTCAATTCCTTTGCAACTTCAATTCCATTTTCTTCTCTCAAAACGATATCCAAAACTACAATATCATACCATTCGCCATCTGCCACATCATCAATAAGTGGCTGTCCTTTATCATACGGAGTAATCAATGCTTTTATATCACCATTTCGTTTGAGAAAATTATTAATCCGATGCATAAATATACCAATCTGGATTTCGTTATCATCACATATTGCAATTCGCATTCAAATCATCCCTTTTCATGTAAAATTCGCCACCAGAGGTGCTAATTTCGCCATTTTCTGTGTAATTGTATATTTTTTGATACAATGTTATTGTAATACATTAAGATGATAGTGTAAAGGGGATGGATTCATGGAGAAACATAAAAAAATCATAATTGTGTTTATACTGATATTCGTGCATGTGCTCTTGATTCAATATGTTTACTTCTGCCCGGAGCATAGTATTATCTTTGGGAGGGGTAAAACTATCGCAATTGCAAAAGCAGAGGTAAAACAGGTTGGCCATGAGCGCTATAAATCCCTCGCTGACAAGCATCCAGCCCCTTTATTTCTATCTATTATTATTACGATTTGGAAAAGCAAAAATCACAATATTTACACAAAAAAACTTATAATTCATAGAAAAATCAGAATAAATCAGTTTGCCAGGAAAGATTTAAGCGGAAACAATTCTATCCCAGTATATGGTTATAAAAACATGATATAATTTAATAAATGAGAACAAATGTTTGGAATATTGGGAGGGATTTACGTGGATTACAAGAAAGAAATTATTGAGATGATAGAAAAAATAGAAAACGCTCGTTGGTTAAGAACAATATACGTATTTATAAAAACATTAGTTGAATAAAAAGAAAAAGACAAGGGTTTGCGCATTGCCCTTGTCTTTTCTTTTATTTTGCTGAAATTGCATCGATTAGCTTTTCTAATTTATCCCATCCAGAATCATCAAGCCTTGCTAAAGCATTTATGAGACGATATTTAAAATCGTCATCATCAGCTTTTGTAACATATCCAAGTAATTTCGAAATTTCATCATTCCTTTTAACTGGATAAAACATCTCGCCTTCGCCATTTTTAAGCCATTCTTCACGAACATTAAATTCTTTACAAACATCATCAATTGTTCGATCTGAGGGAACTTTGTTTCCTATTTCAATTTGCGCTACAAAATTCCTACTTATTTTCAGCTTATCTGCAAATTCTTGCTGAGTTACGTTCAATTTTTTTCGCAACTCTTTAAATCTGTCTTTCAATTTAATTCCTCCTTTCTGAAAATATAGTACCATAAAATGTTTACAAAGTCAACAAAAAACTATTGACAAATGTTATCTAAGGGACTATACTGTGTTTACAAGGTAAACAAAGAAAGGAGGGAGGTTAAAGTGTTAAATAACTTGAAGAAAGTTCTTGATGATAAAGGGATTACAATCAGAGCGTTTGCAAAGGTTCTTGGTGTTGATGAAAGGACTATTCAGAACAAGATAAAGGGGAAAACACCTTTTACGTATCCAGAAGCAGTCCTTTCTAAAAAGGAACTTTTCCCAGAATATGATCTGGAATATCTGTTTAAAGAAGAATAGCAAAAAAACTGACAGGAGTGCTGTCCTATCAGTTCTTGCCTAAATTTGTTTACCTTATGTGTTTTGCAGACTGAACACACTTGTTCAGTCACATAAGCAGCACCAAATGTTTCTTGAAACACTTCGCCACTTACGCAGTTTTAGTTCTGCGATTGAGTGAAAAAAGATTAGCTGCCCATTAGTTGGCGAATGTAGGAATTTTGTTCAATGCGGTGAACGAAATTGCTTAACGTACTTTGGTAACGCAGTTCACTCTGCCTGCGACCTACAATAAGGAACAGGGCAAATTCAAAAGTTGGGTCAAAGCAAACAACTCCTTTCATTGCCCATTATTTGGGTATGAAAGAATTTTAACACATAGGAAAAATATTTTCAACACAAAACGGAATTGAAAATCAGATTAAGAAAGGAGTGATAAACACGAATAAGTTAGTACATATTGGAAATTCAGATATCTCAATAAAAGAGTATAACGGTCAGCGAGTTGTTACATTGAAAGATATTGACATGGTACACGGCAGACCAGACGGAACGGCAAGGAAGAGATTCAACGACAATCGAAATCACTTTATTGAAGGAGAAGATTTCTTCGTTATAACTCAGCCGTCCGAAATTCGGACGCTTGGTTTGGAAAGACCACAAGGCGGCGTCCCAGAAAAAGTTGTCCTTGCCACAGAACAAGGATATCTAATGTTAGTAAAGTCTTTCACAGACGATTTAGCATGGGATGTTCAGAGACAGCTTGTAAATGGGTACTTTAAAACCAAAGAAACTGTAAAAAGGGCATTGTCACCAGAACTTCAAATGTTACAGGGACTACTTTCACAAATGGTAGAGAAAGAACTTGCCGACAAAGAAAGAGACAGGCAGATTTTAATTGCCAAAGAAACCGCAGATAAAGCTGTTGCAACTACAGAGAACATCAAAGAAGCGGTTAAGCCTGTATTTGATAACTGGCGTTCAGAAATTAATTCTAAATTCAATCGCATACAAAAAGGTGCCGGAGCAGAGTTTAAAATGCTTAGAAAAGAAATGTACGCAGAATTGGAACGCCGGGCTGGATGTGATCTGAATACAAGATTAAGAAATAAGCGAAAACGCATGGCTGAAAATGGTTGCACCAAAACAGAAATTAATTCACTAAACAAAATGGACGTCATCGATGACGATAAAAAGCTGCGAGAGATTTTCTCCAAAATCGTAACTGAATACGAAATTAAATATTGTGCGTAGAAGAAAGGAAGTGAAATAGATAATGTCAGAAAAAGAAAAAAAAATCGTAGAAAAGCTGAAAGAAGCAATTCCTAAGATGTCGGAATTTGATAAAGGCTACATTCTTGGGAAAGTGGAAAGTTTTTCTGATAACAACCTGGAACAAAAAACAGATAAAAAAGAAACTGTTGATTTAGATCAGAAAGGAGACTAATGAAAGTATCAAAAATCGAAATCCAGCAAGTAAATGGCGAATGTGGAATATTTACAGAAATCCTTGTAGATGGTCACAAACTCGAAGGAGTAAGAAGCTTTGAGCTGAAACAGGGAGTTGGAGATTCAGAACCTATTCTTTCCATTGATCTGAATGCTTTAAATTTATCCACGGACTTGCAGATGTTGCAGGTGAACCAGAAAGGTATCGGGGAAATTGAGGGAATCAAGTTTAAAGATTCACCAAGGATGCTGAAATTTCAAACAGAATAGGCTCCCATATCTCAGAGAGCCAAACAGAATTATTTTGAAGCTTTTAAAATGGAACATTGTTTCGGATTTGAACAACATCCAGTTTTGCTTGCATAATTACACTTAATTCGACCTATTGTGTAATTAGGCGTCAAATCATCCAATGATCCAGTATTAATGAGAGAAGCTTCAATGGAATAATTTTTGTTCTGCTTATCGCAGAAACCATTAAATACCAATAATCATCACCTCCACTCTTATAGTGAGTATAACACAAGAAAGGAGAGATTATAAGGAGAAGATGACAATTATCAAATTTAAAAATGGGGAAACAATCGAAATTCCGTGTGTGTTCCCGGATGATATTGTGAAACCAGACATTAGAGATCAACTGATACGTTTGGAATGGGATGACAACGGAAAGCAATATTGCTTGAAATTTAACCCAGTAGATGTGCTCTATGTAAAAGAGATTACACCTTCCTAAAGGAGATTATATCACAGAAAGGAGACTAATGAACGAATTACAGATTTTTAATTCGCCAGAGTTCGGAGATATTCGGACAATAACTATTGATAATGAACCTTGGTTTTGCATGATTGATATATGCAAAGCATTAGAAATTTCAAATCCGAGCCAGGCAAAGACAAGGTTAAATGCAGATGGGGGTCATTACAAATGAGGTCATTGATGGTATCGGGAGAAAGCAGAATGCTAACTTTGTAAATGAACCCAATATGTATAAATTGATTTTCCAGAGCAGAAAAGAATCTGCCGAAAGGTTTACAGACTGGGTGACAAGTAAAGTTCTCCCAGAAATTCGAAAGACAGGTTCCTACAGAAAACCATTGACGGTTGCCGAACAAATTCAGATTCTTGCCCAGGGCACAGCAGATCATGAGGAAAGAATCGAAAAACTTGAAAATACAATGACAATTGACTACGGTCAGCAAAAATATCTTGGGGATCTGGTTTCGCTAGTGGTTATTGAAGCGTTGGGCGGAAAGAATTCCAATGCCTATTCAGAAATCGGAAAGAAAGTATTCGCAGAATGTAATCGAGATGTGAAATCTTATTTCGGTGTAAACGCAAGAAACAACATTCCAAAATTAAGATATGAGGAAGCTGTGAAGTACATCAAGGGATGGCAACCGTGTACAAATACAAAAATGCAGATTCGCGATTGCAATTATGATATTAATTCAGAAAGAAAATGAGGGTAAAACAGTGAAAGATATTAAAAGCTACGAATTTTATGGAGATAATCCAGAAATTTTTCATTCTCTTGTAGGTTTTGAAATTGCAGATATTTTGTTCACACATACCAAAGAAGAAAATGAGAATGTAGTTGTTGTGAAGTGTGCAAATAAGCAACATGTTGAAATTGATCTTCTCTTTAAAGAAGATGGAATATTTGTTACTGAACCATTTGCGGTGGATGAAGATCTTACAATTATTGAATAGGGGAGGTGAACAAAGAATGTTAGCAGATGATTACGTTGCTGAAAGGTTATCCGATTATGATTCCAAAATATATCAGTTATATCGCCACAAAAACGGACAGAAGGCAAGCGACCTTGTAGAAAAAGTAAAAAACGAAATTGCCGAATGCGGTCTGTCCGCCACTGAAGCGAAAGGCTTTTTAGAGTACATGAAGATTGTTATTGACGCTCAGTCACATCTTCCCATTCAGAAATAACGGAAGTTTTTATTGTTTCTGCTCCGGGAACATTGCCATCATCAATCTCATTTGCGGCATGAAGCATTGAAATTATTTTATGAGAATAAGGATGTTCCTTTCCGCAATTCGGGCACACAACCTTGTCTGTACTTATTCTTTCACTTATATAGTAATCACAATGACAAGTACAGGAAACTTTTAATTTGAGAAACATTTTAACACACCTCCTTTCTGAACACATTATACCATTCAGAGGGAGATAATAAAAGAAAATAGGGAGGAAAAACAATGATTAAATTTGAAAACGGCTTAGTTAATATTTCTGGTAAAGGGATTGATATTCTTTCAGAGTATGCAGTTATCACCCATGAAATTAAAGAGATGTTCGTAAAAAATGGTGGAGAAGAGAAAGACGTAAAAGAGCAGCTTAGACATTCTTTCGAGCATGGTCTTATGAATGAGGAAGAATTTGACAAAGAAATCAAGGAAAAGTTCAAACAGGTAGATGCAATTATTCCGATTGTTTCGCTTCTGGAAGAAATGCTTAAAACATTTGGAGCAAAAGATAAGGAGGACTAATCATGGGAGAAACCAAAAGCACAGATTATATTCCAGAGAACGCCAATGAGGAATACGCACTTCTGGTTGGAAGATTAAAGGCATTTGAAGCTTGGGCGAATAGCGTGAACGATTATGATTTCACAAAGAAAATGGCATTTAGAATGCTTGGGCTTGATGCAGAAAAATCAAAGGAGGAAAAGAAAGAATGAAATGCTTTAAAGGCTTTGACAAAGATTTAAAGTGTAGAGATTTCCATTATGAAATTGGAAAAGAATACACAGAAGAAAAAGCAGACATTTGTAATTGTGGATTCCATGCTTGCGAATTTCCGATGGATGTATTCGGTTATTATCCACCTTCAGATTCCAGATATTGTGAAGTTGAGCTTGAAGAGAATGGCCAGAAATCATCTGATGATAGCAAGAGAGTTGGAAAGAAAATTTCCGTAAAAGCAGAAATTGGAATTGCCGGAATTATAAAAGCTGGCGTTGAATATATAAAAGAGCAAGTTGATTGGGAAGATGATAAGGCAACCAATACCGGATATCAGTCAGCGGCAACCAATACCGGAGATCGGTCAGCAGCAACCAATACCGGAGATCGGTCAGCGGCAACCAATACCGGATATTATTCAGCGGCAACCAATACCGGATATCGGTCAGCGGCAACCAATACCGGAGATTATTCAGCGGCAACCAATACCGGATATAAGTCAGCGGCAACCAATACCGGATATCAGTCAGCAGCAACCAATACCGGAGATCAGTCAGCGGCAACCAATACCGGAGATTATTCAGCGGCAACCAATACCGGATATCGGTCAGCAGCAACCAATACCGGAGATCAGTCAGCGGCAACCAATACCGGATATCAGTCAGCGGCAACCAATACCGGAAATAAGTCAGCGGCAATTGTCGAAGGAAAAGAAAGCATTGCGTTAGCTACAGGAATTAAATCAAAAGCTAAGGGAAAAATCGGATGTTTTATTGTTCTGACTGAGTGGAAAGAAATTAATAATGAATATCATATTGTAGATATTAAATCAGCAAAAGTAGATGGAGAAAACATTAAAGAAGATACTTTCTATATGTTGAAAGACGGAAAATTTGTAGAAGTAGATTAAGTTGCCCTGGAAGGTGCGGTCACACCAACCAGGACGGTATCTAACTAAGAATGAGTTAGTTAAATACAGGATTATTATAACACAACCTCCTGTATTTGACAAACAAAAATATAACAGGAGGACTTTTTATGCAAAAAAATGGCGAAAATCAGCCACTTTCCAGTGAAATCATTGCTGATCTGGAAGAAAAGCTGATGGCAAGAAATGTAATTATCGCTATTCTGGCAACTGCACTTGCAGTAACCACATCCAGAAGAAAGTGAGGACAAAATGAAAGAGGTGGTAAAGACAATAGGAGAAATATTTGTAGGAATATGGATGTTTACAGTAATCTTCTCAATTACATGGATGCTTACATCATTTGATGTTATCGGGGTGTTCTTCGTATCAGCAGTCTTATTCTCAATAGTGTTTCTTCCTATTATATTAGGAACGGAGGAAAAGTAAATGCAAAGATTAAATAAAGTAAGATTATCCGGTAGAGCCGGGGAAATAGTGTTCAGCCACGAACATTACGGAAGATACTATTACAAATTCATGCTGACAGTCATTCGTAAAAGCGGTGCAGTAGATATGTTCCCAATTGTTATCGAAGATTCCATTGTACGTGACAATGATTATAACGGAAAAGAAGTTGTTGTAACAGGGGCAATCAGAAGCATGGACACTTCTAAAAATCCAAATAAGCACCACAATGCTAATTATATCGCAGCTGACGAGGTGGAAATCCTGGATGAACAGGTTCCAGATGGTGATATAAACGAAGTAGAGTTTATTGCCAGAAGTTGCACAAAAGAGCCATATGCAAAACTTACACCAGTAACGCACAGGAAAGTTTTGAACCTTTTTGTGGCAATTCCAAGAGATTTTTCAGAAAGAGCCGACTTTACTCGCTGCACTTTATGGGGAAAAGGTGCTGATCTGGCGGTAGACGTTAAAAGGAATGATTACATTAAAGTAACTGGCAGGTTAATGAGCCGTGATGTTTATGTTAATGTGGAAGAAACGGAAAGTGTATATGAGATTTCCGTAAAAGAAATGGAGAAATTGGAGGATGAAGAACAATAAAAATGAAGTTCAGATATCTGGCGTAATAATGGACATTCAGCCGGGAACATTTTTCAAGGACGGAGAAAAGTTTGTAAGATTCTATATTGGTGCAAAGCGTACCAGTGGAAACGTAGATTTACTTCCAGTAGCAATACCAGAAAGAATGGCAGAAAACTGGAAAATTGGAGAACACATCTATATTGAGGGAAAATACACTTCATACAATAAAAAGGAAAATGGAAAATCACATTTAATATTGGAAGTTAAAGCAGAAACATTATTGGATGGAGATGGAAGCGTAGAAGATGAAAACAAAATCATTCTGGAAGGTTATCTTTGCAAATCGCCTATTTACCGCAAAACACCAATAGGAAAAGAAATCTGTGATTTGATGATTGCCTGCAACGAATATGACTTGCAAAGAACAGATTATATCCCATGTATCGCATGGTGGAATGAAGCCAGAGAAGCTGCTGATTTCAAGGTTGGAGATTTCGTAAAAATAATCGGAAGAATCCAGAGCCGGATTTATCATAAAAAATTATCTGGTGATGAAGTAGAGCTTAGAACTGCATATGAGGTATCAATAGGGAGGATAATCGAGCATGAAAGTGGAAGTAAAAAAAATTTACTTGGAGAATTACAAGAAGTTTCCGAGTAAGTCTGTAGATTTGTTTCCAAGAACAGAGATTTCTGGCAGAAACAGAGAAGGAAAATCCACATTGCAGGACGCATATTTGGACGTTCTGACAGGAAAGATGGCGAATGGTACAGAACCGACTTCTATTCGTAGAAAAGAAAATGGCGTGGAAGTGCCAAAGGTTGATGTTGTAAGGGAGCTTACACTTGCGATTGATGGGAAAGAAAAAGTGATCCGCAAAATCACAAAGCAGAAGTGGAGAAAACCAAGAGGACAGTCCGAAGAGGTATTCGATGGAAATGAAACTTCTTATGAAATTGACGGATTCCCGGCTAAATCAAAGGATTATACCGAGTTCATCCAGTCAATAGCAGAGCCTTCAACACTTCTGATGTGCAGTAATCCAAAACCATTTCTGAATACATTACAGAAGTCAACAGCAGAATCCAGGAAGGTACTGGAAAAGATGTCTGGTTTCGATATTGCTCAGTTTATGGAAGAGAATCCACAGTACGCTCATGTGGAAGAAATCACAAAGGGGCATTCCGTAGAAGATACATTGAAGAAGCTCCGAAAAGAACTGAATGCACAAAAGAAAAAGGTGGATGCCAAAAACACGGAGATTGCATATGAAACCAATCGGACTGTTGAAGCAGAAGATACTTCTTCCCTGGAATCCAAAAAACAGGAGCTTAATGCGGACCTTTCCAAACTGGAAGAACAGGAACAGATTCTTGAAGATTCAGCAAAAGGCTATGACAGTCTTTCATATGAAATCCGAGGGCTGAAATCCTCCAGGGATGGACTTGTTAGCAAGGCGAATGAATGGTTAAGGGACAGGCAAAAATTCATTTCTGATACAGTTTCCGAACTTAGGTTAAAAAAATCAGAAAAGGAATCAAGCATTCGTATTATTGGAATGGAACTGGATAACCACATAAGAGCAGGACAACAGGAAAAAGCTGACTTGGATAGAGCCAGACAGGACTATCCGAGAATCAAGGAAATGGAGTGGGATGATTCTGGACTGAAAGCTATTGAAGCTGAAACATTCAATGATTCAGAAACTATTTGCCCGACCTGTGGACAGGAACTGTCAGAAGAACAGGTTGCCGAATTGAGAGCTTCCTTTGAAGAAAAAAAGAAAGCCAGAATTGAAGCACAGTTGAAAGTAAAAGAATCTTTTGAATCGGAGAAGCAGGAAAAACTTAAATATGTCTGCGACCTTGGAAATACTTCCGTTGCAAAATTAAAGAAAACTAACGAGGAAATAAAAAAATTACAGTCGGAAATCAGTGCGGCGCAGGATGAAGTTGCTGAACTTACTAAACAAATCGAGGAAGAACAGTCCAAATTTACGGAGCTTCCAGAATCTGTAGATATGTCAAATGATGAAGAATATCTTGCGGTTACAGCGAGAGTTGCAGAACTTGAAGATAAACTGAAATCATTTGATGATGTTCCTGGAAAGAAACAGGAATTAAGAATGCAGATCAGCAATGTTATGAAACAGATTTCCAATGTGGATGCAGACATTAAGATTGCACAGGCAGCAGTCACAGAGAAAGAAAAGCGAGTATCCGAACTGAATGAAGAACTGAAAAGCCTTGGACAGGTTCAAGCTGATATTGAAAAGAACATTGACACCGTTCTTAACTTCTCAATTCAGAAGAATAAGGCACTGGCAGAGAAAATCAATCCATTTTTCCATCATTTCCAATTCAGTTTCCTTGATTACACGATTGAGGGAAATCCAGTGGAAACTTGCAAGATGATCTGTAATGGAGTGAATTACTTCGATGGTTTGAATTATTCTGACAAAATCTTGTGTGACATTGATTTGCTTAGAGGCTTACAGGCTTTGAACGGTTTGAATTTGCCGATTTTTGTTGACAACAGCGAGAGCGTAAACGCAACCAGACTTCCTAGTGCTGAACAGCAGATGATTGTACTAAGAGTGACGGACGATGATTTGAGAGTGAGAAAAATTTAAATAAAAAGTCAAAAAGCATAGGTGTCGTTGCATGGCAATGAAAGTTGCCATTATACCAAAATATATGATTGTAAAGAACGGAAAATCAGAGAACAAGACAATACAGAACATCTTTCATTGCTATACACAGGCACCTATGCAGAAACAGGAGGGGAAAATGCTAACAGCAACATGGGGAAAACATTTTTTCAAGGCAGATGCTACAAAATGTGCGTATGAAATCATGGAAATTTGCGATCAGATGGAATCTGCTACACCACAGCAGATTCTTGAGAAAGCAAGGGACGAAAACACAGAATTACATAAGTGCTTTACATGGGATGATTCCATAGCAGCTGAAAAATACAGAATCCACGAAGCCAGACAGATTGTTTGCCAGTTAAAAATCGTGGAACAGGATATTGATAACAAGTCAAAGCCGACAGCAATTCGAGTCTTTTACAAGACAGATGGCAAAAGCGGATATAAGCCAACACAGCTTATTTTGAAGCAGCCAGATGAATACGAAGCACTTTTAGAGCGTTGTCGGAATGAACTTCTGTCAGTGAAACAGAAATACCAGAATATTTCCGAATACGAAGAAGTTTGGGAACTGATTAATTAAACATGAATGCCGTTACTGTGCTGATATGCCTGCAAGAGTGGGAACATAATGCAGAACATGACATAACAGGGCACTACAGAACAAGACAGAAAAGAACGTTACACCTTATTCTTGCGGTCTTATGAGTGCAGTAGCGGCGAAATTCCTATGTTGATATGCCTGTAAAATCGACAGGAAAAATAAGATATAACATCAAAGTAAAGTACAGTACATCATAATTACCTATTTTACAGGTTTATGAGCGTAGGAAACCACAGCATTTATCAGTCTGCATAAGCGGAACAAAACTTCACGAAAGTACAACGCAGTAAAAAAGATAAAAGAATAGCGCATGACATTATAGAATACTTTCACTGTTTATGCAGAGCGACAAGTGTTGTGAACATTTAAAACAGAATAGGAAAGAATAAGACAGATAATAACAGCAAGAAATAGAACACAACAGGGCACAGCACTTAACGGATGGGCTGTTTTACAGGCGGTATAAATCGCTAGGAAAGTATATCGAAACATAACGCGGTAAATTAGAGCACAGCGAAATATATCTAATTATAGATAATTACACCTAACTTTTATATTGCCTATAAAGCGGCTCATCCAAACAAAAATTGTCTCCTGGGTAGGTGGCATGAGATGCCATAGTAAAGGATACCACAGAATATTACAGAATATAAAAATACAGAATATTTCATGTTACCTACCGAGCAGATAAGCCACCAAGTGTATTTAGTTGGCAGTAGAAACACTGCTAAGAAAATTATATCTTCGCACAATAGAGAACAGCACACGACAGTAAAATATAGCACATTCTACTGCTTGCTAAGTGCATTTGGAGTTTGTACAAAGATTTAAGCGGATTAGTTTCGCAAAACATTACAATATACGATATGACAAAATAGCATAAGACAGTATAAAACAAAACTAGCGTTACTAACCTGCTTGAATGTTTGTACAAACAAAAATAATAAAAAATCATTTTATTTTAGGAGGAAAACAACATGGCAAAAAACATCACAATCGAACCTTTAAAGGAAACCACATTAAGAGTTGAATTAATCGGGGACACCGACCTCATTCTTCACAAGAGAAGCCGTTACTACGAACAGGCTGAATGCTTCAAGCAGTCCAAGGACAAGGGCTTCAAAATGCCAGCTATTTACAATCAGCCCAAAAATGTTTGGGAGGGCTTAATCACTGGTATTCACTGGGAAAAGCCGATTAATTTCCATGACGAAGATATTTCCCTTTACACAGAGGAAGAGTGGAAAGATTACATGGCAAACAACAGACCTTGCATTCTTACCCAGGCATTCAAGAAATCATTCACAGAAACATTTATTACTTTTTTCAAAGATTCCACAGGAAAGAAAGGAACAGATATCAAGCGTTCTCTTTCAATCGAAGGTTCTATTTGCCCGGTAAATTTTGAATCTGTTGAGGTGGTAAATAAGATCGTTCCGACTTCTGGAATCAGTGCAAGCCCGGTTCTTTGTAGTAGTAACGTTTTCCATAACTGGAGAACCACTATTGAGGTATCTTGCCCGGACATTGTATTTCCATATGAGACAGTATTGCAGCTGATTGAAACCAGTGGAAAGTACATCGGAATCGGAACACAGAGAGCAAACGGAAACGGCAGATATCACATCAACCCGGACAATGTGACTATCATTTAATTTGGTAACTATCGGTGGTATATGAATCCGGGTGAATGCCCGGAAAGTACAGTAAGAAAAATAACAGAATATCATAGCACATGACATGACATTAAATTCATTCTGTTTCGTATGCCACCGATCATAACTCTTTGGTGCATTCACGGTGGATTGAAAATTTACAAATTATGTAAGCCAGAAGATAGAAAATAAAACAGAAGGGCAAAACATGATAGCCAAAAACATATTTTCAATCTACTGCGCGTGCACCCAAGAAAATAAATAAAACCTTAGGTGTATTCACGATGGGATAATATGACACATCGAAAATAGGACAGCACATATCATTATAGGAAACTACAGAACATTACATATTATCTCATTTTGAATGCACCTAAGGCAAAAAAGAAAAGGAGAATTAAAATGGCAGGAAAAACACAGTTAGCAACAGCAGGAGAACAACAGGCGGCAATCGTAATCAACAATTCATTCATTGATGGATTGGTTAAGCAGCTTGAAAAAAAATGCGAATACGGTCTTTCGTTCCCAAAAGACTACAACCTCAGCAATGCGCTCATGGGGGCATATCTGATTCTGAAAGAAACAAAAGACAGAAATAATAAGCCAGTTCTGGAATCTTGCACATCCACAAGCATTGCAAACAGCCTTATGAACATGGCGACACTTGGTCTTTCAGTGCAGAAAAAGCAGGGCTATTTTATTAGTTATGGCAATCAGTGCCAGTTCCAGAGGTCTTACTTCGGAAACATTACAATAGCCAGAAGATACGGTATGAAAGATATTCATGCGGAAGTCATTTATGATGGTGATGAGTTCAAATACCACATTGAAGACGGAAACAAGGTGCTTGATTCCCATGAACAGGATTTTATGAACATTGACAACGATAAGATTCTTGGCGCATATGCAGTAGTTCAGATGGAAGATGGTTCAAAACACTTGGAAGTTATGAATATGAAGCAGATCAAACAATCTTGGTTACAGGGCTATGGGTACAAAGAAAACGGCAATGGAACACACCAGAAGTTTACCGATCAGATGGCAAAGAAAACAGTCATCAATCGTGCATTAAAGCAGATCATCAACAGCCACGGTGATGTTTTTGTACAGGAAGCTGACGAGAATACAGAGGATATTCCAAAACAGGATGTTATTGAACAAGACGTTGCTTATGAAATTAGTGAGAATGCAAATACAGAAGCATTCATTCCACAGCCAGAAACAATCGAAGAAAAGCCAAAGCAGCCAACCGTAGCCGAAACCGTAAAAACAACAGAAAAAGAACCAGTTCCGGAATCAGAGCCAGTGGAAACAGAAATTCCGTCATTTATGAGCCAGGAGGAAATGTAGGATGAAAAAGAAATTGATTATTGCGGCAGCAGTAACAGCTTGTGTATCAATCACAGGATGTACCGCAAGCTTTGACAGGGAAGTAAAATCTTTTTCAAGTAATTGGAACGGTGGTCTGAACCGTACCGTAACTGTTTGCGATTACAACGGCGGTAAAATCAAGTCCTGGTCTGGGAAGTTTGATGTTTCCGAATCTGAAAATGAAGTTTATTTTGATGATTCAGACGGAAAGAGAGTTATTATCCACGGCGGTATTGTCGTAAATGAGGAAAACTGACATGAGTAGAAGTGTAAGAGAAATTTTTTTCGGAGGTGAGTAGGAATGAGATTAGTTAGTCAGAGTGGATTGCTTGATATACCATATGATGAATGCACCGTAGTAAAGACAGACGATAATAGAATTATTGCAAAAGTAGTAGGGCTTGGAGCGTGGACTTTAGCAACATACTCTTCAAGGCAGAAAGTAGAACAGGTTATGAACCAGTTACACGAAGCATACAACATAAGTATTAATTTAAAAAATATTACCACATTTCAATTCCCAAAGGATGATGAAGTATGAAAGAGATAGGAAGAAAGAGAATTAATTGGGATTCTATTGTGACTGTGGAATTATCACTTAAAGAGCTTCAATTAATAAGGGACGCAATGGTGGCTACAGATTTAAAAGATATGAAAGAATTATGGAGCGGAGCTCCTCCATATCAGCAGGATGATAAAAATATGATTGGAAAAACTGCTTCTTCAATTTTAAATAGCTACAAATAAGCAGAAAGCGAGGTGATGAAAAATGTTCATGAGAATAGTAAATACAGGGAGTACCCATGGGAACTGCTATGTTTTGAAATCGAACAGCGGAGAAATGCTTCTTCTGGACTGCGGATGCAGATACAAAGATATTTTAAAAGCTATTGATTACAGAACAAGTGATGTTTCTGGTGTATTGCTTAGTCATGAGCATGGAGATCACATCAAATCATTTCGGGACCTGATGAATTCCGGTATTCAGATTTACACCAATGATGAAACTGTGGAACATCTGCAAATCATCACCGGCGAATTAATGAAAGGCGTTCCAGAGAAAAGACCGTTTCGGGTTGGTTCGTTTACTGTAATACCGTTCTATTTGCCGCATACTACAAGAGATAAGGACACAAGACAACTTATTCCTTGTTTCAATTATGGGTATCTCATAGAACATGAAGAAATGGGAAAGTTGTTGTATATGACTGACTTTGAATACTGCAAGTACAACTTCCAGGCAATGCGACTGAACCACTTAGTTATTGAATGCAACTATTGTAAAGAATTGGTTGACAAAACAGCTGAAAATTACACGCACAGGCTTAAAGGGCATTGTTCCTTAGATACTTGCAAAATCCTAGTAAAAACAAACCATACGGCAGCATTACGGACGGTAACATTGGTTCATTTGAGTAATGAAGCAGCTGACCCGGAACAGATTTTGAAGGAGATAAAAGAAGCGGTGGTTTGGGATGATGCCCTGGTGCAGATTGCCAGACCGGGGCTAGAAGTTAATTTGGACTTATGTCCGTTTTGAAAGGAGAAATAGATGGTATCAATTGAATTAAAAGATTGGAAAGAAGTAACAAAAGGAATTTATGTAAATCCAATTTCTGCAAATGCAGCTTATGAAATTCATATTAAATACTGGGACATGAAAACAGATATTCTTTCTGCAAATGCCGAACTTTATATAGTGAGAGATTGGCATGAAAAAGACGGAAGAAACATCAGAGAAAGAGAAATACTGCTTGATTGTGCATCTGTTATGGCGTGCCTTGGAAAAGCGATTGAAGATGATAAGGAAAACAATTCAACTGAATGATTGAAAGGAAGAATAAAATGAAACTGTATTTTTATATTTTGGACAGTAAACAAGAATTTAATGCGGAAACCAGAACATTTGGAAAACCAATTTTTCAAATGAAATGCGAAGAGTGCGAGGTAGTAGAAAATCCCAAAACTTACAAACCAGTAGATAAATTTCCAAAAGAAGTTCATAGAAGCTTTATACACAAAAGAGCAGTTGGAGGATTTTTGGACGACTATGGGGAAATTGTTGTATTGGACGAAAGAAATTACGAAAAAGCAAAAGAAAGATTTTTAAACAACTACAATTATAACATCAAAAAATTAAAAGAAAAGCTTTCTACATATGAAAATATGATAGCTGCGGTTGAAGTAGGAGAGGAGAACTGTAAATGAGCGTATTCAGTGTACCAGTAACAATTGGCATTAACGAGGAAGAAATTGCCAAGGAAATCCGTAAAAATGTTGAGGACAGGGTAGTTGAAAAAATTACCAAAGAAATCAAAGGAGTTATTTATAAAAAAGAGTTATATGGTAGTAGAGAAACCAATGAGCCGTTGTGTAGGATGATACATTCTCATATTTCCGAGATACTAGAAGAGAATAAAAACGTGATCGTACAGGAAGCGGCAAAAGCCTTGGCAGATAAGATGATTAAAACCAAGGCTGTGAAAGAAGCAATAAAAGAAACTATTGAGAAAGTTAAGGAGGATTAGCTATGGGAAATATGATGAGTTTAAATATCAGTGACGATGTAATAAAAGCAGCAATACAAGAAGAAGTTCACGCCGGAATCGTAAAGGCATTAGGCGACCCATCCGTTATTGTACGTGATGCGATAAAAACAATGACGAATAGGTATGTTAATAAAGAAGGAAAATTTTGCGATAAAGGGAGTTGGAACGCAAAACCATATTTTGACTGGCTTGCAGAAGATATTGTAAAAACCACAGTAAAGGAAGAAATTGAAAAATATGTAAATGAAAACCGTGAGGAATTTGCAGAAGAGATAAGAAAGCAGTTAAAGAGTGTGGATTTTAAAAAGAATATCACCGCATCTTTCTTGCAGGCTATTGTTAAGTGTACAGAATCTGAATGGAAAATGCCAGTAGCAATTTCGTTTGATAGATTAAAGGAGGATGATTATTAATGAAAATCTTCTTAAAAACACTTGACAAGCTGAAAAAGCCAGAACTTTCCGAACAGGAATGTAAGTACGACAAAGGCTGGAATGATGCAATCAAGAAAGTTGAAGAACTGATTTGTTCCTACAGCTCTGCGGATATGTGGATTCCAACAGATTTAAAGTTACCGCCGGAACCAGACAAAGGAGAAAATCCCGGAGATTGGAAAGAATATACAGTTACAATTAAGGGGGCTATTTTACCAACAAGTCTTACTTATTTAGGAGACAGCGAATGGGGAAGCGTAGAAGCGTATGGGTTTGCGTATTACCCAGTCATTGCATGGCAACCAATGCCACCAGCTTACAAACCAGGGAGGTAACACCATTGGAAATAACAATCGGAATTTGCACAGATGAAATCAAAGAAATCCTTGTTGAGCACATCAAGACAAAAGGATTTGACGTAACAGAAGATGATATTTCCTTTGTTATTGGGAAAGAAGAAACTGTAACAGGAAATGCAAAGAAAATTAAACACGCACTTATTAGATGCGACATTCAGATTGAGAGGTGATAAATTGTGAATATTGTTATTCTTTCTGGAAGATTAACTGCTGATCCAGATATCAGAATGGGAACGAATGATACCAAAATCGCAAGATATATTTTGGCTGTCGAGAGAAGAGTGAAAAAGAATACAGAAAGAAAATCTGACTTTATCACTTGTGTATGCCTTGGGAAAAATGCAGAATTTGCAGAGAAATATCTTAAAAAAGGCACGAAAGTAAATGTACGTGGAGAATGGCAGACTGGAAACTATACGAACAAAAATGGCGAAAAAGTTTACTCAAATGATTGCCTTGTTGCAGAACATGAATTTGCAGAGAGAAAGAGCCAGTCGCCACAAACACAGGAAACAGACACACGACCAGTACCGCCACCAGAACCAAGTTTCATGGATGTGCCGGATTTAGGTGGTATGGAAGATGAATTTCCGTTTAGTTAGGAGATGAAATGAAAGAATTAATTATAGATTGCTTCGCCGGGGGCGGGGGCGCATCCGTAGGAATTGAAATGGCTCTTGGTAGACCTGTTGATATAGCAATAAACCATGATCCAGATGCAATTTTAATGCATAAGACTAATCATCCTGGAACACTGCATCTGACCGAAGATATTTTCAAAGTAGATTTGCAGAAATATGTTAGGAATCAGCACGTAGCGTTGATGTGGGCTTCACCAGACTGCACAAGCCATTCAAAAGCAAAAGGCGGTCAACCGAGGAAACAGGGGCTTCGTATACTTCCGTGGGCTGTATATAAGCACGCAAAAGCAATTCTGCCAGATGCAATTATCATGGAGAATGTAGAAGAAATACAGCAATGGGGGCCACTTGATGATAAAGGACATCCAATAAAAGAAAAAGCCGGGGAAGATTACCGAAAATTTATTTCAGCAATGGAAAGTATTGGATATGAATTTGATAGCCGAGAACTCGTAGCTGCGGATTATGGAGCGCCGACTACAAGAAAACGTTGGTATGCGGTATTTCGTAGGGATGGAAAGCAGATAATATGGCCAAAGCCTACACATAATCGTTTTGGAACAGACGGTCTGAAACCATATGAACAGTGCGGAGATTACATTGACTGGTCAGATTTAGGCAAAAGTATATTTGACCGTTCAAAGCCACTGGCAGAAGCAACACAGAAACGCATTGCAAATGGAATTAAGAAATATATCGTTGATAATACAGAACCATACATTGTAAAGAATAAAGATGCACTGGCGTTTATCATTCAGTATCATGGAGAAACTAGAGAAGGTGATTCCAGAGGACAATTACTGACAGAGCCGATTAAGACCATTGATACGTCAAACAGATATGGACTTGTGACAGCTTTTATCACGAAATATTACAAGACTGGAATCGGTCAAGGATGTGACGAGCCACTGCATACGATTACTACTTCACCCGGACACTTCGGTGTGATATCCGCTTTCCTGGTTAAATATTATGGGACAGGATGCGGACAGGTGCTTAATGAACCACTCGGGACTATCACCACAAAAGATAGATTCGGTCTAGTGAATGTTTTGGTTGACATTCACGGAGAGAAATACATTATTTCAGATATTTTTCTCAGAATGCTAAAGCCAGAAGAACTGAAAGTGATGCAGGGATTCCCAAAAGATTACATTATTGATCGGGATTACAAGTGGAGAGATTATCCGATTGCGAAACAAGTAGCAAGAATCGGAAATAGTGTGGTTCCGGTTATGGCAGAAGCACTTGTGAAAGCAAATTGTCCGTACTTGAAAGTTGGAGAACGCAAAGTTGCACCGATGATTTATATGCAAAACAACGGACAGGTAGCGTTTGGATAGGAGTGATTAAATGGTACAAACAGGACAGATTATTTATTTTAGCAATCAGAAAATGATGTGCTTTGATGTTGAATCCATTGAGGATATTACTGAACCACCAGAACAAATAGAAACTACATCGGTTTATGGCGAGACAAGAACGTATGTGCCGGCAATAATGAATCCAACAACTCTTTACGTTACTGGAAAGGAAATTGTAAAACTTGATCCAACAACCATGAAACGCATTGCCAGATATAATCTTGAAGAAGAGAATAAATCTCTTTTAGAAGAAATCGCAGAAAGAAAAAAGGTTATTGATGATCTTGAACAGAAAGAACAGGTTTTTCGTGACAGGTTCAAAAAAGCAATATCTACTTTCAAAGAAATTATGGAACATGGTTACTGTGAAGATGATGACGAAGATGAGTATGAGAGTGAATGGGAGTGATGCCGGTTGGATTATAAAAAGCTTAGACAGGCAAAAGCTATTGAAGCAACGAATCGAAAAAGACTTCTGAAAATCAATCCAAAGCTTGACGATGGGAGCGGAATATATTTTTTAACCAGAACTGATGAAAACGAAATCCCATACTTTTATATAGGGCAGGCAGTACATATAATTCAGAGGATGTGTTCACATCTTACTGGGTATCAGCACATTGATTTATCAATAAAGAAAAGAGGATTTTACAGTGAAGAAAATCCTTTTGGGTGGAAAATAAATTTTATCCATTATCCTGTCGAACAGCTTGATAAAATGGAACAATACTGGATATTAGAGTACACTAAAAAAGGATATCAATGCCGATACAATAAAACTTCTGGTAGCCAAGGAGAAGGGAAAGAAAAAATAAATGAATTTCGTCCGGCAAAAGGATATAGAGATGGAATCCAGCAAGGCAAAATAACCCTTGCGCGAGAATTAAAACACATCATTGATACTCACTTAAACGTATCAATCAGACCAGAAAAAGCAAATAACAAAGTATCTATTAAGGCGTTGGAAAAATTCAACGACTTACTCAATGAAGAAAATTATCACTGATTCTAACACACCAGTAGTTCTACTGGCTAAATTCCAAAGATAAAAAAATAATCAATAAAGGAAGTTGATTAAAATAAAAATCAGATTAATTGATGTTGATGGGCATAATTTTCCAAACATTCCACTGATGAAAATATCAGCATATCACAAGAAAAACGGTGATGATGTGGGCTGGTATAACCCTTTGATTGATTGGCAAGCCCCCCCAGATAAGGTTTTTATGAGTAAAGTTTTCACTTTTACGCCAGACTATCAATATCCTGTAAATGGAAAAGAAATTATCAAAGGTGGAACTGGATACAATTACCCCTCTGGTGGTGAAAAACTGTCAGAAGAAATTGAACATATTTATCCAGATTACAAGTTATATCCGCAGTTTAAAAATACCGCTTATGGATTTTTGACACGGGGATGCCCTAGAGGGTGTGACTTCTGCATAGTTAAAGATAAAGAGGGCAGAAAAAGTGTAAAGGTTGCTGATTTGAATGAGTTTTGGGACGGACAGAAAAATATTGTCTTACTTGATCCAAATATGTTCGCCTGTAAAGACTGGAAAGATTTGTCTCGCCAATTAATTAATTCAAAAGCATGGGTAGATTTTTCACAAGGGTGCGATATTCGGATTATGGGCGCTGAAAAAGCGGAATACCTAAAGCAAATAAAAGTAAAACAAGTTCACTTTGCTTGGGATCGTTATGAAGACAAAAATATTATTATTCCTAAATTTAAAGAATTAAAAGAAATACTGGGATGGGACAAAAGAAAATTACCAGTTTATGTTTTGACAAATTTTAATACTACTTTTGAACAAGATTTAGAAAGAGTATATCTTCTTAAAGATTTAGGATACTGGCCGTATGTAATGATTTATAACAAGCAAAACACAAAGCCATCTGATTTAGTCAGAAAATTGCAAAGATGGGTAAATAACAGAACTATATTTGAAAGTTGTAAAAGTTTTGAAGAATATAACAAGAAAGGAGAATAATTGTGTCAGAAAACACAAACGAATGCGTAATTGAATGGATTCCAGGAAGAGATTATGTAGGGCTTACTGCTAAGAATGGGAGTGCCTGGAAGAACAGATGTGAGGAATTAGAAAAGAAATTTCCAGATGATGTGAAAATTCTTGCCAGAAATAATGATGGATCTATTTTCGCTCACTTGCCGTATTCCTACATTAAAATCAATCCGCCAAGAAAATATTCCGATGAAGTGAAAGAGAAGGCTGCGGAAAGATTAAATAAAATGCGTGCAGAAAAAAGCAATACTGCGGCAGAAGAGCCGTTTTGCGTATGAATTACCGTCAGAGGAAATATAATGAGGGACAATCTTCCAGAAATGATATTTACAGATTCCTTGTCAAATATTTTGAGAAACACGGATATATGCCTTCGTATGAGGAAATTATGGATGGAACAGGCCTTACAAAGTGTACCGTCCAGAGACATATGCGGCAATTGGAGATGGATTCTCTGATTGCCACAGAACATCCGGGAATATCAAGAGCATACCGTTTAACGGAATACATATACGAAAGGAAGAAACATGGGAAGCAAATTAAAGATGAAAGCGCCAAAGAAAAATAGGGTGTTGGAATGCGATAATCAAATGTCACAGGCATTCGGAAGAGCAATGAAGCAATCGTACAAGGAACTACAGGAAATGCGGGATCAAGCCTACAACGATGGCTTTGATACTGGCGATAATTGGGCGACCGTAGTCAATACTGTAACAATTATGATGGCCTTGAACAAGAAACATAAGTTTTCAACAGACAGGCTTTTGGATGTAGTTCATATTGCTAACGAGTATGTGAGGATGGCAAATAACGGAGAGAGAAGCTTTATGAGCATGATGGAGGAAATCGAAGAGAAGACGAAAATTAGATTTCCAGAAGAAACAAAAGAATTGGTCAGAAGATTTGGAGCGTAAATATTATGGATTTAGAACAAAAAGCAATTGAAAGAATCCGGCTTGCGTCTGATCTCTCGTTGAAACATTATAACAAACCACTTGTATGTGAGTATTCCGGCGGAAAGGATTCAGATGTGCTTCTTGAACTATTCAGAATGTCTGGAATCCCGTTTGAAGTACATAACTCACATACCACTGTTGATGCACCGCAGACAGTAAGGCATATCAAGAATACGTTTTCTGAATTGACGGACAAAGGCATCAAATGCGAGATTGATTATCATGTGCAGGAAAACGGCAACCGTCTTACAATGTGGAATCTTATTCCAAGAAAACTAATGCCACCTACCAGAATTGTTCGGTATTGCTGTTCAGAACTGAAAGAAGGTGGGAATCCTAACAGAATGATTGCAACAGGCGTTAGATGGTCTGAAAGTAGCAAGAGAAGTAATAGAAGCCCATTTGAAGTATTAGGACAGACAGCAAGCAAAAGTATCGGCGTTTCTGATGAGAAAATGCTTATAACCGATAATGATTGTACTAGAAGATTATTTGAAAATTGCCAGATGAAAGCAAAGACAGTAGTTAATCCAATTATTGACTGGACAGATCAAAATATCTGGCAGTTCATTGGTGAAAAAGATATTCAGGTATGTGAGCTGTACCAATGCGGATATAATAGGTTAGGTTTCTTAGGCTGTCCGCTTGCATCGAAGAAGCAGAGGGAAAAGGAAATGTATGATTTCCCAAAATACAAGCAAGCCTATATACGTGCTTTTGACAGAATGATTGAGGAACGCCGGAGACGTGGAAAAGATACGAAGTGGAGTTGCGGCGAAGAAGTTTATCTATGGTGGATGCAAGATAACAACGTAGTTGGTCAGATGGAATTATCTGATTTTATTGAGTATTAAAATCATGTACCAACTGCACAATAGCGTGCCAGTTGCTTACATGGGGAAAGTGAGGATGAAAATGAGTGAAATTAAATTCAACGACGGAATGCCAGTAAGAGAAAGGCGTTCCAGCACAAGCATTTATCCAGAAGAATTGATGGATAAAAAATGCGGTGGCTGCATGAGATGTCAGTCAAGAAAAAGGAAGGGCGAAACAGGCTATCATTGCACGACACAGCCGTACACCAAAGACATTTCACCAGAAGACAAAGCCTGTGTCATTTACTGGGACAAAGAAGAGGAAGAGAAGTACAAGGCTTTAATAGAGCAAGACGGAGAAAACCGCAGAAAAGAACTCTGGAACATCTATTCAAAGCGAGAACCAATCAAACTCCCTATCATAAATGATGGTTACGGAATAATTCCAGAATGTCCTATTTGTGGAGAAATGCCATATAGCACTAAGCAGTGCCACTGGTGCGGTCAGAGATTCATTCAAGATAAAGAAGTAGAAGAATACGAAAAGGCGCTGACGAAAGAGGTAACTTGCTTTTCATGCGGTAGAAAGGTAACAGCGAACGTAAGCAAATATAACGGACATATTAGTTATCATTGTCAGTGCGGAACGAGTTTTATCGAATAAGGAGGACACAAAATGTTAATCAGAAGCCAGAACAGCGAAATATTGATTAATTTTAATACTTTGGCAGGAATTGAAATTGCGGAAGGACCTATAAAAATAATTATAACATCATACATCACCGGATGCAGTTATCTGCTCGGAGAATATTCCACCAAAGCAAAAGCCATGAAAGTACTGGATATGATCCAGGAAGCATACGGAGATTCGGAATACACAAAATATGTAATTCCAGAAGTATGTAGGATATTAAGCATGAAGCCAAAAACGGAAGAGAACAAAGCACATGCTGGAGAACTTGGAGAAATGCTCAAAAAAGGAATGACATTCCAGATGCCAGAGGATAGTGAGGTGGAAGCATGAGCAGAGTACGAACCAGATTAGAACAATACAAAGCTGAGATAGAAAAGAAATCGCAGTATAAGCATGGGCTTCCAGGGAGTGCGCTGGATATTGTGAATACTCTTCTGAATGATCTGGAACAGGACGAGAAAGAAAACGGTTGGATTCCGGTAAAATATCATCAGATATCAGAAAAAGAACGTGCAGAAGAATCCATTTCAAAAAATATACAGTATATGCTTGACTGCAAAATGCCAGATGATGGACAAGAAATATTGGTTACTAATGGAGAAACAACATGGCAGGATACAAGCTTTATTGATTGTGACGGATATTATCTTGATAGCAATTATGATTGGATTGATATTACGGCATGGCAGCCGCTTCTAGAACCATATAAGGAGGACTAAGAAATGCGGTTAATTGACGCAGATAAACTAAAAAAAGACATACTGCTTCAAAATATCTTAGGAGAACCAATACAGAAGATTATAGACAGATATATACATATTGTGGACAAGCAACCGACAGCTTTTGATGTGGACAAGGTTATCAATGAATTAAAAAGAGATAAATTTATCGAATCAGAATGCGTATTATCTGACATACATCAAGGATATAATGCTGGGCTGAGTAGGGCAATCGAAATTATAAAAGGAGGTGGAGTTGAATGAAATATCCAGAAGAAATGTATATTGATAGCCAGATATTTGCAGGAGACATGGATGGTTCGGAATCCAATTTGACAGAAAAAGTCGTAAAAATAAGAACATCTCATTTGTGCTGCGTATGTGAAAACCAGATACCTAAAGGTGAAAGAATGTTAAACCAAAAAGCAATAGTAGAAGGACAAGGTTGGTGCAGCTGCTATATTTGTCTACCATGTGTTGAAAATTGGTTAGAAGAATCGGGACAAGTGGAGGATGGTGAAAACGAATGAGAGAAATTCTTTTTAAGGCAAAACGGATTGACGATGGTAAATGGGTTGAGGGGTATTATCAGAAAAGATATGACCTCTTAGGCAACGAAGAACATTTAATCTTCCATGCTGATAGTTATAAAGTGTGGGAATATGCCGAAGTTGACCCAGAAACCATCTGCCAGTACACAGGACTTTGTGACAAGAACGGGAAGAAAATTTGGGAGGGTGATATTATTTCATACCAAAGAGACAACGATGATTGCCCGTTTCCGAATAAGGATACGAAAAAAAGATTTGGGAAAGTATTCTATCAAGGTTTTAGATCGACTTTTGCTATTGGTATGGGAAGAAATGGAAGTAGATCTATAAATGATGATTTGTGGAAATACGTTCAGAATGGAAATCGAGTTGAGGTTATCGGAAACCGGTTTGACAACCCGGAATTATTACAGGAGGAATCATGAGTAAATCAGTATTAGTGATGGAAACACCAGAAGATTGTGAATCATGTGTTTTACACGGTGGAATATTCCATTCTTTTTGTAAAATAAATTGTAGATATATCGAAGACTTAAGCTCAAAGCCAGATTGGTGCCCGCTTATGGACTTGCCGAAAAAAGACAATGGAGATTATCCAGCCAATACGTCTGATGCTGGCTTTGCGGAGGGCTGGAATCAGTGTATTGATGAGATTACAGGAGGAAATTATGATGATTGATTTAACAGGAAAAAACGTATTTGTAAGAACACAGGAAGAGTATTCTAAAGTTTTAAGAATGGCAAAATTACAGGGATTTAAGTGGATAGGAGAAAATCATTTAAATGCACTGAATATTCCGATTCCGAATATGTTAAAATTTTACGATAACAAAAATGTAACTTATTACAGTGATGATAAGCCCTTGTATGAAGCATCCGAAATTGTTGCGTGCGAAGAAAAGATTAAGGAAGCAATAGCTCACGTTAAGTATTTTGCTGACAATAAATATAGAATGTCATTAACAGATAAAGTTATTGAATCAATGTTGTTACTTGCAGATACCGTAGAAAGTCAATTGGAAGAGGTGAAGTAGATGGAGAGATTAACAAAAAGAGATTTTTCAAGAATCACATATAACGAACGCCGAAGCATTATGTGCAGTTCATATTGCGATAATTGCTCAAAAGGGACAGGAGATTGCAATACAATGAAAAAAATGATTAATAGATTGGCAGAACTTGAAGACTTAGAAGAACAGGGCTTGCTTGTAAGATTGCCGTGTAAGGTTGGAGACACGGTTTATAGAGTGAATGCCGGAGCCAAGCAACCGATTATTCCGATGACTGTTTCAGAAATTCATTTTCTCTGTTACAAAAATGAACGTGCTGTAAGGTTTGACGCAATAGGCAAAGAAGATATGGGAGAAAGTTGCTACCGTTTAGAAGATATTGGAAGAATAGTATTTCTCACCCACGAGGAAGCTGAGAAGTTGGAGGAGATGAAGAATAATGATTGAAGTGATAAAACAAATTATTATGGCGTTTGGAACGTGTGTAGTTGCTGTTACTATTTACGGATTACTTTGCGCAACAATCAATAAATTCAACAAATGGAGAAAGAGTGGTTGCAAAATCAAGTGTCTCTGCAAGCCGCATAAATACAAATTGGTTTGGTATCAGTTGGATACTGAGAAAGCTATTTTGGAATGCGAAAAATGCGAAAAAAGAAAAAAAGTATTCATTGATTACGATTCCATTAAGAAGGAATTTAATTTGGAGGATTAATCATGAATAAGAAAGAAATCACAGAGATCAAGAAGCAGTTTACACCAGCCAATTGCGCAATCACACGCATTTGTGGTTGCTATGTGGATGCAGAAAAAAATAAGAAAACCAAAATTAAAGAAGCATTCCTGTCTCTTCCAGAGGAAGAAATGTTTAAGTATTTTGACATTTTCAAGAAAACCATGTCTGGCAGACTTGGAAAGAACCTTATGAACCTTGAATTCCCATTAGCACAGGAAAAAGAGGGCGGAACACAGGAATTTCTTATGCGGATTAGAGCAAGTAAGCTTAAAGATGATGAGCTTTTGGACGAGTTCTACGACAAAGTGATTGAAAATTACGATTATCACGAAAATTACTACATAGTTCTCATTCATGCAGTATATGACATTCCTGGAAAGAGTTCTGATGGAACCGAAATGCACGATGCATCAGAAGAAATTTATGAACACATTCTGTGCAGCATTTGTCCGGTAAATCTTTCAAAGGCTGGGCTTAGCTATGATGTGGCTGAAAATAACATCAAAGACAGAGTTCGTGATTGGGTAGTCTCAAGACCAGAAACAGGATTCTTATTCCCTGTATTCAATGACAGAAGCACTGATATTCATGGAACCTTGTATTTCAACAAAAACATAAAGAATATTCATCCAGACTTCATCGAAAATATTCTTGGCACACCAGTTCCACGTATACCAGGGAATGAGAGCAATGTCTTTTCAGATTTTATCATGGACAATTTCGAAGGAAATACAACATTCAATTTCACGGGAAGCCTAGTTGAATCATTACAGGAAATAAGAGAGCAAAAGAAAGACAGCCCGGAGATGATAACCGTATCATGTGATGAAATGGAACAGATTTTTGGATATTGCGGAGTTCCAGACGAGAAGTTATCAGATTTCAAGGAAAACTGGGAAATGTATTTCAGTAATGAGCCTGTTGCCCTTGACAATATCCATAATTCAAAAACTGCAAAAATTGTAACACCAGATGCAACAATCTGCATCCAGCCAGATAAAATTGCTCTGATTGAACTAAAAGAAATAAACGGCGTTCCATCTCTTGTAATTCCGGTAAATGGAGAACTGAAAATCAATGGAATTGAAGTTGAATTGAGATAAACACTTTTGAAAAATCCAGGAATTGGAGGAGGCAATTACATTAATGGCTAAAGTAAGCTGGATTAAAATAGAGATTGAAATGTTTAGTAACCGAAAAATTAAGCAAATAAGGAAAATGCCAGAGGGAAACAATATTGTTCTTATTTGGGTAATGCTTTTGACAATGGCTGGCAGATGCAATTCAAACGGAATTATTTTCCTCACTGAAAATATTCCATACACAACAAAAATGCTTGCAGATGAATTGGATTTTGAGGAAAGCATTATTCAATTAGCACTAACAGTTCTGGAAAAGTTCGGGATGATTACCAGAGATTCTGAATTACTTTCTATTCCCGGCTGGGAAGAGCATCAAAGTGCAGACGAATTGGAGAAAATACGAGATCAAAACAGAAAAAGGGTCGCAGAATATCGTGAACGTCAAAAAAATAAGGCCGCATTGCTTTGCAAGAAAGACGATGTAACGTTACAGAAACGTTACAGTAACATTACTGTAACGGAACAGAATAAGAATAAAGATAAAGATTTAGAATTAGATTTAGATACAGAATTAGATAAAGATAAAGAAAAAGATATAAATGATTTAATAGTATCTAAAGATACTATTCGTCAGACTGACGTCCAACGAACCATTGATGAATGGAATACTCTGGAAGAATTCGGTATTACTCCTGTAAAAAGAATGACACCAAAACGAGAACAGGCAGTAAAAGCTAGAATCCGTCAGAACTGTGTTGAAGATATTCTGGAAGCGATTGAAAATATTCGACGCAGCACATTCCTACAAGGGCAAAATAAAAATGGCTGGATGGTTACGTTTGACTGGTTCTTAAAGCCTGGAAATTTCGCAAAAGTATTTGAAGGGCAATACGCAGACAAGTCTACGAATAGACCGTGCAGCTACATGGAGAAAATTCAAAACAGGGTAAGCGAGGTGGATAATTGGGTATGACAAGAGAAGAATGGGCGGTACTCGTAAAAGCAATGAAAGCTGTGTACACTTCTCCATCATTTCTGCCAGATCAATATGCTTTTGATACTTGGTATGGACTTTTGAAAGACCTAGATTACAAGCTTTTAAGTTTTGGATTAAAGAAATATATGCAGACTGAATGGAAAGAGCCATCAATAGCCGCATTAAGGCAATGCGCACAAAACATTGCGCCGCAGAAGGAAGAGTTGAACGAAACAGAAGCATGGGAAAAGGTATGCAAAGCTATTCAGAACTCTACATATAATGCAGAAGCAGAGTTTGATAAGCTTCCAAAAATCATTCAGAAAGCAGTATCAAGCCCGGCACAACTTAGAGAATGGGCGGTATCTGAAAATGTGGATGGTACATGGTGGAGTGTGGTTCAATCAAATTTCCAAAGGACATACCGGGCAGAAGTGCAAAGAGAACAAGAACGAAGAAAACTAAGTCCAGACCTTTTAAAAATTATAGATACTGCCAGATTGGGAGGTGCTGGAAATTGCCAGATAGAAAACCATGGAGAGAATTAAAAAGCACTGAAATTATAGGCTTAAAGCGGAGACAATGCTCGAAATGCGACTATTACAGCAAGAGCGAAAATGCATGGAGTACAAATGCAACCTGTGATTATATCTTGATTGAAGAACATAGTAGAGGATGTGATCCGAGGGATTGTGTTAAAAATGGTATCTTCAAGAAGAAAGCGAGAGGAAAGTCAAGAGTAAAGCGAGTGATTCTATGAGAAAGATAAGCGAAATGTATAAGCGGTCTGGCGGTACAGCTTATCAGCATACCTGTTCAGAATGCAGATTCTTCCGTGGGGGCAAACATCCGCAGTGCTTGCAATACGAACTGGAAATTGATTGGAATCCAGATTATATAGCTTGCAAATTTTACAATCTGGAAGAATCTCAGATTGATGGACAGGTCAATATCTTTGATCTGTTGTAAAACGTGATAACTGTGTATTTAAAATAGCACATAATCGTTCAAAAGAGAATAATGGTAGAAATTATAGGGCATACAAAAGATAAAGAAAAACAGCGTTTAAAACGAGATAATTATATGGAGGGACAATTAATGGAAAAAGCTATATTGTATGCCATAAACGAAAGAATGTTCTCGATTGGTCTGATAGATGAGAAAACAAGAGATAAAATTAAAGCTGAAATCAGCATTAGAAAGTAACGACAATGTATTGAGTGGATTTATATGAGGTGTTATACTTTATATGATTCCACTCCCTGTTTATTAAGGGAGAAATGCACTATGAATATTTATTATGTAAGAGAAAAATTAAGAAATTGCTCTATTTACGACATTGAACTAAATGTTGCTTATTATGCCAGGGTTTCTACTGAAAAAGTTGAACAGCAAGCATCCATTAAGCACCAGGAGGAACATTTCGAAGAACTGATACATTCTAACAACAGATGGAAGTTTGCGGGTTCTTACATTGATGATGGTATTTCTGGAATGCATGCGGATAAAAGAGAAGAATTTCAAAGAATGCTCAGAGATGCAAAGCTTGGAAAAATTGATATGATTATAACAAAAGAAATTTCAAGATTTGCGAGAAACACTCTTGATAGCATCCAATATACCAGAGAATTGTTGTCTTACGGCGTATGCGTTTGGTTCCAAAATGATGGAATTAACACTATTGATGATGATAGTGAGTTCCGACTTACTATTATGGCCGGGGTAGCACAGGACGAAATCCGAAAGCTTTCTTCAAGAGTAAAGTTTGGACACGCACAGTCGATCAAAAACGGTGTTGTTCTCGGACACAGAATGTATGGATACTCAAACAATCAAGGGAAGCTCGAACTGATTCCAGAAGAAGCAGACATGGTTCGAATGATTTTTCAAGATTATGCTTCCGGAATATCTACGCCAAGAATCGAAAAAAAGCTCTGGGATATGGGATACAGAAGTTTCAAAGGCGGGAAAATCAACCGGGATGTCATAAAAAATATTATTCGGAATCCCAAATACAAAGGATACTATTGTGGAGGAAAAGTAAAGGTTGTCGATATGTTCACAAAGAAACAAGAATTTCTTCCGCAGTCAGAATGGATAATGTTTAAGGATGATGGTTCCAGAGTACCGCAGATCATTGATGAAACTACCTGGGAAAAGGCAAACGCATATTTAAGAGAGCGTGGAGAAGCTATAAAATCAAGAAGAACCTCTTTTAAAAGCGAAAATATTTTCACTGGAAAACTTTTCTGCGCAAATGACGGAGCGCCATACTGGATGAAGCAGCATTATATTCGAGGAAAAGAAGATGTTCGATGGGTATGCAGTTATAAGATAAAAAACGGAGCAGCTTCATGCGATTCATTCGGACTGGCAGAATCAGAACTGAAAGAAATAATTGCAGAATTAATAAATAAATCTTCTGAAAATATTGACAGCATTTTGGAAGAATATTTTGAAATTTTGCAGTCCTCGATCAAAAACATTCCAGACAATAAAAACGAAATCTCACGACTTGAAAAACAGATTGATCTGTTAAAACAAAAACGTGAAAAAATACTGGAATATAATCTGGATGGAAAAATATCTGATGATGAGTTTATTTCAAGAAATAAAGAATACGTGAAGCAGATAAAACAGATTGAGAGCCATATTCTAGAAATCCAAAATACAAAAAGTCCAGAGCCAGTAGAAATACAATTAAGTGCTATTAAAGAACAGTTAGAAAAGTTTAAAGGCGTTACTCCACAGGACATTAACAGGCAGATTGTCAATGAACTTTTTGAGAAAATTACCGTGGAACCGTTGGCGGTTACATGTGCAACACTGACATTTCAATTAAGGTCTGGAAGCCTTGAAAAATGGGGGTTTCCCTTGCGCCGTTCTGACGATATGATTTTCACTCTACATTCAGAACAACACAAGATATTTAGTAGGAAAACTTGCATTAAGACACAAGATATGGTATTTTTCAAATATAAGTACCTTTTAGCACTATAAGAGAAAAAATGGGAGTGGAATCAATGATACATACAGCTTATGACGTAATGAAAGAGTTTTTAATCACGGATGCAGACCTTGATGGTAAGTACGGAATACCGAAAATTCCAAAGACATTTATCCATCCTGGAAAAGATACTGTAGACTTTGCAGAGAGCTTCAGCAGAAAGATAAAGAACCATCGGGAACTGGATGTAAACTTCTACGTGGACGATGTACAGTTTCAAAGATTATGGAATCAGCCGGACAAGTATATGGAGCATTTAAAATGTTTTCATGCAGTCATTATGCCGGATTTTAGCATATCGGTAGGCAAGAATGGAATGCCACTGGTAATGTGCCTGTGGAATAAATATCGCAATCATGCACTGGCTCACTACATGGTCTTGAATGATATTCCAGTAATTCCGAACGTAAACATATTACCAGAATACTGTTGGGACTGGTGCTTTGATGGACTGCCGGATGGAAGCACAGTTGCCTGTTGCACAAATGGAAGAGTAAAGAGCAAGGCGGCACGGTTGGAATTTTGCGTTGGTTTCAAGGAAATGGAACGAAGATTGAAGCCACTGCGAGTTATCATTGTTGGAAGAATCCCGGAAGAATTAGAAACAGACACGGAGATTATAAACTTTGAAACCAGGAATCAGAAGATTAACAAGGAGGGCGTGAATGGGGACAACGACTGATAATTACCAGAGAAAGAAGAAACTTTCCAAGTCCCAAGTGAAGAGGACAGAACGCTTAAAGAAATCATCCCACAGAAGATATGGAACACGGAAGAAAGAAGGATTAAATAAATTGTGAATTTTGAATCATTTGAAACTTTACTCTATAGAAATATTTGTGCAAAATTAAAATTTAAGTGGTAACTAGAAAATGCGAGAATTTTTCTGGTTGCCACTTTTTTTATGGATTTCCTTGATTTTAGGCTTCTAAAATTATGTTGAAATTTAGGGATCATCCACAAGTTAGTTGCAACTATTGAATCCTTGAACAGCTGCGACTTTTCCGTTGCCACAAATCAACCAGGGGACAGCACCGGGAGCCGATACCATGCCGAGCTTATGAAGCCTGGACAGCGCCTGGAACGATTGAACGCCAACGAAATCAACCGCCAGCCGTAGCTCTGGCAGATCAGAACCAATAACCCACGGATAATAGACCATAGCAACAAGTAACATACAACACAACGTTAAAATACAATAATACTCTTGCAAAATAAGCCTTAAATAGCTTGTAACGTATTTAGCCTATACTTTATTGACTACGATTATAAAACGCCTTAAAATGGCAAATACAGCGCCATACAACAATAATTGATATATAACCCGGACAGCTGCGCCAGATCACCGGTAAGCCTGGACAAGTCGTGTACATAAGCGGACATAATACGCCCATTTACATGGTACGCAAATAAAGCATAGCTGCACATAGCTATACAAGGCTATTATACACCCATAGCCGCAGCCAGTCAATAAACCATGCAGACGTTAAAAACGTTTTAAAGGCTCATAAGCGGCTCAAAATGCAAATGCTGCATAAATCCCCATTAATAGCATAAAAAACGATTTACGGATAAAATAGCGCGTTAATTGATTGACTTATTATATTAATTTTGCAAGGTTCATCTGGCAGAATGCCAAAAACCGCTTGCATGCCGTGAACACGCCGCCGGACTGGATACCGGGAAGCGGTGAAAACTATTTAAAAATAATGCATTTTAACTTTTCAACCGTAAAACTATCAAGAATATCATAAATATATGTTTTCAATAAAATTGTGTATTCACTTAAAAAATAATCTGTAAAATTTTCGAGATCGTCACAGAATTGTTCTTGATTAATGGAATAAAATTCATCAATCAATTTGTTTTCAAGTTCTTGCGAAAATTCATCGTACAAAGATATATTGTACTTTCCAGCAAATTGGATATATTCGCTTTCGCCATTAAATAAAAAGTGCAGAATTTCTGTTTCCGGGCCTTCTTCACAAATATCATTAATATATTGATACAGGCTTTTATTTTCTAAAGCTTTGTTATTATCATCAAATACTTTATAATTATCAAAAAAATGCTTAATAGTTTCATTTACAATACTTTCCCATTTTTCCATTTTTAACATTATCATATGTATTACCCCCATAATTTTATGTTATTATATCATATACAAATCAAAAATTAAACAGTACAAAAACTTGCCCGGAATCTTAAGCTCCTTATTATTTTAAAGTCATTTTTGTAACAGCCGGAAGACTGCGGAAAAATTCCAGGCGGTCGTAATCATCGTTAATTTTAAATTGTTTGTCACTTGTGGGGATGATCTCGCCGCCGATAAGCTCCATACAGGAGAGTTGCAAACAGTTCTCTTTTTTTGTTGATCTGTGCAGCGCATATCGCATCACAGACTTTTTACCATCCCGACGCTTTACCGGGGACATATCCCAATAAGCTAATTTAATAACGCCGGCAGCAACAGACACAAAAATTTCTATTGCTTCTTTTCTGGCTTTTTCTTCGATTGTATCAACTGTGGAAAAGTCGCCGCTTTTTATGGCGGCGATAGTCTGCTTTGGTGTTGGTTTTATAATCTTATTTGTCATTTTTATAACCCTCCGTAAATTTTACTATGTGTTACAAATGCAGGCTTTTGCGTGTAATCAGTCCAGACAACGCACCCTTTGCTATTTTTACATAAATATGACCCGTTGTTGCTTGCCTTTAACACATGCAATATTTTTTTGTTAACCTTTATAATATCGTGTTCTCCTATTGCTTTCATTTTAAAACCCTCCATAAGTTTTATTTTTCTTATAACACTTATTCCAAAAATCAATGACTTTTTCCGCTTCTTTTTTTGTGCTGCAAATATTTGCGGAAGTAATACCGGGGATTTGCAAGGAAAAAATAAGGTTGTCAGATTCAGCAACCCGAAGAACAGAAGCAAGGTTTTTATTGTTTGTGCGTGTTGAAATTGCTATATAATGATATTTCATGTTTAAGCCTCCATTTCTTTATGTGCTTCGTCAAAATCTTCTTCGAGATCGTCCAGTACTTCAGAAATTGCGAGCCCTAATAAGTAACAACGGATTGTTACGTCTGCCCATTCTGCGCCCTTTTCAATAACGTTTATGTTATTCTGCCCGAACTCGTCAAGAGCTTCTTCGAGTAGGCCCCAGTTGTGCGCTATGCTTTCTTCTGCCTTGTAAGCATTGCAATAATAAGAGCCGCTTGCATTGCCTGTTACGCTGTCTTCTATCCAAAGCTCATCATTTAATTTTTCTTCCAGTTCTTCCAGGCTGTCAAAGTCTGTGAAATTAATTTCACTATCAATATAATTTTTAACGTCTTCTTTTACTGCTTCCAGATACTTTTTAGTTTGGTGCTGGCTGTTTGTCTCGGTAGGATGCAGCCAGCTTTTTATTTTGTTTAGGAACTAGAATTTTTCAATTAATCGGTGCCGTTCCTTATGTCCTCATTGGCTTGAGTGGTTCGGGCGGTTCCGGTTGTTTGTTTCTTGTGTTCTCTGTTGATGGTTATATAATACACTAAAATGTAATGTATGTCTATTGACATTATACACTAAAATAAAGAGTATGTTAAAAACAGTTTTTGTGCATATTGCACATTGAAAAATAATGTATAAAAATGTTATTATAATAGAAGAATAAAGTACTGCGAGGTGGTGTTAGAATGATTAAATATAAACGCAATATAATTGATATGATGGCAGAAAAGGGAATCACAACCTATTTAATAAGGAAAAATAAGATATTTACAGAAAGCCAGCTGCAACAGCTGCGCAATGATCGACTTGTCACGCAAGATACACTAAATAAAATATGTACTATATTGGAATGCCAACCCGGTTATTTATTGGAATATCTGCCAGATGAAACCACAAAAGATTTTGAAGAAAAGATATTGACATACATTAATAAATAATGTATAATAAAGACAGTTAAAGAAAAACAACCACACAGCCCCAGGAGGGCGGACAGGAGGGAAAATATGAAAATAAATGAAATGCGCGGAAATCAATTCCTTCCGGGAAACTGTATTTACAGACCGGAGAATTACCCGGAGGACTGGCGGGAACGCCTGGAAGCTGGTGAAGCTATCAGCTACGAAGAGGACGGCAAGCAGTGTCAAATATGGTTAGAGGAAGAAGAGGAAGAAGAGGAAGAATAAAAATAAAGCCCTAGGAAATTATCCAGGGGCTTTTAATATGCTTATTTGTGGCGGCTATGGACAGAGTACAGACCGCCGCCGAGCCTGTTAATATTTTAATAACACAGCTTTTGGCAAATTGTCAAGAAAAATATTTTTAAAATACCGCTTGACATTTTTCTAAAACTTCTTTAGGCTATCAGATAACGAGAGCTGACGGAACTCAGGAAGGGCAGAGGCTGAAAGTACACAGAATCGTTAATTAAACAACACGCATAACAAGCCAGATCACGCCGGATAGAAACTCCTGGAAGGTCTGGCTTTTATTATGCAAATCTGCG